>Ga0209506_1004064_pt1 | contig 11254 bp, 16 predicted proteins | sample AD_JPNHG2_MetaG_FD_184409 | JGI IMG/M metagenome (GOLD analysis project Ga0209506, IMG submission 184409) | Active sludge microbial communities of municipal wastewater-treating anaerobic digesters from Japan - AD_JPNHG2_MetaG (SPAdes) (version 2) | ecosystem: Engineered > Bioreactor > Anaerobic...
TGTTATTCCATATTTAAAAGAAGTTACAGAACATGTTGGAGATTATGATGATTCTATTTTAATAAAAAAATGTAAATCATGCGGTTCTGACTTAGTTGAGCAAGGAGTAAATATTATATGTACAAATCATGAAAATTGCAAAGCTCAACAACTTGAAAAAATTATATATTGGGTAAAACAATCTGAAATGGAACAAATTTCAGATGAGACGATTAGAACTCTATTTGAAAAAAATATAGTTACAAAAATTTCTGATTTATATAAGTTAACAAAAGAAAAACTTACTGGCATTGATGGAATAGGTGATAAAAAAATAACAAATATTTTAGAACAAGTAGAAAAATCAAAAACAATGAATATAAAACAATTTATTTCAAAACTTGGTATCGATTTAGTTGGTGAAAAATCTGTTGAAAAATTAGGGATTAAAACAATTGAAGACTTTTGGAAATTTTCTGACTCATCTTTAAAAATAGGACAAAATATTATAAATTTTAGAAACGAAAATACTAATTTTATAAATGATATTTTATCTGTTATAACAGTTGAAGATTTGAACGATAATTTTAATAATACTTCTAAAGGTCTTGTATGTATGACTGGTACAGGACCGAAAAGTAGAAAGGAACTTATTGATGATATCGAAAAAATGGGCTATACATTTTCTCCATCTGTTACGAAAGATGTATCAATATTAATTTGTGAAGATCCTACCAGCAGTTCTTCTAAGTTACAAAAAGCTATTAAATTAGGTATTAAATTAATGTCTTATGAAGAATTTTTTTAAATAAGAAAAAATGTTAATTTATGAATATATTAAGAAACTTTTAATGAATGAGAAGAAAACTAAATGTGTAAGTTTGTTAAAATATTTTATAAAGTTTATAAAAAATTTAAAAATAAAAATACTAATATATATATGACTACAGGTGAAAAATTAAAGAGAGACTTAGGTCTCGGAAATTTCAAATATGTAATGATACAAAAAGTAATAAATTTTCCTATTCCTTTTTTTATTATTACAGTTGACTCGAGGCGGCCTTCGACATTTTTAGGTTATCAAAAAGTTAAGCAATTGAAAAGTTCATATTTGAAAAAGTTTAAATTCAATAATAAAATATTTGATTTTTCAAATTATAAGTTGACTCCACCTTTTGAAATTGAGCAGTTTACTGGAGTTATTCCTTCACACGGTATGATATTTGTAAGAGACATTGCAGGTGAATATTTTATGAATAAAGGATTATATGAATCGAGTTTGAAAAAAGTATATTATGAAGAAATTTGTTAACTATTAGAAATATGTAAGGAGTTTAAAAATTAAGTATATTAAAGATTTATTAAATTTAAAATAATAAAAATGAGGTAATAAAAATGAAACTGTATAAAAAAATATTTCAAGAAATTAAAAAACCTCAAACTGTAGCAGATAAACACCAATATAAAATTTTAATTGATACTATTAAAAATCCTTTAAAAGGAAAATTTTTAGGTGGTCCAACAGAAGAAGAAGCTATTGAAATTTTAAAAAATAAATATGGATATACTGATGCTGATATTGAAAAATTGAGAAAATAAATTTTATTATATATAATATAAAGGTTATAAAATGAAAATAAATCGTATAACTTCTGTTTACAAAACTTCGAATAAAAGTCAATCTAATATTCATATGAATAAGAAACAACAGCAGCAACAAAAAAATTATTCTGACAAATTTATAGATGTATTAAAAAATCAAATTGGAAAAGGTGTTAATAATAAAATTACAAAATGAAACCATATTTTCCTTTACATAAGAAAAAATTTTGGGTTCTTGTAAAATTAGATGAGAATCTTCGTTTGTCTGACTTTCAACGTCATGCAGGTCTCTCTAATTTTACAAAAAAATGGAAAGACGAAAGACAAAAAATAAAAGGTTCAGCTAATATTTCTGCAAGACTTGTAAAATTAAAAGTTAATAAAAAGAAAGACTACGTGACTTTTGTATTTTATTCTGCGCCTACTCATGATTTTACTGCATCTGTAACAGATCCAAAAGAAAATATGAAAATAAAAGGTAAACATCCTTTTTATATACAAGAAATAAGAATACTTGATTTTTATAAATGGGCAAAAACTACACCAGGATATAAAAGTGCAAAACAATTATCTGTTAAAGATTTAAAAGAAATTTTAAAAGCTGCAGACATACAAGTATGGTGTAATGATCCTTCATTTCATTGGCAAGGCGATAATTATATAGTTAGTCAATTTAATGCTTCAATATACCCTACTGATATACCGCCAAAACATTGGAAAAAATTTCATAATGATGATAATTTTGTATGCAAGCATTTATCAATGATATTTGCTCAAATTAATTTCTTTTTAAATAATATGTGTTCAATGCTAAATAGCTATTTAAAAAAACATTAAATTGAAAAAAAAATTGTACTAATAATTAATTACGAAAGGGGTATATATATATATATGAAACCTTATAAATCTTTATTTGAACAAAGAAAAGGATTTTGTTTAGAATGTAAAGAATTTAATGAAGCTGAAGGAAAATGTCCAAAATCAGGTTGTATAAAAAAACAAGGTGATAAATGGAGAATTATTTCAAATAAAACTGGCAAATTGTGGCCTCAAAAGTATGATACGAAAGAAAGTGCAGAAAAAGCATTAAAAGCTTACCATGCTAACCATTAATTAAAAAAAGATATATAAATTACTAATAAAAATAAAGAGGTTTATGAAAATTGAAAGAAAAATTTCATGGAATTCATCTTATCTCTAATTTTAATAATTGCACTTGTATTGATAAATATTTTAAAGATAAATATTATGTAAAACAATGGCTTGAACAAATTATTAAAGATTCAGGATTAACTATTCTTGGAGATTTATTTTATTCATTTGGTGAAAATGTTGGATTTACTGGAATGATAGTTTTAGCTGAGTCTCATGTAGCGATTCATACATGGCCAGAACTAAAAAAAGTAGATTGTGACGTTTATGTATGTAATGTAACTCAAGATAATAGCTTAAAAGCTGAGTATATTTATTTAGCGTTAAAAGATTTATATCAACCTGAAAATGAAAATTTTTATAAAATAAAGAGGTAAATAAAATGATACGTTATAAAAAATTATTTGAAGTACATGATAATGACAAAGTAATAACTAGTAAACCTTGCAAAAATTATAGATACGATACTGAACAATGTAGAACTGGATGTAAACATTTGAAGCTTAAACCTGGAGACCTTTGTCCTTTTTATATAAGAGCAGACACTTCAAAAGGAGAAGAAGCCCAAGAATTTTGTCTTTGTTATAAAAAATAATGAATAGCGAATACAATCAAAATTTAAAGTAACTGAGGTAGAAAATGAATGAAAAAGCTTGGGGTTGGTCATTAAGTTTAGATTTAAAAAATTGTAATCCAGTAAAAATAAGAGATGAAAATTATATACGTAAATTTATTAAAGAGTTGTGTGATTATATTAAAATGACTCCTTACGGCGATACTGTTATAGTTAGATTTGGTAAAGATCCCTCTGTATATGGATATTCTGTAATGCAATTAATCGAAGAAAGTAATATAGCGTTTCATTTTATTGAAAATATAAATTGTGTTTGTGGAGATATTTTTTCGTGTAAGAAATTTAATGCAGATGATACTATAAATTTTTGCAAAGAATATTTTGAAGCTAAAGAAGTTGCAACTCAATTTCTTGAGCGAATGCTTTTTTAAAATTTAAAAAAACAAAATAAAAATATATAATTTTTATTTCTTTTTTACTAATAAATAAACATAATTTAAAAATAAAATGACGAATAAAGAGTAATAATATATGTTTGCTAATGTGATTACTGTAACACAAGGTGAATTGCTATCTGGATCAGTGTATAAGACTATTACAGATAGAGTATTCACTTATTCAGAGTCTAATGTTGTTTATACGAAATATTATAGACCTGTTGGGATACAATTCAAAAATTCCACAGGTGGGTCAATTCATTTTCTTCCTATGACAACAATAGAAAAAAATGTATATGAAATTTCAGGTTCTGCAATATCAGATTTAATTCCTGTTGCAAATAATGAATCATTTATTATTGAAAAAAATATTAAAAATGAGATTACTCATATTTTAGTGTCTGGAACATCGGGTCATAATTCTAGTTTATCAATTATAGTATTACAGGAGTAAATATGAATAAATTGAGAGAACAAGAGCTTTCTAATTCGATAAGACAAAAAATCACTGAAATTTTAGAAATTTTAAGAGACTCAACATTTTCTAATAAAGATAGTAGAGCTGAGTTTGCTACATTAATTGTTCAACTTGCTTTATCTACTGATCCAAGAGCAAGAAAAGCAATTAAAAAATTAGGTAATTATTTTACTGAATTAGGTCATGAATTACTTGGTACAAATCAAAAAATTGAACCAATTGATGCAACTTCTTCTAAAGATAGTGCATTATATAAATCAATTTTTAAATAACAGAATAAGAGGTACAACTATGAATAAGTACAAAATGTTTTTTGAAGCAAGCCCAAATAAAAAATATAAAGGGCAATTTAAAGAAGACGACGATGATAATGGATTTGGAAGAGAATTTGTTTTTGAAGAGCAAATATCTAAAATGATCGAAAAATATTTTATTAAAAATAAAATACCAGCTTCTAGAGCAAAAGAAGCAACTAGTGTAATGATGATGGTCGCTAATGGATTAATAGAAGACTCTTGTTCAAAATCATCGTTGAATGCAATTACTAGATTTGTTGATAAATTTTTATACTAATTATATATTACAAAATAAGAGGCATAATCATGAATAAGTACAAAATGTTTTTTGAAGCAAGCCCAAATAAAAAATATAAAGGGCAATTTAAAGAAATAGAAGAAAATGATTTTGTTGATGAACTTCCATTAAGTTCACTTACTTCAAAAACACTTTTTAAATATTTTATCAAAAATAAAGTTTCTCCTTCGAGAGCTAAATTAGCTGTAGAACAAGTAATGAGTCTTGTTGACGCTTTAATCAAAGACTCTTATTCTATGACAACAGCAAGATTGCTTGATAGATATCTTGATAAATTTTATAATCAAATACGATAAAATATATTTTAAATTTAAAATTGAGAAATTAATATGAAACGTTACAAAAGTATTTTTAAAGAAGCTGATTTAAAAGATTTTAGCTCAGGTTTCAACAAATCTAAAAAATCGATTGAATTAGTAAAAAAATTTTTAAATGGTGTAGAAACTGTTGACTTAATAGATTATAAAGGGAAAAAAAGAACTTTTAAAGTAAAAAGAAAATTGAAAGGAACTGATTTAAAAAAAGATATGATAATTTCAGCATCATATAATGATGTTAATCAAGGATTTGATATTTATGAATTTATAGGTGTTACAGATGATTCGTCAGCATATGGTAAAAAACCAAAAAAGATATTTACTTCAGTTGATAAGTGTTTAAAATATTATAATGTTAAATCACTAAAAGAATTAGAAGAATTGCAAAATGAAAATGAGTATGGATATTCTAGTTATCTAATAGTAAAAGACTTAAAAGAAGGAACTGTGGGCCCATGGTTTTATTTATACGAAGGGCGGTGGTGTCGAGGAAGTGGGGCAGAACCATTGACATTTGCTGAAGTGCAAGAGGTAAAATAATTTAGAGGTTTAGTCTAAATGAATAGAAAGCGATTTGAAGAAATAGCTAAATTAAAAGGTAAAAAAGTTCTATATGAAAGTACAATTATAAATGTTAAATCTGAAGATATTGAAACATATGATAAGCCACTTTTTGTAGAATCATCAGACGGTAATTCAATTCAATGTCGTGGTATTCTTAAAAATGTTCCTATCAGTAAATATACAGAAAATGATAATAACAGAATTTATAGTAGAAAATTATGGGAAAATGTTTATAATAGTAAAGTTTCAGAAGGCACATTATCATTGATGGATCACCCGGAAGATGAGGGTTCTGTTAAAGATGTTTGTGGCGTTTGGAAAAATATGCGGCTTGGTGAGAATTATGTTTTTGCTGATTGGTATCTTATTGGTGATAATGGACAATTAATATTAGAGGTAGTAAACGCTGGTGGTAAAATTGGTATTTCGTCTGTAGGTTACGGTGAATTTTTAGAAGACAACAAAACAGTCAATCCTGACACTTATGAATTAGAAAGACTTGGCGATGCTGTTTTAAATCCTTCACAAAATGTATATGCTACAAAACAAAATTTACAAAATCAAGTTGAAGAAAACAAACAAAATAAAGAAAATTATAAAAAAGACCAATTTTTTGAAGACTCTTTTACTAATAATATAGATAAAAATATTAATGTTTTTAGTAATGAAAAAAATAAATTAGAGGTACATACAATGGATAGAATTACAGAAGCAAATTTTAAAAATCATGTGTTAGCATTAATTAGGGAAGCAAAAAAAATTGAGAATCTAACCGAAAGTATTGATACTTTAAAACGTATTGACACAGCAGGCAATGATTTTTTAACTAGTAAAGTTGAAGAAGCTATATCAGAAGTTCAAGCAAAGCTTGAAGAACAGAAAAATTCAGCAGAAAAAAATCTTGCTTCAGTTACTGCAGAGTTGAATAAGTTGAAAGCAAAATATGAAGTTGCTTGTCAGACTTTAACACAACTTAAAGAAAATTATTCTAAAGCAAAATCAGTAATAGAAAAAATGGGTCTCAAAGATGACAAAGAAGTAGGTAATGTTATTAATGAATCAAGAAAAATTAAAAAACAAATTGAAATTTTTAAAGAAAATAAAAGAAGAATGATAAATGATATAAAACAACTTCTTGAAGATAGAAAAAATATGTTTAGTGATTTGAGAGCTCTTGTTGAAGATAGAAAACTTATGAAAGCAGATATTAAACAATTAATTGAAGATAGAAAAAACATGCTTTCTGATATTAAAATTCTTTTAACTAAGTACAAAAAACTTAAAAAGAAATATGTTGAACATTTAAAGAAAATAAATGAAGAAGATGATGAAGAAAAAGAAGATGATATGTATGAATTTTCTTTTGATGATGATAAAGAAGACATAGAAAATAGTGAACAAATTGTTGCTGAGCAAGAGACAGACGAAATGGATATTGAAAAAGATAATTTTCCTGAAGAAGATGAAGAAATTGAATTTCCTGATGAAAATGAAGAAAATGAAATAGTGGAAGGTGAAGGAGAAGAAGTTGAATTATCTAATGAAGATGAAGATAATTACGAGGATGAACTTTCTGAAGAAGATGATGAAGTTGTAATTGATGATGAAGAAAATAATGAAGATAATGTTATTTCAGAAGAAGATGAAGAATTCGAAAACGAAAACGAAGAAGACATTATTAGTGAAGATGATGAAAATAATGAAGAAAATACTGAAGATGAAGAAATAATTCTTCCAGAAGAAGATGAAGAAGAAATTGTTGACAATGATGAAGATAATGAAGTAATAGTTGAAGAAGATGAAGATGAAAATAATGAAGAAGAAATTATTAATGATGAAGATATTATAGAAGAAGATGACGAAATTGATAATGAAGATTTTGATGATGATTTTGAAGAAAAACAACCTGTAGTAGAGAAAAAGAAAATTATCAAATCAGAGATTAATAAACTTTATGCTATAGAGTCTAAGAACTATCCAGCTCTTAAAAATATCAAAAAATATATTCTTAAATCGAATTCAGTTGTCGAAGCAGTTCAAAAAATTAATAAATTTAAAGATTCAAGAAAGAATAAAAATACAAAACCAGTAAAAATGACTGAATCTACTAAAAATCAAGAACTCCCAGATTGGTTGCAAGGAAGATGGTAGATAAGTTATAATAAAAATTAAATAAGTGACTATTTAAAAAAGAGTAATATTTAAAAAAGAGAGCAGGGTGAAACCTCAATTAAATTATAAACTTATATAATTATAATTTGAGGTAAAAATTATATGATAAAACATGGTAGTAAAAATTTAAAAGTTAAAGCACAAACATATTTGGCTTCGCGAAATCAAAAAATGGATCGACTCCTTGAAAAATGGATGCGTACACCTATTGGGGTTGGTCTTGATAGACTCGCCGCGAAAAATAGGCAAAGAGCAAGAAATACAGCTCTTTTAATTGAAAATCAAGAAAAACATTTAAAGAAACTTACTGAAGCAACAATTTCTCAGAATTTTATGACTCGGCCTGAAAATGTTCTTAAAGTTGTTCGTATTGGTTCTGCAAATAGCAATCGTGGTGAATTTGCAACTGAATTTCCATTAACCACTGTTGATGATGCTATCTTTTTCATCGATATGGTTTATGAAGCTTCATTGCGAGGTGCTATTGAAGGACAAAAAATTTATGAAAAAGTTAATAGGTTCTATGCTGGTGAAATGTATGAGATGGTTGGGAATCAATCTGGTACATCTCATAGTTTTACTTGTACTTACGCTCCTATAGTTAAAGGTAAAGTATTTGTATCGGTAAAAGGCGTATTATGTGCTTATGATGCAGGTGGTACTGGAGCATTTACTCTTATTGGTGAATCTACTGCTATTAATACGACTACATCTTCAGTATCAAGTTATACAACTGGTGCTGTAACAATTACTACGACAGAATCTGTGAGCGCTGGTGACGTAATACTATATGTACAGTTTGACTCTGAAAATTCAGGACAGTTTACAAATTATGGTAAAGTAAGTTTAACAATTTCTAAGAAACGTTTTAATGCTCGTCCAATGCCATTAGGGTATACTTACTCGATGATGACTGAATTAATGCTTGGTACTGAAGGTCTTGGCAATGTAGAAGACATGCTTATTAAAGCAGTTGGTGATGAGCATGCGAAAGCAAAAGATTATAAAGCTATTGGAATATTGAGGGGAATTGCACTTCATAATGCTATTTCTACATTTGACACAGATTTTGCCGCCGCTGGTGAAGTAAGTGATAAAATGCATGCGCAGAAACTTCTTTCAAAAATAGGAAGTATATCTGGTGCATTGTATGATGATATTAAACGTGGTAAAGTTAATAAAGCGATAGCTGGTTCTCAGGCTCTTGAATATATGCGAAAGCATGATTTGTGGGAGGAAGACACAACTCAAACACGTATTGGTGTATATTATGCTGGTAGATTAGCTGATATTGATGTATTTTGTTGCCCGGCAGAAGCCTCACTTGTAGCTAATAATGAAGTTTTACTTACTTATAAAAATCCTGATGAAGGTATGGACGTCGGGTGTGCGTTTGGGGTTCTGACGGAGCTCACCGCATCTCTTGCATATCCTCAGTTCTATGTTGATGGTAATATTGCATCAGTAGAAGATTACTTAGTACTTAATCAGAAGTTTGTAAGATTGTTACAGTTAACTAACTTAACTTTCTAACAACAAAAATAAAAAATATAAAAAAAAAATCCTTGCAATTAAAAAAGTTGCAAGGATTTTTTGTAAGTACAATAAAATAAGAATCAAAATCTTATGAAAGTTCTTAGAAATTTTTTTCTAAAAATATAAAAAAATTGTTTACAAATAACAATATTTTTGGTATATTTATAATAATAGTAGTAAGAGATTAAAAAAGGAGAATTATATGAATATGAATTACAAGGATTTAAGCGACTACGAACTTTGCTTTCACAAATCAAAAAAGGAAGCCATAGAAGAACTATGGCAAAGGTACAATAAGTTAATTTATAAATATGCACACACATTCCACAATTCACTCCCAAAACACTCCGTTCAGGTTGAAGACGTAATTCAAGATTTTAATTTTCTTTTTATTCAGGCTATTCACAAAATAGATCTAGATAAAATTAAGGATAAACAAAAATTTAAAATCATTATGTATGTGCCTTATTTTTTTAAAGCTTACCAAAGTGTACTGAGAAATCATTACAGAGAAGAATTACTAACATGCGACTATAATATCAATACTCAAACTGTAGAATTTGATTGTGAACTTGATTTATTTAATTCAATCCAAAAAATTCTTACAAAAGAAGAATATTATATTATTTCAAGTTTTTATTTGTATAATTTTAAAAAAAATGAGATTGCAAAGAAACTTAAAATAAGCAATCCATTAGTTTCATACAAAATAAAGAAAATACTTCTCAAAATAAGAGAAAATTTAAAATTAGAAAAAGAATATTTATTTTCATATTAAAACAATTTTTTGTTTAAAATTAGCCACAGTGTAATTGACTGTGGCTTTTTTGTACTAATAATTATGGATGAAAAACAATTAGAAGTTCAAAGACTCATATCTAAACAATATGAGTCTTTTTCATTAGAAGAAAAAAAATTAATACACACTTTGTATCATTCTAAAAGTGAAGACAGAGAAGTTGCTAAATCACAACTGCGAAAAATTGTTTTTAGAATGGAACCTCCTACTCCTGCTGAATTTTTAGATTATAGAAATGGATGGATCACAAAAGCGTTTGCTGAAAGTATATATCCTCATGTTGTTGAAGATTTTATTGAAATGTTAGACCCTGAAAAAAATTATACTCAAATAATTAATTATGGAGCAACAAGAACTGGAAAATCATTCTGTACAAGACTAGTATCAATGTATACAATAATTTTTATTCATTGTTTGAGACACCCACAATTATATTATAGTTTGTCACCTACAACTCAACTTTCTTTATACATTATGTGTTTTAATGCTGAAAAGGTAAAACAATTATTGTTAAAACCTATTTATAATCTTCTTAATTCATCGCCAAGATTTAAGCAAATTAAATTTCAAGATAAAGTAAAAGAAGAACAATATAAACATGGTCTAGATATTATTTATTGGTCGAAAGCGGCAACTTTTGGTGAAATTACATTAGACTCTGATTTAACTATAAATCTTGGTACTGACTTTATGTCTTTTATAGGATCAGACATGTTGATGTTAATTATTTCAGAAATAGCTTTTTTTATTGAAACAACAGGTGCTACACATGAACAAATTTTTCAAATTTATACTGATGGTTTAGACCGTATCAAAGCTACAGTAGGTAGTAACTATTTAGGAATGGTATACTTAGATACTTCGGCAAATGATACGGATAATCCGATTGAAAAATATATTTTAAATTTACAAGATAAAGAAAATGTATTCTTTAAGAAAAGAAGCCGCTGGGAAGCAAGACCACACATGTTTCCCGAATGGCAAAAAACTGGTAAAACATTTAAAGTATTTGTTGGAAATAATATTTATCCGCCAAAACTTATTGAATCA
>Ga0209506_1004073_pt1 | contig 11233 bp, 10 predicted proteins | sample AD_JPNHG2_MetaG_FD_184409 | JGI IMG/M metagenome (GOLD analysis project Ga0209506, IMG submission 184409) | Active sludge microbial communities of municipal wastewater-treating anaerobic digesters from Japan - AD_JPNHG2_MetaG (SPAdes) (version 2) | ecosystem: Engineered > Bioreactor > Anaerobic...
GTTCACCTCGACGGTGCAGCGCGGGCAGTAGCACATGGGGCAGCTGGCCCGGCAGGCGTAGCACTTGATGCAGTTCGAGAGCTCCTCGAGCCAGTAGTTCCACCGCTCCTCGCGGGTCATCGTTTCCAACTTGTCGAGTTCGGCCCGCTCCTCGGCGGTGAGGAGCAGGGGGTTCTTCGCCGCGTATTCCCTGACCGACGTGAGGTCGGGAAGGTCCACGAGCTCGTCGGAGTCGGATATGCCGATCACGGCGATGTCGCCTTCATTGAACTGCTCCTCGTAGGCCAGATGGTTGATGGAGCGGATCACGGGCATCTTCGCCACGATGGCCGGCTTGCCGATGGCGCGGACCTCGTGCTTCGTGAGGTACACGGCCAGGTTCTGGACGCATCGCTCGTCCATGATCAGCCGGTCGGCGTCTTCCGGCCTCTGTATGAAAAGGGCGCGCACCCTGGAGCCGGTGCCTTCGCCGTAGCCGATGACCACCTTGACGGCGCCGCTTGAGAGCAGCTCTCTGGCTTTCTGTCTGATTTTATCCTGCATGTTCGGTCCTCCAGTTCGCGCGAATCGGGGCGAGGTTCTTGTATTCATCATAGGGCCCCAGGGCCCTGAATTCGTTCACCGCGGTGTTGACGACCTCTGCCCACTTGGCGCCTTCGGCGGCCGATACCCAGGAAAAGATGATCCTCCGGATGTCGACGCCCATAAAGTTGAGGAGGGACCGGTACACGATCCACCGCCGCCGGGCGTGGAAGTTGCCCGATGTGTAGTGGCAGTCGTTGGGGTGGCATCCCGACACGATGATGCCGTCGGCCCCTTTCGCGAAGGCCTTCATCAGGAGCATGAAGTCGATCCGTCCCGTGCACGGGAGGCGGATGATCCTCACGTTGGAGGCGTGCTTGATCCGGCTCGTGCCGGTCAGGTCGGCGCCCGTGTAGGTGCACCAGTTGCAGACAAAGGCTATTACTTTCGGTTCGAATTCGGCCATGGTAGTACTCCGTTATGTTTCGTATCGGGCCCCCCAAACCCCCCAGAGGGGGGCTTTCGCAATCGGTTTCCCAAAGTCCCCCTCCGGGGGATTTAGGGGGTGTCACTTTTTACAATGCCATCAACTCAGCAAATATCTGTTCGTTGCTGAATCCCTGCAGGTCTATCGCTTTCACCCGGCAGAGGGCGACGCAGGTGCCGCAGCCCTGGCAGAGGCCCGGGTTGATCTTCGCGGCGCGCTTGACGACCTTGCCATCGCGGTTCTTGATGTCTTCCATCTCGATCGCCTGGTACGGGCAGGCGGGCACGCACAGGGCGCAGCCGGTGCAGGTCGAGTGGAGCGGCGGCGCGGTGCGGTTGACCACCGCGATGATCGGCTCGCGGGTGAGCTCGCTCTGGGAGAAGAGGGCGGCCACCTTGCTCGCCGCGCCCGACGCCTGGGACACCGTTTCGGGGATGTCCCGCGGGGCCTGGCACGCGCCGGCCAGGAAGATGCCTGCGGTGTTGGTCTCCACCGGGCGCAGCTTCGGGTGCGCCTCGGCGAAGAAGTGGTAAGGGTCGTAGCTCACGTGGAGCTTCTGCGCCAGTTCCTCGGCGCCGTCGTTGGCGACGGCCGCGCTGGCCAGTACCACCATGTCGGCCTTGATCTCGACCGTCTGGTGCCCCAGGAGGGTGTCGGCGCCCTTCACGATGAGCTTGCCGTCCTCCTCGTATATCGTGGACACGCGTCCCCGGATATATTTCACGCCGTCCTCCTCGATGGCGCGGCGCACGAACTCATCGTACATCTTGCCGCCGGAGCGGATGTCCATGTAGAAGACGTAGGCGTTGCCGTGGTGGACCTTGTGCTTGTAGAGCATGGCGTGCTTCGCCGTGTACATGCAGCAGATCTTCGAGCAGTAGGGGAGCCCCTTGGCCTCGTCGCGGGAGCCGGCGCAGGCCACGAAGACAACGGTCTCCGGCTCCTTGCCGTCGGAGGGCCGCTTCATTTCGCCCGACGTGGGGCCCGACGCGGAAGCCAGCCGCTCGAACTGGAGGCCCTGGATCACGTCCTTGTATTTGCCGTAGCCGTATTCAGGGAAGAAGTCGGGCTGGAGCACCTTGAAGCCGGTGGCCAGGACTATGGCGCCGATGTCGATGTCGAGGATCTGGTCCTCCTGGTCGTAGCGGATCGCCTTGGTGGGGCACACCTTTTCGCAGACCTTGCATTTTCCCTTCAGGAAGAAGGTGCACTGGGTCTTGTCTATGACGGGCTTGTTCGGCACCGCCTGCGGGAAGGGCGAATATATGGCGGGCCGGTAGCCCAGGCCCTCGTTGAATTCGCTCAAGTTCTTCTTCGTGGGGCATTTCTGGGAGCAGAGGCCGCAGCCGGTGCAGAGCTTTTCGTCCACGCAGCGCGCCTTCTTGCGTATCTTCACTTTAAAGTTGCCGATGAAGCCTTCCAGGCTTTCCAGCTCCGAGTAGGTGTGCAGTGTTATGTTGGGGTGCTGCGCCACCTCGACCATCCGCGGCGTCAGGATGCACTGCGAGCAGTCCAGGGTCGGGAAGGTCTCGGAGAGCTGGGACATGTGGCCGCCGATTGAGGGATCGCGCTCCACCATGACGACCTTGTGGCCGGCATTGGCTATGTCCAGGGCCGCCTGGATGCCGGCGATGCCGCCGCCCAGCACCAGGGCGGTTTTGGTGACCGGTACCTTGATGGAGTAGAGGGGCTGGTTCTTCTTGACCTTCTCCACCATCTTCCGCACCAGGTCTATCGCCTTGACGGTCGTGGCTTCCTCCTTGTCATGGACCCATGAGCAGTGCTCGCGCAGGTTGGCCATCTCGCACAGGTACGGGTTCAGGCCCGCCTCTGCGCAGGCCCGCCGGAAGGTGGGCTCGTGCATGTGGGGGGAGCAGGCGCTCACGACAACGCCGTCCAGCTTATGTTCTTTGATTGCGTCCTTGATCATGGTCTGGCCGGGGTCGGAGCACATGTATTTATAATCCACGCTGTGGACGACGCCGGGCACGTGTGACAGGGTTTCCGCTACGCCGGGGCAGTCTACCGTGGCTGATATATTCGTACCGCAATGACAAACAAAAACACCGATTCGTGACATTTACGCTTCCTCCGTCTGCTCTGATTGCGCGGCCGGCGCCGGCGCCGCGGCAGCTGCCGCTACCGCGGGCTTCACCTCGGCCTTGACCTTCGCTTTCTCCGGGAACTTGACCTTCACGATGTGCCGCGGGAAACCCAGGGCCTTCTCGCTCAGTCCCATGGCAAGGCCGATGGCCTGGGTGATATAGATGACCGGTATGGTGTAGTTCCGGCCGGCGGCCCTGTTGATGAAAGTGCGCCGCATATCGAGGTTGGAGTGACACATGGGACAGGCAACCACTATGGCCTGGGCGCCTTTCTTCACCGCGTTGCCCACGATCTTCGACGAGAGCTTCCCCACAAGGTCTGTCTTGGATATTGAATGGCTTGCTCCGCAGCATTCGACCTTGAAGTCCCAATCAAGCGCCGTGGCGCCTGTCAATTCAACGAGATTATCCATGGTGCGCGGGTCCTCGGGCCGGTCGAACTTGGTGATCTTGGGCGGCCGCACCAGGAGACAGCCATAGTAGCAGGCCACATCTTTTTCGAAGGGCTTCGAGACCTTGTCTTTGAAGGAATCCGCATGGCGCTCCAGGAACTCGAGGATGTTCAGGGGCTTCACGGTGCCCTGGTAGGGCATGCCGATTATCTCGATGATCCTGTCCCGCGTTTCGGCGCTTTCCGCGAGGTCGTGATGCGCGGTAACGAGGCGGCTGTAGCAGGCCGCGCAGGGTACCAGCATCTCATCGACGCCCAGCGTCTCGGAGAGGGCCAGGATACGCGCCGGCAGGGCCAGGGACAGCTCATGGTTGAGTGAATGGGCGGAAGACGCGCCGCAGCAGTTCCAGTCCGGGACCTGGAGGAGCTCAAATCCCATCGGTCCCGCGATGGCGCGCAGAGATTCGTCGTATTCCCGTGAAGATCCGAGGAGGGAACAGCCCGGATAATATGCGATCTTTGTCATTTGGCCGCCTCCGTGCGGGCCGTGCCCGCTTTCTTGAATATTTGCGACATGTTTTTCCTGTTCTTTATCAGGTGGGGAAAGAGCTTCAGCTTCCCTTTAAAAAAGAGCTTCGGCGCCATGAGGACGTCCTGGAACAGGTGCCACGAGCGCGCCTTGTACCCTGCTATCAGGCCGACTTCGTACAGCCTGCCGACGTAATGTATGGAGTCCAGGAACGTCTTGTGGAGGGACACGAAATCCTTTGCCCGCGGGTTCACCTTCTTCAGGCGAACCGATTCGGCTCGGAGGAAATCCATCATCTTCGGAATGTCCACCTCCTGCGGGCACCGGGCGTAGCACATCTCGCAGGTGAGACATACCCATGGCGAATATGCCCTGAGCACCCTGTCTTCGAATCCGTCCAGCCCGACCTGGAGCAGTCTTAAAATATGGCTCGGCGTATAATCCATCTCCTCGGCCATGGGACAGCCGGCCGTGCACTTGCCGCACTGGTAACAGCGCGTGACGGATACGTCGGTGGCGCGGGAGAGCCTTCCTGCCAGGGTATCATCATTATGTCCGTGGGTTGTAGCGCTCATGTACGTCTCCACAATTGTTAGGTATGATAAACTTTTATAATTGTTACAAATTAGGATGTTGTATGGCGGCACCGTATCGTAAAGATTCTATCTATATAAAACAGTCAATAATGCTTTTATATGACTTCCGTGGATATGCTGAAGGGTACACAGCCTTTCACGGCAGCGGATACAGTAATCACGGCGGCTAAACATAACGCCGTAATTTTTAATAACGCTAAAAAAGCCGTTATCTTTTGTCAATGAAGAAAATTGGTTTTTGATCTGCGATATATTGCACTCTTTTGAAAAATAAAGGCCTGTAAACGGGTAACGTTTAATGGTATCACCGGATTTTGTTATGAGCAGTTGCTCATCGTTTCGACGTGATGACCAAATGATTTAATTTGTGCACATCGGAGTAGCCGAACCGGAAATTGAGGGGCCGCGATGGCTGAGACCTGAAGAGGTCCCGCATGGCCGCGGCGCCGGACCCCCCCTCGTTTTCCAGGAAGGCCCCGGAAAAAGAACCGTAGGTGACCTGCCTGAAACCGGCATCGGCGGCGTGCTTCGGCAGGATTCCCGTTGAATCGGACACGCAATAGGTCATGTGACCGAGGCAGTAATTTCGGATGGCGGAAAAATTTTCGAACCAGGGAAGGTAGCTCGCGCCTTTTATCATCGCCGATATCGATCCCTTTCTTTCCAGGTGCCTCTGCAGCGGGGACTTGTTGAAATGGCCGTTGTCCAGGTTGAAGGCCACGTGGCGGTGGATGACGGTGCGGCCGCCGCCCCTTTTGCGGAATGCCAGCTCCATGTTGCGGAAGGCCACGGAGAAGTCCGTGTCTATCCAGGTCCCCTTGAGGCGCTGTCCCCTGACCTTTTCGAGGGAGGCCACTTCGTCCTTGCTATAATAGTGGAGCGATCCGTCTTCCTCGATGCGGAAGTATTTGAGCGACACGGGCTCGTAACCGAGGATTGCCAGCGCCGTCAGTGAGAAGGCAAGCTGGTTGGGAATGGCGCCCCGGTCCATGTTGCGGATGTTATCGTTGGAGTTGTCGTTGGTGAGAAGCATGTACCCCACGTTGGAGCGGTACATGTTCAGGGCCTGGTCAAGCTGGCGCCGCGTCGACTTCATGAGACGCCGCGGATCGCCGGCGCTCTCGAGGGAAATGGTCGTGATCTCCGTAGCGTCGGGATACACCACCAGGGCCGGCAGGAGGTCGCCGCCGCCGAAGGGAACCACCACCGACCGGGGAAGGCCGGAAGGAACGGTCCCGGCAAAGAAAGGGCCTGCCTTGGCGATGAAATTCTCGCGATAGCTTGCCATGTTCTTTTCCATGCGCGCGCAGTGGCTCTGTACGGCCCCCGCGTCAATGCCCTTCGGGACGTCGCCCGGGCCGCACGCCGCCACCCGGTAGATGGCCTTTGCCTCTTCGATGAAATCGTACCCTCCCGCCCGGGCCTGGGAAACGATGAAGATGATTGAAATTGCGGCGGCTGCTGCCAGGAGGTGTTGCGTGCGGTGTGTCCTTGTCATGTCTGCCCGTCCATGAGTGGAATGCGCCGGTTCCGGTTACATTGCCAGGGTTTATCATCGTTCCCCCAATGACGGTTTCGCCTATGTCATTGCGGGGAGGGTACCGGAGAGAAATCCTGGATGGCGTCGGCGTTTCTGTCAATGCATTTCTTCGTCACTGAAAAGTAAAAATTATTTACGGGCCTTCCCGTTGATGGCATGATGCCTCCGTGCTTTCCCGTGTGTTCCCGCATTCCACGGCAGAAAGAGGGGGAGATTGCCATGAAGATTAAGCAGGTACTTTCATCTATAGGAGCCCTTGTCGGCGTCTATGGAATCGCCTCGATCGTCCTCTATGTTCTCGGGTATCCCATGCGGCTTCTGGCCTGGGTCGACCAGTGGGGCCTGTACACCGGCTGGCTCATCCGGATCGCACTGGTGATCGCGGGCACGGTCCTGTATATCTACGGAAGAAATCCGGAATGACGGAGGCCGTACCGCCTCCCCGGCGGACTGAATATGAACGGGGTCGTCTCGGAACACCCCCCAACTCCCCCCTGGTGGGGGGCTTTCAAACAAGTTCTATGCAGGTCCCCCTTCGGGGGATTTAAGGGGGTGTGGGCAGGGTCTTTATAATTCCCGTGATATGGCGCCGGCCGTCTTTTATTTTCCCGGCTTTTTCCTGCGGGCGTTGCCGGCCGGGGTGTTGGGGACGATGATTTCCCTCAGGCGGGGCAGGAAGATGAAGCCCAGGGTGTTTTTCACCCAGTCCCGGTATGCCGTGCCGCCCGGTTCCATGCCCTGGATCTGGGCGATGCAGGTGTCGGAGCCGAGGAACGATATGACCAGGAAATTGTAGCTGTTGACGAACATGTTTATTTCCGACGCCGGGCCCGCGGGCCTGATTTTTTCCACGAAGAGGTCCCGTATCGTTTCGATGAGCTGCGGGAACCGCTGGTAGCCGGGGATCAGGGCGATATTGTCGGCCTGGGCCAGGTTCAGCGCGAGGATCCTGATCGCTTCCGGGTTCTCGCTGTTGTAGTCCATCATCCGGTCTATGTGCTTCATGAAGCCCTCGGCTATGCTCTTGGCCTTCGCCACCTCGTCGAACCATTCCGCCGTGCGCCGGGCGAATTCGTCGCACAGGGTCTGCACGATCGTTTCGAAGAGGACCGCCTTGTTCGGAAAATAATAATTAATCAGCGGGTGCTCGATGCGCGCCTCTTTCCCTATCATGCGCATGCTGGCGGTATGGTAGGGGTGCTCCGAAAAGACCTTGCGGGCCGCCCGCATGATGTTTTCCCTGGTGCGGATGCTTTTTTTGTCTTTGCTTTCCGGTTTTTTGTTTTTAGTGTTCATGGTGAAATAAGTTTATCCCCGCCCCGAAATTTGTCAAGTAAAGCATTGGGGTAAAAGTCCCGCCGTCGCAGAAACTGACACGATGTTGAATGTATGAATTCTGCCTGTACCATGACAGGGCAAAAAGCCGACAAATGTTTAACGTTTGTTGTAAAAATTATTCCAAAGTGATTGCCGGCTCGTGGCGTATGGGTTCCCGGTGAACCTTTACCGTGTCCTGACGGGCGGCGGGTAATGGCATGGTCCCCGCCGCTTCCGCGCCATTCTATTTCATGACCGGCGCCGGATAGGCGAAGGTGTTGGCTATGGTGCTCTGGGGCTTGGCGCCGTCGAGGGACGTGATCCTGTCCCAGTTCTCCATGATTTCCTCCGCCGTGATTTCGCGCTTTCCGTCGCCCAGCACCACGCCGTCCGAGCACATGATGGCGGTGCGGCTGTACCATCCCATCATGCAGTTGAAGATCATGCCCGACTCCCTGCACTGGTCTGAGACCAGGTACGCGACCAGGGGCGAGATGAATTCCGGCTTCAGTTTTTCCAGGATGTTCGGGGGGAACAGGGACTGCGTCATCCGCGACGCGGCGTTCGGCGCGATCGAGTTGACCAAGATGTTGTTTTTGGCTCCCTCGATCTTGAGGACGTTCATCAGGCCGACCATGCCCATCTTCGCCGTGGCGTAATTTGCCTGGCCGAAGTTGCCGTAAAGCCCCACGCCGGAGCTGGTGAAGATGACGCGGCCGTAGTTGTTGTCCCGCATGACGGGCCAGGCCGCCCTGGTCACGTTGAAGGTGCCTTTCATGTGCACCGCCATGACGCTGTCCCACTCGTCATCGGTCATCTTGACGAAGGAATGATCGCGGACGATCCCCGCGTTGTTGATGACAATGTCTATCTTCCCAAAGGCGTCCAGGGCCGTTTTTATGATGTTTTCCGCTCCCTCCCTGGTCGAGACGGTATCGTGGCTGGCCGCCGCCTTCCCGCCGGCGTTTGTTATTTCGGCGACCACGGCGTCTGCGGCAGACACGTTGTTTCCGGACCCGTCCAGGTTGGTGCCGAGGTCGTTGACAACGACCAGCGCGCCCCGCCTGGCCAGCTCAAGGGCGTGGGACCTGCCGAGGCCGGCGCCGGCGCCGGTAATAATGGCCACCCTTCCGTCAAGGCGTATCTGTGACATGGAATCCTCCCGGGCGCTTTTCCAACGCGCCAGATTCTATTTTTATGTATAACAGGTTTGCATCGATCCGTGATAACCAGAGGTTCACGGACTGTGTTCCGGTAATTCTTACATACGTTAGATTAAATGTCTAGTACAATTAGGTTTGATCTCCTGATTGGATTTTATGCCCCGGACCAGGGCCCGTATTTTTGACCGGGACCCGGTCGGGCTAGCGCGAGGGGGAGAGGGGTGGCTTCCCCTCTCCCCCTTCGCGCTCCCCTTCACCCCAGCGCCTGCGGCGGGCTGGGCTTAATGTAAGAAAACTGATAACTGCTCGGCGCTCCTATGCAGCCTCCTGCAGACTCGCGCCTCCCGCGGCATCCATGCCGCGGGTATTTGTAGAAACCAGTCGCCGCGCAGGACGCGCGGCGGTGCGAGGATGGCCCAGGATGGGCCTTCCGGAGCGAAAGCCGATAGGTATTTCTTACATTCTTAAAAATCGAAAGCATATGCAGCTATTATAAAATTCATCATGGAGAAATTCCTTAAAAACATCCGCCCGAAGGGCTGATACCTATCGGGGTGCTGTTTGAGGCGAGTCCCACGCAGTGGGCGAGCCGAGTTCACCCCGTAGCCCGTCGCGGCGCCTGAGTGACCGGGGAGAGAGGGAGCCAGAGGGAGAGAGAGCAAGGAGCCCTCTCTCCCTCTGAAAAATGCCCGACCGGCTCCCGGGTCGCAAGCCCGCCCTGGGTATCAGGGTAACATATTAATCCCGATAGTTTTCGTTTGATAAAAACTTTAATCGGGAAAAATGGATTGACCGCGTCCAATCCGGATGCTATATATTGTAGATAGTAACATAATTATAAGGTGCGGCCCCTGCATGAATTATGTTAAACTGGTGATACTGCTTTGCATCTCTTCCGTCATTTCAGCGGGGTGCGCGAAGGAATCTGAAGCCGAGCTGGACAATATCATTCTGCCCGGCCTCTGCATGGCCCTGGAATGCCACAATTCAACCCAGCTGAAGATATATCCCCCGGCGAGCGGAGCGCACTTACTGCATACCGGATACCGGGAGATTGGTGTTTCTCTCCAGTGCAAGTCTTGTCATAACAACTACCTGAACAACCCGCTGCACAAAAATGGTGTAATCAACGGGTATAACTGGATCTATAATGTAAGAACATCAGGCGAAATAATTTTTCCGGGACCGGGTGTGGACCCGAATATGAGCTTTGATCCATCCAGCAATAATACCTGCAGCCCCCTCATCGGCAACTGTCATGACGGAAACCCGGACATCCATGATTGGTATTCCCCCATGCCTGAGTCATGCAGCGGTGCTGGGTCATGCCATGATAGTTCGCCCCTTGTGGATGCGACTCCGACAAGCGGCAAGCATAGCAGGCATCGTAATGAAGACATAGGATGCACGATATGCCATTTCAATTATTTCAGGAAACCGATACATCGGAATGGGTCGTTAAATGGAACCGGGATAGTGCATTTTGTTTTTCCATTCGCATCATACAATGACGGCACCGGCAGGTGTTCTAATATTCTCTGCCATGAGAATGAGACATGGTGATTGATGATCAAGGGCGCAAAACGAAAACCCGATCTCTTTCCGATGCGCACAAGCGTAAAACGCCATTTGTTGATGATGAAACCGATTGCAGAAAAATATGTGTTCGGAACAATGGATGTGTCAATGATCAAAGAAAAATCCCCCCCGGCCGGTTGCGCCCCGGCCATACTGACGGCCATGGTTTTGCTGGTAATCCTGGTGCTTCCTGGATATGCGCGGCAAGATCCCGCAGGCCCCCGCGACGATAAGAGGGCCGGTGCTGATGAGGGTAATGCGGAGGAAAAGAAGGAGGAGTCAAAGGCTTCCATAGAGGGCTCCCTGGAGACGACGGGAAACTTCTACACGTCCCATAATGAATACTACAACCACACCAGGACCGAGTACCGGGTTTATGAGAATGTCGCCTTTGACGCGGCCTTCAACGAGAACTGGTCCTTCCATTTCAACAGCAGGGCGGCATACCAGACGCAGAAGGGCGGCTCCCAGGGCAACTGGCTCTTCAATTTCTTCTACGGGTATCTCGACTTTGACAGCGAGAAGGTCGCCGCGCAGCTGGGCCGCATCATGGATTTCGAAAACCTGGTGTATCTCTATTTCGACGGCCTCAATCTCGAGGCCAGGATCCCGGCGGGCGAGCACAAGGTAACCCTCGATCTTTACGGCGGCTTTGTCGTCAAGGACGACTACGTGGAGGAGTACCGGAATCCCTGGTCCCTCCGCACCTTCAACAGTACCGATTACCGGAACCTCTTCCTCACCCAGAGGAGGGGGGACTACGTGGCGGGGTTCAAGGCGGAGGTCATGGCGAAGGATATCGGCATCTTCGGCGCCGAGTACCAGATACTGTTCAACGGGGGCAGGCTCGCCGAGCATTACGCCTCGATCAATTTCGAAACGATGTTTTCAAAGAAGGTCAGGCTGTACGGCTACGGCACCCTTGACCTGGTGGAACTGCTGCCGGCAAACACCCTTGCCGCGATACAGGTCTACCCGTCGGAAAAACTCACTATCGTGGTGGAG
>Ga0209506_1004077_pt1 | contig 11228 bp, 13 predicted proteins | sample AD_JPNHG2_MetaG_FD_184409 | JGI IMG/M metagenome (GOLD analysis project Ga0209506, IMG submission 184409) | Active sludge microbial communities of municipal wastewater-treating anaerobic digesters from Japan - AD_JPNHG2_MetaG (SPAdes) (version 2) | ecosystem: Engineered > Bioreactor > Anaerobic...
TCGAGAGGACAACTGCGGGTGTTGCTGCCCGATATGATTACCCCTGATATGATCAAGCTTGTTGACTGATTCACGGGACGGGGTTAATTTGACGCTTACTCTGTACCAATATGTTATTGGTGAAAAATAAGTCATTAAAGGCTGTCAGTAATTATGTGGGACATAGCTCGACTTCAATCACTGCGGATATGTACTGCCATGATCAATTGAAGGTGGAGGATGTGTTTAATTAACCGAATATCTCATTTTTATTTCATCAATTATCATCTTTACATTCAGATTCCGGCATACAAATACTACCTTTCTTTGTAATATATAAATAATTTTGAATGCCATGATAATTTTCAATTTTAGCCCATATCAAATTTAGATATTTATATAATTGCCCATTATATTGACAGAAACCCCGTTTATCATAAATCCCGCCAGATTTTTTACAAAATTCAATTTTATCATTTTCAGATGAATCACTACCCAAGCCTAATTGAATTTTTAAAACAAAACTACCATCTTTATTAAATGTATAATTTGGACAATAATCTGCCACACAATTTTTATAATCTTTTATATTCCATCTTTTTACTTTTTCATATTTTTGATCATAGGCAATAAAATAATCAAATACCCAGCCTTTACAAGAACCTTCACAATCTCTTCCATATTTGAAGGTATTCACAAATACCCATTTGCCGATTTTATTATCAATTGTTACATTTTCATTTCTTGTCTTTACAATTTCAACTCTATCCCCATAATTTAATTGAGTTAAAATATTTGATTTGAGATCAGGCATAGCTCTAAGATTAACCTTTTTATCCGCAATGCGATAATAAATCTTATTTGTTTTATCTGCGAATACATTAGAAAAAGATGATAAAATCAATATTACACAAATGGTTTTAACTTTTTTATAATCAATCATACCATTATTACCTCAATACTTGCATTATATATCATAATAATAATTGTCAATTCTTAACCTTTTCATATTCTCTCTTTTGATATTTATTTAAATCTTGATAATCTCCTGGAGTACTCCAAATTGAATTCCATAATTTTTGGTTCCCACCACTATCCAGTTTTTTTAATTCATCATGAATATGTGGACCTGTAGAACCTCCTGTGGTTCCAACTTTTCCAGTTTGCGTCCTTGCATTAACCCATTGACCAGTTTCTACATTAACTTGATCTAAATGACATACACGTTCAACTCGTCCTTTGCCATAATCAATTTCATAATATTTGCCAGCGGGACTTTCAGGATCTTGATTCACAAATGTAATCCTCCCTGCTGCTCCAGCTTTTGTATCTGTTTTATCTATTGCTTTATATCTTTTTGAAATAATATCAATTCCTGGGTGAAATTCATCTTTACCAGTAAAGGGACTTTTTCTATTTCCATAAGGACTTGATATTATTGGATCATTTATTGTTGAAGTTTTATCAAATTTATCAGCAGTGTTTTCCCAATTAGTAACGACATAATTTCCTTTTTTATTTATAGTATAAGAAGTTTTATTATTTTCATGTTTCTTACTTAAATCCTTTGCAGGATTGTCAGTATATAAAGTTTTTTTTGAATCATCACCTTTCATTGATTTATCATAAAAGTCAACTTTCAAAAATTTACCAGAATCAGCTTGCTTATCACTTATTTCACTATACCACTTATGACCTGTTGGGTCTTTATATAAAATAGGATTATTCCTGACATAAGCAAATCGATTCCATCCTTGAGAATCCAATTCAACTGGTATAATTGTATCCGGCGTCACGAAACGTGCAATCTCCGGATCATAATGCCTGGCATTGTAGAAATAATACCCGCTCTCTTTATCCAGCTCCTGCGAGTTATACTTCGGCGTGTTCTTGCCCTCGTAGCCTGCCTTGTCTTCTTGAAACCACGTCTCTCCGTAAGGGAGGTACTCCATACGCGACTGCACAAGCCCCGCGTCATCGAGCACTACCTTTACCGAGTCGTGAATGTAGTAGATTCACCTTTTTACAGCAAAAATTTCCGGTATAAGGCCCCTTTCTAGCATGATTTTAAAGAACAACAGGCGCCGAAACGCCCGACTCTTTTCCCATAATACATAATAAAAATATTGTGTCAAGCAGTAGTAGAGGCTGTGGGTTTGTGTTCGGGTCTCCCGATCATATCAGGATCGGCACGATCACCAGGGAGCCGTCCACAAATCCACAGCCTTGACATGCAGGATAATTTCAATGGATAGGGTAAGAACAAGAGGGAGCACTTGTGCCGAGCTTGTCGAGGCATGGCGCACAATTGCTGAGGCAGGCGAAGTGCGAGCAAAGCGAGCATTTGCGTGAGCGTTCAGCGAACCGCCTGCCGTCAATTGTGCGCCGTGCGGAGGGATTGCGGGAAGATACGGCAACTGAGTATCCCGCAGCTTCCGATCAAGCCGCTCTTATGCCGCCCTTCGGGTTCCCTCGGCCCTGCGGGCCTCGGCGCACATAAGACGGCTTATCGTAAGCTGCGGAAGCAGGTACTGTTATGCTTTTTCCTCACGCAATACATTCTGTGCCCCGTGAAGAACCGCAATGACATCAACCTGATCGGGTTTTATGTAATAAATGATCCGGTAAGGGCCTTCGATAACTTCCCTGATCTGGTCCATTTCGTATTCGGGGACCATTCTGCCGGATAAGGGAAAGGTCCCGATCTGGATAGATCGTTGGGTTATGACATCAACAACGCGTTTGGCATACACCTCGGAATTTCGCGCAATGTGCCGATAGATCGCGTCAAGATGTTCTTCTGCGGTATCCGTCCAGTAAACCTTCACGCCGGGAGACCGTATTTTTTCCTGATTTCACCAACGTCTTTTGTTCTTCCGGCTTTGCTGTCCTCTAACCCCGACTCTATGGCCTGCCTGACATATATTTCATACATCAGATCGTCCCAGGTTGCGTTATCCGGCATTTTGTCGATAAGAGATTTAGCCACGTCTTTTATCATTAATTGACCCATGGTATCCTCGGTTATTAATATGGTTTCTATATTTCTCAAGATAGTTATTTGTCCATAATATTTCAATACAAATTTACTCTGTGGATATATGGATAACTCCGTTTAAGCCAGTACTGATCCTCCGGTATCAGAGCCGGAGTTACCCACATACCCACAGAGCCTGCTGCTGATATACAATTTAATTTTATTAAAATAGTTTTCCCTCACCAGTCCTCCTGTTCACGGGGATGATACCGCCCGTGCGCCTCCTTCAAGTCCGTGATCTCGATCCTCAAATACCGCTCCGTGGTCGATATCCGCTTGTGGCCTAATTGCTTCTGCACGTACCGGATATCGGCATTACCTTTAAGCATGTGCACCGCACAACTGTGACGGAAGGTATGGGTCGTGACGTTCTTCTCAATGCCCGCCAGACGCGCGTATTTCTTCACCAGGTCGCACAGGGCCTGGGGCTGGAGCCTTCTCCCCCTCATAGACACAAACAAAAGCTCAGAGGAAAAATCGTGAAGCAATGGCCGGGACTTCTCCAGATACCGGGCGATCCACTGCCCCGCAAGAACTCCAAAGGGAATAATCCGTTCGCTCCCCCATTTTCCCTTGCGCACAAAGAGGGTGTGCTCGTGCAGATCGATGTCGTCGATCTCGATGGCGCAGAGCTCGTCCGCGCGGATCCCGGAGGAGTATAATAGCTCCAGAATCGCCCTGTCCCGGAGCTTTTGAGCAGAATCACCCTCACAGGAGGTCAATAACCGCTCCATTTCCTCGATGGAAAGCACGTCCTTAATGATTGTCCGTTTGTCCCTCGGGATCGCTACATTCGCGACAGGGTTCTTGTAAATCTTCTCCTCTTTCAGCAAATAGGAAAAGAACGTCCGTAGATTAAGCAAATACCGCTTCCTCCGGTTCCGGGTCATGACCTTGCCCCGGGAATCCTTCCTCACCATGAGATGCTTTTCATAGGCGAAAATCATGTCCCTGGTAATGTTCGTGATTTCCGTTACATCAGGATATATCTCATGCAAAAACCGGAAAAATTCGCCGATGGTGGCCCGGTAATCATAGATCGTGTGGGCCTTGTATTTCTTGCGCTTCCCGTATTCCAGAAACTCGTGTAGCAGCTCGTTCATGGCCTCACCTCACTTCGACAGGCTCAGTGCAAGCGCGTGGATGGGACTCGTGGTGCACCCGGCGCAGATCATCGTCCACCAGGGTATAGCCGGTCGTGGTCTCAAGGCTTGTGTGGCCCAGTATAGCCCCAATCACCGGGAGCGGCGCGCCATGGGCAAGAATGTGGCTCGCAAAGCTCCGCCGGAAGGCATGGGTCGCTCCCTTTTTCGCAATCCCGGCTTCGAGCTTTCGCCGGTGAATCATTCGTCTCACAGAAAGAGCTGATAGCCTTCCTCCCTGGCGGGACAAGAAAAGCGCATCGCCATCGTTCCCCGCCTTGAAGCGCTTATCCCGGATTGACAAGTAGTCACGCAAAACGACCAACGCCTCATCACCCACCGGAACGAGTCTCTCCCTGTCACCCTTGCCGTGGTAGATCGAAACCTCCCGTTCTTCAAAATCAATATCATCGATATCGAGGTTTACGAGCTCATGCATCCTGATCCCGGTCGAGTACAGGAGCTCCAGGATCGCCAGGTCACGCTTCATGATCGCCCCGCTCTTTCTCTTCCGAAAGGTATTCGAGGAGATGAACATCTCCTTGATTTCCTGTTCAGAAAATATGCCGGAATGGTTCCGGGAGCATTTGATTCTCGGAATAAAACTCACTGGATTAACAAGTACCGTTTCTTTCTCAATGAGAAAGTTATAAAACTGGTCCAGATGAGAAAGATGGAGATTAATCTTTACAGAAGATATTCCTTTCACTTGCAAATCATCGATGAAGCGAAGAATATCCTCACAGGTAGCTTTCCGGAATTCAAGGCCGTTGAATGAGAGAAAGCGCATAATATTCGTTCGCTTAATGCGAATTGTTTCTTCGCTATAGCCTTTGAGGCATTCATGATCGATAAAATCGTTGAGTAATTGCATTGGTATCCCTCCCAAAAGTTGCCTCTATACCTTTCCCCCTGAACAAGTGAACAAGTTGCCTGTTTTTGAGGCTAACTCCTCAAAAGTTCAGGAGTTAAACTTCTTCAGAACTTGTTCAAAACTTGTTCACCAGTGAACAAGTTCTACAGATTTCTCTTAAATACTTCGATAGCTGGAAGGTTAAAATGGGTCTACACACGTGCCGGGTCGAGAAGTTTGAGATCATGATCGCCGGAACGCCTCTCATGAAACGCGGCAAGGCGATACAAAAACTGGCTCCCCTGCCGGTCGCCCCGGACACGACGAATGTATTCAAGCGATTCAAGCTCGTCAAACAATCTTTTAGCCGTGACAGGATCCCAGCCCGCATGTTCTCTCACCTCTCGCCGGGAAAACTTGTATTCATGCAGATTGATACGCTTCTCCTTTACCTGGCGCCGGCACAGCCCCTCGATTGACTGGTACGCGTCAAATAACCGCTTGGTGAGGTCTCCCCGGGCAAACTGGAACACATAGTCCGCTATTTCGTTCGCCGTGACCACGTCTTCCCGGTTCGCCTCAATGTAGGTGAAGATATTACCGAAGCGGTCCTCCGCCTGTTTCTTCTCGCGTGAATGCTGTCGCAAAAAGGCGATGTTGTAGATGAGCCTCAAATACTGCTCCTGCTTCCTGGTCACAATATGCAGATGGGGATTGACCATGATCTTGTCCGCAAAGGGATTCACCACCATGACTGATGGATCGAGGACCTTCTGCATGTCCCGGTGCTTCTTCAAAAACCTCTCACGCTGTTTCAATGTCTTCTCCCCGTCCAGGGAATACTTAAAGCTCTGGCTTTTAAGTATTCGCTCCACGTGCTTCATGGTCAGATCGTTGTAGGTCAGCACAAACCGGGATAACGTCTCTTCGTCAAACAGATCACGCACACCGCTTGAAAGGATCGGGATATCAACCTTGATACGACGCTCCACGGTGCGGAGCTGGCCGGTCCGGGGGTCCTTCTCCACCACGGAGACCGCAAGTTCACCGGAAGAAAGTAACATCCGGATCGGCTCTAAAGACTCCTCCATGCCCACCAACTCCTCGATGTAGAGCACCCGGCCCTGGAGCTCACTTTCTTGCTTGTAGTACAGGGCCTGCGGAGACAGCCTCGAATATTTAAGCGCTTCATCCGGCGGCATGAAATCCATGATCATGGACAGACCGAAACTCTTGCCAGTCCCCGGCGGAGATATATCGAGCACGGACAGGGGCTTTCCCGTGAGCCGTGAAGTTGCGGCAATATAGAAAAGCTTCTTGTTCACTTCTTCTTCGACAAAGCCCAGGCGTTCCGTGTCCTTGATGAGGATTTCGTTCAGGATGTCGCGGCACGTGAGCCGGTCTATTGCCTTCGATTCGTCATCCCTGGTTAGAATATGCACGTTCTTCTCAAGAAGACCGATCTTCTCCTTGAAACGATCGTCCTGCATCTTGTCCAGGGTCCTGTATATGAACGTGAGATCGTTTCTGATAATGTCCGAGCTGATTTCAAACTCGCTGCCGGCAATGTTCGCAAACCGTTGCCGTGATTGGCTTCTCGATAAATCCACTTTGTCAGGAAAGGCAAATCCGTCGATCTCAAGTGACATCTGCACGATCTTTTCAAACCCGTCCTTGTGGAAGCCGCGAACCAGATAGAGCCGGTCATCGGCAGTGAATCTTATTTGCCCGGTTTCTTCGATGACCTTCATGTACTCTCCGACCGGTTCCGGCACGCTTTCCTTGATTTGTTTCACGATCTTCGCTTTCTCGTTTTCCAGATATGCAATGAGCTTGTTCGGCGAATTGCTCTCAAGAAATTGTTTCACGCTTCTGCCTTCAGGGAATGCAATCTCGAATATTCTCACTTCAAGGTCTTTGAGCTTTTCTTTAAGTAACGGCCAGTACGGCGACTCATTCACGAGCACAATTTCTTCTGTGCTCGATTGGGCGATCATCCCGGCCAGATCGTCAGGCATCGTTGCCGATTGGATCAAAGGCACCACGTTTTCTTTGACTTGCTGGTAATAGGCGAAGTAGTCGTTCATGGAGTCCACGATCACGAGCTTCTTGTACCCTGTAAAGGCTTTCAGGTTCACGATCCCGCCCTGGCGGATTATGGTATCGTCCTTGCCGTTTAAGCTCACAAAATAAAAATTCGCGATACGGTTATCTTTCTTCCGGAGCGGCACGCTCACCATACCGGCGATTTTTTCGTTCATGAGGCCAAAGGATTTAAGGGAGTGGTATACTTGTTCAGGTAGATCGTCTTTGGCCGGGACCTTCACCAGGCCGAGCTCAAGGTCCTTGAATTTCTCCAACCGGTTAATCTGGCGTAGCTCATCAAGTAGGTGGAGGGCTTCCCCGTTCTCCATGAGCGCGGACTGCCAGTTTACGCACAGCTGTTCGATTGCCTTTTGAGACATCGCCTTCTCCTTCGTTATGTAAAAAGGGTTGACAATCCCGAAGGAGGAAGCTATTCTCAAGTTACCAAGTTAAGAAGTGCTCTCCTTCGGGACTGCCTTCTAAAACCCTCAGTTCTGGCCAGGATTGGGGGTTTTTTATTGCTCCCCGAGATTTTTCAAAAACGCGTCAAGGATATTTTCCACGATTGTAATTAAATTAATACTACATATTTCGTTAATTTTTGTCAATATCTTTTTTAGGTATGATATAGTATTTTTATGAAAAACTTTGAAACAAGACCCACATTCAGTAAAAACTTAATTCGCCTCAGGAAGGAAAGAAAACTATCTCAAGCAGATCTGGCACAGCTCACCGGCCTGTCTCCACGAATGATTGCATACTACGAAACCGAAGCTGTTAAGCCTCCTATCGATAAAATTGGGCTCATAGCAAAAGCCTTAAAGGTGAAGATAGAGGAACTTCTCGATTTTAATGAGCCAACAGCTATTCAAAAAGAATTTGTTAATATCGACGGCAGGACGTTAAAGAAACTAAAAAAGATTCTATCTCTTTCAACTGATGAACGGCACCTGGTCTATTCTTTCGTTGATTCTCTCTTGATGAAGAAGGAAAGGAAAGCTAAATAATTCTGCGGGTAAAAACTTAAATCTGCTCTCCCCCGTCGCCTAATTTTCGGCAGCCGGCTTCGCCCAAATTTGCCTCTGGCAAACTTCGGCTGCCTTATAAATTAGGCAACAGGAGGCATAAGTCACATGACACGTTTTAAAACAAAATACCCAAAAAATGGAAATGAAATGTTTTCAAAAATTTTCTTTTTTTCGTTATAATAATTTCTTGATAGTTGAATTAGCAAAGAAGACTTTTTTTCATCTATTGATAAATACTGATCTTTCGAAGAATACTCACCATTTTTTAGTTTTTTCAACCTTGCTTTCCATACTTGTTTGTCATTAAATATTATTTCAATATTGTCGTTATCAGAATAATATATCCATTTACATTCACCATCGAATTCCTTCGAATTCTCTCCTTTGATAATTAAAACCCCATTTTTTAAAAAATTGAACTTAACTGCACCAACACCATCATTGTCATCGATCAACCATTCACCAATTATATTCTTTACTCCAAAAGGTATATTTTTACCATCAACACTTGATAAATATCCAGAAAAAACCCATCCAATTTTCCCATTTCTTGTTTCTATTTTATACCATTTTGCTATTATCGAATCAACTAAAACACTTCTACTTGATTCCTCAATGATTCTTACTGTCTCTCCGGCTTTAATCACATCAACAATTGTTGAATTAACTGTTGCTTCATTCCTAACATTGACAACTTCTGCATCACATTTTACTGTTTTATGCTTTGCCGAACACATAATTGATGAAATAAATATTATTATTAATAATAAAATAAATTTTTTCATTTATTAACCTCTTTTTCAACTGTTGTACCTTTCGGATCTATTGTTTTACCATCTTTACTAATTTCCCAATGGATATGAGGCCCAGTCCCTTTTAATCTTCCCGTCCAACCTAAACCACCAACTTGTTCACCTTTTTTCAAACTCTGCTCTTCCCGCACATTAATTTTATCCAAGTGCATATATGTTGATTTTATTCCTTTGCCATGATCAACAACTACAGTTTTCCCTCCACCATCAGTTTCTCCTGCAAATACAACTTTTCCATCACCAAGATTTATTATTGGAAGACCTCTTCGTTGTTCTCGCGACATCCATGTGCCATCTTTATTTTTTTGTGGTATCGCATCAGCTCCGGGATGAAACCTATTATCATACGATCTGGGACCATATTCAGAACTTACACGTGGTGAGTATTTTTGTTCTATTGGCACTTCATACCCGTCTACTAACGAAGGTTTAAGTACAGTATTATTAGATTTACCTGTTCTATTATTCTCAGATCCTTTATTACCCTGTAATTTATCTTTTAACCATTCTCCAGCATTACGTAATGGTTGAGTAAGCTTTTCACCTGTACTTTTTATTCCTTCACCAACATTACTAATTTTTTCCCCAATTTTGTCAGCTAAACCAAATATTCCTTCTCGTTCAGCATGTCCAGTTGGATCACGATAAATTATAGGATTATTCCTGCAATAAGCAAACCGATTCCAACTCTGAGTATCATTCTCTCTCGGTACCACCGTATCCGGCGTCACGAACCTCGCGATCTCCGGATCATAGTGCCGCGCGTTATAGAAATAATACCCGCTCTCCTTATCCAACTCCTGGGAATTGTACTTCGGAGCGTTCTTTGTGTCGCCCTCAGTGATCCAGTCCTCGCCGAAGGGAAGATACTCGTGGCTCGTGACCACCATGCCCGCGTCATTGGTCACTACCTTTACCGAGTCGACCTGGTCTGTAAGATATGGAATATCTTAACTAATCGATTTAAGAAAGAGGTTCTGGGCCCCGTTTAGGAAACCACCTGCAAACGATTTATTGTGAGATGCCGAACTTGTTCTTTCGTGAACTTCAACGGCTGTACCATTCCAATGCTTGAGTGATACCGCCTCTCGTTGTAATAGTCTATGGCTTTTCGTATCATCGATTCCAATTCTTTGAAATCCCTCGCCTCGTTGAAGACATCCCGCCACTCCTCCTTGACCCGGGAGAAGAAGGCCTCGTTCACCGCGTTATCGCCCGGTTCGCCGCTGCGGGAATAACTCAGGATGCCCTGTGCCTTCAGCACCGCGGAGATGTATTCCGAACCAGTATACACACTGCCGCGATCCTGATGGAAGATAATCCCCGGCATCGACGCTCCAAGCATTCTGTTGATCGTTTGTACGGCCTTCATGAATGACGCCACCACAATCGCACTGTCAGGACTTTTCGATAATTGCCAGCCGTATACCATCTTTCCGAAAATATCCAGATGAACGCATAAATATGCTTTCATACCTTGATAGCGCACTTCGGTTATATCAGATACCACCAGCTGAAATGGACGGGTCAGCATGCCCCTTTTATCCATCTGCCAGAGCAGATTGGCCCGCAACTCGAGAAAATCAAGGATTCGCGCCATCCAGCTCTTGCGAGGAGGCCTTATACGGCGTTTTAACTGAAGCCCCCAGGCCCGGAGTACCTTTAACAGAACCTTGTGATTTATCACCTCGCCGTAATCATCGAAGAGCGCTTTCTTTATCCGGCGATAACCGTAGGCCGGGTTTTCCTTTATGATGCGCTCGATTTTCGTTTTCAGCCATCCATACCGGCGTTCAATCGTCTCGTCCGGATTGCGGCCGCAATAGTACGTCTTTTTGCTTATGCCCAGTAGACGGCACGCCTGATTCACGCCAGCCCGCCCGCTGGATACAACCGATCGGGCATACTCGGTTACTTTCCATCGAGGGGCACATAAAAATCCAGGTAGTTCTTCAAAATCGAAATCTCGATTTCCTTCTTCCCGATCAGGTTCTCAAGTTGCTCTATCCTTTTCCGGTGTTTCGCATCCTCTTTTGAAGTGTCAGACGCGAATGCCTGATGTCCCTGGCTGATAAATTGCTTCCGCCACGCAGAAAGCTGGTTCGGGTTGATGCCCCACTGGCGGGCGACCTCTACCACGTTGTCCCGTATGTAGCTTTCCAGGACCACCTTGAACTTAAACTCTGCTGAATGCTTCTTGACTTTCTTGCCCATCTTCTGCTCTCCTTGATGTACTATTATCAAGAAGGCATCTCACAATGCAAGCGGTTTCCCGGATGGGGTCCAGAGCCA
>Ga0209506_1004080_pt1 | contig 11222 bp, 5 predicted proteins | sample AD_JPNHG2_MetaG_FD_184409 | JGI IMG/M metagenome (GOLD analysis project Ga0209506, IMG submission 184409) | Active sludge microbial communities of municipal wastewater-treating anaerobic digesters from Japan - AD_JPNHG2_MetaG (SPAdes) (version 2) | ecosystem: Engineered > Bioreactor > Anaerobic >...
GAGGAGGCGATGCAACGGAGCGCATCGCGGACGATGAGCGACACAGCGGGCGGCCTGAAGTCGCGGCGTCCCTTCGGGTTGCGGCGTCAGCGGGCCGGCTGCCACGTTGCGGCTCCTCAGCGATGCACTCCAGGGCATCGCCTGCGTCGCCGCGCCTCGCCTCCAGCCCGCTGACGCCGGCAACGCAGCCCACGGGGATTCTTGGACAGGCTCCTAGCCGTTGACCACCTCGAACGTCGCGGCGCGCTCGGGGCTCTCTTTGTAGCCGATGCGGATGGCCCGGGCGCGCACGGTGGTCGCGCCGGCCGGCAGCCGCAACGGCTCGGTGTAGAGCCGCCAGCGCACCTTCTCCCCCGGCTCGAACGTGTAGGCGATGGAGGCGCCCTGGGTGGCGCTGTGGAGTTGGAGGGCAACGGGCGCGCGATAGCGGCCGCCCTCGGGCGCCGGCTCCCGGCCCGGGCCCTCGCCGCAGAGGGGCACGAAGACAGGCGGCGCCGTCGTCGGCTGCGCGCCGTCGGGGTACCAGCGGCGGACCATCTCGGATTCGGGGATGTCCCCCAGGTCGCCCACCGCGCGGCGCCAGCCGTCGAGCGCCTCGCGCAGGCGCTCGAGCTCGGGCCGGTACGCGGGGTCATCCGCCAGGTTGCGAATCTCCCACGGGTCGGCCTCGGTGTCGTACAGCTCCTCGACGGGGCGGGGGCGGAACAGGATGTCCTGCGGCGGGACCAGTTCGCCGGCCAGGTGGAGGCGCCACATCTCCTCGACGATGGGGTGGCGATTGTGGTAGGGCACCCAGAGGAGATAGGGCAGGTCGGGGCGCCAGTGGCGGATGTATTTGAACCGCCTGTCGCGGGCGGCGCGGACCATGTCGTAGGCCTCGTCGTGCCGGTCGCGGCTGGCGAAGACGTAGTCGCGCGGCGCCGCGGCCTGCTCGCCGAGGAACGCCCGGCCCTGCATGTGCGCGGGCACCGCCACGCCGGCCGCCGAGAGCATGGTGGGGCCGAGGTCAATCGTGCTCACGAGCCGCTCGCTCACGGAGCCGGGTGCCAGGCGGCCGGGCCAGCGGGCGATCATCGGGATGCGGATGCCGGAGTCGTAGGGCCAGCGCTTGCCGCGCGGCAGCGGGCCGTGGTCGCTCCAGTGCAGGACGAGGGTGTTCTCGGCCAGGCCGTCCTCCTCGAGCTGTGCGAGCAGTTGGCCCAGCTCGCGGTCGCTCTCCTCGATGTGGGTGTACATGCGGGCCATGGCGAGGCGGACCTTCGGCGTGTCGGGGAAGTAGGGCGGCAGCTCGATGGCGGCGGGGTCGAACGTTGGCTCGGGGCACTTCTCGGGCCACATGCCGCTCTCGTGGGTGCGCGTGGGGTTGAAGACGGCGAAAAAGGGCTGGCGCGTGTCGGGGCGGTTGCGCCAGTGGGCCGTGGTGCTCAGCTCGTCCCAGGCGGTCAGCGGCGGGTCGAACTGGTAGTCGGTCTTGACGTTGTTGGTGCAGTAGTAGCCGGCGGCGCGGAGGTACTCGGTGAAGCACTTCACGTAGTGGGGCACGACGGCCGAGTAGGGGGTCGGCAACTCGGGCGTGGCGGGGTGGGTGTGGGCCGTGCGCATGTGGTGCGTGCCGATCGAGATGGGGTACATGCCGGTGATGACGGCCGAGCGGGCGGGCGCGCACACGCCGGCGGCGGAGAAGGCCAGCGGCCAGCGGCAGCCCTCGGCGGCCAGGCGGTCGAGGTTCGGTGTGCGGGCCACGCGGTCGCCGTAGCAGCCGTAGAAGGGGTTCGTATCCTCGAACGACACCCAGAGGATGTTCGGCCTCGGCCTGTCGGGCATGGCGAGTCCCTCACTTCTCGAAGGCGAACTCGAGCTCGTTGGCCCAGTGCTCCGTCCAGTCCACCTTGAACGAGCCGTTGCGCTTGGCGACGGAGCGGCCGCGGCTGAGCTCCATGCAGCCGACGTTCGCGTTGTCGTTGACGCGGAAGCTGAACTTGATGGTGCGCCCCGCATCGAGGGCCTGCTTGACGTGGGGGATTTCGCGCCAGGGCAGCGCGCACTCGGTGATGCGGGTGTTCCCCTCGTGGGTGACGACGAGCTTGCCATCTTTCACGGGCCCCTCGTTCGGGGCTTTGGGCTGGCGGGGGTAGTAGTGCTTGTTGGGCAGGTCGGGCCGGCGGAGCGGCCAGATCTCGGTGCCGCCGCCGAAGCGCTCGGCCACGGGGTTCAGCGCGTACTCGTAATCGGTGTCCCAGTAGCCCGTGTATCGGGGCATGGTGCCGGGCGGGAAGGGGGCCCAGGGCTTGTCGGCCTCGGGCACCACGTTGAAGGCGATCTGCACGTTGTCGTGGTGGGGCGCGTTGCCCGCGGGCAGGTCGGGGTTGCGGCGGTAGCTGTAGCGGCGCACGCCCTGCGGCCAGACCAGCTCGCGCGGCTCCGCCGTGTCTTCGCGGCGGAAGGGGGCGATGCGCGGCTTCTCGATCCGCACGACGAAGCTCTTCTCGGGGTAGAAGAACTGGTCGTCGTCGCGGGTCTCGAAACGCAGCATGCCGCCCTCGGGCGTGGAGTCGGCCGCGCGGGCGGCGAAGTAGAAGAACTGGTCGTCGTAGGCCAGCCAGCCGTTGGCGAAGCCCTTCTGCACCGCGGTGTCGAACTTCTGGAACGGCAGCCACGCGGCCTCCTGGAGCGTGGGGCCGGCCGTGAGCGGGCTGGTGATGGTCTGCACGGGCACGTCCTTCCAGTCGTCGAGCCTGCCGTCCACCTGGATCGTCCGCCGGGCGATGACGTTGACGTGGAGGTCCTCGCAGTGCTCGGACACGCCGTCGCGGCCGGCGTCGAAGGCCAGGCGCAGGGGATAGGTGTTGCTCGGCTCGGACGCGCCGGCCGCGACCTGGATGGCCACGGCCCTGGTCTCGTGCGGCCCGAAGGCGAGCTTCTGCGCGGCCGGCTCGAGCGTGAGCGCGCCCAGCGTGACGCGCAGCGTGCCGCGGACCGGGCGGTTGAGGACGTTGGTGAGCTGCAGGCGCAGCATCGGCTTCTGCTCGATGCGGGCCGTGAGGTCGAGACACTCCTTGGCCAGCGGCTCGATGCCCTCGACGTCCGACTCGCGGATGGCCTGGAGCAGCGCGGCGAAGCTGCCGGGCCTGCCGTCGCCGCGCAGGAAGAAGCCGCGATGGTCGAGCGGCACGGTGATGCGGCCGCGCCGCGAGGGCACGGGGTTGCCGTGGAAGTCGTAGAGGGCGAACTGCCCGCGGCGGTCGCGCAGGGTCATCGAGGCGTCGCTCAGGGCCTCCGGGGCGGCGAGAGCCTTCTCGAGGGCCTCGCGCTCCTTTGGGTCGGCGTCCCTGGGCAGGGCGGCGAGCTTCTGACGCAGCTCCTTCTTGTGGGCGATGGCGGCCAGGCCTCGGCCCGTGCGGAAGAGCACGTGGTCGGCGCCGAACGCCTCGCCGATGTCGCCCACCACGACCACCGTGCCGTCCTCGGGGTCGGGCTTGCCCGCGGCGTCGGCGCGGCCGTCGAACACCATCACCCAGGGCAGACCGTTCTTGAAGAGCAGCTCGCGGAACTTGCGCTCGCCGATGAAGTGGGTGACGGCGCCCACGCTGGCCGCGACGCTCCAGGTGTGGCCGGTCTCGATGTTCTTCGGCTTGCCGTCGTCGCCGAGGATGCGGGCGCGGCGGTCGTGCCACTCGGTGGCGATGTTGCCGTGGTAGATGCCCACGGCGCGGTCGTGGCCGGTCGAGAGGTTGGTCGCCACGACCGCGGCCACGCGGTCGTCGGTGTTCGCCACCCAGCTCTCGGTGTCCCAGATGCGCACGCGGCCGTTGGGGTGCGCCCTGTTCATCCAGGCCTTCACGGTGGAGGGCGGGTGCATGCCCTGGTAGTGGATCGAGCAGAAGTCGAGCCACTTGAGGAAGCCGTCGGTTCCGTCGGGGAAGAGCTTGTCGAAGGTGTTGGACGAGCTGTCGCAGCCGCCGAGGAGCACCTGCACGCCGGCCTCGGCCCGCGCCTCCTCGACGGCCTCGCACATGGCCGTGTAGATTTCGCGGTAGCGGAGCATGTCGGCGCCCCAGCCGCTGATCGAGATGCCCTCCCACGGCTCGTTCCAGAGCATGAAGCCGTTGATCGGCCCCTTCGGCCAGCCGTAGTCCACGGCGAACCGCTTGCAGAACTTCTTGAAATCGGCGTCCCAGGCCGGCAGCCAGGCGAGGTCGAACTTCGTGTCCTGCATCACGCCCTTGTCGTCGAGCCAGGGCCGCGGACGGCCGAGCGGCTGGTTCTCATGCCAGAAGGCGCCGCCGCCGAACTCGACGGTGATCGCCAGCCCCGCCGCCTTGTAGGCGGCCAGCTTCTCGCCCTCGCGCGCGTACCATTCGGCGAAGTCCTTCTCGGTCGTGGGCTTGTAGCCGATGCCGATGCGGTTGGGCGCCGCGCCCAGGCGGGTCAGCAGGTCGGGCTCGTTGTTGTCCAGGCACAGTTGCGGGAATTGCACGGGCCTGGCCTCGGCCTTGAACGTGCGGACGAAGCTCGTGACGAAACGCCGCCCGGCCGCCCCGAGGTCTATCACGAGCGCGTAGGCGCCGTTGCGCTCGGGCGTCCTGGGCGTCACCGTGAGGTTCTGCCACTTGCCCGGCTCCGCGTTCACCTCGACGGGCGCCGAACCGCACTCCGCCACCTTGAACATCTGCGGCACCCAGATGTCGCCCGGCAGCCCCTTGGTGCCGTAGGCGATCATGTCCACCTTGCCCCTGACGCGCAGCGGCTGCTTGCCGGTGTTGACGAGCTGGAAGGTGAACGACGCCTGCTCGCCGGGCCACAGCACGTTGGCCGGCGCCGAGCTGGCGATGAACTGCACGGTGTACGGCTCCCGCGGCGGCGCGGGGTCCACGCCCATCGTCTCCTCGAAGCCCGGGATGCGGAAGCCCGAGCGCATCTGCGCCTCGCCCGTCGGGCACAGGACGGTCCACACGAGCAGCGCCGTCAGGGCGCACCTGCCCACACGAGGATGCGTCAAGGGCTCTCTCCTGGGTCAAATCGTGAGCACGATCTTGCCGAACTGCTCGCCGCGCTCCATCCGGGCCATCGCCTCCACCGCCCGGCCGAGGGGGAACACCGAGTCGATCACGGGCTTGATGCCCGCCGCGGCCACAGTGCCGAGCATCAGGCGGAAGTCCTCGTGCGAGGCGAAGGTCGAGCCCAGCAGCGAGAGCTGGTTCCAGTAGAGCGCCTGGAGATTCGTCGGCGCCTCGGCGCCCGTGGTCACGCCGCAGACCACGGCGCGGCCGCCCTTGCGCAGCGCCGCCAGGTCAACCGGCCACGCCGCCGCGCCCACCGTGTTCACCGAAACGTCCGCGCCCCGCCCGCCCGTGGCCTCGCGCACCGCGGCCGCCACGTCGGGCGTCTTCCGGTAGTTGATGCCGCGTGCCGCGCCAAGCTCCCCCGCGCGCCGCAGCTTCTCGTCGGACGACGAGGTGACAATGGCCTCGGCCCCGGCGTGGGTGGCGAACTGGAGCGCCGCGAGGGCCACCCCGCCGCCGATGCCGTGGATGAGCACCGTCTCCCCCGGGCGGAGCTTCGCCCTCGTGAACAGCATGCGCCAGGCCGTCGCATAGGCGATGCCCAGCGCGGCCGCCTCCTCCCACGTCAGCCCCTTGGGCTTCGGCAGCAGATTCGCCGCGGGCACGGCAGCCCTCTCGGCGAACACGCCCGGCCGCGACAGCCCGATGATGCCGAACGAGGCGCACTCGCTCTGCTCGCCGCGGCCGCAGGCCTCGCACGCCCCGCACGACAGGCCCACGCTCACGACCACCTCGTCGCCCACCTTGACGCCCGACACGCCCGGCCCCACCTCGGCGACCACGCCGGCGCCGTCGGAGCCCAGCACGTGCGGCATCGGGATCGTCGCTCGCCCCCCCTTGCGCACCCAGATGTCCAGGTGGTTCAGCGCAGCCGCCCGGAGGTCGAGCACCACCTCGCCCGGCGCGGCGGACGGCGCCGCGAAATCCTCGATGTGCACCACCCCCAGTTCACCGTGCGTTCGAATCCCGACGGCCCTCACGGCGCATCTCCTGCCACCCACGTGTTGGGCGAGCACACCCCCCCCCGAACCGCCAGGGGGCGCCATCTCGCCCGGGGTCCTGCTCCAGCAGCAGCTCGCTCTCAATGTCAGGCATCTCGACCAGAGTCTACCGGACATCGCCGGCAACTTCAAGCGCGCACCCGGACCCGGGTGTGGGCCGGAATTGTGGGTAGGGTGATTGTCTCTGGAGCCGGAAGGGCTCGCATGGGATAGCCCAGGGCAACGCCCTGGGTTCAGCGGGCTCCACGGGTCCAGCCCTGAAGGGGCGAGATAGAAGCTCTCGATTCCGCCCTGTCAGGGCTGCCGCGGGGCGGTCTTGTTCCCAGGGCGTTGCCCTGGGCTATCCTATTTCGCTCCTTCGGAGCTCCCGTCGCCGCCCACAATTCCGGCCCACACCCCCCCGGACCCCAGGGTCTGGGCCTGAATTGCAGGCTATTCGGGCGCGGAGCGGAGGGGGGCGAGGCGCTTCAGTCCAGAACGCACCCTCACCAAAGCCGTTGAGATGCTCTCGACGCTCGTGAGGCGCCGCAACCTGAAAGCTTGTTCCGGAATGAGGGCTCATCAGGGTTTGGCGACCCTCGCGTGGCCGCCATTGGGAAGCATGGCGCGGGGGCTGCGGCGCCAGCGAGGCCACCCCATAACCCTCTATGCCCCAAGGCCTTACGCTCTCCGGGCATTCCCGCTCACATACTTGCTCATCGCGCGGATGAGCGAGTATGGCCGGAGCCGCGAGAATCGCCCATTCTCGCCCATCTACCCATACTTGCTCACTTCCCCCCTCACAGAGTTGAGCAAGTATGGACAGGCGGCGCCCGCCAGCCGCTCGGCACAGGCCCTCCCGCGTCCAACAACCCCGGGTTCGTTCTCGGGGTTCGGCTGTGGGCGGGGCCTCCGTGCCCCACGTCCTGCCGCCTCCTCGCGGGGGACAGAGCCCCCGCCCACAAGGACCGTAGCCGCAAGCGTCCCGCTTGCGGAGGTTTGCTTTCTCGCCCCTGCGCTCCGTCGCCTTATCCTTCTCGCCCCTACGCTCCGCGTGGGGGCGAATCTTCGGACGCTCCCGCGTCCAACAACCCCGGGTTCGTTCTGGGGTTCGGCTGTGGGCGGGGCCTCCGTGCCCCGCGTCCTGCCGCATCCTCGCGGGGGGACAGAGCCCCCGCCCACAAGGGCCGTAGCCGCAAGCGTCCCGCTTGCGGAGGTTTGCTTTCTCGCCCCTGCGCTCCGCGTGGGAAAGGACGCGGGCGGAATGCAGGATTCCGCCCGGCGTGTGGCGGCAAGCCCTTGCAAGATCGTTCGACGGGCTCACGATAGCACGTCAGCGTTCGGTTCGTTCCGAAACAGGCCCTGCGAAGGTGAGCCAGCCTCGCGGGCCAGCGCCCGGCCCAAGCGGCCCAACAGCCGTTGGGCAGCGGACGCCGCCTCGTCGAGCAGTTCGATGCGGAAGTGCCGCACGCCCAGGCGGTACAGTCGCCCTGCGGCCTCGACGGCGGACCCTGCCGCGGCGTGAAAGACGGTGTTGCGGCACGCCGCGTCGGCCCGCACGGGGTGCTCGGCCCCCCTGCGGTCGCGGAGCGCGAGGCGGGCGCGGCGGCAGGGCTGCCCGCAGTCGCTTCGGTCGCGCCCGCTGGACAGCCGCGCGGCGAACAGGCAATGCTGGGTATGGAACATGGCGGTGTGCTGGTGGACCACGGCCTCGATGCGCCCCGGGTCGAGGCGGCGCAGCAGCGTCGCCAGTTGCGCGGCATCGAGGTCCGGGCTGGGCGTGAGCCGCGCGAGGCCGAAGCGCGAGAGCAGCACGTCGGCGGCCAGCTCGTTGGCGGCGTGGAGCGAGAAGTCGCCCACGAGCGGCAGGCGGGGGGCGCGCTCGCGGCAGTAGGCCACGCTGGCGAGATTCCGAGCGAGCACGGCGTCGGGGCCGAGGGCAAGCAGCCGTTCCAACAGCTCCTCCTCGCCTGGCTTGATCGCCTGCGGCGTGGCGAGGCCGATGGCCACCCCGGCCGCGCGGGCGCGCGCCACCGCCTTGGCCTGCTCCGACGGGCGCGCGAGATCGCCGTAGACGAGCGCCGGCCTGGGCGCGTCCGCCGCGAGCACGGCGTCGAGCTGCTCCAGGCTTCTGACGAGGACGCAGAGGCTGGCCGCATCGTGCGTCGGCGCGGCGGGCGGCAACGCCTCGCGCAGGCGGTCGAGGGCGGCGGGGTCCGCGATGGCGTGCCGAGCGGCGGCCCGCCGCTGACCGAGCAGGGCCTCGACCGCCCGCCGGCGCAGGTCGTTGAGCACGCTCTTCGGCACCATGACGGGGTCGAGAGGGTTGGCCTCGACCGAGCGCAAGGCGAACGGCGTGCCGCCCAGCCTCCCGAGTTGCTCACGAAGCAGGTCCAGCGTCAGCGGGTGCCGTTCGGCGCGCTCCAGCGGGCGGTCCCACGCCACCGTAGCCGCGCGTCCGCCATCATCGCAAGCCGTTATCTGAAGGAGCTTTGCGAGCGGGGCCGCGACGCGGAAGTCGAGGGGCGCGGGCCGCGAGACAACGTCCCGGGCATAGCTCTGCTCGAGGCGTTGCCTCACGGCCGGGTCGTCGGTCTTCCACACCACGCTGCCCACGGGCACCGCGCCGGGGCGCACGTCCTCGCGGCGGAAGACGAGCAGCGTTCGGCCGCGCGGCCCCTGCATCGGCTCCACGGCCACCGCACGCCCCCCGGGTTCGTCATCCCCGGCGCCGCCGGTGTCGAACACGAGGCCGTCGCCCGGCTTCACCGCGCCGGGCGCCTCGAGGGCTACGACGATCCCACGCCGCGCCACGCCCACCACCTCGCCCACCCGCCGCCCGCGGCCCCTGGGCGAGCGGCCCACCACCAGTTCCTGGTGGTTCACCCCGTCGAGAAACCCGCGCGTGAACCCCCGCGAGAAGCCCTGCGCCAGTTCCGCCGCCTGCGCGGCCGAGAGCGTGAACCGTTCGCCTGCCATCGCCGCGTCCAGCGCCGCACGGTACACCCGCACCGCCGCGGCCACGTAGTCGGGGCCCTTGAGGCGCCCCTCGATCTTGAACCCCGCCACACCCGCTGCCACGAGGTCGGCGATGCGATCGTAGGCCGCCAGGTCGCTCGGACTCAGCGGATGGCGGCACTCGCCCGCGTCGAGCGGCTCGCCGTCGGCCACCACCAGGTAGGGCAGGCGGCAGGGCTGCGCGCACAGGCCGCGGTTCGCGCTCCGCCCGCCCAGGGCCAGGCTCGCCAGGCACTGGCCGCTGAACGACAGGCACAGCGCCCCGTGCACGAACACCTCGAGCTCGGCCTCGGTCGCCGCGGCCACGCTCCGAATCTCCCTCACCGACAACTCGCGCGCCAGGATCACCCGCCGCACGCCGAGCGACCGCAACAGCTCGATGCCGCGCGCCTCGGCGAGCGACATCTGCGTCGAGGCGTGCACCGGCAGGCTGGGCGCCAGCCGTCCGATGAGCGGCACGAGGCCCAGATCCTGCACGATCACCGCATCGGCCCCCGCCTCGGCGATGGCCCGCAACCGCTCCGCCGCGACCGCCAGCTCGTCAGGAAAGACCAGCGTGTTCAGCGCGACGTAGCCCCGCACCCCACGGTCGTGGAGATAGCCCAGCACCTCGGGCAGGTCCTCGGCCGCGAAGTTCGCCGCGCGAAGCCGCGCATTGAAGTCCTGGAGCCCGAAGTACACCGCATCGGCCCCGTTCGCCACGGCCGCGCGCAGCGCCGCACGGTCCCCCGCCGGGGCGAGCAGCTCGGGATGCGTCTTAGCCTGGCAGCTCGGGGGCATCTCCATCAACTCCTGGGCGCGGTCAGGATCACCATCATACCATATTCAGGCTGCGACCCAAGCCGTCTCCGCGCGAAGAGTCCGCCGTCCTGCTCGCAACCTGGCAATTCGGCGCCGGCAGCCCGAGCGCGGCCTCGGACCCGGCCGTCGCCGCCTTGACTTCCGGGCGCCGGCAGGTATAATCACGGGTGCTGTCGCACGGTCACCCGGCTCACCGCGACGCCTCCTTCACCACGGGGTGTGGCGCAGTTTGGCTAGCGCGCGTGCCTTGGGAGCACGAGGTCACCGGTTCAAGTCCGGTCACCCCGACCAGCCGGAACGAGAAGCCCTTCGGCGCAAACAACGTCGAGGGGCTTTCTCATGGCGGCACAGTGGCTGCGCCACGTGCGAGGGGTCAGGATACGGAAAGCCGCTGTAACTGAAGATCGGCTACACACGTGCGATCCAATCCCTTCGGGAGGGTAACGGGTAAGGCGAGCGCTGGAGGGCGTCTCCTTCCGAACGTCTTGGAACGTTCGGTAGGGGCGGCTCTCAGGCGCGCCCCTACGCTTCCTCACCCTTCTCGCCCCTACGCTCCGCGTGGGGGCGAAGATCCGGACGCTCCCGCGTCCAGCCCCAACCTCCCGCGGGTTCGCAACCCGCGAGAGGTTACCGACTCCCGCGTCCCCTCTTCCCGAAAACGAAGAGGCCGCGGAGCGGCCAAGAGACCCGTCTCCACGCAGAGCGTAAGGACGAGAAAGAGGGGCAGCGCATAGGGACAAAGGAGGCCACAGCGGGGGCCTCCCTCCCGAAGGTTCCAATCCCTTGGGGAGGGTAACAGGTAAGGCGAGCGCTGGGGGTCGTCTCCTTCCGAACGTATTGGAACGTTCTGGAGGGATGGCTCGCGGTCGGTTACAGGCGCAGCCTGGGTCTCTGGCGAAGGCCGGGGTTCGTATCGTAACCGCCTCTCCGTTTGCCAGCCATGTTGTTAAAACGCACAGGTGCGTTGATGGCTGGAAACAGTTTCTAAGTGTCTATACTACAAACACTTAGCCAGCTATTACAGAACGATAACAGAGCTGGCGTTGACAGATGGCAACATTGCTGGGGCCTTGCACCGCGCGACCCGGATCGAGACGCCAGCCGCACCACAAGCACAAGGCCGTAAAGTCCGCTGCCAGTGCAGGTTAGGCCGTCGAATCAGCAGGAGGCGCGCAGAGATGCTGCACCCGCTATCTGGCACACGAATTGCTGTGGGTAGAAATAGTGCTTTGTACTCATGCATTGGGGCCGGTCATGGCTCGCTCTGAGGAGGAACGGACGTGTCAACGCTGCCAAGGGTGACGGTGCCGTCGGGGGTGAGAGTGCTGATGCTGGGGCTCGCAGTGAGCCTGGTGCCCCA
>Ga0209506_1004095_pt1 | contig 11194 bp, 8 predicted proteins | sample AD_JPNHG2_MetaG_FD_184409 | JGI IMG/M metagenome (GOLD analysis project Ga0209506, IMG submission 184409) | Active sludge microbial communities of municipal wastewater-treating anaerobic digesters from Japan - AD_JPNHG2_MetaG (SPAdes) (version 2) | ecosystem: Engineered > Bioreactor > Anaerobic >...
GGACCGCCGGATCATCCAGAATATGAAACCATTCTTCAACATCGATGGTTAAAAAGCCGGTGGCCGGATCAGATGACATCGTTATCACCCCAACTGATTGACCAGGCTTTAGGATCAAAGATCAGATTATTTAGAGAAGCGTCGAAGCATCTGGAGCCGAAGTACAAGGGTTGCGGAAATAAACGCTCCGGCAACGGCAGAAATAATTTCTTTCTGAAGATATGCAGATATTTTGAACCGGGCGTCAAAAGAACACTGGCAAAGGCACATTCATTTTTCTTGGCGACGTTGACAACGTAGCGAATCAACACATCGGCAGCGTATTTAAAATTCAGATCAACCAAAAAATCCATGATGAAAACCGTATCGCCGAAATTCATATTGGTACAGGCAATGACCACATAACCGACCGGATGATAATCCTGCCAGACACTGACAATATGATATTTATTTTCGGGTTTGGCGACGTAACGCCAGTTGAGATAAGCTTTGTTGCGCACTACCCATAAACGGTGCTGGTTACTGCAACGCACCCAGAGATCGTCCGCCCAGTCGCCGAATTCTGTTTCCATATGCAGTTTGTACTTTCCGGATTTGCCCGAAAGCAAGGATGATGCATCCTGAAAAGCACTTTCTGACGCAGCCGAAGAACCAGGCGCACTGTGAAATATTTTACGGGAGATGCTTTTGGAAAGTCTTACCGGCCGGATATGAACGGGCGCGGGCATGATCTGTTGCCATTGGAGATATTTGATAAAGCCGTGAATCGAATTGCGATTGGGAAAACCGTAGATAAAACCGTGCCCGGCATCTGTTTGTTGCCTGTAAAGCGTTTCAGCGGCAGCCCGGAAAATACCCAAGCCGCCATACTGCGGATCAGTCATGGTATCGTGAGAAAGCGATGCTGTAAAATTGCTGCCGTCGGCATGCATTTGAACAGGACTTGCGGTGTATTGGCCGACAAGTTTATCCCCATCCCATGCCAGTTGAACAAACAGACCGTCAGCCGGATTTTCCAGAAACTCCCATCGCCAATGGCGGAGGCTTTCCGTTTTACCCATCGGTTTGCCGAAAACGCGTTCAAATAGGGCACAAATCGCGTGTTCGTTACCGGGTTGGTAAGCTCTTAACTCAAAGGATGTGTTTTGTTTGTCAGTGACGAATTCAGGCATTCAAACCAAATGATCATTATTACAGTTTATTAAATATAATTTTTGGTATAATTTTCAACGCGGGAAATTGTCGTTTCCATCGCTGTATATTCCTGAAATCAGAGAAACATCTGTAAAGCCCTTCCCACTTAAATATTTTGTTCCACCATTCCGGTACGGGCTTTGTTATCCCGGAGTATAGATCAAAACTCCCACCCAGTCCCATATATAATGCCGGATATTGTGAAAGAAGATCTGCCATTACGTATTCCTGTTTCGGTGATCCCATGGCGATAAATATGATATCGGGTTTTTTATTTTTTATATCTTCTAGAATTGCAGCGAACTCATGATTATCGAAATAACCGTTCCTGAATCCGGCGATTCTTATCTTTGGGTACTCGCTTTTAAGTTTCTTTACAGTTGAATTGATTACTTCATCGGTAGATCCGATCAGATAAAACGATTTGTCATGATAGAATTGCTTGATGATATCTTGCCATAAATAAGCGCCGGGAATTTTGGCTGCCTTAATGCTCTTGCGACGTAACGCCATGACCGCGCCGATGCCGTCCGGGTAAGCGATGTTATCATTAATGATCGATTGCAATTTATTGTTGGAAGAAAGAATCTTTTCAGTATTCATCGCTATGAGAATTTTTTTTTCTTTTGAGATAAACTTCAGCAATTCTTCCTTGCTTTTAAAAGGAAACACTGACTTGCCGTTTATATAGACTCTTTCCATAATTAATTTGCTCCGTTCATATTGTAAAAATACTCCGTCAGCGCATGAAACGCCCAAGCCTGACTCCAGCGCATATAAGGAATCTTGTTGGTGTAATAACGATGTTTCTGAAAATAGAATGCGCCAGATGGCCCCTGCATATTATCAATCATCCAGTTCAGTATTATATTTGTAAGTTCCTCGTATTGTCTGCCCAGACCGGAGAAAAAAACAATTGCTTGAGCCGGACTGTGAATATCAATTGGGTAAACACGGTCGTGATAATATTTTGGTGTGCCGTCAGCCAGAAAGAAATTATCGGTATAGAAGCGCACGCCTTTTTCATATTGCGCCCGGTATTCTTCAGCAAAACCCAAATCCAGAAAATAGCGGATTGCCTGAAGATTGAATCCCGTATGAAAAGAATCAATCCAGTGGGCAATATCTTTTTCCGCATAGAACCATGAACCATCCGGGCGCTGATGTTTCATGGCATAGGCGAGGGCGGCCAAAGCGGTTATTTTATATTCCTGATTATCAGTTTCCTTATACAACCGGATTAAAAGGGACGCTCCCAGCAGATTGGCATTGTGGACAAAATAATGATCAATCGGTGTGTAACTGAAGCAAACGGTGCCGTCTTCATTCAAACGATTCAAGCTTTGCGTAATAAATGTGCCGATAGGCAAGGCCAGGTCTTTTGCTCTGGTCAGGTTTGTAAACGCAAATGTATCCAGCAGGGCATGACCAATAAAGGAAGAATTGACAACCGTCGGCGTATATTTGGGAACAAAAAACGCACGCGACTGCCAGTCAAAATTGTACCCCCATCCATGAGCACTACCTTTGTCATTCCCGCCCCTACTCTTGTCATGCCGGCGTAGGCCGGTATCCAGTGATACGGTAGTTTTGCACCCCTCCAGCAAATCTAAAAGTTTTTCTATCTGAGCAAGATATTCGGCATTTTTTTCACGCTTATAAAGCTTGGCATACCCCCAAAGAAAAAGCCCCAATCCTTTTGGATTATAATCCTTCGGTACAAGAAAAAGCGGCCGGAGATTAAAAGGCAAACGCTTCAAACCTTGCGTAAATGCAATGCGCAAATATTTGTTGCCGAAAGACATACCACGTAATAGCGGACTATTCAATGCATCGTAAGGATCGTAGCCGGCAAATCGTTCTTTTTCGATGTAGGATTTTAATTTTTTGAAAGATTTTATCAATTTTATATTTTGACGTTTTGTCCTGTACGTAGAGATTCCAAAACTTTAAAAGTTGTTAGCGTAACTGCATAAATGTCGTTAAAAGCTATTGGAGATGCCCCCCCTTGAATAATCGCATTAATAAATGACTGCACCATTGCTTTTTGCCCTTTGTCCTGACTCAACAGTTTTTTGCGTTTCTTAGTGGTGCCGCTGTACATCTCGAGTTCTTTAAAATCGCTGATAATTGCTGTCGATCCTGAACTGTAAATTTCTATATACTCTTTCGGTAGGTTTTTAGGACCATTGGCAAAATACGATATCGTTCCAATAGAACCATTGGCAAAAGTTAAGGTGATGGTCAGTGTATCGTTAAGATGATACGGCTCAGGAAGTGCCTGCGCGTAAACCGCAACGGGTAACGAACCATTGATGAAGGAGAGTAAGTCAATAAAATGGCATACTTCGCCTATAATTCTACCCCCGCCCGTTGTCATATCCTGAATCCAGGAATCTTGAGGGATTTTGCCCGCATTGATACGGTAAATCAGAGACATCGGACCATCACCGAATTTATCTTTTACCATCACAGAAAGTGGCGAGAACCGACGATTAAAACCGACTAGCAGGTGTAGGGCATTGTTTTGATAAACAGCACTTATTGATTCCAGTTCCTCTTTTGTCAAGCACAAAGGCTTTTCTACAAAAACATGTTTTCTTGCTTCCAAAGCCTTCAACACGTAACCCGCATGGCTATCATGGCGGGTGGCAATAAATACTGTATTAATCCTATTGTCATTTCCGACCCGATCGGGAACCAAGTCCTTACCGTTATCTGCTAAAATATCTTTCACATCAGAAGTGCAAAATTCAAAACCGAATCTTTCAGCCACAGACCGCGAAGTGGTTCCCCTAGAAGTCATCACGCTGATTAACGCGATATCTTTCAACCCTTTCAAATTCGGCAATAGGTGACTTTGCGCGTAGCTGCCCGCACCAATAAAAGCGATACCTACTTTTGCCGCTCCGACAGATGGACGAATTACAATGCGCTCCCGCTTAAACGACTTTGCTGTATCATAACGAATAAGAATTCCCAGATAAGGTTCTTTTTTCTGAAGAATAATATCGTAAGCCTGTGGCGCTTCTTCAAGTTTAAATTCATGTGTTGTCAGATAATCAAGGTTGATCCTTCCTGAAAAAATCAATTCCTGAAAGGCTTCCATATTGCGATTTTCTGACCAGCGAACATACGCAACCGGATAATCAAAACCTTTTTCTTCGTAATAAGAATCGTAGCGCCCTGGACCATAGGAACATGACATCCGTAGATCCAATTCTTTACGGTAATAATGCGGATCGCGATCAAATCCTGTGGGAATATTACCGACAATGACCACTTTTCCTTTTTTGCGACAAATCAAACCGGCAAAATTAATTGGATCAAGACTATCAGTGCCCGCTGTGATGATGACGGCATCTACGCCGATGCCGTTTGTGAATGAAGCAATGCGTTCTTCAATAGAGCCTTCATGCCTTGCCAAAGCTAAATCAACACAGTGCTCACCGGCAATACGCACAATCTTTTCATCAACGTCTATACCAACAACACGAATTCCCCCCGCCTTTAAAAGCAATGACGTCAATTGTCCGATAAGGCCTAGGCCGATTACAGCACAGGCTTCACCAAGCCGTAAGTCCGCCTGACGCACACCCTGCATTGCTATGGCACCTAAAGTATTGTAAGCTGCGGCTTTAAGATATTTATCTGAATCACTTAACCCTTCAGCATTCACATTTAACTTTTCACGTATATTTAGTTTCACACAAAGATTTACCGGCACTGCCACAATTTCCGCATGAGCTGCGGACAATCCGCCGCAGGCAACAAAATCGCCTATGGCAAATTCAATAACATCGGACGCAACATCTATAACTTCACCGCTACAGCTATAACCAAGTGGTGACCAGGCATCTAGCTTCTTCATCACCGCACGGTAGGTTTGAACTGGACCCTGTTGAACCAGTACATCAAGCGCCTGTTTTACCTGCTGCGGCCGCTCTTTGGCTTTACCGATCAGACTTTTCCTGGCTGCCGTAACAGTGCTGCTTTCCGTACCGGCGCTGATCACAGAATAATAATTGCACACGAGAACCATGCCTTCGCCAAGCACGGGTGTAGGCACTTCCAGCACTTGCATTTTGCCATCTTTAAGTTTTTGGGTTAGCTGATTCATTTTTTTTGATCATCAATTTTTTGTATTAAAAAACGATGCTTTCCGCGATGTGTTTTTTCTATACTGTTTACGTAGCTAAATTCAATATTTATTTTACCTGAAACAGATCGACACAAACGATTTAAAATATCACGCTCATCATTGGCATCATATCCACGTCCACGAACTATCCTTAAAATTAGATGCCCTGCCTTATGCTGTTCTAATTGCATTTCTCTTATTTTAGCAAATTGCGGTAAATGCTGCCCGAAGATGAAAGCTGTCAGCGATACCCGCGTATTGTCTTGTAGATAAATAAAGTCTTGCGTGCGACCCTCTATTTTTTTTAAAACCAGACACGGCATATTTCCCAAAGTGTTTTTGTGAGAAAGCACACCCAAATCGCCCGTGTCATAGCGGATGAACGGCATAACGAAATTGTCGAAACTGGTTGCGATGATCCGGCCCACTTGACCGGGTGTTTTAACAGGTTTTCCGTTATCATCAAGCAATTCGGCATAACCATAAAAAGGATAGAAGAAAAATTCGCTCGAATCCACGCTATTTCCGCCCATCACGGCGCATTCGCTGTGACCGTACCATGTTACCACTTTGGAGTTAAAGAAAGACGTCATGGATAGACGATCATCTTCGGAGAGCCATTCGCTGCCGACAAAGAGGGCTTTGATGGGTATATCCCAAGCAAGACGATTATTTTCGATAATAGAGTTCATGAAATTTTTCACCGCTGAAGGATAGCCATGAATGAATTGAGGATGAAACCGCCTTGCCTCTTGCACGGCCTCCGAAACATTGTCGGAATTCAGTTCATAGCAAGAAACTGCCAAGCAGTTCTTTATTGCTTGAAATTCGTAAAGCGCATTGTTCTTGAGCGGTGCTCCTCTAATCATAAGTACCCGCGACCCTGGAACAAACCCGTATTGCCCCCAGAACCAGTCAAAGTGCGCCTGTTCTTTTGGACGTGTTCGTCCTGCATGTAGGAAGAAGGTCATAGGCGTACCCGAACTTCCTCCAGTATTTGACTTCAATCCGCTACTATTGAATTCTGTCGACAAAAATTCATCAAGATTACCGACAATATCACTCTTGCTTATCACGGGATAGTCATAGATATCATTGAACTCTTTCATCTTATTAAACTGTCGATAGAAAGGGACATCCAAGACTGCACTGTTCACTGTTTCTTTCAGCAAATCAAGTTGCAGGGCCGAAAGTTCAGCAGATTTAGTAAGAGAGATAAAATGGTTTATCCTTCTTTTATATTCATCATAAAACGGGCCCAAGCGGAACCATTTAGGTAAAGCACGGTATGAAAATCCTATTGCGGTTTGCATCCAAGAAGGCAACCGACGGTAGACATTTAAAAAAGGGTAGAGTGTGTCTTCCATTATTTACTTATCATCAGAAAGTGAAGTGAGCTATTAAATTACCAAATAAAAATTGGTCATTAAACTATTTTAAAAAATCAATCACCTTTGTATATTCAATGTACTAGAATAAAACACCATAGAAACGGCACATCCTAAATAGATATAAAGCGGAATAGCCGTCGCCGGACTGCTTAGACTGTTATCAAACATTGAACTAACTAGAACAGCCATGAGGTAGACCAATCCAGTATTGCATGCATATTTTGCATTGAAGTGTTCTGCACTATTAAATAATTTTCTAGCCTTAAGCATAAAACAGAAAGTTCCAATAATCGCAAGCGCATAAAGAATAATACCTGACAAACCTGCCCACCCGTAAATGTTTACCCACGCATTGTGTGCACCTCTGACAGTTACCTTTCCATAATTAATAGACTCACCTAGATTCTGTCCAAAGCCCTTACCAAACAGAAAAGTTTCAATTGACTCATTGTTGTCTTCTACTACAGACTTCCACCACATTATTCTGCCGGCACCCGTGTCACCCTTGTATTCAATTCCTTCAGGATCAATTAATGATTTAAACTTAGCGCGTAACATATGCATTGAATACAATTGAACTATCTTATACTCGCTATTTACAAATATTTTTTCTTGATAATCACGAATACTGGGCAAATAAATCACTGTGGGTATTGCAATAATACACAATCCAATCGCGAGTTTAGATAAAACACGAATTCTTCCTTTGGATACAAAAATAATGTAATAGGCCAATGCAACCATGGCGCCGATAAGAGCACCACGATAATGTGTTAGAATTATCGCTATAAATGAAATTCCTATACTGATAAACTCCAACCAAGTTATCTTGGTGCGATCCATCTTTTCTAAGAGTATGATTATCAGAAATACAGCTAAAGGCGGAACTGAACCTTCTGGCATATAAAATATTCCATAATAATCGTCACCAATTTGAAGAAACGAAGACAGGAAAGGTCCTAAAGAAGTATGTATAAGTAACGAAAGCGCTATTAAAAAATGATATTTAGATAACACCTCTATAATTTTTTTAAATATAGTTACACCGCGAACCCCAGCAAAAAGGCATAAAAAGATAATGTAATATGCCGTTGCAAAATCACGAAAAATATATGTTAATTCATGTTTGCCTAAAATAACATCTTTTGCAAAAAGAAAGCTAAAACCGATGATGACAAACATTATTAGTTTTTGGAACCAATTAATTCTTTTTTTAAAAAAATCATCGAAGAAGTATATGAATGAAATAAAGATAAGTATTTCACCAATATAGATAGGCATACCAGGCAGATGAAGACCAGCAAAACCCCTACCAAAGAAAATATAGCCAAAGCATATAATGTAGGCAACGATTACAGGGAACCATATCTTACCTTTCTTAATTGAGTCGTTTGTTGTTGAATAATATTCTTCTGTTTTCATGGCATGGTTATTTAATTTTACAAAGTAATGATTTTAGCAGAATAAATCAATCAACATTCTTAACATGCTTGATCATAGCAATCCAGTATAGACCCATTGTAAAGCCATGAGAAAGCAATAAAGATATCGCCGCGCCGAATCCACCATAAAGGGGTATCAGAACATAACACAAAATAATGCTCAGTAATCCACCTATAATTACACTTATAAAATAAAATCTTTCCATGTATACTGATACTACATATTGTGATGCAACAAGCCCAAGCGAAAATACCATGATATAAATGCCGTGCACGCGCAGGATAGAAGAAGCGGATGCATATTCATGACTGAAGATGGTAGTTATAATCAAATCGGGAAATAATATTGCAGGAACAAATACAGTTGAAGCACTTGCTGCCATTATACAAGAATATTTTATAAGAAATTTTTTTCTTTGAGTTCCGTTAATTTCCGGACGGGTAATTCGCGCTATTCCTGGATTACCAATACGGCTTACTTGACTTACAAGTAAAATCGCACCAAGCACAATCTGCCAGGGGGCAGCATAAATTCCGAGTTCAACTAGGCCTGCGTAGTGCTTCAGAATGATCTGATTAAGAGTACCAAATGATAAGGTGAATACTGCCGTTAATGCAATCCAAGAGTCTTTTTTCAGCATTTCTTTTATAGTTACGGCCAGATAGTATGCCTTAGTTTCTCTAAAATCTATTTTTTGAATTGCCCACCTTTGTTGTAGAAATAGATATACGCCTTCCGTAATAAGCAAAATTGTCACCACAATATTAAGATTCAAACAATCTGTAGCAAAAAAAACGATTATCCATATTAGCAAAAAGTATAATGCCTTTTGAGTCATATAATAAATCGAATGGCGAACCATTTGATTCCAAACATCATATAAAGGCTGAAGATTAAGCGCTTTTAATGCATAAGCTAAAACAACACAAATTAATACCCATCTGATACTATTAGTCTGAAAAATAATATTCAAAAGCAATAAGACTGTTACAACAACTACAAGTAACAGACAACGCATAATCAGGCTAGACATAACCAGCACAGCCTGGCGGTCAGGATAATGAATCAGCTCACGTACTAGAGTACGGTACGTACCGTAACCAATAATGACCTCAGCATACATACCCACTGCAATACAATATGCCAGCAGACCAAATTGCGCGCTGCCAATAACATTAGCAATCTTAATTTGCGTAATAAAAAATAATGCAGCAGCAAGAAAATTAAAAATAACCAAGGCAGAAAGATTTTGTAGATTTTTTTTGTGTGGTTGAAATAAATTGCGAAACCAAAACATGATTGATTTGAAAGTTATTTTAGAAATATGATTTACCATTTTTCGATAACTTTGATTTCTGCCAAAGAAATAAAATTTGCAAAGCAAAGATTGGCGAATTAACTATTAGATAATTGTCTGCGTTTTACTGAGTACCACTTTAGAATACTAGATGTTCTAGGCACTTTAGAAGCATTGGACGCTTTAGCAAACCTATAAAAAGTTAGATTCCTCACGTTCGTTCGGAATGACATCTTCCTGGATTCCCGCTTCCGTAACCTAAAGGTCACAAGACGGGAATGACAGAAGGTGCTATTCGGAATGACATTTCCACTCCTCCCCCTAAGCCCTCCAGAGGAGGACAATGAATGGTAAAGAGTTAGATTGCCGCGGCATCCGGCGGATGTCTCGCAATGACAGTTATTCCACGAAGGCGTCGGTATCAATCCATTCTTTTTTAAGAATGCTCCAAAAATCTTCCGCCAAACCCTTACGCACGTAGTCGTAGGGCAGCCAGCCGTAGCCCTGTTCACCCCAGCCTTCGCCCCAGGAGTTGCGGATGAGCAGGGCGCCGGTGGTTTCGGTTTTGTTGTGGGTGTTTTTGATTTTCATTTTGTCGTCATAGCCCACGGCGACGATGGCGTGTCCGCCTTCGATTTTTTCTTTGGGGGACGGGAAGGGGATGCGCCCCGTTTTGTCCGCCTGTTCGATGGAGTTGTAGACGGTGAACCCGAACATGGCGGGATGTCCTTTGGCCAGCCAGGTTTTGAGTTTGGTCAGCAGTTTGCCGGGGTCGGTGTTCGGCGGATCGTGCCGGAAGTATTTGATGGTCTGAAAATTAGCGGCAAAAGCGTAGGTAAAGGCGTTAGGTTCCCGGTCAAATGATTTTTCGTTATCTGTGTAAGGCCAATAATCCTCCGGCGGCACGCCAAAAAGCACCATCGCGCCAATGGTTGTTCTCAAATAACCGCCAGTATCGCCCTTGGCTTTCATTAAATTGCGGGTAACCTTGTATAAAAAAAGCCGCGATGCTTCCGTATATTTTTCGAACGCCCTACGTTCATAGTATTCGATAATGCCAACTCCCGCGTTGGCCGTGCATGAACCTAAATTTCCCTGATCTTCAACCGGAGAAGACCACGGACGCAAATCAACTGAAGCAGGCAGTTTACTTGCCGTGATTGCCGATCTTTTTTTGTTTTTCGCGCTTGTTTTACCTGATTTTGCGCTCCGTGAAGATTGCAGAATTGTTTTTATTTCTTCTGTTTCTTCTGTGTAGTCCCTGAAATCTGGATAATCAGGCAGCCAACCCATCCCTCGTTTAATCATATGAACCTCCGAAAGAGAAAAAATAGTTTTAAGTTAAAAAGATTTAAGTTTTAAGCATAATTGTCATTCCGAATCCGCCATAGGCGTGTGAGGAATCTTGATAAAAAGATTTCTCGTCAGTTCCCTCTTCGAAATGACACATCATGTCACTTCGAACGAATGTGAGAAGTCTTGCTTTAGTACTTCAAGATTTCTCGTCGCCTCGCTCCTCGAAATGACAAGGGTATATGCGTTCGGAATGACAAAGCAGGTTCATGGTTCACGGTTTAATTCAGGCGGCTTTTTTTGTTTTGCCCGTTCCGGCATGTAGCTTCAGTCCAAGAGCGTTTATAACTTTCATGACCGTAGAGAATTCAGGATTCCCTTCCCGGGATAATGCTTTGTATAAACTTTCCCGACCAAGCCCCGTCTTTTTTGCTA
>Ga0209506_1004109_pt1 | contig 11167 bp, 9 predicted proteins | sample AD_JPNHG2_MetaG_FD_184409 | JGI IMG/M metagenome (GOLD analysis project Ga0209506, IMG submission 184409) | Active sludge microbial communities of municipal wastewater-treating anaerobic digesters from Japan - AD_JPNHG2_MetaG (SPAdes) (version 2) | ecosystem: Engineered > Bioreactor > Anaerobic >...
TTCGAATCTCGGTGTACAACTTGTCGTGCAACCGCTTGAGGTTGACCAGTGGTATGGACATGGCCGTTACTCGCCTTGCGACGTTGGACCCCAGCTCTCAGACCGGGCCGCAAAGCCGGATCGAGAGGTTTTGGCCACCTCTTGGTGGACCCCGCGATGAGTACCATGCAACCCCATCCGTCTCCTGCTCCAACGTTCGTTATCGGTCACGACCAGGGGGCGATTAAGTTGCCCGGCATTTAATTCGCACGGATTTTTATCCGGTGCCCCGCGATCGATAAGCGGCAGAAATGGCCCAGGGCCCGTGCGTGGCATCCCGCCCGAAGCCGCCGATGCCTTCCCCGCCGGCGCTCTCCAGCCCAGCACACGGCGGCAGCCAAGCCACCCGTGCCGATCGGGTTCTCGCCAAGCCGATACCGTCGGCCAATACCTGGACCTTGATCGTCCTTCCGGCCTTTTGGCCCGCCACCCTCATGTACCGCCCGGCCGGTCTCCGCTGGCCACCTCTCCCTCCGGAGCACTCAGCGTGTTATGAACGCGGAGAAACCGCCACCGACGCCGAAAAAAGAGGGCTTGTTCGCCTGCTCGTTCGTATCAGTTGAATTGATGACCCGCTCGTGAAATGGGAAGAGAACAACCGGCATGACAATGCCAATGATCCAAACCCGGCTGATTGCCAACTTCTTGTTTTTCAAAGGCATGGAGAGGAACAACGTGCTCACGGTCCTGCATCTGGCAGTCGGCCGCCGCTGGCTCACCGATCGATTTGCCAAACAAACCCAACTTACACTCCTGCTTCAATTCGCCCCCCTCGTGCGGGCACCCCCGCGACAACCGGTCCCCCGCAGGCGCCTCCCGCAACTGAGGCCCGAACGGCCCAAATCAGCGGACAACACACCGCGCCTGGCGTTAAGCCGTCACCCGGAGGTCGGAGAGCATGTTTGTCAAACCAGATATTGGCCGGTTAGAGTGCCTGCCAACACAGAGGACGCACGACTCATGACCAATAACGGCCAGTCTACCGCGGTCTCTCCGCCCACGGCTAAGCCGGCCATACCTCGTTGGCATCTTCACCGCCGAATGTACGATTGGGTGCTCCATTGGGCCGACACGCCGTACGGCGCAATTGCTCTGTTTTTGCTGGCTTTTGCTGAGTCAAGCTTCTTCCCGGTACCGCCCGACGTGCTGCTCATCGCCCTCGTGCTCGGATCACGCGCCCGGTGGTTCCGCTTCGCGATGACCTGCACGCTCGCAAGCGCAATCGGAGGCATCGCCGGCTACGGGATCGGACTTGCCTTCATGGACACGATCGGGACGCGGATCATCGCCTTCTATCATGCCGAGTCGTATTATCAGCAGGTGACGCAGTGGTATCAGCAGTACGACTACTGGATCGTATTCATCGCCTCTCTGACGCCGATTCCCTATAAGGTGTTTACGATTGCTTCCGGCGCGTTCCATATGAATCTGCTGGGGTTCGTGATCGTCTCGATTGTGGGCCGCGGCGCGCGGTTCTTCGCCGTCTCGGCGCTCCTGTATTTCTTCGGTCCGCCGATGAAGCGATTCATCGATCGCTACTTCAATCTGCTCTGCGTTGTGTTCGTGATCCTGCTGGTTGGCGGTTTCGCCGCCATCAAGTATGTTCGGTGATCGCATAACGGCAGGCGTCGAGGCGATGACCGAGCCTGATTCTGCGGGGGCAAAGGCTATCTGTGGCTTGCGGCCTGATCCTGGTCAGATCGATGACGAGAGGACCATGTATGAACAAGAATCACTGCCGGCGTGCCGCATGTTTGCGGCATGTCTCACAAACGGCGTTGGTGTTTGTCGCTCTTGCGTGCGGCTGCGGCGGCGATACGCGGCGTGGAGGACCTACAGTGAGTTTGAATCATGATGACACGCGGCCGGTGTCTGAGAAGGCGTCAGAGGACGGGAAGAAGGTCGGCGGACGCCAGGTGCGCGTCGCCGCCATCCAGATGCTGCCGGCGACCGGCGATCCCAAGGCCAACGTCGAACGAGCCGACCGGCTGGTTCGCGAGGCGGTGCAAAAGCACCGTGCTCAGCTTGTCATCCTGCCGGAGACCACGCTCACCGGCTACACGTCGCCGTCCGACAAGGGTTTGACCCTCGCTCAGTCGCGCGAACTGGCCGAGCCGGTCCCCGGCCCTTCGGTGAATCACTTTGCCCGACTGGCGGCCGAGCTCAAGGTTTACATCGTCTGGGGCCTGCACGAGCGATCCGGCGACAAGTACTACAACGCCGCCGTTCTGCTTTCACCGAAAGGCGAGATCCTCGGCACTTATCGCAAGGTGCACATCAACAAGTACGAGAGCCACATGGGCTGGACCAACGGCGATCGCTTCCAGGTGTGGCCCTGCGAGATTGATGGTGTTTCGTTCAACCTGGGCATCATGATCTGCTTCGACCGCGAGGTGCCTGAGGCCGCGCGCTGCCTGACCGTGTTGGGGGCGGACATCATCGCGATCCCGCAGGCAACCGGCTGCACCTGCGAGATACCGATTCACCGCGACCAACTTCGCGTGCGGGCCTACGAAAACGAGGTGTATATCGCGATGGCCAACTGGGCCGGCCCCGTGTTCAAGGGGCACAGCATGATCATCGCCCCGAGCGGCGAGGTGATCCGGCTCGGCACGCGCGACGAGGAGATTCTTGACGCGACGTTCGATCTGGATGCTCTCAAGAAGCACCGCGAGAACGGCATCTACGGCCGCCACCACCGCCGGCCGGCGGTATACGGCCCGCTACTGGAGCAGTAGACGGAGGCCCCAGATGGGAATCCGGGGCCAGCGGGCGGAAAATCTGGGGCCAGCGGCTAAGAATCCGCTCGGCCCGGAATCCTTTCCGGGCCGTTTCTCTTCCCGAATCCCTTCGGCATTCGGCGATTATGAGGATGGGAATCCTCGCCACGGAGGCCCCAGATGGGAATCCGGGGCCAGCGGGCGGAAAATCTGGGGCCAGCGGCTCCGCTCGGCCCGGAATCCTTTCCGGGCCGTTTCACTTCGCGAATCCCTTCGGCATTCGGCGATTATGAGGATGGAAATCCTCGCCACCGAGGCCCCAGATGGGAATCTGGGGCCAGCGGGCGGAAAATCTGGGGCCAGCGGCTCCGCTCGGCCCGGAATCCTTTCCGGGCCGTTTCACTTCGCGAATCCCTTCGGCATTCGGCGATTATGAGGATGGAAATCCTCGCCACCGAGGCCCCAGATGGGAATCTGGGGCCAGCGGGCGGAAAATCTGGGGCCAGCGGCTCCGCTCGGCCCGGAATCCTTTCCGGGCCGTTTCACTTCGCGAATCCCTTCGGCATTCGGCGATTATGAGGATGGAAATCCTCGCCACCGAGGCTCCAGATGGGAATCTGGGGCCGGCGCGTGAACATTGGGGGTCGGCAGCTCCAGATAGGAATCCAGAGGCAGCGGCTACTCGGTTGTCTCGTAGGCCTTGTCACCAAGGACCACGATGACCTTGCTGCCCAAGGCAAAGCACTTGCCCAGGTCCGGATGAGCGGCGACCAGTTCGAAGTACTCCTTGCTGAAGGCCTTGACCGTCGTCGTCTGAAGCTCCTTCTTGTAGCGGCTGTCAACCCACTTCTCGCCGTCGCGGTAGAAGGTGCGCGACCCGACGTAACGCATCACCTGCTCATCTTCTTGGCCGGCCGGTTGACTGGCTGGGGCATACCCATACCGGGCAGCATCGCCCAAACTCGCGACTCCGCCGGCGGCGGGCTCTCTGCCAACCGAACCACGAGCGTAGCCCCCGAAATAGCTGTCCATCTCATGAGGCCTTTCCGCAACGGCCATCCGCTTCGCCTCCTTGGACATCGCCACTGCCTCGTCCCCCGCGTCCATACTGAACAGTCGGCCGGAGTCCCGGGGTCTCGCCGGCGCCGGCGGTCGTGGCCGTGCCTTCACCAACCTGCGGTGCAGCGTCAGGCCTTCAATTCGATCACTCTCGCCCCGCGCGAGCCGACCCTCGTCTTCCTCCATGATCAGCATCGAGGTGTACGGCGTGACGATGCCGAACCGCTTGGCCAACTGAACGACTTCCTCGCGAACCTCCTTGTTCTCGCCGTGCAGCCGGATTTCATCGAGCAGATAGCCGACCTTGCGTGTTGCCCACAGCCGCGGCAGGTATTCCTGGCCCGCGTCGGTCTGCGGGAATGACTCTTCCCACGATCGTTTCAGGTCCTCATCGCCGCAACGGCCGGCCAGTTCCACCTTGCCTTTGCCGGGGTTGGCATAACGGCCGAAAATGACCAGTTCGCCACCCTTGAACAGATCCGGCAGTACCTTGGGATACAGGTCATGCACACCCAGGCCGCTGTCGAAGGTCAACTTCAGGTCGCTGAGCACGGGATTGGCGATCGTCCCGTAGAAGTTCGAGAGCTTGAGCTCCAGGTCCTCGTTTTCCGCGACGTAGTCGCGTGAGCCGTGGTTGTCCTCGGCCAGCTTGTCAAGCAGCTTGGTATTGACGTCGTTTCCCACCCCGAAGACAAAAAGACGAACACCGCCGGCATTGGCCTTCTTCACGTTCTCAAGTATCCGGTCAATGTTGGTTTCGCCGATGGTCGGCAGGCCGTCGGTGAGGAAGACGATCATGTACGGCCTGCCCTTGTCTTCATCGCTGCTACCGCGGGCTTTCAGGGCCGCGAGCAGAGCGTCATGGATCGCCGTCCCGCCGGCAGCCTGAAGCTCGGCGGCAAACTGCCGGGCCGTCTCAACGTTCTCCGGCTTGGCCGGAACCAGCACGTCCCTGTAAGGCCGGGCTTCCGTCGAAAAAGCCACGATGTTGAAGCGGTCGTCCGCGTTGAGATTCGCGAGGCAATATCGCAAAGCCTCACGGGCCTGCTGGATCTTCTTGCCGGCCATGCTGCCCGAGGTGTCGATGACGAAGCAGATGTCCTTGGCTACCACCTTGCGAGGCCGGGCGCCTTCGCCGGGGATGATCCGGGCCATGAAGTAGCCTTCTTCACCCGCCTGCCGGTGAGTCAGCAACACGAATGCGAAGTCCTCGTTGCTGGTCTTGTAGCTGATCACGAAGTCCTTGTCCGGCAGCACATTGGAGGCCTCATAGCCCACGCTGGCTTCGTTATCCCCCTTCCGGTCGATGCTCGCCTGGTGCGATGGGCAGAACACCGTGGCCAACGGCTGGCGGGTCTTGATGCGGGCTCGAATGGCAACCTGACTGATCGGAGCCGACGAATACTTCTCCGTGTTGAGCGGGTAGCGATAGGTCGCCAGGCCGTTCGTGGCCGTGATGACCTGCGAGTATTCGAGCTTGATCCGCACGTCGCCGTTGGCTGGGATCGGGAACACACGGGCTCTGTACATCCGGCTGCCGATGTACTCGAGCAGCGCCGGATCCTTCATCTTGCTGACGATCTCCTCATAGATCTGCTGCGCCCTGTCCTTGTCGAGGACCTCGGCCTGCACCTCCTTGTCCCCGATCATCATGCTGAACTTCTGGACGGCCACATCGTCGGCCATCGGGAAGATGTAAGTGCCTTCGAGCTGAACGTTGTTGGGGTTGTGGAAGGTCTGGTCGATACGCGTGACGCCGACGCTGTCGGTGAGCTCGGCCTCGACCAGGTGATTCTTCACCTGCAGCGGCATGTGGTATCGCCAGGGTGTCGGCCGCGGCACGGGGCGTGGATGAGGCCACAGCCGCCGGATCTCCTCGACGCTGCGATCATCGACCACGATGAAACCGTCTGCCATCGCCCGTGGGACGGGGCCGCCGGCAGCGAGTGCTAACAAGGCAAGCAACGGAACCACAATACCGAGAGATTTCACCGAGGTCTTCATGACGTGTTCCTCCGTTTCTGGGCAAGACAGTCGGCCGATGAGCGACCTGTGTGGGGCGCCTGTCAGGGGCTCTCCTGAATGTCCTGAGTGACCCGCGGCATGGGGGCATACCCAGCCCCGTGCGGTTATGAGCCCTACACTGGATTCTATCCTTCGGCCCGTCGTTTAGACGCAAACTTGCCCGAAAAGTTCCTTCATTCAACTTTCTTGGGGTGGACGGGGTATTAATGATCGGATACATGGAGAGCTTGGCACCAGCCCTAATTGCTCCGGTCGTCGTGCCTGCCGGCGTCTGGGGGGTATCAGGAGTCTTCCCGTGGGTTCCCTGTCTCCACCCGACCTCCGAAGCGACGAGGAGTTGATCCGGGCGATCAACCAGGGTGACACCGCAGCCTTCGAAACCCTGTACTACCGCTATCGCGACTGGGTGGTTCGGCTGGCGACTCGGTTCAGCGGCCGGACCGATGATGCCCTCGATGTCCTCCAAGACACCTTCGCCTACCTGCTGCGTAAAACGCCGAGTCTCCGTCTTTCCGCCAGAATGACGACGTTCCTCTACCCGGTCGTAAAGCACCTCAGCTTGGCCGCTCGCCGAAGAAGCTGCCGTTCGCTCGGTTGCGAGCTCGATGCCGACGTCCCGGCCCCGCCGCCGTCCGAAAACGACGGCGCTCGAAGCAGCTTGGCCGAGGTCATGGCCGGCTTGTCCCCGGACCAGCGAGAAGTCGTTCTCATGCGGTTCGTTGACGACATGACCCTGGCCGAGATCGCCCAGGCATTACGGATGCCTGTCGGGACCGTCAAGTCCAAGCTGCACCGGGCTTTAGAGCGATTGCAGAACGATCCTCGCACGCGGGCTTACTTTCAGCGATAAAGATGGGCTGCGCGGAAAAGCGATGTCGCCGGCTTTTCCCGGTGCCTTACCGCCCGCCGCTTTGCAGACGGCCCTGTTCCTTCAGGACCGAGAAAAGCGGTCCACCAAGCCGCGCTGGGTGGATCGGATTGCCGGACGGAGTACGATCGCTCCACCCGCGAACCTGATGGCGACAGCGGTTTGTCCGAAGGGCGGCTCCTCTTTGGCAGCCCCAGGCCGGCTCAGGTGTATAGTATCTATGAGCGGGATGCCTTCAGGGCTTCCCAGAAGGCTCGCCCGCCGGAAACCGACTCGCGATGCCGGACAGATGATGCTGAGTCTCAGGTGACGCGGACGAATCTTGTACGTGGGACAATGGCAGCCCGAGGTGGAATCGCAGATGGTCGAGGAGTACCGACAATCACAATCCCGCAGATGGCCAAGGAGAGTTGTGGCATTGGCGTTTCTGCTGTTGGGCTGCGCCTGCCTGAGCACCTGTGATCGCCGGAATACCGATCCGTCTGCGCTTGGCCTGCCCCCGACGGCATCGCCCAAGGAGGTCTACGAGCAGCTCCGGAAATGGCATGCTTCGCACTCATACGGGAGCATGGCACCGTGGGTCCATCCGGACAGCAGTGATGAGCTGATTGAGCTCCTGATCTCCATCGACGAGATGATGACCGCCAACACCACCGTGCAGGTGGCGCTGGCCCAGTATTGTCCGCACATCGACCCCCGTCAGTTTGACTTGCCGGCAATCGGCTACTTCCTTGAACTGTTCGCCCAGGATGCCAGGTTCGTCAGTGAAACCATCAACGGAGACCGGGCAGTGGTAGCGATCCAGGTGGCCGGACGTCTGCCGCTCAGATACCCGGAATTCGGACGATATGAGGGACGTTGGGTCTACATGCCCGGCAAGGTGAGCCGCGAGATGGTAAGGGGTGTCCGCGACCTGGCCAAGGGGCTGACACGCTTCGCCGCCGCGATCACGGCAGGGGCCCGGACACAGAAGCAACTGGACAGCGAGTTCCGCTATCGCGTCGCCGGCAAATTGGAGACCTTCGTGCGCGAAGCGGCGCCGACAAGCGCCCCATCCCCTTGGCGCGTCATGGCGGCCACTCTGCCTTCGTGAGCAATCGTGATTAACCCGGCCTCATTTCACGCCTGACCGGGTCGTAAACATGGCGACGGCCGGTTTCGAGGGCGGCGGCGGCCATGATCGTGGCCACGGCGTGCTGATGTCCGTATTCGATGTCGGCGTTCGGTCGCTTCCGGGAGCGGATACAGTCGATCCAGTTACCCATATGCGACTCGCTCGGCTCGGCCTGAAGCGGACGGGCCGGCATCTTCTTGACTCCCGCACCGCCCTCGCCTGAAACGACCCACTTCTCCAGATCCATGGTCGCCTCGGTGCCGCACAGGTCGAAATGCACCCCATGGCTGTTGGCCAGACCCATGCCCCAACTCATCAGGAAACCTTCCGGATAGTCCAGCAGTGCGTGGAACGTATCGGTGTGCTCGCGACCATCCTTCCAGACGTAGATCCCCCCATGGGCAACTGCGCTGGTCGGATACTTCGCGCCGGTGACCATGTGGACCGAGTCGGAGTAATGGGCCATCCAGAGACCCGACAGACCGTTGGTGCACAACTTGTAGAAATGCCACTGACGGAGCAGGCTCGGATCGAATGGGCGCTTGGGCCGGTTGAACAGGAAGGCATCCCAGTCAACGTCGCTCTGTTTGCAGTCGGCGTACGACCGCGCCCATCGCGGGTGATTCACGTTCATCGCCGCCGAGATCCTGTTCAGCTTGCCAAGGATCCCGGTAGAGAACTCTTTGGCCGCCCCTTTGAAGCGGCCCTCGCTGCGACGCTGGGTGCCTACCTGGACGACTCGCTCATGCTTACGAGCGAGATCAAGTGCCTGGTTGGCCTCGGCGATCTCCATCGACATCGGCTTTTCCACGTAAACGTCCTTGCCGGCCTTCAGCGCCTCAATCATGATCGGCGTGTGGCCGAAGTCAGGCGTCGCGATCACCACTGCGTCAACGTCATCAAGAGCCAGAATGTCGCCGAATCGCGTCGACGCCCGCGGCTGCTTGCCGAACCACTCCTTGACCTTGGCGGCGGCAACGTTCAGATTGACTTTCCAGACGTCGCAAACGGCGGTAATCTCGGCATTACGATCCTTGGCCACGTCGTGGATATCCTGCATCAACTGGCTGCCCCTGCCACCACAGCCGATGATGCCGATCGAAACCCGATCATTGGGGCCGATTCGACGGCTCTTGGCCGCGGACGCTCCCGCGGCCAGACCGGTGCCCCTGGTCGCCGCGCAACCGCCGACCGCCGCCAGACCGGCAGCGGCAACTGTGGTCCCGGACAGGAGCTTGCGACGACTGAATCGACTATCTGACATGGGATTCCTCCAAGTAGCGATTACTTTTCGATCCTTAACCGGACTTGAGACGTTTCTCCAGCTCTCGGCAAAGCTTGTCAAACGACGGCGACCTTCGACGACACAATGCCAGATCCATTTTCGAGGTCATGGCCGGTTGATCCACCGTCTCGCTGTACTTGATACCCTTGAAATGCCGCTGAATCCAACTCTTTCCGTGCCGAGCATCTTCCGGCGAGGACGGAACCGGCTCGTCCGGCGGCATCTCGATGTAGTCGCGTAAGGACTCCGCGGCGGCAACAAACCAGGTTTCGTACTCAATGTTCGCCAGAACGTAGGTGATGTCGAAATCCGGCCTTGCCGCGAGTCCACTCTCCAGCAGCTTCGGCCCCAACTCGCACGGCGGTTTCGGATCAGGATCTCGATCGAGCAGAACCAGAATCAAGCAAGGGTCCGGACTTGGTTGGCCCGTGGTAAGTTTCAAAACGGCCAGCGATATCGCTCTCGACAAGCCCTCTTGCGTCCCCAGTTGGGATCGCGGCCTGCGGATGGGCTGCAAGACGTCGATGTACTCGCCCCCGAGTTGCTCCGTCCACAGTCGCATGAACAGCGGACGTATGGCTTGGAATTCACCATACCCCTCAACGATCGGAGCAACTCGCAGCCGACTCACAAGTCCCCCTCGTCTCCAAAATCGATTTCAAGCTGCCGCCGCAGGTCCTCGGAATCCGGCTGCAACTGGTCCATGCGAAGCAACTCTCCGGCCGTGTAGAGATGGTTCCTGATGGACTGAAGACTTGCGGCATCCGCGCTCGCGATCTCCGTGGTACCCTGCCGCGCCTGTGCCACCAGCAGTCCAGTCGTAGCGGGATCGAGTTGGTCGAGCAGGTCCGGGCTGTGCGTGCTCAGAAGAATCTGGGTACGTGTGGCGGCTTCCTGAAGAGAGTCCATAAGAGCACCCGCAGCAGCGGGGTGCAGAGCGGTCTCGGGTTCCTCAATCCCAATCAGGCTTGCGGGGTGCGTCCGATCCGCCAACTGTGTGACGGCCACGAGCGTGCCCAGTGCTCTCAGCGTTCCGTCCGACATGCTGGCGGCATAGAACTTCCATGGGAGATCGGAACCGGCGATTTCCTGGCGGAACTCCAGGGTTTCGCGGGGCCCCAGTGACACCCGGTCCACGTCCGTGACGCCCGGAACAATCGTACACAGATGTGACCTGATCCGATCTTTGACCTGAGGCTGGTCGGAACCCAATCTGGCGATCACGCTGGCAATATTGCTGCCGTCCCGGTGGAGCAGGTCACCCGCGTCGGGGCTTTGTAGTTCCTTCATCGCATCAGGATTCAGGTTGTAGAAGCCCATCGACGTTAATTGGTCGTAGACCTGTCGGAAAGCAGGTAAGCCGGCGGCAACAACAAGATAGAGTCGATCGGGCGAGACAGGCGGCATGTTCTCGCTCTGGGAGACGAGAGTACCTTCCCTTACTGAGTACTCGGCGGCGAGGTTGCTGTTGGCTTTGAAGACTTTGAGATACTCTCGCTTGACAACGAAGCCGCCTCGCGGGCGCGCACCGATCTCGAATCCATACCGGGCTTCATGCCAATCAGGCAAGGCCATCTCAAGCTCAATGGCAAAGTTGCGAGGATGTCCAGTGCTGCGTCGCCGGACGGCATCGATGCCTCCTCTCGCCTTGATCGCATGATCGAGCGATCCCTTCAGGCTTTCAGCGACGAAACGCAAAGTATCCAGGAAGTTGCTTTTCCCAGAGCCGTTTCGCCCCACCAGGATCGTCAGCGGCCGCAGTTGAATATCGCACTTGCCCAGGCTTTTGTAGTTGCGGATCCTGACCCGCCGGATGAAAGGCTCGCCCGGGTTGCCGCGGGGCATCAACTCGTGCTGAATCTCGCCCATGGAAAACCTCGGGACCCTACGACAAGTCAAGCATCTCTCCCTCTGTTCGGCACCGGCTGAGAAGTCTAGCCCCTGATCAAGCATACTCCGGCGAGGTTTTCTCGCTTTGTTCGTAAAAAAGTACTCGAAACGCCTTGGTTTTGCGTATATATGGGTAGAGTTCGTCCAGAAGCCCATAACTCGCAAGG
>Ga0209506_1004115_pt1 | contig 11155 bp, 10 predicted proteins | sample AD_JPNHG2_MetaG_FD_184409 | JGI IMG/M metagenome (GOLD analysis project Ga0209506, IMG submission 184409) | Active sludge microbial communities of municipal wastewater-treating anaerobic digesters from Japan - AD_JPNHG2_MetaG (SPAdes) (version 2) | ecosystem: Engineered > Bioreactor > Anaerobic...
CAAGGAATTCGTCATTCGCAACACCTATTATCAGAGCCACAGCGAACTCAAAACCTCGCTGGACAGATATGTCACGTACCGCAACAAACAAACCCAGCAAAGTAAAACTCATTAAATTGAAACGGCACTAGCTAAAGGAGCAGACCTGTTAGCTTCAATGGGGCCGCGTCGTGAAAGACGCGGAAATGTTCTCAAGGTATTTCTTCCGGCCGAAACGGTCCTGCTTCAATGGGGCCGCGTCGTGAAAGACGCGGAAATCAAACAAGAACCACTAATAAGGAGAAAGACAATGAGCTTCAATGGGGCCGCGTCGTGAAAGACGCGGAAATGTGGTAACGGTGGCGTATTTGGTGCTCGATGGGATGCTTCAATGGGGCCGCGTCGTGAAAGACGCGGAAATGGACATTACGGCACTGGGAAAAACGCCAACAGACTCGCTTCAATGGGGCCGCGTCGTGAAAGACGCGGAAATCCGGGACGTGGACGGCAGGCAGACGAAGGTTGTGCGGCTTCAATGGGGCCGCGTCGTGAAAGACGCGGAAATTCATCAAAGTGTACGAGGGCGGCAAAAAGGCCAAGGTCGCTTCAATGGGGCCGCGTCGTGAAAGACGCGGAAATAAGAGGTTCCGGTTTTGTGCCCCGATGTTCCTGGATGCTTCAATGGGGCCGCGTCGTGAAAGACGCGGAAATGTATATTGATTTGTCTGCGATGAGCCTACATCTGCGAGCTTCAATGGGGCCGCGTCGTGAAAGACGCGGAAATGCGTTACGGCTCTTGTGTGTTCCGCACGGAGTGGGATTCGCTTCAATGGGGCCGCGTCGTGAAAGACGCGGAAATGCTATACTGCATGACCGCTTTCGCATATTCATAAACGGCTTCAATGGGGCCGCGTCGTGAAAGACGCGGAAATTGCTAACATCGTTTTGGTAATATTCTGTTTCCGCGAGCTTCAATGGGGCCGCGTCGTGAAAGACGCGGAAATGGCCGTGAGGGGGCAATAACGGGCTACGTTAATTAGCGCTTCAATGGGGCCGCGTCGTGAAAGACGCGGAAATTCGAGAAGGCCCAAGCCGACTACATCGGTCGCACACGGCTTCAATGGGGCCGCGTCGTGAAAGACGCGGAAATGCTTCCTCGGCTTCTCCAGAACCGACATCTGCCGGATGCTTCAATGGGGCCGCGTCGTGAAAGACGCGGAAATACGACACCAAGACCTTTTCATGTTTACATAAAACCGCTTCAATGGGGCCGCGTCGTGAAAGACGCGGAAATTGGAGATTCCACCCGGGCAGCGACTTCCTCATTGAAGCTTCAATGGGGCCGCGTCGTGAAAGACGCGGAAATGTTCGAGCCCGTCATAGATCGAGATTATCGTTTCCACGCTTCAATGGGGCCGCGTCGTGAAAGACGCGGAAATTTTGAAGCGTCACACGCGACTGGATAGATCCCGGGCTTCAATGGGGCCGCGTCGTGAAAGACGCGGAAATGTGAACGCGGGCGAAGCTCCACGGCCGGTGTATATGCTTCAATGGGGCCGCGTCGTGAAAGACGCGGAAATCCGGTTCATCGCCTGTCGTGGGCTAAGTCGAACGCCTACAGCTTCAATGGGGCCGCGTCGTGAAAGACGCGGAAATCCTGCTTCCATTTCTTTATCTCCGTAACCATTATAAAGCTTCAATGGGGCCGCGTCGTGAAAGACGCGGAAATCGACCGGAAAGCCGATGGGTGCAGTGAACTCACCTTGCTTCAATGGGGCCGCGTCGTGAAAGACGCGGAAATCAGTTACGCTCTATCCGCTGGAAGGCGATCACATTATGCTTCAATGGGGCCGCGTCGTGAAAGACGCGGAAATATATCCTTCAGTTTGCTTAATGTTGCTGAAGAAATCTGCTTCAATGGGGCCGCGTCGTGAAAGACGCGGAAATCCGATACCGCGAAGTCGGTGTCGAGCCTGTGGTGATGCTTCAATGGGGCCGCGTCGTGAAAGACGCGGAAATGTCGCGGTATCTAACACATATACACGATTTACTTGTCGCTTCAATGGGGCCGCGTCGTGAAAGACGCGGAAATGCAGGCTGGGATCCCATAGGCACGGTGCCCGACGAGGAGCTTCAATGGGGCCGCGTCGTGAAAGACGCGGAAATACTCCCTCTCAGCAGGGGACGAAAGGCTCACTACATGGCTTCAATGGGGCCGCGTCGTGAAAGACGCGGAAATAACGTGGGCGGCCTGCATCCCATCCCAGTCCCAACCTTGCTTCAATGGGGCCGCGTCGTGAAAGACGCGGAAATACTTCGCCCTCTCCTCATCATCCTCCAAGATCCTGAAGCTTCAATGGGGCCGCGTCGTGAAAGACGCGGAAATCGATCGAAGCAACCAAACGGGCATCTGTATATTTCGCGCTTCAATGGGGCCGCGTCGTGAAAGACGCGGAAATCATTTTCGCTGCGCCCGGCACGCTGAAGGCAAGGGCTTGCTTCAATGGGGCCGCGTCGTGAAAGACGCGGAAATGTGTCCCATGTCCACGTCTCGTCCTGGCGGTACGTGCGCTTCAATGGGGCCGCGTCGTGAAAGACGCGGAAATCACAGAATATTCACTACCTGACGTGCAGCGTGCCTGCTTCAATGGGGCCGCGTCGTGAAAGACGCGGAAATTTGCTTGTGACCAAACAGGGGCAGGCATACGAGGACGCGCTTCAATGGGGCCGCGTCGTGAAAGACGCGGAAATGCGGATCGCCCGGCTGCCGTATGAGTGGCGAGAAGAGCTTCAATGGGGCCGCGTCGTGAAAGACGCGGAAATGAAGAGGTTGTTGGTGATGATGGACTTGAGGATGAAGGCTTCAATGGGGCCGCGTCGTGAAAGACGCGGAAATGTGACACACAGCTAAGCATGGCGTTGGCCTTGTGTAGGCTTCAATGGGGCCGCGTCGTGAAAGACGCGGAAATTTGTCCGCCCCAGTTGAGATCGCGGAATGTCTCAGTCGCTTCAATGGGGCCGCGTCGTGAAAGACGCGGAAATATCAGCCGGTTCGCGTCGCAGTGCTGGTTTGTCAAGCTTCAATGGGGCCGCGTCGTGAAAGACGCGGAAATATGCGGCCGCATTGATTTTTGGCGGCAGCACGGGATAGCTTCAATGGGGCCGCGTCGTGAAAGACGCGGAAATGTACCTGTGGCTGATCGCAGAGCACTGGCTGGAGTAGCTTCAATGGGGCCGCGTCGTGAAAGACGCGGAAATGGGAAAGCTCTATTTCTCATTTCATGCATTTCGCTGCTTCAATGGGGCCGCGTCGTGAAAGACGCGGAAATTTGCGTGTCATTTTTTTACCCTTTCGATTAAGTGTCATGCTTCAATGGGGCCGCGTCGTGAAAGACGCGGAAATGGCAACACACGCCGGCTTTCATGGCATTTTAGAGGGCTTCAATGGGGCCGCGTCGTGAAAGACGCGGAAATGTCTGCCCCCAGGTGTTTTGACAAGACATAGGCAAGGGCTTCAATGGGGCCGCGTCGTGAAAGACGCGGAAATAATTCTAATTATGTGACGTTCAAGGATTGCACGTGGGCTTCAATGGGGCCGCGTCGTGAAAGACGCGGAAATGATGTCTTGGATTTTGCGGAAGAGTATCCCTTCGTGCTTCAATGGGGCCGCGTCGTGAAAGACGCGGAAATACACTCCACCCACCGATCAGAGAGTGTGAGATGTTCAGCTTCAATGGGGCCGCGTCGTGAAAGACGCGGAAATGCTGAGAAGTGTAATCGCTTTCATCTCCAACTCCCAAGCTTCAATGGGGCCGCGTCGTGAAAGACGCGGAAATGCCGGCAAGAAGTAGTAGGGCAAGCGCTACTGGACGGCTTCAATGGGGCCGCGTCGTGAAAGACGCGGAAATGTGAATGTTTGAAGTTCTGTTTCCATTTCTTTTTCTCCGCTTCAATGGGGCCGCGTCGTGAAAGACGCGGAAATGGCGCCTGTGCCAAACGTTTGCTGTGCCGACAGTTACGACAGCAGAATCGAGCGGTCGATCTAAATGCTGTCAGCACGAAGAGAAATCCTCCTTGGAAACCAGTCCTATCCTCTTTATTTTCAACAACTTCGAGCGTCGCCAGCCTTTCACGAATCACTTGGCCGCTCGCCGGGCCAGTCCGGCCCCGCTCACCGTCACACTACCACAATCCTCTGCGGAGGGCAATAGGCAAACCCCACGCATTCCAAACCCTGACCGATTTCTAACGCATTCTCGGCCGGCCCGAGATCAAGGATCAAAACCTGATCATCGCGCTTGTGCACATATTGTTGAAGCTCGCCTTTGAGCAAGGCGTATTCTCGCGCGTCTAACTCGCAGAGAAAGACGCTGAACTGGACATGATCACCTCGATCCCGCAGGGCCTTGAATACACGATCGCGGCGCTTGTCGTCGGAGATATCGTAGGTGATAAGATAGCGGCGTCTCATGTCACCGCGTCTCCATGCCAACGTACGATTCAATCTCCCGCCGCACCCACCGCGCCAGCAGTTTGGCCTGGAGCCGGATAATGGTTCGCCAACTGCAGCGGTAATCGAAGATGGGGTGTGTAACAAGCTGCTCAAGGCGGCTTTCGTAAGCCCGAATGAAAGCCTTGCGAGCGGCCGGTTTCATGGCGCAGCCTGCCTTGGCGATCTCGAAGTCACTATCGCGCACCATGCCCGTGTTAATCGCTGTTATGACAGCCGAGTCCACAACGGGAGTGCGGAATTCCTCCATAAGATCGAGTGCCAGCGCCGGCCGCCCGTGGCGCGGCTGGTGATAAAAACCCCAGTACGGATCGAATCCCTCCGCCAGCAGCGCCACAGTACATTCTTTGACTAACATCGCGTAGCCGAACGACAGCAGGGCGTTGATCGGATCTTTTGGAGGACGACGGTTGCGGCTTTGGAAGTCCCATTCCCTCGGCAGCGCGTCGCTCTTTATCATGCGGGAGAAGTTGGCGAAGTAAATTTTCGCGGCGAGTCCTTCAATGCCTAACAGTGACTCGATCTTATCTGTAGATCGGGCGTTCTTATCCTGCTGGGCCAAATCGTCCAATGTCATCTGCGGCAGGCCGGCGGCATTTCGCCGCAGGAACGTCCGCTGGGCTGAGATCTTAGCCGAAACGATCTGCCGGGCCAACTTGAGACAGCGGGCGGCATCCGAGGCCGTGCTGAACTGGCTGGACCGCAGATATGCGTTCTTGAGGCCCAGACCTTGAGTGATGCCATAAAACCAGTTTCCCATCGACAGATGGATTACGGGTATGCCCACTTCGCACAACATATGCATCGTCTGGGCAGTTACAGAAATATTGCCGCACAATACCAACTGGCTCGTGTCCGCCAGCCGGACCGTGGCAAGTTTCTCTTTCTGCTTCCATATCACCAGGGCCTTGCCCGTCTTGCAGACCATTGCACCCTGCTCCTGGACATAGAGCGGCAGGGCGTCATCGCGCGGCGGGAAGAACTGCCGTATCTCGCTACCCGGCGACTCGACCTTGCCGTAAGCGGCGGCCTGAAGCACATGTGTTTCATCCGGCAGGCAGATGCCGGCCAGACTGCAGCCGCTGCACTTGGGACTGTCTTCAAGCGGCGGCGGCGATACAGAGGCAACCGATGCGGCTTTCGCTTTCCGGATCAGATCGAGTGTCCGTTCTTCCAGTTCCGGCGTGAAAGGAATATCCACCCGCGTGCGCGAGCCTGCAAAATACAGCACACCGTGGCGGCACCTGTAGCCGCTTTCGCGAAGGAGCAATCCCTGCGCCATGAGCTGTACGCGCTCAGGCTCATAGGAGCGTTCCTCATTATTGGGCACTCGCCCGCGTTTGGTTTCCACGGGGATGGCGAAATCGTCCGCCGTGGAGACCAGGTCGAGCTTGGCTGTCAGACCGAGGATCGTACTACCTAAGACGACAGATCGCGTGATGGTGGGAGGCTCATCGCCTTTAGGTACGGCCTTCCCTTCCGCGTCGCCTCTACCGTGCGCCTCATTCTCGTCTTCGGCTGCAGCGTTGTCGGGATCAGGCAGGACGTGGTCGAGCTTGTCCGCCCGGCGATGAACGTTGCGGCCTTCGACCGTGTACGCATTATCCGCCCAGCGACCTTCCACGTGCATCAGGTGAAACAGCCGCGGGCAGTAAGCGTATTCGTTGAGCATCCGAACCGGCAGCAGATCCGGCCCTTCTCCTTCCCCATCCGTGGAATCAGGCGCATCAGACGCTTTAACCATGATTCCATCCTCCAGAGACACTATGAACTTGTTAAAGATCGACGCAAATACCTGACGACTTTAACACTATTCCACAGCAGCAAATAGCCCCAACCCACAATGCCGCCCCGCCCCAATAGCCCCGACATCATGAGGCCGTCTTTGAACCGTAGCTTCAGGTGCACAGCCGTCTGAATCAACAGATGGCTTGAGCGGGGCTCAAGTTGGAGTAGTACTTGCTGGATGCAAAACGAACGCTGCGAAATACAGCCGAGACACCTTGAGCAGCCAGCAATCGTGCATCCGGTATGGCGTCACGCAAAACAGCAAGCGCCAAGAGCGACCGAATCACTGACAGTGGAAGCGGACTTGTCCAGATGGGCCAAGTAAACGTTTCACCGTAAGAGTCCGAGTTCCTTGCAAAGCCGACTGTTGCGGCCTCCGCGTTCACCGGAACCGTGGGAAAGAGGGGCAGGGCTTCTAATGCAAGTCGATTCAAACCGCGCCGAGAGAGGATATTTTCCTTGCTTGGATCACCCCATTGAAGTGCACGGGTGCGGTGCTCAGCAGGGTCCCAACGCAGTGATCTTCCCTCATCGAGTGGCAGACTAGAATCGACCAGTTGACGAAGATGTTCAATCGTTGTGTTCTCGATTATCCAAGTGGCATATGCTGGCAAACCGCTCCCATCTGAGTCACCCGATCGAACCATTCGCAACGCCGTATCCAGGAACTCACCTTTGTTGTTTGAAAACAGATCGACACCAAACGCAGCAACCAGGTCCACTGCTAGTCTGTTGTGCGCTTCCGCATCCATTGCCAGCTTGCTGCTGAGGTTGTGAAAATCAGTCACTGAAAACGGGAGCTTCTTATTTGTTTGCCATATTTTTTTTGTAACGGTGTAGACATCCGACAATGCAGCCAAGAGGCGGCTACCAAACTGCTCGTTACCGATGTTTGAATAGAGCCGAGGCCGCCAGGCACCTCCATTGCGTACCCAGTCCATCCGTGGCTTGTCCACATTGTCTACACGATCCAGTATGGCGAGCGTTCCCAGCGCCGCCAGAAACGCGAGCGGATTACTCCCATCAAGGCCGGTAAGGACGATTTCATGTGTCTTATCATTACTCATTGGTGCTCCTCCTTTCGGCTGCTTCGCTGGCTGCCCAATCGGCCAGACGCACCATGGATTCAAGCCAGGCCAGGCCCCACCAGCCGAAGCGGCGGGTCAGTTTCCAAAAACGCTCAGCTACACCGGAGTCGAGGCGCTCAAGACCGTGGCCGCTGATGGTATTGTCATCGGGGTTAAAGGTCAACAACCGGCCGTTATGATCGAAAGAGAACGACTCAGCGGTCTTATCTTCGATTACCGGTGCGAACGGCCGGCAGTGGCCGTGGTGGCTGCCGATCAGGTGCAGGATAAGATCGCGCAGATCTCCATCATCCGGCAACCGCCCGTCGTTTTCCGCCAGACGCACCGAGTGCAATTCGTGGCGACCACCATTGGGGTAGCCAGACCGAGTACGAATCAATTTCCGTTTCTCCCACGACGGCATCTGGCCAACCGATTTGGCACGCTTATCCTTGCACAGGTCGGCAGCCCGGCGATTACCATCGTGGAGCATCGCTTGAAATCTCGGATCGGCCTTGCCTACATCGTGCAGATCACCCGACACTCCTATGGCTTCGACATGTGCGGAGATGCCGCACCCTGCGGCGAACTGCCGAGCAAGCCGGCCAACATCCCGGTTATGATCTGCTAATAGCACGGGTTGATCAGAAACGGATTCCCACGATTCATCCGCCTCAATAAAAGTCGGATCGAACTTGCGAAGGCGTTTCTTTCCAATTACGACAAATCCGCCCAACGGATGCGGTTTAACGAAGCGATTGGTCTTTCTTGCAAGCTGCTGTGCGGCGTTTCGTATCCAACAAGGCTGATCTCCGGTCATCAATGAGGCGATAGCCTGAGAGATTTTTTCTTCGCAGTCGTCATCGTCGTTCGTCACTCCGTCAAGGGCAGGAACGTGCAAGACCGAAGGCGTCAGCCGGAGGATGGCCCGGTCGCACGCTCGTTGAAACGCCTCATCGCCCTTGTCGGTGGGGCGCTGGTCAGGAAAGTCACCCAAGTCTGTGAAATCTACGCCATCGATAATCGGCACAATATAGGTGTCGGTGGGACGAACTTCGCGGGGCGAGGTGATGAGCTTTGTATCCTTTGAATCCGGACCGCACCAACGCAAAACCCGGCGGCCAGTGGAATTCGCTACATTATCATCGCACATCTGCTCGCCTTCCACGTCGCCGGATTCATCCGTTCTGATCTCACCCGTCAACCATCGCCTGAACACACTGACTGGTACAGGCAGCGCTTCGCAAGAGGACGGCGGACAAAGTGAGACGATCTGGTTCCATTGCTTTTCGTCGTCACCAAGGTCGCTGCGAAAGATGATCTGCACGTCCGGCATACCGCGCGATGGACCGTGCAGGAAAGGCGCCGGATCCGGGTCGGGCGCGGGGATCGGGCTGGTCTGGCACCACAGGTCTAGATGAGCCGGCAGAAGCACGGCAGCATCGGGCGATGGAGCATTCAAAACCGCCAACTCCTCGGGCGTCATACCCTGCGTCTTCGCACGTACCGTCGCCACGCCGAAGTCGAACACGTTGTCAGTTGCGTTCTGCTTCAGCCACTTCCACGTGTTCGCCACGCTGTTTCCGTACACGGGATCGACATTTTCGTCATTCTTCGCTGGTTCAGTTTGATCGGCGCGGACGACAATGACCGCTGGAGATTGTTCACGCGCCCCCACGCGGTTGAGCCGACCGAACCGCTGCCGCAGGGCGTCGAGACTGGCGCACTCCGTGACAAGGGCATGAAAATCCAGATCAGCCCCGACCTCCAGGCATTGGGTGGCGACGACGAAGGTGGGCTTTTCGAGGCCGCCGGACTTGCCAGCAAAAAGCGGTTCGAGACGTTTGAGTAGCGCATAACGGTCAATGGGCCTCATGCGGCCGGTCAGGAGGATGGCTTCAACGCTCGTATCAACCTCTCGGCTCGAGACGGACTTCTTCGTCTTGCCGTGCGGTTCAACCCGCCGTAGTTCATTCGCCAGTTCACGGGCCGTGGCGACCCGATTAACGATCACTCCAACTGCGGTATATCCTTTGTTCTTGAGTTGCCTCGCACGATCCGCCAGTACCTCGATCAGAGGCGGCCCCCATTGTTGCCAAGTTTTGCCTTTGGCCTTATCGGCGACAATTAGCGTTGCCGGTTTGCTCGCTTTGATACGAGAACCAAGCTTGTGGTGCGCATGGTCGTCGTCGCGATCTCGTTCGATCTGATCATCCGACAACGCCGCGGAAGGCGTCGCTGTCATCGAGACGAAGTGAAAAGGTGAGTCCAATTGCGTGTCAGCCCAGCTGCGGTACTTTTGAATCAATGTCATCGTCTGCTCGAACGGCTTGGAACAGTGCGCTTCATCGAGCAGGATCAGCGCATCGGTTCCAACAAGTCCTGCATGTATGGGTCTGAGTGAATCCGAGACACCATACCCGCGGAAAAGCAGACGGCTGCCGATCTGATCGACGGTGGTGGTGATGATTGTAGGCTGGAGCGGCGAACGGACCCAGGTACTCTCGCGGTACATGCCGCCGCGGAGAGCGTAATAGTCAAGCGGACGACACGTGCAATTTGAACTGCAATCGCATCCCGCGATCTTCTTTAATGCTGCGGCAACTCGCTTGAGTATCCCGTCATCTGCCTCTGCGAGTCTCTTAGCCAACTTCTTCGCATGTTCGTAGGTCTGATCTACCACGACGCGCCGATCCACAACGAAAAAAACACGACGCGGGGCCGTGCGTTTTTCCAGCGGCAGGGATGCCTGGCACGCCATCGCGAACACGGCGATATCGATGCATGCAGTCTTTCCCGCCGCGGTGGGCAGGGCGATGCATGCGGGCCAGTCGCCGTTGCAGGCGCGTTGCGCTAACCGTTCTTGCCATGGGAACGGCTCTATCGGCTTTCCATTTCTGTCTTTGCCGTATACTTCGCTGAAAAACGTCACGAAGTCGGCAGAACTTAACATGTTCACGCGTCACCTCCTGTTCACAACGGACGGCACAAACCGTATCCTCGAAAACGGCCCGCCCCCAACAGCACGGGACCGACAATAGGTTGATCAAATGTCAGGATCGCGTGAGTATGCTGCCGGTGGCCGCCGGTCTTGCGCGGCATAAGTGGAAATCGCCGGGCATGCGGAGTACCGATGAACATCGATACGGATGTAAGGATCACGTCCTTGGGCCGGGGCAGGCCGATGCGTTCACATGCGGCAGCAAGCGTCTCTTCCGCCTCCCCCGGTTTCTTTGGATGCTGGTCAAACACGATCGGCGTGACCGTCGCCCAGCGTTTCGCTCCGCCCGGACTCTTGGTCCATGTCTCCGGCTGCAATGCCAGGCGACTATCCTCTCCTTCGTCCAGTTGCATCTTCCACACGCCGATCCTCCCCATGCGGATTTCGAGTTCGCGCGGCAATCCCTCATCATCAAACAACACGCCGCCCATGTGTTGCTGTTCTTCTGCCGGGATATCGCGCGGCACCACAAGCGCCGCGCCCAACAGATGGCCCTTGGCGTACATATGCTTCACGTCAGGCAGCGGGATGAACGCCAGGTGCGGCCTCTGAGAGGGTGCACCATCTGCAGTATGCCCGCTGATCCACTCTGACGGGGGCTGAATGCTGCATTGCGTCATCACGGTATTACGCAGCGCTTCAGTCAGTTGCAGCGTGCTTTCAAGCCCGAGTCGAGGCCCCGCAACGCGACGGAGAATGAGCAGCGCGGAGTCGAAGGATGAATGTGGCAATTTGTCCGATCCCGCATTCAGCGGCTCGACTGAACGATATCGTATCGAATCACAGGGAATGCGCTGGCGCCGCCCAAGT
>Ga0209506_1004131_pt1 | contig 11127 bp, 6 predicted proteins | sample AD_JPNHG2_MetaG_FD_184409 | JGI IMG/M metagenome (GOLD analysis project Ga0209506, IMG submission 184409) | Active sludge microbial communities of municipal wastewater-treating anaerobic digesters from Japan - AD_JPNHG2_MetaG (SPAdes) (version 2) | ecosystem: Engineered > Bioreactor > Anaerobic >...
TATTGAACCGGTAACTCCCTCTGGTCTATTCCAAAAACTCTTTTTCTTAAATTCCAAAGCTCAATCTTTTCTAAATTCCTATTGAAATCTTCTTCATCAAAAATATTATCGTCCTCATATTCATCTCGAGGGAAAAGTATTTTTATAAGCTTCTCAACTTCTAAATCAATAATTGTTTCATCCTTTACGGTCTTATGTGTCCGGGAACTTTCTGAAATTAAATCCTTATATTTAATCTTTCTTTCATATCGTGATTGAATATCACTGTACTCACGAACATAACGCAGCACTTCACTTATTTTATTCTTAACTTGAAAATACCTTCCCTTGTGTTCTTTATATTCAGTCTCTGTAAATTCATTTCTCCGCTTACGAATATTGTTTTCGATATCGGCTAATGATTTTAAAAGTTTTCCGGCATATTCCTGATACTCTTCTCTGGTTAGTTTTTTCTCTGGTTTCATCTCCGGCTCCCAGGCGGTTAATTCATAATGTTAATAGTACTATTTAAAATATAATCCTATTGCTTTCAAAATAAAATTACTTTCTTTTTAAGTAAAATAGATCTCTCCGGATCGATCATAGAGAAATAAATTATAAAGAATTCTCTCCCCCCGGAATAACCCAGAAGGAGAGAATAAGGAAGTACTAGAGTGATTTCTTAATAAGCTTCTTTATAATATTCAAAGTATTTCCGTTAATGATCAGAGCTTGAATATTACTCTCATTATCTTCATGAAACTCAATGCGCAATTCCTGATCAATATATTCATCCTCATCGCCACCGTTTTCTTTTATTAAGGGATCATACTGAGAATTGTTTCCAATTCTTTTTATGCTCTCCAGGTCTGCTGAAACCTCTTTCCCCGGATCTTCTTTAAAATAAATCTTAATCATTTTCTTAACTCCTTTCTCTCCGCATTTGCGGATTTTTTATTTTATAAATGACCGGTTACTTTATCCGGTTAATATGATAACTTATTCACTGCATTTCTTAAATCTTCCATTGTTGCATGTAGATAGATCTCTGTTGTTTTAATAGATGAATGACCCATCAGCTGTTTTATAACGTACAGGCTCACGCCTTCACGTGCTAAGCGGCTTCCGTACGTGTGCCTGAGACAGTGGAAGTGAAACTTATCCGATAAATAAAGCTTTCTTAATACATCCTTAAACTTCCGGGAAATATAACTCTTTGTGTACCTGGTCCCATTTCTTTTACAAAATATATATCTTTCCGGATCATGTAGTAAAATAATATTGCCAGGATAAATATTACCCGGGTCCGGTGATGCAGCAGTAGGGGAGATATCACCGGTGTTAATTATATCCATCATATTCAGCTTATCCGGTATAGGGATCTTCCTGAGCTTACCTTTCTTCGAAATAAAATATTCTTTGCTCTTAATGATGATTATTCCATTTTCAAAATCTAAATCTTTTATTTGCAGATTGATTATTTCATTCAGCCGGCAGCCGGTATAAAGCCCCACTTTTACGAAATTCCTTAACATTGGACTTACTATATTATTTAATATGAGGTTGATTTCCTTTTCAGAGAATTCAAGAAGTTCTTTCTCCGATGTTGTGAGCTGTTTAATTCCATCACATGGATTTGTTTCGATAATATTAATTCTCTTTCCGATATTGAAAGCAGCTCTTAATGTCTTTATCTCGATGTTTACGGTAGTCCTGGACACTGTATTTAACCTGAAGGCTTTATATTCCTCTATGTCTTTACTGGATACGAGCTGAGCGGCTCTATTTCCAAATAAAGAAATTAAGTTTTTGAATACGCGGGAATAAATCTGAGTTGTGGATTTCTCGAAGTTTGTATTTGAATATCTGAGTATTTCTTCCCAAAGGTTCGATAATGTAATTACCGGGAAGTTTTTTTGCTGTAACCGGTCTTTAAGATTTCTTTCATAATCAATAAGAAATCTGTTTGCTTCGGATTTAAGCTTTGTGTTGGTTGAAACTGATTTGCGTTTCCCAGTATCATCACTGTAAAACAGATGATAAAAGCCGGAAGGTCTCTTTGAGACAAACATATTTTTCATATTGAAGAATATGCATGATACCTTAAAAGATTAAACGCAGTGTGCGAAACAGTGTGCGTAAGAAAAAAGAAATGATTTTTTGATGAGACTGCAATCAGTCTTACGGTGTAAACTAAAATTAAGTCGCCTTAGCAAACCGTTGGTTTAAGCCACTCACCCACCCTTCCGGGTGTTTTTTAAGCTTTTTTCTTCTTTTTATTTCAAATCGCACACCCGATTTTAAGTATTATTGGCTTAAAGTATTTCTTAAAGTGTGCGGGTCAGCATATCTTAAACAAAAAACCCACCAGGAAACTTTAAGGAATGCGACATCCAAAATCCTGAGTGGGTCTTTGTAAAATAAACTCTTTAATTTTTACTCTCGCATTTTTAAAGTTAGTACAAACTAATCTTTATTTTTAATTTTTACAATACAGTTTTGAAAGACACACTCAGGATCATAGTTATTTTATCCTGCTATTTGTTAACCCCGTACACAAACTATTACATAATCTGAGTTATGTAACGTTTCAATTCATCAGGGAAAATCAATTATAGTTACTTAAATACTTTCATTCCACCGAAAACAAAGTAATTAAGCCGCTCTACAACGTTCCAGCCTTCCGGACATAACTGAGATTATGTAAAGTTTTAAGGTGAGAAATATGATATACGCTCCTTTGTCGCTCCTGATATCACATTTCTTCTTTTTAAATCTCGGGGTTTAATTATTACTTCTAAAGAAATAGTATTCGTTCATTCACTCTGCATTAAATAATCAGGAGCGACAGTGGAGGCTCCGTTCCTTTTACTCATACCAATTCTTTAGAACATTTCAGATCTTAACCCGGTAACATACGCAGAAGCTCACTCATTCATATTTTCTTTTAAAATAAATTCCGGTCTTTAAAATATTCCATTCGTTGGCTACTGCTTTCATTTCACCCTTAGGATCAGTGAGCTATATTACTTCAGCTCACCGTTTCCTTTTCATTAATTACATACGCTCCACTGCTTATTCATTCAGCATCTCTTCAATATCTTTACTGTCATCATATTTTTCTTTCTTAAAGTCTTTATACTTCTCAATGACATCCGAATTATTATCCATCTTTTCAAACTGATCTCTGAAATGCTTATAGGTATTAATGTCTTCCGGATCTTGCGTTTCTAAAGCTTTTTCTTTCATGTTATCCCTGCTTTTTTTAAGCTCATCATATTTCTTAAACTCCTTTCTCTCATCACTATTCAGTGTATCTTTGAATGTATCTTTAATACTTTTCTTCTCAGGGAATAACCACTTCATAACCAGCTTACTAAGTCCCAGAGTTCTTAAATTACCTCCAGCCGGTATATTTCTTAGAGCTACGTCAGTAATTCCCTTTAGAGTATTTTTCACAGACTTTTTGAAATCATCTTCATACTGAAATACATAAGAGACCGGTGGAATAATTATCTCTCCGAAACTGTCATATAATTCCGAAAGCGCCGGTCCTGAAAGTACGGATGAAACATTTCCTATTCTTTGATACAACGACCCTTTCCCATACCCTAATGTTCTTCCAATATCAACGAATAAGCTTAGTGCGCCAAGACCAGCCATATCTTCCAATAATCTTTTTACAAACCCGCTAATATCGCCATGAGCAGCTTTATACAATAATGTTCTTTCATTAGGTTCTTCCCAATCATCTTTCTTAGGATCAAAACTGGTTGTACCTCTCACATTGTCAATTATATAATTAACAGTTTCTCCGGCCACTCCGTAAGCTGTCAAATAGGTTATTAAAGGGAATAAGTTTCCTTTCTTTGTTTCATAAATAACTGTATCACGGATCATCTGTGTCATTTTGTAACCGAAGGGCTTCCATTGAGTTACTAGCTTACCAAAAGGACTGCTCCAGAAAAGCGGTAGATCCTGAGGACGTGTGCTGAATTGCGTATCATAAGCAAATCTTCTCATGATCTTACTTCTTTCATCTATTGTGAATTCACCTCTCTTAACTATTTCCTCAGTATTTAAACCCATTCTTTCAAATTCCCTGTATGCTCTTTCTTTAAATATGCTATTACTCTGAATTCTTTTCAGCATATCCTTCATGAATGAGAAACCGCCTACTGCGCTTATTATTCTATTGGCTCTGTCAGTTCGAGAAAACTGAATAAGATCTAAATATACGCTGGCAATCTTTCCAACCGGGAAACCTAATATTTTAGATTGGTTACTTCCTACAAAAGCCTCTTTAATAAATCCTTCCAGATCATCCGCAAGTACGCCCGCCTCAGCTGCATATCTTCTCATTACAGGACTTAACGACTTACCAACACCATTGAAAGCTGCTTTCAAATTTCCTCTCGCTGTTGTTCCTAGTATTCCCTGCAAAGAGTTTCTCAGCGTAGTAAAAACAGTAAATTTAGTCAAAGCCATTAAACTCTTAATGCTGTTAACATCTTTCAGAGCTTCCCTTTCATTGTCTGTTAACTGATTATTTTCCCGCTTGAAAAGTTCTTCAGCAAATTTAAAATTCTTATGGTCCTTTCTCATATCATCCATTAATCTTTTTCCAATACTTCCGTTCATACCCCAGGCATCGACAAATGATATCCGCGCTGAAACTCTCTTAGCATATTTAATTAAAGAAGTGACGGGATCAGTAATATAATATTCATCCGGCAATCTTACTCTCTCAGTCCTTGAATATTCTACATTTCCGGCTTTAAATATTCTGCTGCGGGCAATTTCATTATTTAATAACATCGATGCTTCAGCAAGATCCGGAGCCTGCTTTGTTTCAACTAAATGCCTCAGTATCTTTTCCCTCTCAATATTTCTTTTCGGCTCGCCTCTCATATCATAGACGATATCAAGATCATCAATTTTTTCATTGAACATCCTTGGCCTGTAATTATCCTTTGGAGTAAATGGATAAACATCACCAGTGAGTTTATTGGACGTACTGAAAGCTCTTTTTTTCATTTCAGCTGCAATGTCTTTAAAATAATTATCGATTATAACATCAACATTTTTAACATTGTCATTAAGATAATTCGGAGGAATTCTTTCATTCATTTTAGCTTCCCATATTTTATCCAGGTTAACTTTTTCTGCTTTGTTTAGAGCTGCTATATCCAAAATTACACCGTTAGCCTTACCCATCCAGGCGCGTTCCTCGTCAGCCATTTTTAACATTCTATCAGCGTATTCTTTCCCGGCTTCTCCCATTTGCCTTACTACATTCAGGCTTTGTTTAAGTCCTTTATTAAATACTTTATCCCTGAAGCCTCTTTCTACATATTCAAATCCATCCTCATTATAATAATCAGAATTCTTTCTATACTCTTCCTTGAATGAATTCTTAACACCTCTGAGCACAGCTTTCTTTTGATCAACTTTCAACTTTTTAAATTCAGGATCATTCAGAATGTGATTTCTTATTTCTGTCTCAGCTTTATCATACAGCCTTTGACCTTTGTAACCCTTCTCACTTATTTTATCAATACGCTCTGTAATCTTGTCATTAACTTTATTCATGTATTTCTCATTCTCACTCGCATTCTTTCTCTTACCGGTTCTCTCTCTATCCGCATCATCTTTCTTTATTCCAGCTGGAGGCTTAACATCTCCCGGATCACTCTTTATTTTTTCATTCACCGTAGGTTTAATAATATCCTTTTCACTTTCCACTTTTGCGGTATTCGTTTTCTCTGAAACATATTCTTCCCGGGTTGGAATTTTTCCACCCGCTTTAAATACTCTCTTAGCATACTCGGAATAAGTTTCATCAGGATTATTTAAACCCAGACCGTTATAATGCAAATCAGCATCAGGATTATCTTCTTTGAATTTTTTTACATTCTTCGGAGTAGTGATTTCATCCCAGATCTTCTTCAGATGAGGTTTCACTTTTTCCCCAAGCTCGCTGATCAGTCGCCTCGACCATCCGGCAAAAGTCTTTATGCCTCTTTCAAAATAATAAAGTCCGACAGTAGTCAAATCTTTTAACGCTCCGGGATCTAGCGGGCCTGAATATAAATTCTTCGCTCTGTTTTTTATTGATTTTATAGATTTATCATATTGCTCTTTTGATATCAAACCGGTACTCTTTTTCTCTTTAAGCTCATTACTTTCTTTCCTTAGTCCACTCTCATCTTTATATTTCAGATCTTCTCTCATCCCTTTTTCAAGGATATCTTTTTGTTCCAGTAATCGGTCTATTTTATCAACTATTTTCCGTACGCCTTTTTTATTGCTTAATGTCTTAGCCTCCTTCTGAAGCTCATTAATTCTGTTTTCTACATCTTTCATTTGTTCTACACGCACATCATTCTTTTGTTCATTACTGTTAGAGACTTTCTCGAATTGTAAATTATGCTCTTTGATCGCATTATTAAAATTCTCTACTTTATCCCTAACTCTTTGAGATTGTGTATTTATTAAAACCGGATTGGTAATTTCAGGAATTACTTCTTTGTTGTATTTACTTTTTATATCATCATCAATTCTACTTTCTTCACTCTTCATTTCTCTCTCTGCTTGCGGATCAGCTGTGATATTAATTCCAACAGGTTTAACTTCCTTAATTGAATTCGGATCTTTCGGGATCTCTTTCGGGATCTCTTTCGAGATCTCTCTTAATGCTGTCTCGAGTTCGTTAGGATAATTCCGCTGCAGCTGTAAATCCTCAGCTGTGAAATTATTTTCCCCTTTGGATATTCTTCCGGCCAGGTCTTTAATTTTTGCAACTTCATTTCTACTCTCCGCATTTTCCGTTTTAGTATCTACTGTGCCCTTACCGGAAGGACTATCTAAATCAAATCTATATCCTAATTCACCTTTTACAATTATGCCTTTTGATAAAAGCATTTCTTCAGGATCTTTTTCTATGCGCTTAATTGCATTCCCCCGAGGATCTACTTCAATGATATCCTTTCCCTCTGATATCCTTCCGGTTTCAATAAACGGTTTTACGCCGGTTGACGGATCACCTTTGTTTATTCTGGGTATCTCAGAATAATTTTCTAACTTCGCAGGAGGAAGATAACCGGCAATTACATTATTCATCAGCTCAGGGGTTATTTGTTCCTCTGCATAGCCTTTAAGCTCAGTTTTTATTTTACCTGTGATTTCCTTTACCTTTGTATCTTTCGGCAGCTGTCCGTTCATTACAAGTCCCAGTAAAGCATTTGTGATCGCATTGCCTAACACTTCCTCTCCGTTGATTTCTTTTCCCTGAAGTAAGTCAGCCAGTACCGGTACCATGGTAGGTACGATTGACTGATAAGGTATCTCATATTTCAGAGGACTTCCCGGAGGAAACAGACCGAAGCTTACGCCTGTTCCAAAGTCTACAGCATTCTGTATCGCATAGTCCTTCAGTTCCATTTTTCCCTGTGTGAGATTGTCAAGTAAATCCGGCTGTGAGTTTATCATAAATCCAAGTCCGGAGGAAAGCATGTGACGGATCATAGGACTTTTCACACCTGATAAGAGCAGATTAGCGCCTTTGATTGATGCTCCCAGAGGTATCAGGTTTGTAACCAGATTTACTCCGAATTCTATCAGCTTGTCATCTTCATTCTCTGCTTTCATGTTAGCCGGTTCCATTGTCTTCAGATCTGTTCCGAGTACCTTATTTGCACCGGTTCTCAGTACGTTTTCCAGATGAAGCAGAGGTTCCTGAAGCGTTGTTATTGCTGTGTATATTGGATTGTTATTATATGTCGCTCCTACATACTGTAGTTTCTGATTATCCGGTAAGCTGTTTACCCACTTCGGAAGGTTTATTTCTCCGGAGTTTATTTTATCCAGCCAGTCAGTACGCATTTTTAATTCTTCTTGCTGTAAATTTTCTTCAGTATTGTCTGCCGGTATGATACTTCCGGTTTCTGTTTCCTGCGGCTGAGCGATAGGGAATGTAGGTTCTGTATTCTGCGGATCATTTACACGGTCTCTGTAAATCTTCTTTGTGATCGGCTTATCTTCGAGTTTCTTATAATCATATACCGGAGCTTTTGTATTGTCTGATTTTTCCGTTAAGATATCATCCATGCGGACAGGACGCTTTTGATCGAAAAAGTATGTTCCGGATTCAGGAGATTTATCATTAGTTTCTGTAGTTGTGGTATTATCTTCCGGAGGATTATTGTTTGTAGCTTCCTGCTGAAGATCAGTGATCTTTATTTTCTTTTTTTCCGGAGTATCATTTTTAATAATGCCGTTTGCAGACATCCGGGTTTTTATTCCGTCTACTGACTTTTTTATATTTGTCAGATAAGTCAGATCTACTTTCTTTCGAGGCTTATTATCTGTTGGATTATTTAGCGCCAATGGATATGCCATACTTTTTTAATTTACTGATATGAAATAATTGTTTATAAATATTGTTTCCGTTCTTTCCGTTTTCTTTGCGTTTTCTAATTTATGAAGTTACAGGGATTTGTACTTTCATAATTCTTCTTCATATTTCATCAAAAAATTAACCGGCATTGTGATCTTATCCGGAGGATAGCTTTCAGTTCTATCTTTAAAGTTTCTTGTTGCCTTAATTAATTTACCATACTCACCATTCCACAATCCAAGTTCAAAAAACTTTTTATATGCTTTCTCTTTTTGCTCGTGCCTTGGATAAAATTTAAACCATTTATCAAATAGTTCTCTGATATCTTCAGGACGCTTTGTTTTTTTTGGATCTTCTTCAGAAAAACCATCCAGCTTTCTCTGGGTGGTCTTTGTGTTATCTTTCTCTGGTAACGTTGTACAGTTTCTGAACAGCGTCTGTTCAGCTTCTGAACGGCTCTGTTCAGCTTCTGAACGGCTCTGTTCAGCTTCTGAACGGCTCTGTTCAGCTTCTGAATGAAGATTATCTGAAGTGGTTATATTGCGTAATGTTATACTGCTTAATTTTCCGAGTTCTTCATAGTTTCAAAGAAAACCATCTAGTTTTATCATTCTTTCTTACATTAAAAGTTTTTATGGTTATTAGCTTCTGACTTTCTAAACTTTTAACTGTAGCCTGAATAGTTCCTCTAGACCAGCAAACAAATAATTTCTGAATGTCACTGGTACTTTGATAAGTCCACTTTTTCCCCTCTTTGTATTTATTCCCTATAGATATCCAAAATTCTAACTGACGCAGAAGTAAACACTCGTTCAATCCTATCTCCTTAGCAAGGAGAGGACTAAACTGAGGTGCATTCGGTTCATTAATAACAAAAAGTCTATTCTCTTTGTAACTCATACTACCACCTGCCTTCCTACATTCATTTCAGAATTCCGAATTTCAGTCTTAATCTTTGCCTGATCAGCTGCCCATTTCTTTGCTTGTCGCACTCCGAATAATTCTAAGTTTAAGAATATCTGGAGCTCCAGTTTATTATTTGCGAAGTGTAAATATTCACCATGAGCCAGCCAGAATTCCGGGGTTGTTTTAAGCTTGTGAATTTTTAAATCTTTCTGCAGCTCAATCACTATAAAATCTATGAGCCCGCTTTCTTTCATTTGTCGCACAGCAGTTGAACTTAATCCAATACTGTTATTAACCCGCATTATATGTTTCTCTGCGCGCTTTGTAAGAAAGCATCTTTTTGCGTAGTTAATCCGTCCTATTTGTCTGTGTGGCTTATAGGACTTATCTGGGGGAAGTATTAACCAGACCCGGCCTTCTTTGGTAAAAGTAATCTTTTCTGACATTTGTCTGTCGCATTTTAAAATAAGAAACCAGCAAGCTGACAAAAAAACAGACTTTGCTGGGAGCGGAGACTGAAATGCTTGCTGGTTTTAAAAAATTCTTTAGATTAAATTTGGATTAATTCAAAATCTTTTTTTTGTCTATTCAAATTATAATAATTAATTTGGCTGTCATAGATATGAAAAGTTCAAATTTGAACTTTTTATATGCGTAGGTTTAGAGGTAGCTTTAGAGCGGGGTTTTTTATATTCGATTTAAAGCGTCCTTAATTCTCATCTCTATATATTTTTTGGATCGTTTGTAATCAGATAAAATAGTCTGTATCGATATCGGTGGAATGTCTCCGGGTTGTTTCCAATCCTCAATAATCTCCCTATAAATTTTCGTTATATTTGGTTTAATATTTACATTCTTTTTTAGACTATGTTCCTTTACTATTCTTTTTATTAATTCATCATGATAACAATTCCATTTATCATTATTATATTTTGCATTTTGATAATAGTCGCATTTATCTTCACTTTCTTTCTTATCTTCTATTAATTTATAAAACTTATCATAAAAGAATTCTCTGGTATCTAATACATTATTAATAAATCTTTTAACTCTCGCTTTATAGTCCTTAGTATTATTAAAACCAATGTATTCCGAATAGAATATCCTATCCTCAGGATATCTGAAATATAATTCCACTGCTACATCATTCAGAAGAACTTTTTCAACTTCATTAACTTCACAAAGATATTCCTTTCTCATTTCTTTTTGTTCCAAAGTCTTAAAACAATCGGAAGTTTCCAGTATAGGGTTTAATAATTGTATGACTATTTTCAAATCAATTATTTCAAGAAACATATTCAGTAACTTATTTTTTTCTTTGGAATTCTCGCACTGAAATTCAGAATTAAGAAAGTTCTCTCCAAACTCTCTATGAGGTTTCATAATTATATCAATGAAATTTAAACCGTTGATTGATCCCGGCTCAATCCGTTCATTTAAAAATGAAACTGTATCTCGACTATATTTTGAAAGCATATCTTTCACACATTGTTTTTCAAAATATGCAATCTGTGAAGAAGTGTAATTTTTTTGTTTCATCTCCGCTCCCATGCGGTTAATTCGAATTGTTATTAGTACTATGTAAAATATAATCTTATTGCTCTCAAAATAAAATTACTTTCTTTTTAAGTAAAATAGATCTCTCAGGATTGATCATAGAGAAATAAATTATAAAGAATTCTCTCCCCCGGGATAAACCCAGTGGGAGAGAATTATAAAGAACTAGAGTGATTTCTTAATAAGCTTCTTTATAATATTCAAAGTATTTCCGTTAATGATCAGAGCTTGAATATTACTCTCATTATCTTCATGAAACTCAATGCGCAATTCCTGATCAATATATT
>Ga0209506_1004134_pt1 | contig 11119 bp, 6 predicted proteins | sample AD_JPNHG2_MetaG_FD_184409 | JGI IMG/M metagenome (GOLD analysis project Ga0209506, IMG submission 184409) | Active sludge microbial communities of municipal wastewater-treating anaerobic digesters from Japan - AD_JPNHG2_MetaG (SPAdes) (version 2) | ecosystem: Engineered > Bioreactor > Anaerobic >...
GTCTTCGTTGTTCAAGGTGGCAAGCAAAGCTCTGTTGGCATTAATAGCCCGAATATTTTCATCAATCTCTTTTTGCAATTGTCGGGCCTCTTTAATCATTCTGGTATATTCGTTTGTTTCAGTATCCTTTTTCAATGTGTCTGCAGGAGTTCCATAATTATTAGCTTTTAAATATGAACCAGTATTTAAAGAAGCTATTTGTGCTGCTTCTTCAATAGATTGTACAGGACTTCTGACAGGATTGGCTTCAAATGAAAGAATATAAATAGTAATGGAATCAGTAGATGCACAATTTCTGTTAGAGGCAAATATGGCATAATCCCCTCCATCACTCTCTACATAAAGATAATCATCTGCTGGAGACGAATAAGGAAATCCGAGGTTTTGAGGAGTATCCCATACATTACGCTTTTCATCCCAATAACTTACATAAATATCAAATCCACCCATCCCGGCGAGTCCATTAGAAGAAAAATACAGCTTTTTGCCATCGTCGCTTTGGTATGGTAGAATTTCATCTTCTTGAGAATTTAAAGTATTTACAGGTTCAGGACTTGACCATTTCTCATTATCTATACACTGAGAAGAGAAAATATCCCATTTCCCTTCTTGATTTTGAGCGGAAAAATATATAATGTCCTTATTGGATGATAGTCTCATGACATTATTTATGGGATAACTTCTCATATTTTTATTGAGTGTGTAAGGAACAAGAATCCAAGAACTGTCAGGTATATCAGGATAATACAAGAAAAAATCCTTAACAGGTACATTAGCAGCTCCTAATACTCTTGGACGTGCAGCGTAATCTAACATCTTAAGTCCATTCTCGCAATTTGCAATCCTGGATTCTACTTTTCTGTTAAATTCTTCATCTTTACTTATTTCAAGGAGTTGTTGATATATTGCTATTGCTTCCTCAAAACGATAGTTTTTTCTATGTTCTTCAGCAGAAATAAACTTTGATTTAAGGTCAGGTGTTTGCCCGAAAGATAGACCACCAGCTAGCAGGAAAAGTAATAGCACGCAGATTGACCTATTCATAATATCAACAAAATATTGTAGCTTACAAAAATACGAATTTCTTTATATATTGGGAAAAAATAGTATTTTTGTGCCTTAAATTCCTTGGATTGTATATAATTTAAAAACAGATATTCATGCAAAGTAAAGGTGCCATAAAATTATTGGCAATAGTTATCGCCCTGGCTTGTATTTATCAGCTGTCATTTACATTGGCAGTAAAACATCAAGAAAAGAAAGCAGTTCAATATGCCGAGAGGGCAGTGAAGATTGAGCAGACACTTCCTTCTTTCCAAAATGTTCCAGAATTAGATAGAGCCTATTATCTTGACTCCTTGCGTAACCTCAAGGAGAAATTTTATATTGATTCTATCTCTGCTGAGAAGGTTTATCTGGGTTTTACCTATAAGGAAATAAAAGAAAGAGAGGTGAGCCTTGGTCTTGACTTGAAAGGTGGAATGAATGTTATGTTGGAAGTTAGTGTCGCAGATCTTGTTAATTCACTTGCCAATAATAACACTTCTCCTCAGTTCATAGAAGCCATGAGGGTAGCCCGGGAAAACCAGGCCAATTCCAAGTCAGATTTCATTACTCTTTTTGCAGAGGCATGGGACAAGGTTGCTCCTGGACAAAGGTTGTCTCAGATATTCGGAACATATGAAATGAGAGACAAGATAAAACCAGAATCCACAAATGATGAAGTTATTGCAGTTATAAGGAAAGAGGCTGAAAGCGCAATTTCTAACTCTTTTAATGTTTTAAGAAACCGTATCGACCGTTTTGGTGTTACACAGCCAAATATTCAGAAAATTGGAAATACAGGACGTATTCTTGTTGAGCTACCTGGTGTTAAGGAGCCGGAGCGCGTCAGAAAACTTCTTCAGGGAACTGCTTCTCTCGAATTCTGGGAGACATATGAAAATCCTGAGGTTTACAAATATTTGGCAGAGGCTAATAATGTAATAAAAGATTACTTAGCTTCAGGCATTACAAAAGATTCTCTGTCTTCTACTGATACTTTGGCAGCAAGTGCAAAATCTGTTTCTGATTCTTCAAAGAGCGCAGAGGCCGATTCACTTCTTTCTCAGATTAGAGCTACAGATTCTCTTTCTGTTGATGATAAGACTCTTGCCAAGGACAATCCTCTGTTTTTCCTGCTTAATCCTAATGTTTATCAGGGACAGCTTATGGAAGGGCCATGTGTTGGAAGAGCTCACTACAAGGATACTGCTAAAATTGGTGCATGGCTCAGGTTGCCACAAGTTCAGGCAGTATTTCCTTCAGATTTAAAGCTATTATGGACAGTAAAACCTATTGATAAAGCAGGTACAATTTATGAACTTATAGCAATCAAGGCAAATACTCGTGATGGCAAGGCACCTCTTGATGGAAGTGTTATAACTGACGCTAGCAAATCATTTGGTAGTACAAGAGGTACTCCTGAGGTCGACATGGGCATGAATGCCGAGGGCGCAAGAACCTGGGCTACAATGACAGCAAATAACATTGGAAAATGTATTGCAATTGTTCTTGATGGGATGGTTTACTCTTATCCGAGAGTAAATTCTGAAATATCTGGAGGAAGGTCTCAGATTACCGGTAATTTTACAGTACAGGAAGCAGATGACTTGGTCAATGTTCTCAAATCCGGAAAACTTCCTGCTCCTGCGAGAATTGTCCAGGAGGCAGTTGTGGGCCCGACACTCGGTACAGAGTCAATTAATGCCGGGATGTTGTCATTTCTTATAGCATTTCTGCTTGTGCTGATTTACATGATCTTTTTCTATAATGGTGCTGGAGTCGCGGCTTGTGTATCTCTTATAGCCAACGTTTTGTTTTTGCTGGGTACACTGGTCTCGTTTGGCGCAGTGCTTACACTTCCTGGTATTGCTGGTATTGTGCTGACTATGGGTATGGCTGTGGACGCAAATGTTATTATTTATGAACGTATTAAGGAGGAGTTAAGAGCAGGTAAGGGTTTAAGACTTGCAGTGTCGGATGGGTTCAGCAACGCATATTCAGCAATTATTGATGGCCAGTTGACAACAATCATCACAGGTATAGTGCTGATGATTTTTGGAACAGGTCCAGTACAAGGTTTTGCTACCACACTTGTAATAGGTATTATTACATCATTAGCCACTTCTATCTTTATTCCAAGATTGATATTTGAGGGCAGACTTGCTAAGAATAAGTCTATTTCATTCTCTAACAAGCTCACTCAAAACTTTATGAGTAATACCAAAATTAACTTCATGAAAGTTCGTAAAATTTTCTATGCCATTTCAATTTCTTTGATAGTCATATCTGTTGGTTCAATGGTATTCAAAGGATTCTCATATGGTGTTGATTTTACAGGAGGTCGTACATATGTGGTAAGATTTGACCAGAATGTTACTACAGAGGAAGTTAGAAAAGCGGTTATGGATGTGTTCAATGAAGGAGTTGAAGTTAAACAGTTTGGTGGAGAAAGTCAGGTGAAGATCACAACAAAATACAAGATAGAAGATAATTCGTCTGAAACTGACGCTTTGGTTGACCAGATGCTTTACAATGCTCTTAAAGGTTTCTTTGCTACATCTATTACATTTGAAGAGTTTACTGCTACTACCGTAAATCCAAATGGTATTATCAGTTCCGAAAAAGTTGGTCCTACAATTGCGGATGATATGCAGAGAAATGCAATAATAGCAGTCTTTATAGCATTATTAGCAATATTTGTATATATAGCCGTTAGATTCCGTAAATGGACATGGGGAACAGGAGGTGTATTGGCACTTTTCCACGACACTATAATTGTAATTGGATTTTTCTCTCTGTTCTCCGGGATACTACCTTTCAGTCTTGACATTGACCAAACTTTTATTGCAGCGATCCTTACGATTATCGGATATTCAATTAATGATACTGTTATTATATTCGACAGAATCAGAGAATATAGAAGACTCTATCCTAAGAGAGATTTGGCAATTAATATAAATGAAGCCCTTAACAGCACCTTAGCGAGGACAATTAATACAGCAGGTACTACACTTGTGGTTTTGATAGCAATTGCTCTGTTTGGTGGAGAGGTTATCCGCGGTTTTGCTGTAGCGCTTATTCTTGGTGTTGCTATTGGTACATACTCGTCAGTATTTATTGCAACGCCTATCGTTTATGATATTACCGGGTGGCTGAACAAAAAGAAGGAAGAAAAAAAACTTGTGGTTAATACAGGGAAGAATAAGAAATAATTTTATCTGAAATAATTTTATTAAAGGAGCTGACCAAAATCTATATTTTTGAGTCAGCTCCTTTTTTTATTTAACTTTGTTGATAAAATTTAATAAAAAGTAATAAAATGGAACTACCTTTTGCAGAATCCTACAAAATTAAAATGGTCGAAAGCATTCGAAAGAGTACACGTTCGCAAAGAGAGCAGTGGATTAAAGATGCTCACTTTAATTTATTTAATTTAAAGAGCGATCACGTATTTATAGATCTTCTTACCGATTCAGGAACAGGAGCCATGAGCGATAAACAATGGTCTGCTATTATGGAAGGTGACGAAAGTTATGCTGGTGCACGTTCATATTATAAGTTGAAAGAAGCAATAGAGGATATAACCGGTTTTCCTTATTTTCTCCCTACACATCAGGGGAGAGCTGCTGAAAACGTCCTTTTTTCTTCAATTATCAAAGCAGGAGATATTTTGCCAGGAAATTCTCATTTTGATACCACAAAGGGACATATTGAATTTCGCAAGGCTCATGCAGTTGACTGTACAATAGATGCTGCTGCCGATACAACTCTTGAACTCCCTTTTAAAGGAAATATGGATCTTGATAAACTTGAAAATGTTCTTAAGAAATATCCAAAAGAACAGATCCCGTGTATTGTAATTACTGTAACCAATAACACTGCAGGAGGGCAGCCTGTTTCAATGGAAAACATAAAAGGCGTTTCAGATTTGGCAAAACGCTATGGGGTAAAAGTTTTAATTGACTCTGCACGTTTTGCTGAAAATGCATATTTTATCAAGACTCGGGAAAAGGGATATGAAAATAAAAGTATAAGGGAAATTGTCCGAGAAATGTTTAGCTATGCTGATTTTATGACCATGTCGTCCAAAAAAGATGCAATAGTCAATATAGGTGGTTTTATTGGATTTCGTCATGAAAAGGATTGGATAAGTTGTCAGATGTACAATATTATGTTTGAAGGCTATATTACATATGGTGGTATGTCAGGAAGAGACATGAATGCATTGGCTGTTGGTCTTTATGAGGGTACAGAGTTTGATTATCTGGAAACTCGTATTTCTCAAGTTGCATATTTGGGCCATAAACTTGATGAATATGGTATTCCATATCAAAGGCCTTCTGGAGGTCACGCTATTTTTCTGGATGCTAAGAAAATTCTGACTCATGTTCCTAAAGAACAATTTATTGCTCAGACTCTTGGTGTTGAACTATATCTTGAGTCTGGAGTAAGAGCAGTTGAAATAGGGACTTTACTTGCCGACAGGGATCCTGATACCAGAGAAAACAGATATCCCGAGCTTGAACTTCTTCGTCTTGCAATCCCCAGAAGGGTTTATACAAATAATCACATGGATTATATAGCTGCAGCTGTAAAGAATGTTTTTGACAGGAGAGAATCAATTAACAAAGGCTATATTATAACAAAAGAGATGCCTATAATGAGGCATTTTACAATTGAATTGAAACCTGCATAAATTTACAGCTTTTTGTAAGTCTTTTAATCAGCCCGTTGCAACCATATCATATCTGCTTCATGCAGGCATACTTGCTCTTGGCCATGAAAAACCTGCAAGAAACAAAAGTATTAGTGTGCAAAACAAGAATGTTATTAATCCTGTTTCTCTGTTTTTTACAAATATTGATATGCTCATTGAAAAGAATATTGTAGCAATAAGAAATGGTATCATTACGTGGAGCAGTGTTCATGCAGAACCTATATGGGGCAGATTAAACCATCTTGTTACAAGCACAAGGATATATGCTGTGATTACAATGTAAAGCATGAAGCAGCTTATACCTTTACCAATCAAGGTATAAAAAATTTCATTTCACAATAAAAATAACGTGAATTTTTACAACATATTGATTGAAGAAAACAATCTCTGATAATATGCTGCCTTTATATTAAGAGGCATTGGATAAGCGCGCGATGATGATGGTAGGCGATAAAGTTTTATTTGGCGATTTTCCAATTGAAAAAAAGAAAAGTTTCCTATTTCCGGTTCTTTGCAATTAGCGGTTTTTAAAATTATATCAAGCGCTTTTTTCCCTGTGGCAGCTATTGTATTGCATTTCGGAATCTTAAGTAAAAGCTCTTTTAGATTGAGCATATCAACTATTTCAAGATGCGTTGTCTCTAAGTCTTTTAACGGCAGTGGCTGTATCATAGAGGGCAATACCTTTCTTATAGCAAAAATCCTTGATTTTAACGGCATCAAATTTCTTATTTGTAATAAAATATTCTTTCTCTTCGTGGAAAACTATTCCAAAAATCCTCCACATATCATTTTGAAAATTTGGATAGAAGAATTCCATCGACCATTTATTTCGTGGGGGAGGAAAACTTCCGAGCATTAGAATTTTTGCTTCTGGAGGTAAAAATGGTTCTAAGGGATGAAATTCAATGTACATCAAGCAGTCAGTGGGGTATATCCCATATTAATGAATAGTCCAACTCTTTCTGTTCAAGGTTTGCTCTGTCTACTTTTATTCTAACTTTATCACCTAGCAAGAATTTTCTGCCTGTTCTTTTGCCAGTAAGGGACATTGAATCTTCGTCATACTCAAGATAATCCTCTTTTATATTTCTCAAAGCTACTAATCCTTCAATCTTGGTATCTTCGAGTTCGACGTATATTCCCCATTCAGTAATCCCGGAAATATTCCCGTTAAACTCCATTCCTACCTTGTCTTGCATAAACTCCACCATCTTGTATTTCACACTCGCTCTCTCTGCTTCTGTCGCAAGCTGCTCTCTTTCACTGGAATATTTGCATAATTCTTCATAATATTTTTTTTCCTGAGACTTTGCATTGTCCAAATACATTGACAAGAGACGATGAACCATCATATCGGGATAACGCCTTATAGGTGATGTAAAATGTGTGTAATAATCAAATCCCAGTCCATAATGGCCTACATTATCGGTAGAATATTTAGCACGTGCCATTGAGCGAAGTGCCATTATTTCAATTGCTTCCTCTTCAGGTTTGCCTTTTGCAGTTTCAAGCAGTTTATTGATTTCACTGGAGATTTCACGACTGTTTTTGGTTGGTTTCATTTCATAGCCAAAATGGTGAATAAAAGTCCTGAAAGCAGCAACTTTGTCAACATCAGGTTCTTCGTGGATTCTATAAACGAAAGTCTTGGCATTTTTTCCTTTTTTACCTATTAAATATGCAACTTCACGATTGGCAAGAAGCATAAATTCTTCGATAAGCCAATTGGATTCCTTGGTTATTTTTGAATATACACCAATAGGTTTGCCATTTTCGTCGATTTCAACTTTCATTTCAGGTCTTTCAAAACTGATTGCTCCTTTGCTAAAACGTTCTTTTCGGAGAATTGTGGCAAGTTTATGAAGTTTAAGTATCTCTTCTTTCATTGGTCCTTCACTTCCTTCAATTATGTTCTGCGCTTCATCATAATTAAATCTGTAGTCTGAATTAATGATAGAGCGACCAAACCATCTGTCAATAATTTTAGCATTATCATTCATGACAAATACGGTCGAGAAGCAAAGCTTATCTTCATTAGGTCTTAGAGAACATAGTTTGTTTGATAGTTTTTCAGGAAGCATAGGTACTGTCCTGTCAACAAGATAGACAGAAGTAGCTCTCTCCTGAGCCTCTTTCTCAATAAGTGATCCGGGTTTAACATAATAAGTAACATCAGCTATATGAACACCTATTTCCCAATTGCCGTCTTCGAGTTTGCGAATAGATAGGGCATCATCAAAATCTTTTGCATCTGCAGGGTCTATTGTAAAGGTAGGAACGTTTCTAAAATCTTTTCTTGATGAAATTTCTTCTAAAGATATATTTTCCGGAATTTTATCAGCTTCTTTTTCAACTTGTACTTCAAACTTATATGGTAGTCCGAACTCGGCGAGAATTGCGTGCATCTCTGTGTTGTTTTCACCCGGAGTCCCAAGAACATCTATAATATGCCCAATTGGTTCGTCTGATTTCCTAGGCCACTCATCAACAACTGCTGCAACCTTTAATCCATTTTGAGTATCTTTTACATTTTCAATGGGGATTCTGATGTCATAGGGCATATTTCTGCTTTCGGTTATCACCCAGGCTTGTGAGCCTGTAATCTGAAGAACTCCAATAAACGGCTTCTTTGACCTTTCAATAATCTCGATGATTTCACCCTCCATGTTGCGAGTTTTGGTCTTTTTAGCCGTCAGAGCTACTTTAACAGTATCTCCGTTTAAAGCTCCTCTCATTTTACGGGCACTGACAAAAATATCATCATCAAAACCATCCCTTATAATAAATCCATAACCTTCACGTGTCATGCTTACGCGACCAATTACCTCTTCTCTTGGGCTCCTTTTCGTGTTTTTATTTTTTTCTTTAAACTTTTTTGTTTTACCTGCGTTTCTGTTTTTACTCATTTTTTTGTATAATTTTGCTAAATCCAATATGGCAACAAAAATAAATAAATCTATGGATAAAAGGGTACTTTTAATGATCCTTGATGGATGGGGTGAAGGCAAACACGATAAATCCAATGTTATTTATACTCAGGGGGCACCAAACATTGATGCTATTAGAGCTAAATATCCTTTCTCGAAACTTTCTGCATGTGGAGAAGATGTAGGACTTCCTGAAGGACAAATGGGAAATTCCGAGGTTGGGCATCTTAATATTGGTGCAGGAAGAATCGTTTATCAGGACTTAGTTAAAATTAATAAAGCTTGCAGGGAAAAAAGACTAATGGAAAATCCCGAGATTAAAGCTGTTTACGAATATGTTAAAAATTCAGGAAAGGCTCTTCATTTTTTTGGTTTAATGAGTGATGGTGGCGTACACAGTTCCATGGAACATTTGTTTGGATTTCTTGATGTTGCCAAAGAGATGGGCCTTACTAAAGTATATATTCATGCTTTTATGGATGGTAGAGATACAGATCCAAGAAGTGGTAAAGGGTTTATTGATCAGTTATTAAGATATATTCAAGGGACTAATATTAAGCTGGCTTCCATAATAGGACGTTACTATGCTATGGATCGAGACAAGAGGTGGGAGAGAATAAAGCTTGCTTATGATCTTATTACTGAAGGCAAAGGTGAGGGGTTCACATATGGCGTTGATGCAATGCAGAAGAGTTATGACGAGGGTATAACTGATGAATTTATAAAACCTCATATAGCTCTTGGTGAGGATGGCAAACCTGTTGGTGTTCTTGATGAAGGTGATGCAGTGATATTTTTTAATTTTCGCAATGACCGTGCTAGAGAGTTGACCACAGTGCTTACCCAAACAGATATGCTCGAAGTGGGGATGAAGACTCTTCCACTCTATTATTGTACACTTACACCATATGATGAAAAGTTTAAAGGACTTCATGTTCTATATGACAAGGAAAATGTGAGCGACACATTAGGAGAAGTCGTTTCAAAAGTCGGAAAGAAACAGTTAAGAATAGCGGAAACAGAAAAATATGCACATGTTACCTTCTTTTTTTCAGGAGGCAGAGAGGAAAAATTTGAGAATGAATTCAGAATATTAATTAATTCTCCAAAAGTTGCTACCTATGATCTTCAACCTGAAATGAGCGCTCCTCAGGTAAAAGATGCGCTTATAGTGGAATTGGAAAAGAGAGAATATGATCTTGTGGTATTAAACTTTGCAAATGGAGACATGGTAGGACATACAGGAGTCTATGAAGCTATTCGCAAGGCAGTGAAGACTGTAGATGAATGTGCTTCTGAGGTGGTAAAGGTTGCAAGAGAGAATGGGTATTCTGTAATTATAACTGCAGATCATGGTAATGCCGACTATGCACTCAATCCTGACGGATCTCCAAATACAGCACACTCTTTAAATCCTGTTCCTTTTATTGTGGTTGACGATGACGTAACTTCAGTAAAGGATGGGATTCTTGCGGACATTGCACCAACAATTCTTAAGTTAATGGGAATTCCCGCACCTGAGGCTATGACCGGAAAAGTATTGATTTAAAAAACAACCTGTTAAATGTCATTTGTTCACCTTCACGTTCATACTCAATATTCTATTCTTGATGGTGCTGCCAATATTTATAAACTTTTTCTCAAAGCATCTGAGGATAATCAAATAGCACTTGCCATAACCGATCATGGAAACATGTTTGGTGTAAAGGAATTTCTCAACACGGCCAAAGAATTCCCTAATGTAAAGCCAATTGTAGGCTCTGAATTTTACTTGACCAGAGAAGGTCGTTTCAATAAAAGAGGCAAGGAGGATCAAGGTGCATATCATCTTATTTTGCTTGCAAAAAATCTCAACGGATACAAGAATCTGATAAAACTGTCATCGTATGCTTATATTGAAGGTTTTTATTATAAGCCTAAAATTGACAGGGAGCTTCTTGAAAGATATTCAAAGGATTTAATATGTACATCGGCCTGTTTAGGTGGAGAGGTGCCACAGGCAATTATTGGATGGAATCTTAGAGAAGCAGAAGAGACTATTTTATGGTACAAAAACCTGTTTGGAGAAGACTATTATCTAGAATTACAACGTCATGAAACCGATATTCCTGGCGCAAACAATACTGTATTTGTCACACAGCAGTTTGTAAATGAAGAAATTGCTAAACTTGCTGTTAAACATGGTATCAAGTGTATTGCTACAAATGATGTCCATTTTGTGAATCGTGATGATGGAGATGCACATGACAGGCTTATTTGCATCACAACTAATTCAGATCTTGATGATCCCAAGAGACTGCGATACACAAAACAAGAGTATCTTAAAACTCAAGAAGAAATGGGGGCAATCTTTAATGATATGCCTCAGGTATTGGATAACACAATCGAGATAGCAAACAAAATTGAAAGATATTCAATTGAATCGAGT
>Ga0209506_1004137_pt1 | contig 11110 bp, 10 predicted proteins | sample AD_JPNHG2_MetaG_FD_184409 | JGI IMG/M metagenome (GOLD analysis project Ga0209506, IMG submission 184409) | Active sludge microbial communities of municipal wastewater-treating anaerobic digesters from Japan - AD_JPNHG2_MetaG (SPAdes) (version 2) | ecosystem: Engineered > Bioreactor > Anaerobic...
TATGACATATTTACTCGGAACAGGGATATCCTTTCTGTCTGTTATAACCTTTATCGTTGCCTCCTGAAAGAAGTCGTAACCAAAGGGTTTTATATTCAAGGGTATATCCTGATAACCTTCTACTTTTCTAAACCTGTCAAATAATGTTTCTTGAGCCTTTGTGTCCTCAATTACTTTCTTTTCTTGCATGGTTTCTGACAATTTTTTTTCAGGTTCTTTTATCTCTACCCCTTTTTCTTTTTTCTCTAAAGCCTCTTTTCCCTTAATCACATCTTCTGGTGTTAGACCCTTAAACTCTGGCCTTGCTTTTAATGTCTCTATTGCTTCAGGTGTTAATTGACCGCCGGTCTTTATAAGTTCTGTTTGTATTACCTTTTGCTGCTCCGGTGTTAAGGTTTTTAATGCCTCTGCCTGCTGAGGGGTTAATTGCTGTGGTTGTTGAATCTGTGCAGGGGGCGATATCTGAGATGATGGAGCCTGAATAGTAGGTGTTTGGGCTGTTGTGCCTTGTGCTGATTGCTGACCTGAAAAACCGGTTACCCCTGGATATATAACAGGCTGGCCCGGTATAACTAAACCCGGGGCAACTCCTGACCCTGATGGCTGCTGGGCATTAGACAGACCTGCAAATATAAATAGGCTTAAAATGACAGTAATTAAAAACCATCTATTCAAACTCAACCCCCTTTTAAGGTTTTTTTCTTTTGAAGATATTAAATCTATTAAAACTAAAACCTGCCACATCTTTTAGCTCTTTTATGGCATTTTGTTGTCTTTTCACGTATTCCCTTATAAATGCAGCGAATATTCCGATAAACAGAGAAGTGACAAAGGCAACGAGAACCATTGATCTTCTTTTTGGTTTTGATTTTTTATCCGGTATCCTGGGTGCATCAAGGATTTTAAAGGCAAAGTTTTCCTTAACTTCAGCCATCATGGCTGTTTCAATCTGTTGGGCAATCAAGGCATAGAGTTTTGTCTTTATCAGAGGGTCTGATGTCTTTTCAAGCTGTGATTCAAGATATTTCTTATTTGTCTCTGCGACCCTTTTTGTCTCAATGCTCATATAATCTGTAAGTTCTGTAAGGGTATACTGGACAAGGTCCCTTGCAATCCTGGGGTCTTTATAACCGATTACAATCTCGATTGTATTATCTTTCTGTTTAAAATTAACCTTTGTAATATTTTCAAGTGCCCTGATACCTGCCCACATGAGCTCATTTTCTGTTTTTTCTTTCTTTAGCTTTTCGTAGTCTTCCCCAAGTAATAACCTTAGCAGGTCAAACCTCTTTATGATCTTTTCTTTGAGAATATTACTGTTTAAAAGACTTACTATTTCACTTGATTGAGGTGAAGACGGGCCGGCAATGCCAAACTGCTGGGCAAGCATACTGCCCAAACCTATATCCTTTTGCTGGGATGTGGGCATAATTACAGCCTTTGATTCATATGTAGGGGTCATGATAAGTGAAATGACGGCAGTTGCCACTACAACAACCCCTACAATTATCCCAATGAGCCTTAAATTCTTCAGGATAACTTTTATTAAATCTAAAAGGTTTATCTCTTCTTCTTGGAAGGGCTTATCTTGTATCTCTTTTTCCATAATTTTTTAAACACCCCACCACCGACTACGTCAGTGGTTTTGGCCTTAAACAAAAAATCTGCCTTTTGTGATGCCTGATACAGGCTCACATATAAAACCTATCATTGATATGGCAAAGGTTGATAATTATTCTTATATTTGTTGGCAAAAGTCAAGATTTTTTCCTTAGGGTGCAGATTATTTTAATACATTACAAATTGCCTCCTCTAAAATTGAAGATACTTTTTTATCTTAAATAAGTGGGTGAATTTTTTTGAAAAAAATCCTTGACAAGATTTTTTTCAATTGTTAATTAAAAAATTATAATGTTCATCTGGCTTTTTCACAGGATAAGCGGTGTATCACTCATCATCCTATTCGGCATAAAGATACTTACCAGTTTCTTTCTCTTTACAAAGGATAAAAAACCAGACTGGGCATTGAGTCTCCACAGGCAGCCCATAATAGATGTCCTCATACTCATACTCTTTACATTCCACAGCATATATGGACTAAGGACTATAGCCATCGATCTGGGATACAGAAAGGAAAAAAAGCTTTTCTGGCTTTCAAATATTGTAGCAGGGGTCATCTCCCTAATACTGATTTATTTTTACTTTATTGTCTCTTAGCTATGCTTGAACATGATGTCATTATTGTGGGCGGGGGTCTTGCAGGTCTCCGTGCAGCAGTTGGTCTCTGTGAGAGGTATAATGTGGGCCTGCTCTCAAAGGTCCATCCCATCCGTTCCCATTCTATAGCAGCCCAGGGCGGTATAAATGCATCGCTGGCAAACCATCCAGATGCCAAGGATGACTCATGGGAGAAACACACCTTCGATACTGTCAAGGGTAGTGATTATCTCGCAGACCAGAATGCTGTTGAGATCATGTGCAAACAGGCGCCCATTATAGTATACGAGATGGAGCACTGGGGCTGCCCCTTCAGCAGGTTCCCAGACGGCTCCATTGCCCAGAGACCCTTCGGGGGTGCAGGCTATCCCAGGACATGCTACTCCGCTGATATTACAGGTCATGTGCTATTGAACACCCTCTACGAGAGGGCTGTATCAAAAGGTGTGAAGGTCTATCCTGAATGGTATGTCATTGCCCTTGTAGTAGACAACGGTCAGTGCCACGGTGTCATTGCCTTTGACCTCATAAACGGTTCTGTTGTCCCTATGAAGTCAAAGGTCACATTATTTGCCACAGGCGGATACGGCAGGGTCTACCAGTATTCTACAAATGCACTGATCAATACAGGAAGCGGTATCGGTATAGCCTATGCAGCCGGTGTCCCCACAAAGGACATGGAGTTTGTCCAGTTCCACCCCACAGGTCTTATAGGCACTAATATACTTATGACAGAGGCCTGCCGTGGCGAGGGGGGGTATCTTATAAATAATAAAAACGAGAGGTTTATGGAAAAATATGCCCCCAAGGCAATGGAGCTTGCACCGAGAGACATTGTCTCAAGGAGTATCCAGACAGAGATAGAAGAAGGAAGGGGTTTTGAACACCCCCTGGGCAAATATATAAAACTCGACATAAGACACTTAGGTGCCCAAAAGATACTCGAGAAACTCCCGGGCATAAGAAACATCTGTATAGATTTTCTCGGCATAGACCCCATATATGAGCCCATACCCATTATGCCATGTCAGCACTATTCTATGGGTGGTATAGATACCAATGAAAAGGCAGAGACAGAGGTTAAGGGGTTCTATGCAGCCGGCGAGTGTGCATGTGTGAGCGTCCACGGTGCAAACAGGCTTGGTGGAAACTCCCTCCTCGATACCATAGTATTCGGTAAGCTCTCATCCATAGCCATAGATGAATTTCTCAGGGGAAACAATGTGACCCCACAGGAGAATCCCATCAAAAATAGGCTCTCTGCCATGGAGGAAACCATAAAGAGGATTGTCAATAACAATGGAGAGAGACCATTTTCAATACATGGAGACCTCAGTAAAAACATGAGTGCCAATGTGGGTATTTTCAGGAAAAAGGATGAACTGGAAACGGCAATAGAAAATATACTAAAGATTAAAGACAGATACAAGAATGTGCGTGTCTCGTCATCTGACCCCCACATGAACTATGAGCTTTTAAATGCCATAGAGCTTGGGTATATGATTGAGGTGGCGCATACAATAGCTATAGGTGCATACCTGAGGGAGGAGAGCCGTGGCTCCCATTCAAGACGGGACTTCCCTGCAAGGGACGATGCAAACTGGCTAAAGCACACCATAGCAAGGCCTGGTGCAGACAATAACCCTGAGATATCCTTCAAGGATGTGATAATAACAAGATACCAGCCCATGGAGAGGAAATATTGATAAAAGAGACAGCCTATACATTCAAGATACTGAGGTATGACGCAAAAAAGCCTGATGAGGGTGCACACTTTCAGTCATACCAGATAAGAGTCATCCCTGGGCTTACCATTTTGGCAGTCCTCATAAGGATAAGGGATGAGATAGACGGGACACTATCATTTAGGTCATCCTGTCGCTCTGCAGTGTGTGGCTCCTGTGCCATGGTCATTAACGGCAAGATAGATTTGGCATGCAGGACACAGGTGGCATCCTTTGGCACAAACACCATAATCCTTGAGCCACTCCCCAATTTTGAGATAATCAAGGACCTTGTTGTGGATATGACACCCTTCTGGCAGATGTATGAAAAGGTAAGGCCTTATCTGATAAGAAAGACCCCTGACCCGGAAAAGGAGATAACCCAGAGCGAGGAGGAGAGAAAAAAGATAGACCAGTTTGTTAACTGTATCCTCTGCGCATCATGCTATGGTGCATGCCCTGTCCTTGCCAGAAACCCTGATTATTTAGGTCCTGCTGCCATGGCAAAACTGGAGAGGTTCATCCTTGATTCAAGGGATGAAAGACCAGGGGAAATCCTTGATGAGATTAACAACGAGAACGGGGTTTGGGGTTGTGATACAGTGTTCAGGTGTATAGATGCCTGTCCTAAGGATGTGCGGCCCACAGACTCTATAGTTGGTTTAAGAAAGGCAATTTTAAAAAAGAAACTATTTGGGAAATATAGATGAAGCTTAAGTTTTCACTCATATCGAGGAGGCAGTTTTTAAATACCCTCTTTGGGGGCTGGGTTGTAGCTTTTCTATCAGGGAGTTTCTATGCCCTATTGAAATTTGCATTCCCCACCCTCGGAAAGGAACCGGATTTTGTGGTCCTCAATGCAAAGGATTTTCTTGATATACCCTTCAATTCTGTAAAACCTTTTGCATGGGGAGGAAAATTAGGGTTTATATTCAAAAGGCCTGATAACAAAACAGTGGCGCTAAAAGGTGTCTGCACCCATATGGAGTGTAATATTGCATATAAGCCGGAGGATAAAAAATTTTACTGTCCCTGTCACAAGGGCTGGTTCGATATGGATGGAAAGGTCCTTGAGGGGCCTCCTCCCAAACCTCTTGAGTTCTTTGAACTGACCCAGGAGGGAGAAAAACTCATAGTTGCAAAAAAGGGGATAAAGGTTGAGTTGCCAAAGGCTTAAAAACTGGATTGAAGACAGATATGACCTGGACGGGTTGAGGGGTTTTGCCAAACACAAGCTGATCCCTGTCCACAGATACGAGGTGCTCTATTACACAGGCGGCCTTGCCATGTTCCTGTTTATCATACAGTTCATAACCGGGATGGTCTTGAGCTTCTATTACATCCCCTATTTTGAACAGGCGCACAAGAGCATTATAGAGATTGTTACCAAACTCAATATGGGGTGGTTCTTCCGCTCCCTCCACCACTGGGGTGCCCAGCTTTCAATAGGTGTGCTCTTTATCCATGTATTCAGCACACTACTTTTGAAATCCTACAGGAAGCCCAGGGAGCTCCTCTGGATTACAGGCTTTATACTCCTTGGTATATCCATATTTTTTGGTCTGAGCGGCTATTTCCTCCTGTGGGATGAACGTGCCTTTGCAGCTGTCAGGGTGGCCACTGGCGGTGCAGGCAACCTCCCTGTCATAGGCGGGTTTATCAAGTCTTTTTTAAGGGGCGGGATAGATGTCACCGGTGACACCCTGACCCGTTTTTATGCATTCCATGTATCTGTCCTGCCAATACTCACACTTATCCTTATGGGCATACACATAGCCCTTGTCCAGTATCACGGCATGAGTGTCCCCATTTCAGAGGAAAAAAATGTAAGAAAACATGTGCCCTTTTTCCCTAATGTGCTGTATAAGGATTTTATAATTTGGCTTGTTGCCCTTGGTGTTGTCGTTACACTGTCTATACTTATGCCCCCGGAGATAGGGAAAAAGGCAGACACCCTTGCAGCTCCTCCGGAAAACATAAAACCAGAGTGGTATTTCCTTTTCCTTTTCCAGACACTTAAGCTCTTCCCTGGGGATCTAATGGGTCTAAACGGAGAGATGATAGCCATTGTCCTCATATCCTTAGGTATACTCTTTTTCTTCCTCATCCCGTTTTTTGATAGGAGATCGGCAAGAGGTGAAAAAAGCCCTGTATTCACCTGGATAGGTATAATATACACTGCGTATTTTATAGTCATGACCATTATAGGGTTTTTGACTTAGGAGAAAGATGCCCATGTTTAAATCCACAACTATCCATAAAAAGATGCTAAATTGCCTATGCTGTCCTTATGCATACATAAAAACCCTCATATTTTTTCTTATCATGTTATTCCTGGGTGACATCCCTCTTTTAGCACAGGAGAATGTGGAGGTCTTTCCCTCTGCACCCTATGACAGGTTCATCATATATCAGGCCCTTGTCCTCTTCTGGATAGGAATAATAGGGCTTATCGTCATCATCAAGATGAAACTAAAAGAGATAGAGCGTATCCAGGATATGGGTATAGATAAAGAAGAAAAAGATATCCCTTTTCTTGACTAAATAAGCCCAATCTATTATTATCTTCAAAAAATGCACCCCTCCATCTTAAGAAATACTCTGATTTCGCAGACAGGCATAGAGAGGCTTTTGTCTCTGCCCGAGCAGGCAGATGCCTGTTCGTCCATATACGAGCTAATCCAATTATTTGAGGACAAGAAAAAGTTTGCCAGCGAGATACATACAGAGATACACCTTGTAAAGCCCATATTAAAGGCCTTGGGTTTTTTCTATGAGTCCAAGCCTGCATTCTTTGAGGAGAATGTCAAGCCACCGGATATTGCCCTGTTTCAAACAGAGGATGCAAGGATTGCCGCCTCCAAGCTCTGGGGGACAGAGGAATACTACAGCAATACCCTGGGGATTGTCCTCGTAAAAAGATACGGTAGGACCCTTAAAAAGGGCATAAGCGGATTCTATCTTGAGTTTGAAAACAGGCTCCCCCTATATCAGCTCCTCTACATAATGAAAAAGACAAGGACCCCGTGGGGGATACTCACCAACGGCAGGAACTGGATACTCGCTAAAAGACCTATAGATTTTGAGACAAGGCTTATAGAGATGGATATAGAATACCCGTCTGTATCCCCAGGGTTTAGGCCAATCCACCTCTTCTATCACCTCTTCTCCCCTGAAGGCATTTTAAGGACCATACCAGATATGCTGGAACAGGAGAGAGAGAAACTCTTGAGCCTTTTAAGGATAAAAAAAGATGCCCTTATAAAGGGTATAAAGGGCAAGGAGAAGAAGGCAGATGTATATCCTGTGCTATACGATACATACCATGAGATATTCCAGGATGGAAATCTCCCAGAGACAGAGGTATATCTAAAGGAAAAGGATGTAAGACTGGATTTAAAGACCATGGTAGCCACAGATATCATAAACCCCTACAATGCGCCCCATATATTTACCTTTATGTTCTCATTAAAGGGCAGGCAGACCGGTATAGATATCCAGGCTGTCCTTGATAACCTATTTGTCGGGAAGAGATACACAAAAAATGCGGTTTTGAACCTCAAGGTCCTCGATATGACACCCAATTTCGGTTCCATCACCTCATGCATAATAGAGGGGCTTGCCTATATGTCCTTTGTCCTCCCCTATGCCGAGAAAAATACCTATACTGCCGAGTGGGAGGATGAGGAGAGCCTTAAAAGACATATACTCGAGGCTGTTGTCTACGGTGTGGAGAGGTCTCATATTGCCTATGATATATTCCAGGATGCCATGCTCAGGAGGTTCGGGTTCAAATCAAGACATTTCAAGCTGGGCAACCCCTTGATAGGCATGTCTATCAAGGACATGACAAACCATATAGACACAAAAAACCAGATGGGGCTCTTCAATAAGAACCCCATGGACATACTCATGGAATTGAAGGATATGTTCAGGAGATATTTTTCTCTCTCAGAGAGGATAAAAGAGGATATGGAGGAGAGAAACAACCTCGAGATAAGGCTCAACAGATACAGGGATAGGATAAAGGACACCATGGATGTCATTACATCCACTTATTTTATAAAAGGAATCGATAAAAAGAAGTCCCAGGGCCTCCTATCCAACTTGGACAGTGATGAGTCATTCTGGACAGCCATAAGGAAGAATACATGGTTTATGGAGGCAAAAGAGGCAGCAAAGAGGAACGGGTTTTTTCACTTTGAGATAGAGTTCCCCTTTCTCCTAAACGATGCCTTTGACCTCATTTTTGTCCAGCCATCCCTCACATACCTCTGGGAAAAGGAGTTCCCTCCTATTGAGCTTACCAAGGCATACATCAAGAGAGGGTCATCCTATCTCAAGGACCATGGAAGATTTGTAATCATAGCCACTGGCTTCGAGGAGGGTCTTATGGCAGAGATTGAAAATTCAAAAAAATATAAGGCACAAAGGATAGGTGACCTCGTCATCCTCAGTAAGAAGCAGATGGATTAAAGCTCTATCTCCATTCCATCCTCGGCGAGAAGATATGGCTCGTGGAGCACTCCCTTAAAATCATCCCAGTCAGGATAGAGGTGGCTCAGTATTACCCTCTTTGGTCTTGCCTCATTTAGTATCCTTGCAAGGTTTGCAAGGTTTAAGTGCCCTTTTACCTTGCGCATGGGGAAAGAACACTCTGTTATCATGAGGTCTGCCCCTTTTGCCAGCTCTATCAGTCTTTTTGAATAAGATGTATCCCCTGAAAATACTACGCTTTTACCGGCATCAATCCTGACAGCTATACTCTCCCTGTTGTGGTTTACGGTCCTTGCTGTTATAGTGATGTCATTGAACTCAACGGAGTGGATAGACATGACCTTTATATATAGTTCATAGCGGTTTGGCAAGATCCATGGGTATATCTCTGATAGCCCCCTGAAAAACCTCCTAAAACCAGGTCCACCTATGATGTCTAAGGGTTTCTCTCTTGGTTTAATGCCGTAATTACAGGCAAAAAGAAATGTGGATAGGTCAGCTGTGTGGTCCACATGGAAGTGGGTGATTATTATGAGGTCTATATCATTGACAGTGTAACCGAATTCAAGGAGTCTCCTCACCACCGAAGGGCCTACATCTATGAGTATCCTATAACCCCCTATTGTAACAAGATAAGACGAGGACAGCCTCTTCAGGGATGGGATGGATGTGCCTGTGCCAAGGATTCTGATATTCATCTCTTGTTGAGATACCAATTTACTGTCTCTGATAGACCCATCTCAATGGGGTACTTCGCCTCCCAGCCAAGTTCTACCTTTGCCTTGCCTGGATTCAATGTGCTCACCTTTATATCTCCCGGCCTTGCCATATCCCTTTTTGGCTCATCAAAGGCCTGGGGGATATGGACACCCTTTGACCTCAAGGTCTTTAATACAAGTCTATAAAGTTCAAGGGTGGTCGTGCCCTTACCTGTCCCTATATTGAATATGCCCACTGTGTCCTTTTCTGTTGCCAGAAGGTTTGCCATGGCTATATCCTTTACATAGCAGTAATCACGTATCATACCCTGGGGTTCACCGGGGAAGTGATTTAGTGTTGGGTGCAGGCCGTCTAATAGTTTTTCTGTAAATATGGCCACCACACCTGCCTCTCCGTGGGGTATCTGCCTTGGCCCGTATACATTGCTGTATCTTAGTATTGTGTATCTGAGACCGTATTGACTGTAAAAAAACCTTATATACTTCTCGCTGGACAGTTTTGCTATGGCATAGGGTGATGCCGGCTCAGGGACATAGTCCTCTCCTGTGGGGACCATATCTGCATCTCCGTAGATGGCACCGCCTGTGGAGGAGAATATAAATTTTTTCACACTGTATTTATTGCAAAGAATAAGTAGCCTTATGATGCCCTTAATGTTTACCTCTGCATCGAAAAGGGGGTCCTGGACAGATAATGGCACTGATATCTGGGCTGCATGGTGGTTTACAATATCAGGTCTCTCCTTTTCAAAGACCTCTTCTATGCCATCTTTACATATATCCTCCACATATAGCCTTGCTTTTTCGTTCTTATTCTCTCTCCTCCCCGTTGAAAGATTATCTATAATGGCCACATGGTAGCCTTTTTCTACATAGGCGTCCACAACATTAGAGCCGATAAAACCACAACCGCCTGTAACAAGGACCTTCATCATAACCTCCGAAAGAAAACTAAAGACTGTAGGCTATTGGCTACAGACTTTTTTAACAAAAAACACTAAGGGGACTATGGGCATAGCCAGAGTAAGAGGCTTTTGGGCCTCCATATGGTGCTGCAATTATTATCACAGCTCTATGACCTTTGCCTCTATCATACCGTCTATCTTGAGTATCTCGCTTAAGACCTCCTCGCCTATGGGGTCATCCACAGAGACAAAGGCAACCTCCTCGCCTGTGTGCTGCCTCGATACACTGAAGCCTGATATATTTATCTTGTGATTTCCCAGTATTGTCCCCACCTTGCCTATTATACCGGGCCTGTCGAATATCCTGAAATGGAGGAATGTCCCCTCTGGTATAACATCGAGGTGAAACCTGTCAAGGAGCACAATCCTCCCCAGCTTATCCGAAAAAACAGTCCCTGCTATGGAGAGTTCCTCTTTGTCTGTCTTCAGGTTAAAGAGTATCAAGTCATTAAATTTGTCGTACTGGTCTGTCTTTGTCTCCTCCACAGTGATGCTCCTGTCTTTGGCAAGATAAGGTGCATTGATGTATGTGACAGACTCCTGGATATAGACACCCAGGAAGCCCTTAAGTCCTGCAATGGTAAAGGGCTGATAGCTGAAGGGGACGTCGAATTTTCTCTCACAGAGGTCCTCCTCAAAGTTCTTCCCTATCATGATAATCTTTATGGCCTCTGGCCTGCCCTTTGCAATCTGTGCGGCAAGCTTGCCTATCTTCTCGGTAAGGCTGAAATAAAGCTGGAGGTTTTCTGTGAGCTGGGATTTCATAAAGGGGATATTAACTGCATTCTGGTATGGCCTACCGTGCAGGGCATTTACAACCTGTTCAGCGATAATACGGGCAACCGCCTCCTGACCCTCCATTGTATTGGCACCTATGTGGGGTGTGGCAAATACATTCTCAAGCTCAAGGAGCTTGCTGCTCTTTGGGGGTTCCTGTTCGAACACATCAACCCCGGCGGCAAAAACTTTACCGCTTTTTAATGCCTCA
>Ga0209506_1004138_pt1 | contig 11103 bp, 9 predicted proteins | sample AD_JPNHG2_MetaG_FD_184409 | JGI IMG/M metagenome (GOLD analysis project Ga0209506, IMG submission 184409) | Active sludge microbial communities of municipal wastewater-treating anaerobic digesters from Japan - AD_JPNHG2_MetaG (SPAdes) (version 2) | ecosystem: Engineered > Bioreactor > Anaerobic >...
TTCCGATCGTTATTCATTCCTGAATGCGGAAAGGATTCCGCAGGGGGTGCGGCCCGGAAAGGATTCCGGGCCGAGCGGCTCTGACCTGCCCTACCTGCTGGTGGAGGATTGGCATCGTCATGGATGCCGAATGCGGAAAGGATTCCGCAGGGGGTGCGGCCCGGAAAGGATTCCGGGCCGAGCGGGCCGAACGGGCCGAGCGGGTTGGGTTTGTTTGGTCGCAGAGAGTTGTTGAGGTGTTGGCTCCCGGCTTTCGGGCGGAGGGGGTTGGTCTTCAGTTTTCAAAGAGCGGGCAGGGGAGCTTTCAGCAATCAGCTCTCAGTCGTCAGTCAGACAAGGGACAGAACATGGGGGATGCTCCGCAACGGGCGGTTGGAGCGGAGCGGCGGCGAATTGCGGTTGCGCTTGATGTTGGGTTCGTGTGGCGCGGGGGAGTGGTCAGGGCGGCGGCAGGTCGGTGCCGTGCTTGGTCGGTGCGACTTGGCGGGGCTGTGACCCGCTGGTCCCAGATTCCCATCTGGGACCCTTCTGCCGACGATTCCGATCGTTATTCATTCCTGAATGCGGAAAGGATTCCGCAGGGGGTGCGGCCCGGAAAGGATTCCGGGCCGAGCGGCTCTGACCTGCCCTACCTGCTTCAGGATTCATTTGGAGGCGCATGCCCACGCAAAGCCGTGGGCATGGCACGCGGTTGACCGGCCCTACCTGCTCGGTGGAGGATTGTTATCGTCATGGATGCCGAATGCGGAAAGGATTCCGCGGGGAATGCGGCCCGGAAAGGATTCCGGGCCGAGCGGAAAGGATTCCGCAGCGTGTACGGCCCGGAAAGGATTCCGGGCCGAGCGGAAAGGATTCCGCGGGGGATGCGGCCCGGAAAGGATTCCGGGCCGAGCGGATTCATTTGGAGGCGCATGCCCACGCAGAGCCGTGGGCATGGCACCCGGCGGACTTGCCCTGCCTGCTTCAAAGGCGCATGCCCGCGCAAAGTCGTGGGAATGGCACTCGGTGCTTTTTGCGGCGGCACGGAGGACCGCGATCACTACGCCCGATAATGACTTCGTTGGCAGCCTCCAGGCGAAGAGCACTTATAGGGCCGGCTTATCTCGGACCTTGGAACATCCGACAAAGACAGGATCAGCAGTGTAGTGGGCGTGTGCTGCCGGGAAGGCAGGCCGCGCCGAGCCTGCGCCGAACGCAAACGGAGCTGGAAGACATGCCACCAGCGATGGTAGAACGCGAGGTTGGGGCCTCGACCGTTAATATCGACGATTTCATCGATCCGGCGCGGCCGCTGAGCTGGTCGGCGCAGATGATTGCGCTGCTGCGGTCGGGCCACTATCGGGAGGGGTATGAGATCCTGGCCGAGAAGATGCCTTTTGTCGAGAACATGCTGCGGCCGTTCGCCGAGCGGCTCGAGGGCAAGGAGAACTACTGGACCGGCACCTACGATTGGATCAAGCGTTTCATTGATGACAGCCGGCCGCTGAGGATTCTGGATATCGGATGCGGCATCGGGTCGGGAGCGATGGAGTTTGCTCTCGAAGGCCACCAGGCGTGGGGGATCGACGTGTTGGACTGCATGATCGAGCGGGGCCGCGAGGTGGCCGATTCGCTTGGGCTCTCGCAGCGAGTTCACCTGCTGGTCGGAGACATCCGGCGGCTTGAGAAGCACTTTGAGTCGTCTTTTTTTGATGCGGTGGTGGCGTGCGATATCTTTGAGCACTTGGACGACGAGTCCATTCTGGAGGTACTTGGCGGACTGAAGGGGGTGATGCGGCCGGGCGGAACCATCGTCATTCAGACCTCGCCGTGCCGATACTACTACTGGTTCGACCCGGGTCGCAAGAAGATGCTCGCCATGCTGGTACCGCTGGCCTGGATGCCGGACCGGTTGTTCACCGCGTACGTGCGATGGCTGGATCGTTGGCCGCTTCGTCGCTTGCGCACGGAGCACACGCGTTTCTATCGGCACGAGCCTGGACACATTAATTGCATGGACCACGTTCATCTGCGCAGGCTGCTCAAGCAAGCCGGGCTGGAGCAGGTTCACACTTTTGCGGTCAACGCCCACCCCGGCTTCAAGGATGAGGGCTGTCTCAAGGCCGGTTGGACGAGACGTCTGTTCAGGGGGAAGTCGGTTGCCTGTCGAAATGTGTTCGGGATCGCGAGCGTGCCGCAGGGAGCGGAGGTGGGAGCGCAGGCCCGCTGACCCGAAGGTTCGACCGTCGGCAAGACACGTGAATCGCCGCGGGGAGGCAGGTGCGAAGCAGGTATGAGTCAAACACGGAACGTTGCGATCGAGATCGAAGGCTTGTGGAAACGGTTTCGCAAGGGCGGGGCCGACGGGTTGTTGTGGGAATCCGCGCTTCGCGTTTTGCACCGGTTGCGTGGTCGCGGTGCCGGGGCGCGGGACGTCTTCTGGGCTTTGCAGGACGTTGCTCTGACGGTGCACCGCGGTGAAGCCGTCGGCATCATCGGTCCGAACGGTGCGGGCAAGAGCACGTTGCTGAAGATTCTGTCACGGGTTCTAAGGCCGGACCGAGGGCGGGTCAGCGTCAACGGTCGGCTCAGCGGTTTGATCGAGGTCGGTGCCGGTTTTCACGGCGATTTGAGCGGGCGCGAGAACATCTTCGTCAACGGCGCGATCCTCGGCATGCGGAACGACGAAATCCGTCGCAAGTTCGATCAGATTGTTGAATTCTCGGGGATCGGCGAGTTCCTCGACATGCCGGTCAAGCGTTACTCCTCGGGCATGTACGTCCGCCTGGGTTTCTCGATCGCCGCGCAGATGGAACCCGACGTGCTGCTGGTGGACGAGGTTCTTTCGGTGGGGGACGTGCAGTTCAAGGCCAAGTGCATGGACGCGATGCGTGGTTTTCTTCGACGGGGAACGTCGGTGCTGTTCGTGTCGCACAACCTCGCCCAGATCAAGCGGTTTTGCGACCGGGTGGTGTTGCTGGACCACGGCCGGGTGCGGCTTGAAGGATCGCCCGACGCGGCCATCGCCGAATACAGCCGCCTGGTGAGCGACATGGAGGACGCCAATCCTACCGGCATCGAGCATTCTCATATCGGCGGTCGCGGTCGAATCGACAGCGGGGCCCGGATTACGGCCGTTCGCATCCTTGACGGAAGCGGTCAACCGGCCCGGACGTTCACGTCCGGTCAGCCTGTGCGCCTGGAAATTGACTATTTCATCGATCCTGTCACCGGCGGGATTATGGAGCCTAACGTCGTGATTTCGGTTCATATGTTCGGTGCGGGGCTTTTCTATCAATTCGAATCGCTGCGTGACGGCCTTCGCCTGGGGCGATGTGTGGGAGCCGGCACGGTAGCGGTTCGCCTGCCGTGGTTGGCGCTCGGGGAGGGCGTGTATCAGATCGGAGTGGCACTGGCCGACCGGAAAGGGCTGCCCGAGCACGACTGGCACGATCGCGCGTACCGGATCAACGTCGTGTCCGACGGCGCGACCGACGGACCGGTGCATCAGCCGCGCGAGTGGCAGATTGTTGCCGGGGGCAATGAATCGGGATGCGAGCAGCCGATCGCGGCAACCAGCGAGGCCGCGGGGGTGCCGGCGTGAGCCTGTCCGCTGCACCGGTTACCGTCGTTATTCCGTGCCTGAACGCTGAGAAGACGCTTCCCGCCGCCATCGAGAGTGTCTTGTTTCAGACGGTGCCGCCGATCGAAGTGCTGGTTGTTGATGACGGCAGCACTGACCGAAGCGCGGCGGTTGCAGCGGCGATCGATCCTCGGGTGCGCGTGCTCAGAAACCCGTCGCGAGGGCCGGGTGCGGCGCGGCGGCTGGCGGTCAGCGAGGCTCGCGGCGAGTACATCGCCTTTGTCGACGCCGATGATACGGTTGATCCGACGAAGCATGAGAAGCAGCTTGCGGTGCTGGAAGACAGCGACCCTCACACGCTGGTTCATACGGGCTCGCTCGCCCGCTGGGTGGATGGCAGCCGCCCATCGTACCAGCGGCAAGGTGCGGAGGCGGCCGTCGGGCGATGCACGCAGGTCATTTTCGAGCGTAATCCGGTCTGCGGGGCGTCGACGATGCTACGGCGCTCCGTGATTCTCGAACTGGGCAACTATCAGGCGGATCTGTTCGGCACGGAGGATTTCGGCATGTCGCTCGTAGCCTCCACTTGCTGCGACTTCGTCTATGTCCCCGAGCCGTTGTATATCATGAACCAGCATGCGACGAACATCACCCGGCGCCGGGCGCATATGGCCTACGTTCACTGGCTGGCGCAAGATTACTTCCGGCGGCGCTGCCCGGAGGCGTTTGCGGCGCTTCCGGCCGAGTCGGTTCAGAAGTACATGATCGAACCGGTCTTGCGGACGGTGCTGGATTCATATTGGCGGCGTGAGTCGGCCGACTATCAGCGTCTTCTTCGGCTTGCGGTGACGATTGCGCCGCACGATCCGCGGATTCGGCGACTCTGGAAGCGACGATACGTTCCGATGACAGTGTTGCGATGGTGGGATCGGTTGACAGGCACGCTGCGGCCGGTGGTCGGGGAGGTCTCCTGAGATGAAGATGGAGTCCATGGGATGCGGACCGCCGCACCTGGCGCTGGTCACGGCGAACCCAATTTGCATCGGGGGCATGCAGACGTTCTCGCGTTTTCTTGTCGAAACCGCATGTAAGGCGGGCTGGCGAGTCACCGTTGCATTGTCGGGCGAGAATGTTTTCGCCGGCGTTCGTGGCTCGCTTGACGTAGACCGCGTCGACTGGGTCGACGCGGACCTTTGCGGCGACCGGCGGTATCATTTGCGGACGATTCTTTCCCGGCGTGGGTGGTTTCGCGAGCATCGGCCCGACGTCGGGTTGTTTGTCCAATCGTCCAATACGCCGTTCCGCTCGTCGGTCGTCGGGGCCGTGCTGGCCGGCACGCCGGTGGTGATGACGCATCGGACGATGCCCTGGATCCGGGACTTCATTCCTGCGGGGCGTCATCTTTTTCGATTGTTGCCCGGGCTTGGCCTGCACAACCGTCGCCAGGTTCTCAAGACCCGAGTCGCCGCGGCCCTGGCGAGCCGGATCGTCTACAACAGTGAGTTCGTCCGGCGGGAATACGAGGGCATCTACGGATATCCGCGAAGTAAGGGCTGCGTCATCGTGAACGCCGCGCCGCCGGTCGACGGCGTCGTTGCCCGGCGTCGGTTTCAGGACTGTGTGGTCATCGGCTATTTGGGTCGCCTGGCGGACGAGAAGCGGATTGACGTGTTGATCCGCGCGTTTGCGGCGATGCGACATCGGCAGAAGGCTCGACTGCTGTTCTACGGCGACGGGCCGCTGCGTGAATCGCTGGCGAAGCTTGCCGCCGACCTGGGTATCGCCGATCGCGTGGAATTCCGACGGAGTACGTCGGATGCGGCGGCGGCGTATGCTGAGATGGATATTGTGTCGGTGTGCTCGCGGCGGGAGTCGTCGAGCAACACGGTGCTGGAGGCGATGGCAGCCGGCAGGGCGGTAGTCGTGTCGGACGCCGGGGGCTTGCCCGAACTGATCGACAATGGTCAAGCCGGCGTCTGTGTGGCAGTGGGCGACATTGCCGGGATGGCTGACGCGCTGGATCGCCTGGCGGTGGACCGGGACGAACGCATTCGTTTGGGACGGGCAGCTCAAGCTCTTGCGCGGCAGCGTCACGACGCGGGCCGCGTGGGCAGACAATGGCTCGATTTGCTTGGGGAGGTTGCGGCACAACGACGTTGCCGGCGCAAAGCCTCGGTTGACGACTTGAAGGCCGAGCCGGTCGCGTCCACGAGATAGGACCATGGCCAGGTTGATGGTCAACATTGATACGGAGGAGGAAGGCCTTTTCAGGGGGCACTATCCAACGCGCGCGTGGTCCCTTGGACACCTGGCCGAGTTGCCTCGGTTACAGGGAGTTTTCGACCGATTTGGTGTGCGGCCGACGTATCAGGTGACCACACCGGTGATCATGGATCGCGTCGGCAGCGGGCACCTGGAGCGTTTCCTGGAAGAAGGCCGTTGCGACGTCGGCGGCCACCTGCACCCGTGGGTGACCGAGCCCCTCGCGGGATTGCCTGCCGACGATGCTCACTCGATGCCGTGCATGCTGGCTCCGGCTCTGGTGCGAGCGAAGCTGATCACCTTGACGCGGCAGATCCGCGAGCGTTTCGGCGTTCAACCGATCGCTTACCGATCGGGGCGCTACGGCAGCAGTGCCGCGCACACACCTTTTCTTCTTGAGCTGGGCTATCGCGTCGAGACCAGCGTGTGCCCGTTCGTATCGCACACTCCGTTTGGCGGTCCCGACTACTTTGATGCTCCGCTGGCGCCGTATTGGCTGGGCAATGAGAGCATGCTCGAACCGGAACCCAGCGGCCGACTGCTCTGCGTGCCGATCAGCGCCGGGTTCGGCAGTCCAGATTTCGAGACCGCACGTCGGTTGTATCGCCGTCTCGGGAGAACGCGATTGCGGCATTTGCGTCTCGTCGGTCTTCTGCACCGGCTGCGATTGCTCCGGTTGATCCGGCTCAACCCCGAAATGACGGGCCTGCACGATATGATCCGTCTTTGCCGGGCGTTGTTACGGCGGGGCACCGAACTGTTTCATCTCACGTTTCACAGCTCGAACATCGGCATCGACGGCACGCCCTATGTGCCCGATCGCGAGGCGAGGGACGCGTTTCTGGATCGACTGTCAGGGGTGCTCGATTTCCTGGTGAACGAGAACGGCGTTCGGCCGGTGACGGCGCGCGAGTACTACGATCTTGTTTGCGCGTGTCGGACGAGCCCGGCTCGACGTGAACCGCAACGCAGCGCTGATTCGGTGGGTGCGGCCATGGCCTGCGCCGAGACCGCGTGTTGCACATGAGCACGTGAACACATGAAGATTCGAGCGACCAGACCCGATGAGCTGAACGCGGTGGCGGCTTTTTTGACCGACGGCGGCATGCCTCACACCGCCGCCACGCTGCGATGGAAGTTCTGGGATTCGCCCGGGCGCCTGAACGGCTGCGGCAAGTCCATCGTCGCCGAGATTGACGGCAGGATTGTCGGCCACATCGGAATCATGCCCGCGACCGTCCACCTTGACTCGCCGGGGGCGTCAGGAGTGCCCGGAGGATGGTTTGTGGATTGGGTGGTTCGCAGGGATCTTCGCAGTCGTGGCATTGGCATTTTTCTGCTTCGCGAGGCGGAGAAGACGTGCCGAGCCCTGATGACCATTCAGGGTACGGCGGATACCCGACAGGCGTTGCCTGCTCTGCAGTGGGTTCGGCAGGATGGCTTGTCGGTATTCAAGCTCAATGTCCGGGCAGGCGGCACCTGCGAGGAGGCCGGGCTGGGTCGGCGAGTCGCCACGGAGTTGGCTCGTGTCGTTCGCTACCACCCGGTGCGATGGCCCGCTCCGGAGGGCTGGTCTGTGACGCTGGCGGGAGAATCGCCGGCTGCTGATCCTTGGCACGAGCTTGATGCCGTTTTGGCGCGGCAGCATCAGAGTCTCAACGGGGCATTCTGCCATTTCGATCGCTCGGCCGAGGCTCTGCGCTGGTTATTCATGGCCCACCCGGCCGGGCATTACCGTTTGACGATTGCACGCGACGCGGCCGGGCCTGCCGGCTACATCATCTGGCGGACTTGCCGAGACTCCGGCCACCGAATCGACGGTCGCATTGTGGATATTCTGGCGCCGTGGGAGCGCCCGGATGCCTGGCGATGGTTGGTGAGCGTTGCGGTTGCACGGTTGGCAGCACAGGGTGTTGTGCAAATCAGTTGCCTGGCCGGTGCTGATTCGGTGCTGGGCGACGCGCTGCGGGTCAACCGCTTCCTGTCGCGACAGGATCTGCCGCTGTGGATCAGCCCGCTGGCCGCCGAGTTCTGTATTCCCCGACGCTGGCACGTCACCTTCGCCGATAGTGACATCGACACGGCGAGCAGGGAATGACCCATGAAGTGGGGCCGACGCCCCCGTCGGTCCTCCCGATCAACGCGGGTCGTTCGGTTCTGCATTATCGATCCGATAGCCTCAGATGGTCTTTCCAACGACCGATATAGTGATGACGCACTGGTGCAGGGGTCGGTGTGCGCGCGGCCCATGCACTGGCGGACAGGCAGTCAGCGGCACCCGTGCACAGCCGGCCGACGGCTGATGCGGAGGTTGGTCGCTACGAGGGCACGCGGAGTATCGCGGAGGAGACTCTGTATTGAGTCCGGGAGTTGTTCTGGTTTGTGATCCGCGAGTCGGGCAGGCCCGCACGCTGGTGGCCGGAGTGCTCGATGCGCTCGGCGCTTCGTCGTCGGAGAACCGCGAAGCCAGTGCGGTTGAAACCCAGGCTTGCGCCGGGGTCAACTGGGCGGCAGCGACGGTGGCGATGTGCTCGGCAGAGTCGACATCAGGGTCCTGTGCTTACAGCGACGGTCATGACGTGCTGCTCTGGGCCGGTGAGATGCTCCTTCCCGTGGCTTGGGTCCACGGGGGGGCAGCCTCGCGTGAGGCGGTGGCCGAAGTCGTTCTGCGTCGCCTGCAAGCCCAAGGGTTCGGCATTCTGGAAGAGATCGACGGCGCATTCTGCGGTGCATGGTACGAGCAGTCGCGCCGTCAGTGGAACGTGTTCAATGACAAGCTCGGGCTGATTCCCGTGTTCTATGCCGCCCGAGCCGATCGCCTGGTGATCGGTCCGACGGCACGTGTGGTGTGGCAAGCGACAGGTGAGCCGCTGACTCTGAGCGAGGAGGGCTTTTGCGACCTGCTCCGCTGCGAGAACATGACGGACGAACACACGCTGATTGAAGGCGTCAATTGGCTCAAGGGCGGCCACGTGCTGCGCTGGTCGCCGGGGCATTGCCGAACCCAGCGATACTGGGATTTTCGATTTGCGGACTCAGAGAAGTGTGATCGGGAAGAAGCCATCGAGCAGTACACGTCGATTCTCTGTGGCACGATGCGGCGTCATGCGGATTGCAGGGCACCCTTGCTGTTGGGGATCAGCGGAGGGCTCGATTCGAGGATGTTGCTGGGCATGTGCGCGGAGATCGGCCGGCTGCCGTTGTGTTTCACCGTTGGCTGGTCGTTTTCCGACGACGTCCGCTATGGCCGAGGGCTGGCACGGGCGGCGGGTGCGACGCACGAATGGGTTGGGCTTGAGGAGAAGGATCTGCCGGAGCGGCTCACCCAGGCGATCCTTGCCACGGACGGGCTGCACAACGTTGCCCACATGGCTCCTGCGGCCACAATGAGAAGCTACCTCGTCGGACACGCCGGAGCCGTGCTGTTGGAGGGCTACCTTCAGGGCGTGGTCGGCGGAGCGTACGTGCCTCTGGACGAAGACGTCGTCGAGGATATGGTGCCGCATCAAAGCCGCTGGGCTCGCTACAGGCTGCATGCCGGCGGCGATGCGTCGATCATCAACGGTCTGTTGCTGCCCGATCCGGCGGACCGGAGCTACCGCCGCTGGCAAGAACGAATCGACACGACCTGGCGTCTGGCTCCGACGGACGATCCGCTGGGCAAGGCAGAATACGTCGTTGCCGCCTCTCGCAGCGGACGGATTGACGTTCTCGGAACGGCCATGCTCCGGGACAGCGTCTGGGTGCGCTGTCCGGCGTGCGACAATGCCGTGCTTGCGTGGCGCGAGCGGACGCCGCCGCGATGGCGCCGGGGCAAGCAGCTTTTCCTGGAGGTGATACGGCGGCAGTTTCCCAAGCTGGCTCGCGTACAGCGGACGGCTTCGAGTGGTTTGCCCGTCAGCGGGAATCGTTGGCTTCGCGAGTACTGCTGGCAGAAGGAGAGATTGCACCGTTGGTGGACCGGGCTGGGGCATCCGTGGACGCGCAAGTGGGGCACCGGCGGTAACGCGGGGCGAGCCTGGGCGTTCGCGACATGGCGGGCGACGGGCGGTCTAGATGTGCTGACGTCCGCAAACGCCCGGATCCTGAACTGGGTTCGTCGAGATCGGTTGATGGAAGTGTGGGAGCAGGCGGTGCGTGATCCGCTGGAGTGCGGGCCGGTGATGGCCCTGGCAACGGCGGAGATCATGATCCGGCACCTCGAGCGGATTCGCCCAGGTTTCCGGGGGGTATCACCGGGCCAGGTTCAGTTCGTGATGATGGAGACGCCGGCTTCGTGCAAGCCACAGCCGGCGTGGGCGGGAACGGCGTGCTAAGAACGGACGATTCGATGACGGTTGATGAGCAGCGACAACGGTGGACCGAATGGGTTCTGCAACGGCCGGAGATCACGGCCGAAACGCGCGGCGGTCGTGCGCTGTTGATCAGCTACATCTTCCCGCCCATCGGCGGGAGCGCCGCACAGCGACCGGCCAAGCTGGCCAAGTACCTGCCTCGTTACGGGTGGGATGTTGAGGTGCTCACGGCCGGCCACAGTCGCTTTCCGTGGCGAGATGATTCGCTTCTTGCCGATGTTCCTGACGGGTGCCGTGTGCATCGGGTCTCCGGCCGTGAGCCGGCTTGCATGGCGAGAACGCTGGCGAAGCTCGTTCCCCATGCCGGATGGTCTGATCGAATCGAACACGGCATGCACTGGCGACTATCCACTCTCTTGCAGCGGTTCGGGCTTGACGACCCGCAATCGCTGTGGGTTGGACCGGCCGTGCGCTTTGCCGTCCGGCAACATCGCAGGGGCCGTTACGACGTGATCGTCTCGAGCGGTCCTCCGCATTTCGCGCATTGGGCGGGGCTCCGAATCGCCCGGCGGACGGGCGTACCCTGGGTGGCCGACGTTCGCGACCCCCTGGTCAGCGATTTCGACCGGTCGCTCACGACAGGGAGAAAGACGGAGTCCATGCGGCGTCTGGAATCGCAGATCATGAAGCATGCTGCGATGGTGATCACCACGTGTCCCTCGCTGGCGGACGAGTTCCGGCGGCGTTTCGCCGATCGTCGGCCTGATTCGATCCGCTGCATCACCAACGGATTTGACCGCGACGACCTGCTGGTCGCTCTCGACGTGCAGCCCCAGGGTCGGGATCTGTTTGTGTTCGTTGCCGCGGGTGCGTTCTATGGTCGCCGGGAAATCGGCCGCATCGTGACGCCTTTGCAGGCCGTTCTGGCCGGCCACCCGGAATGGACGGATCGTGTGCGTCTGGTGATTGCCGGAACGCACCCGC
>Ga0209506_1004139_pt1 | contig 11103 bp, 7 predicted proteins | sample AD_JPNHG2_MetaG_FD_184409 | JGI IMG/M metagenome (GOLD analysis project Ga0209506, IMG submission 184409) | Active sludge microbial communities of municipal wastewater-treating anaerobic digesters from Japan - AD_JPNHG2_MetaG (SPAdes) (version 2) | ecosystem: Engineered > Bioreactor > Anaerobic >...
CAAGGAATTCGTCATTCGCAACACCTATTATCAGAGCCACAGCGAACTCAAAACCTCGCTGGACAGATATGTCACGTACCGCAACAAACAAACCCAGCAAAGTAAAACTCATTAAATTGAAACGGCACTAGTTCCTTGGTGATCTCATTGACCTTTGCAAACGCCTGATTGAAGTAGATGACGGGCAGCGCCAGCGTCATATCGAGTAAGACCAAGTCATGCGGAGCAGCAATCGCTAACTCCAGTTCACGTCCCAGCATCAAGGCTCTCAGGACGGTCTGAGTGCCATCGTGATGGACCTCGGCTCGAACAAACGTTCGATGACGCGGAGCATCCCAGTGCCGAGTCTCACTCGGCGGGGTAAGGCCTTCAACAGCAACGGCTGCAGCCGCAGCGAGATCAGCCGCCAACAAACGCTCGATGGCATAGGAGCCATCCGTAGCACAAGTCGTCGGTATGTGGGGGCTGGGCAAGTCAGACTCATGGCCAACAAGTCGGGCATCATCAAGTTTTTTCCGAAGGCTAGCTTTCTCCTGTTTGATACGGGTGAAATCCCCGAGTAGATGCGTGCCCACTTGGGTAGCGCCAGCGAGTACCTCTTCCACCAAGCCTGCCGGTAGATCAGCGAAAGGTCTTGCAGCGCCAGAGACATCAAGCGATCCAGCCATCACCGTGCCCTCCAATCATCAGGTGTCCAGAGCCGGTACGATTCAGGTTGGAAGCTTCGGAACTCGGGACACCTTGCCGCCCTGGGAAGGAACCATCGCTCACGGAATGCGCTCCATACTTCAGCCTCGGTTAGATTGAAGAACCGTGGGCGAGTCGTCTCTCCACGCAAGAATGCTAGTGCGTCGTGGCCGAGCGGAGCACCGTAGATCTCCCGCTGAATGCCATGGTTCCCCAAATTGGTTGATAGGCCAATCCGAGACAGTACCTTTCGGATTACCTCTCGCTTGTTGCGGAATCCGTTGCCCCAAGGCTCTTTCTTGGCCGTTGCTTCGCACCATCGTTCGGCATACGCACGAATGTCTGCATAGACGCCGTTTGAGAAATGAAACTCTCCCCACCCCTATGTGGTGCCGATGCGGTGCCAATATTCTGTCCCGTTGATCCGTAGCCGGTTGTATAAAGATGATCGTCCGAGCGCCGACGTGGTAGTGATCAAGACCAAATAGGGCTTGCGCACCGCGCCACTAATCACTGCCTCACGCCCACCGTACCGGCTTCGAAACGCCTTACGGACGGTGTCGGTCATCGCAAGCATGGCCACGAGCTTCCCGCACAGCAGGTTGCTGTAGGGTGGCACCGCGCCCAACACAAAAGCGTCCATTACATGGTAGAGGCGTTCCTTCTTCGTCTTAGCATCCCAGCCGATCCATTGATCACGTGCGCGGAGCGAATACACCGGATCACCGAGCCCAAAGATACCTATTAGTTTTCCATTGCTCTGATCCTCCACCAGAAAACGCAGTCGTCTGCCATAGCCCGAAGAAACGGGGATGCTCCAGTGAAGACAAACGTAGCGAAACAGCAGTTCGTCTTCCGTATCGCGTTCAACCTGAATCAACTTCGGTTGAACCTTGTCCACCACCACATCGTCGCCTGCTGCGATGCGATTCAAGAGCTGGTCCTCGTACTTGATCAGCCGTGGCCGAGCTTCTTGACGCTTCTTCATGCAGGCCATTTCATTGATGCGTCGAAGATCATCTTTTGTGGTATCCTCAGGCAGAGCAACCCGACCATCACGCACAACGTAGCCCTGCTTTCGCAGGCTACGAAGAATGTCCTTTCGCAACGTGACTTTGTCCTTTGCTCGCATAGATGCCTGCCGCTACTCACGTAGTCTGTTGCTGCATGATGATCGAGATGTAGTCGTACTCTGCCGAGCGCTCTGGAAAGACAATGTGTGCCTGAGTGAACTTCTGCCTGTCCCAATTGCCGTCGTCGTACCTGGTGCGGAGATTTTCGAACGGCGTGGCGGAAACGATGAACGAATCCAATACGATGTCTTTGGTCCCAGTCCGCTTACACATGGCCGCCGCCAAACGCGGAAGTGCTTCGTGCAGTCTGACCTTGTCGTCATGTTGGTACGCCTCGGCATGGAGCATTCCATGCGGTTCGACAAAGACAATCCGCTGGGCATTGTCCCTCTTGACCCACAGGATGAAGTCTGGGTAGAAGCCTCGCTTCTCGAAGAAGCCGATGCCTTTCCCGCGACTGAGGTTCCGCAGCAAGAACACTTCGGCGTCCGCCAGCAACTTGTTCTTCTCGACGCGGCAGAAGGCCCTCAAATCCTCGACAAACTGCCGCTCGCTATCATTCAGACCCGGCGGCTCGCTGCGCACTTTGTCCCCACGTTCGATCAGCAAGGGCTGATAGAGATGACGGTCAAAGTGGATCGTGGGTAGGTCGCGGAGGTCTTGCTTATAGATATCATCGCCCTCATCAATGAACTTCTGGATCGCCGTAATTAATTGCGATTCGCCTCGGGCAACCTTAATGGTGTAGTCTTGGAAATTGGCGTCACCACGGTCCAGCGGGCGGTAGACCATGTTCTCGGAATCCCATCGCTCTTGCTGGTTGCGATAGAACTTCTCGACGTACTTGCGAAGAATAGTCAGGACTGCCTCGTTGAGTAGGGCAGTGTCCGCAAAAGACTGGGGCGCGACGACGGCTTCATCGGCAATAAGGCTGTAGAGCCGCGTGGGTTCCCTAGAGGACATGATGGCCCGGAGCACGTCTGGACGAATGGCCAGGTTGTGCATGCCCGCACGCTCTTTGTACTCCAACAGATCGATGTAGACCTTCTCCCAATCAACGAGTGCCAGGCTCTCATCGGGAATGGGGCGTTCCCGACCAGCCTTCACTGCCGTCGCGGTCAATCCATTGGCACCGCTCTCCAGCGTCTGGACCTTCAACGACATATCCACTCGCACTCGGATGCTGTGATCAACATCGAGCAGAATATCGGTTTCATCAATGAAGCTGCAGCCATCCGGAACACGCGGTACCACCAGTCCTTGATTAAGGAAGTCATCATTCGCTCGGATGGGTAGGGGCAACTCCATATCACCCTGCGTTTCGACGCCTTCCTTCTCCAAGTACTCGCGAAACTGCGACATGTAGTTCGCCCGGACGGCGAAGATGTTGAGCGTCTCCAACAGCGGAACGTATTGAGGGTGGCTGCCATCCAAGGCCGAGCTTCGCTTCAACGTGAAGTCCTTACCTCGCAAACGTACGCCGCGCCCAAAGAGCTGAATGATCTCCGAGCCTTCTTTGCGGCCGATGTTCAGAAGGCCCATGTTCGATACGCGCCAGGAGTTCCAACCCTCCATGAACTTCTTCGCGCCGATCAGAATCTCGATGGTCGTATCGGGATCGTTGATTCTCTCGAACAGCGAGTCTGCAATGGCATCTTCCTCAAGAACGATGCCGGAGTCATCGTCTTCGACGAGCTTCTTGAACGTGCTAGTGTCGCCGATGTAAATCAGGCCGAAGTACTCCTCCGCGCCGCTCGCTTTTAGTCCTATCTCGCCGGTGCGACCTCGCAGGTCGTACAGATGTAAGCCGCCGCCTACTGGCGTATGGAGCACCTTGACCAGAATATCCTGGTAGGTTGCCTCGGCATCCCATCCGGCCTCTCTCAGGTACCGGAACTTGTCGGCGAACACGTCCTGGCCGTTCGCGTCAACCAGGCCGGTCTTGCCTTCCAAAAGCTTGTTGATCGCCTTCACCGCCCAGCCGCGTTTGTTCTCCAGCAAGTGATGCAGGAACCTCACCACGGTCAGCACGTCGCTCCGCTTTTCCTTGTCCTCGGTGTAGACTGCATTCACGCTGCTACCGACAAACACCCAAAGCGGCTTCTCCAGGTTGTACAGCCGCAGGTCTTCCCCTTGCTCATTGAAGACGCGCTGCTGCTCATAGAACGACAGCAGATTGCCGAGAAGCAGCATTTCGGTCTTGTCCTCAGTGGTCTCTTCTTTCAGGTTCAGGATACGAAAATCTTTGCCGTATCCGTCGCCGTGAAAGTACCGATACGAGTAGTCGAAGACGATGGCCTTGCCATATTCCGCAGTCAGCTCATCGTTACGCGCCGCTGTGAGGGCTTGGCCGAAGGTGGCGCTGTATTCGAAAGTGAATCCCGTCTGTCCCAGCGCATCACGGAAACTCCTCCAGGCTTCACCGCCTGATCCCTTATGGCCCTCGTCCACAAAGATCAGGTTGTTGCCTTCGAAGGACTCGACTGGGACGCTCAACCCGCCGCCGCGCTTCTCCTCGACCAGCTTGGTGATCTCGATGACCCGAACGGTGCCTCGTTCGACCATGCCGAGACCACTTTCGTTAAGGTCGAACCGACGGCAGGGGATGTTTGACGCCGTCATTTCTTCGATGTGCTGCTCACTCAGCCCTTCGTTCGGAGTGATCAGCAGGATGTTGTCCAGCGGCAGGTTGTTGTAGCGAAGGAACTGCCGGTAATTGATGTGCATGATCAGCGTCTTGCCGCTGCCGGTTGCCATCCAGAAAGCGAGCTTCCTCAGGTCCGACTCCGTGAATTCCGCATCCTTGGTATCTCCGGCGCTCTTCGCAGCGTTGCGCTTTTCGACAAAGCCGTTGAGCGCCCTCAGAAGCTCCCCTCGCCGGTGAAAGTAGGTGTCCAGGAATATCTCCGTATAGAGCACCGCCAGGTACTGGAAATAACGCAGCGTGACCGGCTCAGGGCGGCCGGCGTTGATGGCCCGGAGGTGTTCACGGATATTGTCGTCGTAACGGGCCAGGTCAGCCGCATCGATCTTGACCTTGTCCCCACGGGAGATGAGCTGGTGGTAGATATAGCTGCGTCCCGTCGCGTCGAATCCCTCCGCCGCATTGCGCAGATCGGCCAGCAAATCGCGGTTCTGATTGTAGCCCAGCAGATCGTTCAACCATGCCAGCAGGACCAGCCGCTGCTCCAGTTTGACATATTGCGGCGTGCCGGAAGTGCTACCGGCGTTCCCAAGGAGTGTTTGCGTCCGTCTGGCCATCGTTTACGCCTCCACCGTCGAGAACATCCGGGCCTTGAACACGGGTTCAAGCGCCCTGGCGTTGGGGATGAATGAATCGCCGTTGACGAAGACCTCGTCTGCGCCTTCCGTCAGCTTCTGGTCGGCCACGAACTTCTTGTCGCGTTCCAGGTCCTTCTTCTGCCAGCCGTCCGTATCGCGCCAGATCACGACAACCTGGCGGTGGTCAATCCTGCCGCGGTACACGAGGTATCGCCGCCCGTCATCGTCGTACACCTTGCGCGTGCTGACATGCAGGCCGAGCAGGTAGTTGAACGTCTCCGGCACGTCAACGATCCTGTCGACGGATTCGCCGTTCTTCATCACGGTCAGTTTGTAGGCGAAGGGGCGGGCCAGCTTCTCGACGTTCAACAGCGTCTCGCTCTTGCGCGTCTCCCACTTGAGCATGTACTTGAGCAGGTAGTCGTCAAACTTCAGCGCGCCCTGGCCCGATGCGTCATCGAAGGAAATGTTGTTCAGTGCGTCCTCGTAGCTCTCCAGCCGAATGTACTTCACGATCCGGGGGCTGCGCTCGGCCTCTTCCGCTGTGGCCAGCCGTTTCGGTTTTCCGTCTTTCCATTCTGGCGCGAACGTCACCTTCTTGATGCGCGGGAGTGTCACCGTCTCAAAGTACGCGCCCATCTCGACCAAGATAAACTTGCGTCTTCCTTCATCCTCCCGGTTGAGATTGATGACGGCATGTCCCGTTGTTCCCGAACCTGCGAAGAAGTCGCATACGAATCCGGAAGTACCTGACATGCCAGCGACACGCAAGCTGTCTTCCACTGCGAAGACAGATTTGGGATACGAAAACACATTATATCCCGTAAATAAATTCTTTATGACACCCGTACCGTGCTCTGTTGCAGAGTACTTTGCATCGATCCACATAGTGGTTGGCAGCACACCATCGTCACTTGGCCGAAACTTGTAGTAGACGGTGATTGTTCCATCAGCCTCTATGGCCTTGTAATTCGTTGGGTTATTCTCGATGTTGTCCGGGCTTCCGCGCCAGGTGCGATCAGTGCCTTCGTCGTCGACAGGGTAGACAACCTTCTCGCCCTGCCTGGGTTTCTCCTCTACTCGCCATACTCTGTCATCATCATCCCATTTCATCTTTGGAATGCGTACAGATTCGCCCGCAATGTAGATTGGATAGTAGAGCGACGGCCTATTCCATCGTTCCGAATTGGAGCCTCGCTTGCGAAATAACTCCCACATGTAAGGACCGAAGTCGTCGGTATGGCGATAACGTGCCGCTTGTTTGTCGGTACGTGGTAGCTTGCTCATCGTCGATTCTGGAGACCGAGTGGCAAAGATTGCGTATTCGTGGGATTGAGCGAATCCCGACGGAACTGGCCTGCCGGATGGATTGCATCGGATCGCAACAGTGCCAGCAATGCTGTCCTTGCCCAGAATGCGCTCAAGCAGGAAATACAGCTCTCTGTACTGATAGTCATCAATTGTCGCACACAAGACGGAATCTCGTGTTAGTAGCGACTTAGCTGCCGCAAGGCGGTCCGCCATCATGGACACCCAGGATGAACTACGATAGTTGTTCTTGTAAAGAATCGGCCCCGCGTCAGTGTTATATGGTGGGTCAATATAGACACAGCGAACGCCATCGCGATAAGTATCGGTGAGTAAGTGCAGCGCCTGCCAGTTTTCGCTGTGGACCAATAGTCCATCAGTAATGGCGCTTAAGTCGGCAAACGATGCCAAGAGCCGATCCACAAAGTCGGCGGTGAAGTGCTTCGTATCGAGCACCAGCGTGAGGTGTGCCTTGAGGAATGAGATCCGCCTGTCCTTCTTGCTCTTGCCGTTGGTGAATAGGTCGGAGTGCTCCTCGTCGATGTAGAACAGCTCTTTCCATTCGGCCCACTGAGCGTCACAGGCGGCGATGTCGGGATAGAAGCTTTCGTCGATGGTGCCGACCGTGATGCAGTACTGCGTTTCGGTGATGAACTTCCGCTTCTCCCAGAGCATCTTCTGAAAAGACTCGATCTGGTCGAGAAAATCGATGATCCGGCTGCCAACGGCCTTAATCACCCGCATGATCTGGAACCAACCCTCGCAGCGGTCTTGACCCGCAGCTTCGATCTCATCCAGATTCAACACTTCGTTCTTCAGGTAAAAGTCCAGTTCTTGTGAGAGAAACCCTTTGAGATCCTTGTGAATAAAGAAGTCAGCCGTGTTTCGCCGCGTGTATTGCCGCAGATGATGTTCGAGGAAGCTGACCGGTTGGCCGTCATTGGTTTTGCGCCGCTCGGCGGTGAGGGCCAGGAGGGCCTTGTCCGCCTTTTTCAGTCGCTTGGGGATCGAATCTAGGGCGTCGGCGATGATCTTGTCCTGCTGGTTCTTGGTGCCGTAGGTGACGGCTTCCTGATCGTTAAGTGGACGATACTCGAAGGGAATGACCAGTTGGCTGGCCTTCTCATCCCAGTCGACTTCCTTGACGCGAGGAATGAAGAACCGCTTGTCGCCTTTGACGTTGTTCTGTTCGACGTTGGCGGCCTTGATCTTGAAGTGGACGGTCACACCGTGCGATGTGAAAGAGTAGTCGTGAAAGTGCTCGGCGGTTTTGACGTAGTACTGGTCATGGTTTGCCCAGTGCAGGTAGACTTCCTCGCCGTTGTAAGGGATGGCGTAGCGCTGCCGCTTCGAGTAGCGTCGCTTCGAGATGAAGTCCCCATCCTGGTAGTAGCGGCTGAAGAAGGTATACAGGTGGTTGAAGATCGTGGCTTCGAGGGCTTCTCGCCCACGCCCGCCGGCGGCCTTGTCCTTGAGGTCGAGGTATTTCCTACCCAGCGGCGTGCCATGGTACGTCTCTGCCAGCTGGCCGTCGGCGTCAAGTGCGTCCTTGCCCAGTGACTCGGTAATCTGCTTTGCGACCTCGGCAAGCTCCTTGGCGGCCAGCGACTGGTCCGCCAAGACCCCGCGATCTAACTCGTCGGCGATGGCCTTGGGCAGGTCGGTCGAGATGAACTTCTCGATCACGTCCCGCTTATAGTTCATGATGCGGTAGATGCCGAAGTCGAGATCGGCGCAGTCGAACTGGAAGAGCTCGCGCAGCAGGCTCTGAAACTTCTCGCGGTACTGGTCCATTGTCGTCATTCCTGTTCACCTGAGATTTCGGAACCGCTTTGGGCCGGTCCGTTCTGAACCCAACGGTCGATGGCGTCCTTGTGGAATCGCCAGCGCTTGCCGATCTTTGTGCCGGGGATTTTGTTATCGACGGCGAGCTTGTAGAGCGTGGACTTGGAGATCTTCAGGTACTCCGCCAGCTCGTCCATCGTCATGATCTCATCGCGTTTGGCCGCCATAGGCTGCTCCAAGCACCCTGTTCCGACTGGTCGCGGATCATCCGCCTCTCACGGCGGCTATTATCCGTATTTAGCCGGTGTTCGCAAGCAGAAACTGCTGGCCTCGGCTGAACTTGCGCGACCCACAGGAACGTTGGGAGTGAGCTAGCCGGCGCTATCGAAGGGCCTTGGCGGGCGGTGCAGTAGTGCTGATGCTGAGAGCGGTTCGACTAGGGTTGCTCCCGGGGAGGTTTTGGCCCGTATCGAGCACGATACGGGCCAAATTTTTGCGCCGACCACGCTGCCGAAACCACGCGCATATCCCGCTGGCACAAAGGCTTTTACAAACCTCCTCCGTCTGGACGTGGCCGCTAATTTTCTCGCCCTGTTAACCGCCAGACCCCGCCTCAACCCGCTTTTGGCCCAAACTCTCGGACTCTCACCGCTGAGAGCGAGTACGGGTTAACAACGTCGATTGGAAAGGGGTGGGGTGCGCGGCAGTTAACCGCTCTCCGTGGATATAGATGGCAGATCCCGATTGCCATATCCATGAAGGAGCAATTGCTTGACCCGTAGACCAAAGTCCGCGCCCATGTTGACCGTTCAGCAGCGACGCCGCGAGATCATCGACCTGCTCGCCCACCACGCGGCGCACATGCCGGAGGCCCTCGATATCCCGCTATCGCGCCCTCGACCGTCGCGCAAATCCGAGCATGCATCGGCCCCGCAGAATTTTCGCCGACATTCGCAGATCGACCTTGAGCTTTCGGTGAGTTGATGGCTCAGTGTATCCCACGGTTAACAACGAGAGAAAGGACACCGAGCATGAAACGCACCAAGATCGAGAAGGAAATGGCGGAACTGAAAAACATGACACCGAAGCAACTCCGCCAACGGTACACCGAGCTGCACGGCGAACCGTCCCGCAGCGGCAACAAGCAATGGCTGATTCGCCGCTGCGCGTGGCGTATCCAAGCCCTGGCCGAGGGCGGCCTGTCGGATCGGGCCGAGCGCCGGGCGAAGGTACTGGCCCGCGACCAGGACTTGAGGGTCATCCCGCCTAAGGGCCTGAAGATGGCCCCGCTGGATCGACCCGCCGACGTGGCACAGCCTGCCCGCAGGTACATCCGCTGCACACACGACGCCCGGCTGCCGATGCCGGGCGGCCAGATTGTCCGCGTCTACAAGGGCCACCGGTACGTGGTGGAAGTCCTGGACGACGGCTTCGCCTACGACGGGCGGCGATACCGGAGCCTCTCGGCTGTCGCCCATGCGATCACCGGCGGGCACTGGAGTGGGTTTAAATTCTTCAACTGCGGGCCAGAAAAGGAGACCGAATGAGCCGGAACAACGACAAACTCAAGTCGGTGCGATGTGTGGTCTACACCCGCAAGAGCACCGATGAGAATCTCGATCTCGATTTTAACTCGCTCGACGCCCAGCGTGAAGCGGGCGAGGCATACATCAAGAGCCAGCAGCACGAAGGCTGGGTTTGCCTCAGCGAACGATACGACGACGCAGGCTTCTCCGGCGGCACCATTGAACGTCCCGCATTTCAGCGGTTGATGAACGACGTGACTGAGGGGAAGCTTGACTGCATCGTGGTCTACAAGATCGACCGTCTGAGCCGCAGCCTGATGGACTTTGCCAGAATCATGGAGACGCTCGAGACCAACGGCGTCTCGGTGGTTAGCGTCACTCAGCAGTTCAACACAACCACCAGCATGGGCAGGCTGACGCTGAACATCCTGCTGAGCTTCGCCCAGTTCGAACGCGAGATTATATCGGAGCGCACGCGGGATAAGATCGCCGCCGCCAGGCGCAAGGGAAAATGGACGGGTGGCCCACCGGTGCTGGGCTACGACCGCGTCCGCGACAATCGGGGCAGTCGCATCGAGGTCAATAAGGACGAGGCCGAACGCGTGCGGGCGATCTATCGGATGTATCTGGAAGAAGGATCGATGCTGCCGACGGTCCAGTCGTTAAAGGCACTGGGTTGGAAGACAAAGCGATACGAGACGGCCAAAGGCACGTGGCGGGGCGGCGCGGAGTTCGACAAGCCGGCCCTCCGGAAGCTGCTGACGAACATCGTCTACCTCGGCAAGGTGACCTATAAGGGCGAGATCCACGAAGGCGAACACGACGCCATTATCGACGAGGACCTGTTCGCCCGGGTGCAGGGCCTGCTGCGGCGGAACCGCAACTCCGGCGGCAAGCACAGCCGCAACAAGCACGGCGCTCTGCTCAAGGGCCTGGTGCGATGCAAGGCGTGCGGCTGTGCGATGAGCCACCACTTCGCCACACGGCGTAACAAGCGGTATCGGTACTACGTCTGCATCCGTGCCCAGAAGAACGGCTGGAGCGCGTGTCCGGCTCCATCGCTTCCAGCCAAACAGCTTGAAGACTTCGTCGTCGAGCAGATCAAGACGCTCGGCCGCGATCCCTGTGTGCTGGATGATGCGCTGCGGGCGACGCAGGCCCATCTTCAGGAAGAGGTCGACGCCCTGCAGGATCAGCGGGCCGAGGTGGGCAAGGCGATCAAGGACCTCGGACGCCAGGTCGGCGCGGTCGCTGCTCGTGCGGGATTCGACGAGGCCGCGACGCATCAACTCGGGTTATTGCAGGCCCAAATCCACGACCGCCAGCAGGATGCAGCCGAGATCAACGCCCAGATCGCCGGGCTTCGCCAGCGGATGGTCAACCCGGACGAACTGGCCGGGGCCATCGAGGCGTTCGACCCGCTGTGGGAAACGCTTCCCCCG
>Ga0209506_1004140_pt1 | contig 11102 bp, 12 predicted proteins | sample AD_JPNHG2_MetaG_FD_184409 | JGI IMG/M metagenome (GOLD analysis project Ga0209506, IMG submission 184409) | Active sludge microbial communities of municipal wastewater-treating anaerobic digesters from Japan - AD_JPNHG2_MetaG (SPAdes) (version 2) | ecosystem: Engineered > Bioreactor > Anaerobic...
AAAAATTTTTTTAATTTTTTTTATTTTTTACTGTTGTTTGCTGGATAAAAATGCACAAAAAACATCAATATCATTATGGAACTGATCTACCAATGCAATACCTTCCTGTGCTAAATCTATTATACGGGCTGGAGCTATTAAATAAAGATATATATTCCTGAATTTATGTCGGTATGCTCGCATTTCATCAAGTTTGGCATACGTTTCAATACTAAGAATTTCAGGTCTAATGGCATCTATTGTAGTGATAGCTCTTCGTAAAAGCAAACTATGATAATCTTTCCCCAATGGGATATCGCCATCAACAGTGCGGACAATCCTCTCCAGAATATTTTCACATCCAGTATATATTGCATGTAATGACCCGGCAATAGCCTTTATGTGCGAGTCAATATTTTCAGGATCCTTTTCAGATTGCAACCGGAGCAACTTTCGCTGTATACTGGATTTTTCTTTTTGTAAATATGTCAAATCCGATTTAATATCAGCTAAGAGGGCTTCCATAACTTACCTTCTTTTTTTATTTTTAGAGCAATTTCAGGCCTTAGCACATCATCATCAAAAAACAGATCAAATTTTATTTCACCAAATAGTTCATCCAGTGCGCTGAACAAGCCTTTTTGCTTTTCCCGTGGCAATCCTTCCACATACATATCAACATCGGACATTTCATCAAACATGGTGTTATTTAGTAATGAACCAAATATATAAACAGCCTGTGCACCACAGCCATACAGATAGGCAACTGCTCTATTGGTTTTATCCAGTGCCTTTTTATAGTGCTGTTCTTTTAAAACTTTTCTGCGCATGGATAATATTGTTTCTGAATTTTTTGATGATAGCATCGTTATAAGCCTCTTTTTCTAAAGACATAATCTCATCTGCACCTTTTTCTTGTAATGCGCATGCATTGAAAACACCACCAGGATTCATAGCAGGGTAGATTATTATTGTACTTTCAACCAAAACCATAAAAGCATCACACTGGAATCAGCGGTATTCAGACGAATCTACTATCTTCGCATCCTCTTTACCACTGCATACACAATGCCACCAACTATCGCCAGAATAAAAAGAAATACCACAAACCCAATCCATGTAACCGTTGTGCCACGTTTGAGCATGCTATACGGATTAAGGCTTGCCTCAACCACTATCCTGCCGAGCTTGTCCTTGTACATTGCCGGTATATCGGGTATGCCGTCGCCATCTTCATCCTTGAAACTTTGTATATATGCAATAACACCCTGCCATTCCTTCAACTCCTGAATACCCACCTTCTTTTTGTCTGCATCCACGCGAGCATCCTTTAAGCTTTCTATAGGTTTTCCATCGCGCCATTTAGGCACAATGTCCAGTATGTGCCACGTAAAATTACCTATAATCTTTAAAAACGTAGCATTGTAAATATCTGCTGATACTCTATACAATTTTTTATTGTTGCTTGAATAATCCAGAAGCTTATAACCGGCATGTTCATCGCCAATCCAGATTTCCGTTACCCTGTCAAAGAGCATACGGTTGGGATTATAGGTAAACTTTACTCCGGAGATATGAATAAAATAATCACTGCCCTTGAGCGGGTAAATACTGGTTAAAATTTCCAGCGCCTTTTTAACCTCAGAGGCATACAGATAGCAGGTGATCAAAGGATAGCCCATGGTGTCATCCATACCAATGCCAAGCGGGATTGCTGCAAAGGCATCACACAATGCAACCTTCCCCGTTTTGCCAACCAGAATATTATCCCGGATAACCCCGCCTGATATAACAGTCATTGCTACTTTGCTGTCAGGATCATCGGGATTGGCGTCAACCTTATTAACATACCATCGTATGGAATCGGCAATCAGATTGCCAAGGTTGCACTCATCCTCTTTCAAGGTAAGATCAAATGTTGTTTTAGCAAGTATACTGTTCCATTGTAATTTCATGGGCGATAGTACCCGTTGATTGATTACCTGTGTAAATTGCTGAATCATCGCGGTAATGGCAGCATCACCTTTTATACTATCGTTTATATCAATATACTTATAGTCTTTTAACGATACCCCATCTTTTGAGACAGTGCAATCCAGCACAGCAACCTGCTTGCCGTATTCATATGATTGTGTAATGATGGTTTTATTGACAATAAGCGGCCGGGTAATCTTTGTGTGAGTATGACCGCTGATAATAACATCAATACCATTGACTACCTTTGCCAATTGCACATCCTCAGAGCGGTCAGGATCTATTTCTTTTTTATTTTTATAATACTTTATACCGCTGTGCGAAAGGCATATAACAACATCCACTTTTTCTTTATTTTTTAAGATGTCAACCATGGTGGTTGCTGTCTTCACCTGATCGGCAAATGTTACCGGATCAGCAAAAGGAGAAACCTCGGCAGCATCTTTGCCAATAATACCAAACAATCCTATTTTTAATCTTCCTTTTTGCAAAACTGTATATGTCTTAACGAGCTCCTGTTCAAAGACATTTTCAAGGCTGTCATCGTCTTTGCTTTCCGCACTGAAGACAACATTTGAAGCAACTATCGCCGGCAGAGCATTGTACCGTTTTGCTGATTGTATAATGCGAGCAAGCCCATCCGGAAATAGATCAAATTCATGATTGCCTAATGTGATGCAATCATATCCCATTGTTTTCATCAAACGCAATTCAAACGATTCTTCCCTGCAAAGAAGATGGAACAATGAACCCATCAAAAAATCACCTGAATCAAGTACCAGCACAGGATTTTTCCTGCTCTTTTTGGTATCGTTTATTACGGTGGCTATGCGTGCCCAGCCACCAACAGTATTGTCATCATTAATGGTTGCAGGTGTATAATCAATATTGGGCGAGAAACCTAAAAAATGCGAATGTAAATCGGTTGTCTGTATAATTGTAATATCCTGTGCATACAGTGATACAGTAAAAATAAAGAACATGCACGTTAGTACCATACATTTTTTCATAACAGTCAAACCCCCTATCATTATCTTTCATTGCTGTTTGTACATGCATCGTACTGAATTATCAAGCATAAAATTTTTAAATTTTTTCCACCTGTACTAAAACATAGCATTATTCCAACCTGTCATTTTGGGCTTGACCTTGAATCCATTAAAATCATTGTCATTCTGAGTGAACGCAGTGCTTTCTGTCATTCTGAGGGAGCGCCAGCGACCGAAGAATCTATCCTTATTGTACAATGAGATTCTTTACTTCGCTCAGAATGCCCCCCTTGTGTCCCCCCCCCCTTATAAAAAGCGGGGAATTTTAGTCAGAGTTTTGACGACAGATAGATTTTTTTACTTCGTTCAGGATGACATGCCACTCCATTCTTATCTGCGGTTGACAAGTTTTTGCTAAACCAATACAGATTATTTTTTTATTGATAGCATTCAAAGAGCTATTATCGTTGTATGAACACTACATTTCCCATACATGTAAAAAGTAAACTTTTTCTTGCTCCCATGGCCGGGTACACTGATCTGCCATTCAGGCTGATAGCCCATACATCTGGTGCAGGGATGGTATTCTCAGAGCTTTTAAGTGCGGATGGTATCGTTCGCAGCAATAAAAAAACTCTTGCCATGCTGTCGTTTTCTGATGAGGAAAAACCGCTGGGAATTCAAATTTTTGGCAATGACCCTGCTGTCATGGCAGAAGCCGCTGTCAGGTTACTATCGCACAAGCCTGATTGTATTGATATCAATGCTGGCTGTTGCGCTCCAAAAGTATGCAACAACGGGAAAGGTGCTGGTTTACTCAACAACGTTGAACTGCTACACAGGATAGCATACGCGGTGGTGCAAAGCGTTGACATACCGGTTTCAGCCAAAATACGGCTTGGCTTTACGCAGGGCACCAAAAATTATAGAGAGGTTGTTGCAGCGTTAGAGCAAGCAGGGGTGTCATTCATTACAGTGCATGGCAGAACTCGCGACCAGTTTTACAGCGGAAAAGCAGATTGGGATGCGATAGGTACAATAGCTGATTTTAGCAAAGTCCCTATTGTTGGTAACGGCGACATCGCAAGCTATGAAGATGCCATGGAAAAACTTTCTACAAGCGGTTGTGCTGCTGTGATGATAGGGCGTGCCGCTATAGGCAACCCATGGATATTTTGCGGGCAACAACCATCATATCAGGAAAAGATAGCGATGATAAAAAAACATTATGAATGTATGGTACAGCATTACGGAAATTATGGCATTATACTCATGCGAAAACATATAGTACACTATTTAAAAGGATTTTCCGGTGCAGTTAAACTGCGGCAGAAACTGCTAACACTTACCTCAATGGATGAGATACTGGAGGTACTACATTATTAAAATCAATCTTTCATGGGATAATTCTGCTGCATAAGCAATAGCTGCTTGTATATCTTCAGATGTCAATGAAGGATAACTCCTCACTATATCTTCTTCTTTCATCCCATTAGCTAAATTATCCAATATAACCGAAACTATAATTCTTGTGCCTTTAATACATGGTTTTCCATGGCATATGTTTGGATCAATTATTATTCTGTCTTTCCAATTCATACTTACCTCCTGCTACATATAAGCTTACTATACAACAATTATAAAAACAATTATTTTTCATCTTTAACAACTTCCGCATCAATAAAATATCAGATATTATAACCTTTCACGCAATAATCCTATCATTTCATCATCATTCAGGTTAACAGGATTATTTTTGTTATCAGCTTCTTTGATTATTGTAGCAAAATCCTGTTCCCTTACTCCATACATTGAAAGGCGTGGCATGGCTAATGTTTCCGTCCATTCTTCCAGCGTATGAATACAATTATGTGTTTTTTGTGCTGTATCGCCTCCACCTTTTTCAGGTGCAAGCAGTTCTCCCACCTTTGCATACTTTTGTAAATATTTTGTATCACCAGCACTTTTTAATTTTATTATCGTTATCCTGGCTGCTGCAGCAAGCAAAGTTCCGCATGCAACACCATGGGGAATGCCAAATAAAGCACCCAATGGCGAAGCCAGCCCGTGCACAATACCAAGCCCTGCATGGGCAAGCGTAATCCCGGAAACATACGCAGCATACGCCATGCCAGCCCGTAACGGTATAGAATCATTTTTATCAATACACAATGGTAAAAGACTTTGCTGCACTTTTTCTATTCCACTGAGTGACAGTGCATCGGTAAAAGGATTTGCCTTTGTTGAAACATATGACTCAATTAATTGAGTAAGAGCATCAAGGCCACTTGCAGCGGTTATATTAAAAGGGCACCCAATCATGAGTTCAGGATCAATAATAGCAATATCAGGGACAAAGTTATTATGGCGTAATGAGCGCTTAAAACCGCTGGTGCCGGTAGTACTGAGTACAGCATTTTTAGTTGCTTCACTTCCTGTACCCGCAGTAGTGGGGATTGCTATAAATGGAATTTTAACACCACCATGGAGCTTTGTACCCACAACCTCCAGATAGTCATAAACACTTTCATTCAATGGCAACATGGCTGAGATTGCCTTGCCTGCATCGATTACACTGCCCCCGCCAATTGAAACGACTGCATTAATTTCTTTATCTGCAAATTGCTTTACCACTGCATCAACAAGTTGCGGCGACGGTTCCCCATGTACAGTAACTATCGCATAATAAATATTTTTGCTTTTTAATAAGCGTTCAATAGCATCCAATCGTCCTGATTTTTTAAGCGATGAGCCACCGGTTACCAGCAGTATTTTTTTTCCAAATTTTTCAACAGCAAATGGCAGTTGTGCGATAGCTCCCGCAAAAAACATGGTAGAAGGCACCCGTCCCAATGAAAAATTGATTACTTCCATAATGATTCCTCAAGTGGTGCAATGACGGTATACGCTGTACCTCTTCGAGGCTCTTCCATCCAGAGGGCGACAGTATCCTTCCACACTGCATAATGCGGTGTGTTTTTATGAGCATTAGCATCCTGCTGCGTGCGGTACGCTTCATACAGAATAAATTGCGTGGGGTCATCCTGTGACTGCAACACATCAAAACGCAGGTTCCCTGGCTCCTGCAGTGAGTTTTTATGATTGTTGATAGTTGCCGTTATAAAGTCATTGATATGTTCTTTTTTTACATGGACAATAACTACATTTACTATCATACCTTCCCCCTGTAATTGAATTATTAAAGCAATATAACGCTGTTGTCAGGATGTATTACTTTTATGAAAGAATCAAGTATATATTAATGGTATGAGCACTATCAAACAAATAAAAACTTACTTTACATTTATTTATAGTTTTTTACTGTTGCTACGAAATGATTTTTAGCTGAAGATTCAGCATATATAGTATACTAATCCAAGAGGTGTTACCATGAATATTTTAATATTTGGTCCTAACGGCAGTGGTAAAGGGACTCAGGGCGCAGTTGTACAAAAAAAATTTAACATTTCCCATATTGAGTCAGGTGTTATTTTTAGAGAAAACATAAAAAAAGGCACCGAGCTGGGACTTAAAGCAAAAACATACATTGACCGCGGTGATCTGGTCCCTGATGATATCACTATCCCAATGATTTTAAACAGGCTCAGAGAACCAGATTGTAAAAACGGCTGGCTTCTTGATGGATTTCCACGAAATGTTGAACAGGCAAAAGCCATTGATAAAGCGTTAAAAGAAGCTGGTATGGCACTTGATTATGTTATAGAAATAGTGCTTGATAGAGAAAGTGCCAAAAAACGAATAATGGGGAGAAGGCTCTGCGAAAATGACAATAATCATCCTAACAATATCTATATAGACGCAATAAAACCCGCTGAAAAAGATGGCCAGATAGTATGCCGAGTATGTGGCGGCAAGCTGTCCACCCGTGCTGATGATCAGGATGAAGCTGCTATCAATAAGCGTCATGATATCTATTATGACACAAAGACCGGAACGTTAGCGGCTGTACAATATTTTAAAGATATTTCAAAACAGAGTGGTGGAAAGCCAAAAATTATAGAAGTAGACGGAACGCCCGGTGTTAAGGAAGTAAGTGAAGCATTGCTTAAAAAGTTGGGATAGCAACAATACGTATACAGGGGGTTGACACTCTATAATTGCAACCCCTTGTGTTTATATTAATGTTGTATGAATGCAAATGAAAAAATATGGTTTCCTGTGAGATTTTATTTCCTTCACTATAAAAATTTGATACTGCATTTTCTGTAAAATGAAAGTCATTAAAAAATAGAATTATTAACCTCATCCCCTGCCCTATCTCCTTAGTAAAGTGAAGGGAGTTTTTACACCATTGTCATGCTGAGGGAGCGTTAGCTACCAGAGAATCTATTCGTTCATAAATGTGTTAACAGTGTCAGGACAAACATTGCTTAATTCTTTTTGCATTTTATTTTTAAGTAAAAGTTTTCTGGAAGCATCACTCGCTTTTTTTGCCTCTGGCGACAGCTCTGGTTGAAACCTTTTAAATACGGATGTATCTTTTTCGATTACACCTTTGTGTTTACCATTATAAAAAATATTATATGCCAGTGTTACAACAGATGTATGTATTGCATCTGCCATATGTTTGTTATTTTTTTTGATATATTCTTCATCACACTTGCTTATAAATTGATATACCGGTGCTGTTAATTCTTTTTCATGATTATATGTAACCTTCCCATAGTGATAGGTAATGATAACCACCAATGAAATCATTATAATCATAAAAATAATAATTTTTCGTAATTCTTTTTGCATATATACCAACCTACTGTGCTCATGCAACTATTTAATGTATTCCAACGTCAATCTGTAATGCAGGTATTATAAATTATAGTATGAAAAGTAAAGACATCAAAATTATTGTATGGCTATCCGGGCAATTGAATATATTGCAAAGCGATAGTTATTAAAATATAAAAGTATTCATGAATATTGTTAAAACAATTTGACTTTTTTAATCAAAATAATACACTTTGGTTGAAATCAGCATATCATGATGTCAATTATAATACAGTAAGGGAGTTAATTATGGGTGAAATTAAGGTTGGGGAAAAAATAAAAGAATTCCGTGAAAAAAAGAATATGTCATTGCATGAATTAGCAGACAAAACAGGCTTTTCATCAGCTTTTATTTCACAGATTGAAAATCATCTCATCTCGCCGCCACTGGGTGCTATTATCAAAATAGCACATGCCCTATCAACAGAAATGGGAAGATTTTTTGGTCAGACTACCAGTGCACCATTTACACTTGTCCGTTCAAATGAACGAGAACTGACATCACGAGTTGCCTCTAAGGAAGGCGTCCGATATGGATATACCTATGAGTCATTGGCACCCGAAAAAATTAATCGCCACATGGAGCCATTTATAGTAACGCTTGAACCAGTACAGGGCGGACAGCCATATAGCCATGAAGGTGAAGAATTTATATATGTTTTAGAAGGTGAAGTTAAGATACAATTAGCCGATTACTCTGATATCCTTTACCCGGGTGACTGCATCTATTATGATTCAATAGTTCCTCACAGGGTAGATACAGCAACAGAAAATTCAGCAAAAATATTAGCTGTACTATACAGCTCCTAACTACTGGCTATAAACGGGTATTGATAATGTTGCTTTCATCGTATGAAGCTTTGAGCCTTTTACTTTCACTCAGCACTATGTTGCTGGCTTCAAAAATCTTTAGTGAGATATTTACTAAATTAAGGATGCCTGGCATTATTGGTCAAATTATTGCAGGTGTTGTTATAGGTCCAACATTTATTGGCAACATTATGCCTGATTTTTTTTCATGGCTTTTTCCTTCATCTGGGTATCTCAAAGGCGTGGTGTTTTTAGGGCTTATATTTATTATGTTAAAAATTGGGATTGAGGTTGAGCTATCTTCCATTTTTAAACAAGGCAAATCAATAGTAGTTATTAGTTTTTTTTCAATTATAATACCTTTTTTAGTTGGTTTTTTTGCATCATGGTACTGTCCAGTAGTTACAGGTGGATCAACAAGGGCATTAAGCGTATCGTTATTTTTTTCAATTGCTATAGCAATTACAGCATTACCTGTAATTGCAAAAATTCTTCTTGATGTAAAAATATTCCATTCAGATCTTGGCATGGTAATCCTGATTTCTGCAATGATAAATGATATCATTGGATGGATACTATTTTCATCATTAATCAAATCTATTGAATCAGAAGTTATAGCATTCAGCACAATAGTATATTCTTTACTAGTTACTATCACTTTTGCAATATTTATTGTAACAATATTCAGGTATGTTTTAAATGAAATTTTGCCTTTTATTCAGGCTAAAATGGAATGGCCGGGAAGCGTTATAACAATAACTCTTGTTTTATCTATGTTTATTGCTTCTTTTACAGAATCAATAGGGATGCATGCTTTTTTTGGTGCATTTCTTGCAGGTATTGCAATAGGCGATTCTTCTCATATCAAGTCCCATACTAAAGACATTTTAAATCAATTCATTGATAATTTTTTTTCTCCCTTATTTTTTGTTTCTATAGGCTTGCAGATAAATCTTTTAACACATTTTTCTTTGCTACAATCGTTATCTCTCATTATCATGATATTTATTTCAAATATCATTGGTAGTTTTATTGCTGGTACTATTGTAAAAAATACTTTTAGGGATTCGCTTGCTATTGGTATAGGCATGAGCACCAGCGGAACCATGGGGATAATCGTGGGATTATTTGCTTTACAGTATGGTATCATTAATCAAACAACTTATACTTCTATAGTCATTATGGCTGTTGTCACATCACTTGCAGCCGGGCCTTTATTAAAATTAATCTTAAAGCCTCCAAAGGCTATTACATTAATTGATCTTATAGATAACAACTTCATCCCCGACTGTAAATCTAATAACCGGTATGAACTTATACATGAACTTGCAAACGAAGTGCAAAAAAGGTGGAATATTGATGCTGAAGTTGTTGCACAAAAAATTATTGAACGTGAAATGACTATGAGTACAGGTATAGGCAATGCCATTGCTGTACCTCATGCACGTTTAACTTATTGCAAAAAGCCGCTGATATTATGTACAACCAGTAAACAGGGTATAGATTTTGATGCACCTGATGGGAAACCAGCACATATTATTTTTTTAATAATTACCCCCCATGAGGATCATGATTCTCAGATTTATATTCTTGCAGAGATTTCAAGGATATTTTCTAATGCTTCAGTGCGGGATAAAGTAATGAATGCAACCAATAATAATGAATTCATAGCTATTTTAAAAAATACTTATCATATGCTTTCATTGAGGGAATAACATGGAACTTAGCGATATAATAAAAAACGATGACGACAGGCTTTTCATTATTACACCAGAATGTTTTATTGTATTTACCGGCGATTCAATTGAAGATGAAAAGCCATTTATACGCATTGGCAACAGCCTGTCATTAACGCCACGTATAATCCCTCTGATTGAAAATATTATTATAACTGATCTTATAACAGGCAACCCGGCACATGAGCAATTTAATATTGACCCGCGTTACCTTTCATCAAATCGCTATATTGGCAGTAAATTAATTGTAAAACGCTATCTTGAATATCAAAAACTTTTTGGACTTGATCTTCACAATGCAACAATAGTTGATATTGAAGAAGATATACCGGAGCTTTCCAAAGAGCAGATTATCTCTGACCGTGAAACCTTTTTAGGCATCTTTTATACGGATAACAATTTTAAGATTCTTCATAATCAAAAGATAATATTTGATCTAAAGGAAATACATCAAAAATATCCCGGGGATGTACTGGTTCACAATAAGCTGTCTGAAACGTCCAGTAGCATTCGCTTCTCGGGTTGTGGCTTTGCGATAGCTCCCGATAGCATTTTTTTCTATAAAAACAATGCATTCAGTACCATAGAGTTCCCGGCTTCTTCCTATTACACTGCATTTTCCAGTTTACAGATTGATCCTGCAAACATTCGCGATGCTATTATTACAACTGCAAATACCATCCCATTAATTCCCATTGTGAAATGGAAAAATGCACTTTCCGGTCGATTACGAATCTTTTATGACAACGAAGAAGAGGTTAAGCTTTTGAAAAAGCTCTTCAACAGGTGTACAATCCATTTTACCAATACCAGAACGCTGGCATGCGAC
>Ga0209506_1004144_pt1 | contig 11088 bp, 13 predicted proteins | sample AD_JPNHG2_MetaG_FD_184409 | JGI IMG/M metagenome (GOLD analysis project Ga0209506, IMG submission 184409) | Active sludge microbial communities of municipal wastewater-treating anaerobic digesters from Japan - AD_JPNHG2_MetaG (SPAdes) (version 2) | ecosystem: Engineered > Bioreactor > Anaerobic...
CTTGATTTGCATCAGAGGTGGGGGAGCGCTCGACTTGTATGCCTTATCCACGCCGCCAGCGTTCATCCTGGACCAGGATCAAATCCTCGCTAAAAATAAATCCTTTTGGGATAACTAGGAAAAACTGAAATTTTTAATTTTCAAAGAACTGTCATTTCTTTTTTTTCATTTCAATTCGTTCAAAAAGACAACCGCTTTATTAAGCTGGTTGTCTCTTTTCTATCTTATATCTGAGAATAAAATTTTCAAAGTTTTTCTCTTACATAATTTTCTCTTACATAAAATGTTATCGAAATTTTTCTGCCTATAATTATACTCCTAAAAAATTTCTTGTCAAGGTTTTCAAGGTGTATTGCGCGGGCGACCGGATTTGAACCGGCGACCTCCTGCGTGACAGGCAGGCGTTCTAACCAGGCTAAACTACACCCGCACTTTTTCATGGCTATGACAGGAATTGAACCTGTTTCTCCGCTTTATGAGGGCGGCGTTTTACCAATAAACTACATAGCCAATAAAGATAATAAATAAAAAATCAAAAATCAAAAATAAAAGATAAAATGTGATAACTTCACTGTCAGTTCAAAAATTAAAAATTATTTAGTTTTAATGGTTGCGGGGGCTGGAATTGCACCAACGTCTCGAGGTTATGGGCCTCGCGGGGTACTACTCCCCCACCCCGCGGCAAAACCTGCTTCAATATTTTAAAGCAGGTTTTTGTTTTTATAATTCAGGCTCTACGGTTGTCTCGCTTGTTTCTGGCATTTCACTCGAAATTTCCTCTTCAACAATGGGTTCAGTTACCTCTGTTGGAGGAACTAAATCCTCTGGAGGAATTAAATCTTCTGGAGCCGGAACATTTTGTTTTCCCTGCATTGCAAATACCACTATCAAAAGAATAACGATAATAGCAATAACAATATAAATTAAATTCTTTTTCATAATTTTTATATTAATTTTAACCCTCTTTGTAAAATTATTTATGAAGGTTCGACCTTTTATCTGTAAATACTATTATAAAGGATTAAAATTTGGAAGTCAATCTTTTTAATGATAAAATTAGACAAAGACAAAAAACAGCAGAAATCAAAAACTATGGCTTATCAAAAGCTAAGAGGAAAAAAAGTTTTATTAGTGGGTTTGGGCATTCTGGGCGGCGGAGTGGCAACTGCTTTATGGTTGTTAAAACAAAAGACAAAATTAACTATTACTGACTTAAAATCAAGCCAAGAGCTTAAAAAAAGCATTAAAAAATTGTCCCCCTACAAACAACAAATTAAATTTGTTTTAGGCAAACATCGTTTTATAGACTTTAAAAATAATGATTTAATAATCATTAATCCGGCGGTTTCTACCATAAATAATCCGTATCTTAATTATGCTAGAAAATTTAACAAACCGATTGAGAACGACCTTTCGCTTTTATTTAAGTTAACTGATAATTTCAAAGTTTGTATTACCGGCACCAGAGGAAAAACTACTACCGCCAATTGGACTTATTTTTTTATTAAAAATAAATTTAAAAACGCATTACTTGGCGGAAATATTCCTGAATATCCAATTTTCTCCCTAGTTGATAAAATAAAAAATAACGAACCACTTATTCTTGAAACATCATGTTTTCAATTGGAGCTTTTTGCTGAAAGACCCAATATCGCAGTGATAACAAGTTTATATCGCGACCATTTGAACCGCTACAAAACAATGCAAAATTACGCCAAAATAAAAGCCAAAATATTTTTAAACCAACAAAAAACTGATTATTTAATTTTGAATCACGATAACTCCTGGGTGAAATATTTTCTTTCTTTAAAACCAAAATCACAAATCTACTATTTTTCTCTTAAACCACTAAAACCAAAAGAAAACGGCATTTTTATTAAAAACGGCAAAATATATTTCAAAGAGAGTTTAAAAGAAACACTTGTTTTAAACCCTGATCAGTTTGAAAAAAAATGGGGTAAACACAATGTTTCAAATCTCTTGGCAGCAATTTTAATCGCAAAATTAAGTGGTTTATCTTTCAAAGAAATAAAAAAACAAATTCCTGACTTGCCTCAAATCAAAATGCGGCAGGAAATAATTTTTGAGAATCAAAAATTAAAAATTATCAATGATAGCGCCGGCACTTCGCCAGAAGCAGGAATTGCCGCCATTTCAAGGTTTTCAAAAGAAAGAAAAAATTTAATTCTTATTGCTGGCGGCACTGATAAAGATTTAAATTTCGGGGAATTTGCTTTGAAAATTAAGCAAAATATCAAACCGGAAAATTTAATTCTTTTAAATGGTTCTGCCACCACAAAATTAATCACTGATTTAAAAAAAATAAAATATAGTCCAAATTTTAATCTATCTGAAAATTTAAATGAATGTTTAAAATACGCTCTGTCTCTTTATAAAAAAAACAAGAAAACAAAAAAACAAACGATTATTGTCTTTTCTCCTTCTTCAGCCAGTTTTGAAAAATTTAAAAACGAATTTGACCGCGGTGAAAAATTCAATCAAATAGTAAAACGCTTGACACGGAAAGTGTAATAGGCAACACGTGCAAATATTACTTTTCTCTTGCTGCAACAAAATCGGCAATTTCTTTTAAGACACCCTGCCATTCATTTTTCGGCAGCATTTTTAAGTTTGTTTTGGCTTTTTTAATATATCTCTCCATTAACTGACAAGCTTTGCTATAACTATTTGTTTTCTTTATAAGTTGAATCACGGTTTTTATATCTTTATCAGTAAGATTATCCTTTCTGAGTTTATTTAAAATTATCTTTTTCTCTTTCAACGGCAATTCCCTAAAGGCAAGAAGAATGACTATATTTCCTAATTTTCTTTCTTTTATATCTCCACCAATTTTTTTCCCAACCCCTTTTCCGCCAAAGATATCTAAAATATCATCTTTGATTTGAAAAGCAATACCTAAGTTAAAACCGTAATTTTTTAATGCTGTAACCTGATTTTCTTTTGCTTTAGCGCAAATTCCTCCTACTTCGCAACAAGACTGAAAAAGAATGGCTGTCTTTTTGCCCGCCATTTTAAAATAATCCCTCTCTGTAATTTTTGAGTAGCGGTTTTTTATAATATAAGGCTCATCCTTCCTGCCATATTGTTCAAATAAAATATCCAAAATCTCTCCTTCCACGATTGTTTTCATTGTTTTGACAAAGATTTCGGAAATTTTTAGAAATTCTTTTGATTTTAAAACTGCCTGAATGAAAGAAACAGAATAAGCAAGAGAGAGGCATTCGGCTATTGATTTACCAAAATTAGCCCAAACCGTAGGTTTATTTCTCCTCAAAAGACTATGGTCAATAATATCATCAATAATTAAAGTATTGTTATGTAAGATCTCTAAACCGGCCGCCGGATAAATAACGTCTTTCTTTTTACCCCCGCATACAAGACAGCTAGCGATTGCCAATGCTGGCCTTAATCTTTTTCCACCTGACTCCATTTGATAATAAACAGTTTCTTTTGTTTTATCGCCGCTATATTTACTTAAGATGTTTTTAATAACAGGTGTAATATCCTTCGCAGTTTTTTCTAAAAAGGAAAACACATTTTTTGATTCGCTGTCTTAATTTTGGAAATAATTATCTTTTCTAATTATTAGGCGGAGGGGGTGGGATTCGAACCCACGGTGCCCCGAAGAACACAGTTGCTCTCCAAGCAACCGCACTAGTCCACTATGCGACCCCTCCTTAATTTTTCCCTCCTTTAGAATTTCGGGAGGGAAAAATTTTTAAATCTTTATCTTCTCACTGAATTTTCCAATCAAAGGCAATTCTTTCTTCTTGTTCTGAACAACATTAACAATTCCCAAAATTACTAAAATCACCAAGCCAAGCTCAACTAAAGTGGCAATTACACCCCAAATAGAAAGAACAACAATATTTTGCAAAAATAGGGCGCTCACAATACTAGTTATGACATACCAAATAATTTCCGTAATAAACAGTACTAATCCTTGTTTCGCATGAAAATAAACAAAATCATTGTCTTTCTTGGTAAACAAAGGAATTAAACAAAGAAGGGATATATAACTTAAAATTCCCCAAAGTTTATTTTCATTCATTTTTGGAGATTCTTGTTTCTCTTCCGGTTTTGTTTCTTCTGCCATAAATTTATTTTATTTTTTTTAAATTTTTTCGCCTTTTTAATTTAGATTAAGGCGAATCGACCTTTTTTATTATAACATCTATTTTAAACAATTAAAAATTTAAAAATTTTTATTTGATAATCTTATACGCTGATTTCCCTTAAAATTTTAATCCTTTCTTCAACTGGTGGATGAGTCATTAAAATTTTTGTAAACCAACTGACTTTCTTTTTCTTGAACGGGTCAGCGATAAAAAGATGAGCAGTGGATTGATTGGCATTTTTTAATGGTTGGGGGTCGCTACTGATTTTCTCTAATGCTCGAGCCAAACCTTCTGGATAACGGGTCAAAAGAGCGCCATTGGCATCAGCCAAAAATTCTCTTTTCCTAGAAATTGCTAATCTTAAAAGAGTGGTGAAAATTGGGGCTAAAATCGCAAAAATCAAACCCAATAAAAGAATAACTATTCTTACATTGCCGTTTTCTTCATTATTACTTTTTTTAGGAAGGGAACCTTGTAAAAACCATCTTGCCAAAAGGGAAACTATTCCTGCTAAAATAACAATCACTGAAGCAAGCAAAATATCGTAATTGCCAATATGAGACATTTCATGAGCAATTACTCCTTCTAACTCTGCCTTTTCTAATTTTTCCAGTAAACCAGTTGTAACGCAAACCACACTGTGGCTGGGATTTCTTCCAGTAGCAAAAGCATTTGGAGAAGGGTCATTAATTAAATAAATTTTTGGCATTGGTAAGCCAGCGGCAATAGAAAGATTTTCCACAATCCGATAAAGTTCTGGATTATCTTCTTTTTTAACTTCTTTTGCTTTATACAAACTCAAAATTACTTTATCAGAATACCAATAACTTAAAAAAGTTTGAATAAAGGCAATAACTATCGCAACGATTAAGAATGTTGAGTTATCATAAATTTCAGTAAAAAGCCAGCCTAAGCAAATGATAAAAATCAAAAAAAGGCTGATAAAAAGCCAGGTTTTAAATACATTTTTAGAACGAAAAGTATAAAGAGTCATAATAATAATTCAAAAGGTTCACCTGCCCAAATCCCGCTCTTTTTTTCAAACAGGGCGGGATTTAAGCGGGAAAAAAATTTAAATTCTTAGAATTTTACTTTAACTGGTTCGCGTTCAATTTCTTCTTTTAATTCAAAAAGTTCTTCTTTCTTAAAGCCGAAAATAGCGGCAATGATATTAGAAGGGAAAACTTCGGTTTTAATGTTGTAGTCTCTCACCAGACCATTATAAAATCTTCTGGCTGCCTGAATCTTATCTTCGGTGTCAACTAATTCTTGTTGCAAGTGTAAAAAATTTTGATTGGCCTTTAATTCAGGATAATTTTCCGCTACTGCAAAAAGGGTTTTTAAAGTTTCGTCCAACTGATTTTCCGCTTCAATTTTTTCTTTACCCTTGGAAGTCATTGCCTTTGTCCGCGCTTCGGTTACTTTTTCAAAGACTTCTTTCTCGTGCGCCGCATAACCTTTAACTGTTTCTATTATATTGGGAATTAAATCATATCGACGTTTTAACTGGACATCAATATCTGCCCACGCCTCCTTTACTCTAATTCTGCTCTTAATTAACGAATTATAAGTGCCTATCACCCAAATGAGCAAAATAGCTAAAATTAACCAAAAAATAGTCATATTTAAATTTTTAAATTTAAAATTTAGAATTTAGTTTTCGACCTTGCTCCATTATATCACAAAACCTCTGGTAAAAGCCAGAGGTTTTATTAAATTTGACTATTAACTATTCGGAAATATACAATCCTTTTTCTTCAGCTATCAACAATCTTTCTAGGTGACACTGGCATCTGCCACAATTTTTAATGTGTTTTTTAGCTTCTTCAATGCTCTCTGGTTCTTTTCCCTGGCATCGTATATACGTATCAAAAATTCTTCCATCAGATTGTTCACAAAGTTTCTCTAATACGAATTTTGAACTTTTCATAGTATACCTCCTTTCAATGTGCTACTTTAAATTATATAACAACCCTAAATCTTTGTCAAAACTTAGTACTCTTCAACCATTGGTTCGGGGTGAGGCTGTTCTTTTTTCTCAGGAATTTCATAAACTACGGCTCTGGTGGTCAAAAACATTCCTGCTACTGAAACTGCGTTTTCCAAAGCAGAACGAGTGACTTTTGTCGGATCAACAATTCCAGCCTTAAACATATCAGTGTATTCTAAAGTTTGGGCATTAAATCCTTCATTTCCATTTCTCTTTTTCACTTCTTCTAAAACTACATCGCCATTCACGCCAGCATTGGCCGCTATTTGCCTTAAAGGTTCCTCTAACGCTTTTCTTACTATCTCTGCTCCAATTTTTTCATCTTCATCTTTAAATTCAACTTTTGATAAATTATCCAAAGTTCTTAATAAGGCAACCCCGCCACCAGGAACGATTCCTTCTTCTAAAGCCGCTTTCGTTGCCCTGACCGCATCGTCAACGCGATTTTGTTTTTCTTTTTGTTCCACTTCAGTTGGCGCCCCCACTTTAATCACTGCCACTCCGCCGGCTAATTTCGCCAATCTTTCTTGTAATTTTTCTTTATCAAATTCCGACTCGGTAATTTCTAATTCTTTTTTAATTTGCTTGACTCTCTTTTCAATTTCTTCTTTATCGCCTTTTCCTTCAACAATCGTAGTTTTATCTTTATCAATTACCACTCTTCTTGCTTGGCCTAAATCTTCAAGATTTGCCTTATCTAATTTTAAACCCAATTCTTCAGAGATTACTTTTCCGCCAGTAACAATCGCAATATCGGTTATTTGTTCTTTTCTAGTGTCGCCAAAGCCGGGCGCTTTTACGGCTACAACATTTAAAATCCCGCGCAATTTATTGACAATTAAAGTTGCCAAAGCTTCGCCGCTAATATCATCGGCAATAATTAAAATATCTTTCTTTCCAGTTTGAAGAATTTTATCCAAGAGAGGCAAAATTTCTCCAATAGCCGAAATTTTTAAATCAGTAATTACAATATATGGATCTTCCAAGACTGCTTCCATTTTCTCTGGATTGGTAATCATATAAGGAGAAACATAACCCCGGTCAAACTGCAATCCTTTAACAATTTCTTTGCTTAGACCAAAAGTTTTTGATTCCTCAACGGTTACTACGCCGTCTTTCCCCACTTCTTTAATCACTTCAGCAATTAAATTACCGATTTCCAAATCACGAGAAGAAATTGTTGCCACATTAACAATATCAGAATGAGTTTCTATTTTGTGAGAAATATTTTTTAATCCTTCAATAATTGTTTTTGCCGCCTTATTTACTCCCTTTTGGATGCTTAAAGGGTTGGCGCCACTAGTTAAATATTTTAAACCATTGTTGATAATTGAACTCGCCAAAATAATGGCAGTGGTAGTGCCATCGCCAGCTACATCATTAGTTTTATCTGCCGCTTCTTTAACTAATTCTGCTCCTAAATTTTCCAATTTATCTTCCAACTCAATTTCTTTAGCGATAGACACTCCATCATTAGTAATGGTTGGTGAACCAAAACCCTTGTCCAAAACCACATTAGACCCTTTTGGGCCAAGAGTAACTCGGACAGCATTTGTCACTTTATCAATTCCTTTTTTGAGAGATTGACGAGCCGCCTCGTCAAAAATAATATTTTTTGCCATAGTATTTTTAAATTTTTAATTTTCAATTTACAATCTTCATTGAATTTACATTGAATCATTTAATCATTGAAAATTTATTGTAAATTGTAAATTGGTTATTTTATTCTATAATTGCCATTACATCGTCTTCTCTTATTACGTAATATTCTTTATCGTCAATTTTAATTTCCGTGGGCGCATATTTGGTAAACAAAACCTTATCGCCTACTTTCACTGAAAGCGGCAAAATCTTTCCTTCTTCATTCATTTTTCCCGGACCAACTGCCAAAACCTTCCCCATCATTGGCTTTTCCTCGGCCGTATCAGGAATAACAATTCCCGATTTGGAAGTTTTTTCCTCTTTAATTGGTTCAACAAAAATATGATTAGATAATGGTTTAATGTTCATACTTATGATTATTTATTTATTATTTACTTGTTAGCACTCCTCGACCTTAATTGCTAATAAAATATTTTACTCGCAACAAAAAATTTGTCAAGCCCCATTAGAGATTCTTAGCAAAAATATAATGGAGAACAGTTCTCCGTTATATTTAAAAAGCCTAGCGATATTTTAGCGCTAGGCAAGTTTTGTCACTCCCTTATAAAAATCAACTTATTTAGCTCTAATTTTCTGAATTAGAACCTCTTTCAATTTACAGTCCTCACAACCTAAATGAAAAGGAGACGTGCAAATAGTATGTCTAAGTTTAAAACATTTTAACCTGATAGTTAACCATCTAATAAGCGTCATCAACCAATCAAGGGGAGGAAAATAGTAAGCTATCACTATTAGAGGAAACAAATTTTCCTTTTTTCTTCTTTTTTTAGCACTCAAATAAGGAATTCCAAAATACTCAACTGGTGGAACAAAACCAAGATATTTTTTACAATATCTTGGGGCCAAAAAGAGCACTTCTTTCTTTGAGCCCTCTTCGCCGGTAAAAACTATTTTGTCTATTTTGGGACAATCAAGCGGAAGTTCCCTGATAACAAATTTTAAATTGTGAGTAGTTCTGATAGATTGATTCTCTAGCAGTATTCTCTCACCTGGTAAATTCTCTAAAAGCAAAAACCTCTGTTTTGCCATCGCTTCGCTAATAAATGGTTTCTCTGGATTGGTATGTCCACCCGCGAGAATCAAAATCGTAGTAGGATCTTCTAATTCTCTCTTCAGAAAAGGAAGTTGGTACCTCTTTATTTTTTCTAAATATTCATCATTCAACCACACTCCTAAATCCACAATTACTTTAAAACCTATCTCTTCGTTTCCCACTCCTTATCACCTCCTCTTATATAAAAATATATAAAATAAAAAAATAATTTTCTTAATTTTTTAGTGTCAAAGAACAAAAAAATACCATGATCTGTATCAAACTTATAGCATAAATAATATCATAAGTCAATCCTGGGAAGAAAATAAAAAGCCTAGCGACAAAGCGCTAGGCTACCTTTTCAAAACCAATATCATCTATACCATTCTAATGGTATATCATCAATATCAGGATCAGAAATAGAATTAAATCTACTGACCCCATGAAATACTTCTGGTCCAAAACCGGTGGGAAGGATTCCTCCATTAAATCTCGCTCTTCTGTTTTCACTTTCCAGAATGAAAATCCTATCTTCCAACTCTCTTATTTTCTGTTTTCTTTCTTCTTCCATTTTCTCACCTCCTTTCTTATAAAGATATATAAAATAAGAGAATAATATTCTATTGTCCATTTTTCAAAGAACAAGAACAAATAATATAACCAGATATTCCCAGATACTCAAAGTATATCACAATAAATCATCATAGAGCGTCTTAATTATTTCTTTCGTATTACCCTCAATTCCCGTCATATCTCCCTGAAGTTGGGAGACATCACCGACAATCTCTGAGACATCACCCTTAATGTTTGAGACATCGCCCCTGATAGCCGAAATTCTGCCTTGGATTTCTGAAACATTACCTCGAATATTGTAGAGATAGCCCCAAAGTCTAGAGACATCACCCTCAATTTTCGAAACATCACCTCCAAGGTTTGAGACATCCCCGCTAATCTTTGAAACATCACCCTCAATTTCCGAAACATCACCCTGAAGTTGGGAGACATCACCCCTAATCTTTGAGACATCGCCCTTAATCTTTGAGGCATCGCCCAAGATTCCTGAGGCGTCACCTCGAATCCTAGAAGTATCCCCTGTTAGATTCTCTTGATTTGTCAACCCCTTGATTTCTCTAAGGCTAAGCTGGCGACAAATCTTTTCCTTCATTTCTTCTTTTATTTTCATTTTCTCACCTCCTTTCTTATAAAGATATATAAAATAAGAGAATAATATTCTATTGTCCATTTTTCAAAGAACAAGAACAAATAATATAACCAGATATTCCCAGATACTCAAAGTATATCACAATAAATCATCTATAGAGCGTCTTAATAATTTCTTCCGTATCACCCTCAATTCCCGTCATATCTCCCTGGAGTTGGGAGACATCACCGACAATCTCTGAGACATCACCCTTAATCTTTGAGGCATCGCCCCAGATAGACGAGATGCTGCCTTGGATTCCTGAAACATTACCTCGAAGATTGAAGAGATAGCCACAAATTTTAGAGACATCACCCTCAATTTCCGAAACATTACCTCCAAGGTTTGAGACATCACCTTTAATCTTTGAGACATCACCTCTAATCTTTGAGACATCACCGCTAATCTTTGAGACATCACCCTTAATATTTGAGACATCACCGCTAATCTTTGAGGCATCGCCCCAGATTCCTGAGGCATCACCTCGAATCCTAGAGGTATCTCCTCTCAGGTTCCATTGATTTGTCAACTTCTTGATCTCTCTAAGGCCGAGCTGTTGATAAATCTTTTCTTTCATTTCTTCTTCCATTTCCTCACCTCCTTTCTTATAAAAATATATAAAATAAAAGAATAATATTCTATTGTCCATTTTTCAAAGAGCAAGACTTCAGAATACATTTTAATAATATCACTATTAATATTGTAAGTCAAATTAACAATTAATTTCTATCTATTTCTATGTATTCCTATGTATTTCTTAATTTATAACTCTTGATTCTTGGGTTATATGTTATGCGTTACAAGCTATACGACTCTATTCCTCTTCTACTTCTTCTTCCGGTTTTTGAAGTTCTATTGGTTCAACTTCTATTTTTTTGCCGGAAATGCGATAAACATCTTTATCAATCTTGCTTAATTCTTTATAAGCTGAATTGTACATTGAAACGGTGGTGCCTAAATGATTACCTAATTTCTGCATATAACTCTCATAACTAGTCAGATGTCTTGCTAATTCTTCTACTCTTTTTTTGATTTCTTTGGCAGATTCTTCGATTTCTAACGC
>Ga0209506_1004145_pt1 | contig 11086 bp, 8 predicted proteins | sample AD_JPNHG2_MetaG_FD_184409 | JGI IMG/M metagenome (GOLD analysis project Ga0209506, IMG submission 184409) | Active sludge microbial communities of municipal wastewater-treating anaerobic digesters from Japan - AD_JPNHG2_MetaG (SPAdes) (version 2) | ecosystem: Engineered > Bioreactor > Anaerobic >...
TATTGGAGGTGCTGCACAACATAGCCATCTATATTAGTTACGAAGGAGGCGGAGCCGAGATGGTCAGAGTGGTAGTAGATGTTCATTTATAAAATTTTTGTTAGGTAAAATTAATGAATATTTTACTCATTTAACCCTATTACACTTACATCGTCTATCAGGTAATATGGTATTTGTGGTTCATGTTTAAAATATGTGTCTTCTGGAAAATAAAAATTTAATTCATAATTCTTTTCTCTATTTTTATTGTTTTTATATTTATTAGTATTTAATTTATCTGGAGCTTTTATTGTGTATTGTCTTTTGTATTTATCTAAAATATATTTATTTTCAACCAATAAATTATTTTTTATTGCTTTGCTCAGAAGCATTTTATTATATTGTGTATTTATATTTTTGTATTTTTCATAAGCTTCAACTACGGCAGGTGTATCGTCCCAAAACATTCCTATTGTTACGTATTGCTCTCCACCTTGTGCAGTGTAGATGCCATTTATCTCTACCCAATTTGTATCTGTTATGAAATTGCCATCTGGATTTTTAATATGTGCTCGCAACTCTGGTGTCATGTACCTCACATAGCTAGAAACATTATATTTTTTACCTACAATATCTGAATCTTTTGAGAAATAAAGACCAATATTATATGCTGCGTAATCACTATATTTATAAGCTAATTTCACCCAAAAACTCACTTTATATTGTTTGCCTGCTTCTAGTGGCTCTATGAGTTTACTTTGTATGTGCTCCATCCAGAAATTTTCCTCTCCAATCAATGCTAACCCTACATAACCATCACCTGTTTTGGGTTCGTAATGCGATTTATAGTAATAATAACTATTTACACCATTATTCATACATTTATGATAATAATCAGGTGTAGCATCATTTGGAGACCACCAACCATCACAAGCAAATGTGTCAAAATAAAAATGATCAGGACACCAACAATATGCCTCAAAACTACCATTATATACTAAATTCTCTTGTGCACTTAATGTCATTAAAGCATTTATAATAACAAATGTTAATAATAAATTTCTCATATTGCAATATTCAAAAATTTTTTACCAATATATATCTTATCTGTATAAAATAAATCATTCAGATTACTAGTTAAAACTAATTCACCTTTTATAACAGCTTTTGGCAAAAATATTTTTTTACCTTCAATATTGTAAGTAGTAGATAGGTATTTATCTCCAATTATTATTTCATCTTTACACTGTGGATTTATAAAATCTAATCTAAAAATATATATTTCACCCTCTCTTATTTTTTTACTATCGGTAAATAATTTCTTAAATTGTTTATTTTTCCATTTTATAGAAATAACAGTATAAATTTTATCTCGAGTAGAATTAGTTAAATATATTAGATGTCCATTATTGATTTTAACGATTTTCTCTACTCTAAATTCTCCTATTATATAAAAAAGAGTATCACAATCATTAGTTGTAATTTTATAATATATATTATCTCGATTTTCTCCTATTACATCAGTATTAATTAATAAAAATGAAAATAAGAAAAGATATTTGATGTAACTACTTAAGTTTTTCATTTATATATTATAAATTTAAAAATTAAAACTTCTATTAAATTTATTTTGAGGAGGTGTTGATATTTCTATAAATTGTTCAAAAATACTTTTAGATTTATTTTCATAATTCAGTTTAATAACATTGTCATTTTTTGAAGGAGGTTGAGGTGTTGCAAGATTATGAGCTAGATTGTAAATTTTATTATCATCCGAATAAGCTTTAGTTGCTCTTTCACCTAATTCAATTGAACATAATCCTCCTTGATATGCTTCAGTGATTTCATGGTATAGAAAATCTCCAATTTTATCTACATTATAGTTTTCTTTAATCACATCCATGCTTATATATTGATAAGCTACAGCACTTATTGCTTCACCATGTTCATTAAAAAATAATTCATTACCTAAAAAAGAACCTCCCCCTTTACTAATCTCTCTTCTACCATCTTCATTTACATTAATAATATTTGAATTATTTGCAGTGAGATTAACTATGACATCACCGCTTTTGATTGCTTCGACAAGTATTTTTTCATTTAAATTTTTTGCTTTCCCTTCATATGATAGCTCTCCCGTTTCACTATTTCTTGTTATTTTAATATTATCAGTGTTTAAATAACCTGTGGCCTCATCTGCCGCATCTCCTACAATATACACTTTCTCCCCATTTGGATCCACCAGCACCACTGGATTATTCGCACTATAGCAATACGGCGATAGCGATGGATACTTATCCGATAAAGGATCAACTGATAACCAGCTGCTTAAATCCGAATCGTAGTACCTCGCCCCGAAATACGTGTAGCTGGTCTCATTGTCTAGCTCCTTGGCAGTGAATTTGTACCTGCTATCAAAATCATCAGAGTTTCGCTGCGAGACGAATAGCTCGCCGTAGGGAAGATACTGCAAATGCTGCATTACTGTACCGTCTGCATCTGTTATGAAGGAGTCGGAGCCGAGATGGTCGGAGTGATAGTGGATTTTCATTTATAAATTTTTGTTAGGTAAAATTAATGAATATTTTTGAATAATTTCTACTTAATTTACTTTTCTTTGTCAGCCACACAAAGAAAAGGTAACAAAAGAAAAGTCTCCGCTAGGGAAATGATTTGATAAAACTACGCAATCACCTCTATCCTCATTTGGGCAATTCGCGAATTGCCCCTACAATAATTGTATTTGCAAATCATTTCCCAATGCGGATGGGGGGACACATCTAAAGATGTGTTAAAAGCACACTAGTAGTTTTGATGGGAGATGAATAGCTCGCCGTAGGGGAGATACTGGAGGTGCTAAACTTTATATTTTTAAAATCTATCAAATATGCAATTATTTTGTAAGTTCATATTTGTTAGAGTAATAAGTTAAATTAAATTCACCATCTTTATAATCAAAATACCAAACTGGCACCTCATCTTCGTATGTTTCAAGATATAAAATACCATTTTTTACTTGTTCTTTTTTTATATATTGTCTATATTTTATTTCTTTGATAGTATCAGATGGATACAAAAAATCCTTATGCCCATTGATAACAAAAAATAATCTATTGTCTATTTCGAAAAAACCTTTATATTTTACATCTTTATCATTTAATTCAAGACAATATTCAATGCTAACTGAGCATCTATTATCATATTCATCTACATTTACTACAAAATATGCACTTTTTATTGGAATATTATCAATCACATACTTAATTATCAACTCTTTAAATTTATCACTCAATTTATATTCTACCATTTGTTTTTCTCCCATTTTAAATCCTGATTGAGGGAAATTTAAGTTAATAAACAATAAATTTATTATAATTAAAAAAAATAATTTTTTCATAATCCATAATCTTTTTTCGTTGAATTTTTATTATATGGAGTATATTTACCATCTTTATAAATATTAAAGTTAATTTGAGGTCTTTTAGGATATTTGATTGTATACCAATCTGATACTCCTCTAGCAAAACCAATATCTTTATCCTTATTATCTAATCCAGATGGATAACTATTCCAAGGATGACTATGATTTAATTCCCTAATTGTATAACCATATTGTAATTGTCCATTTATCAAAGCTGTCATTCCTGGCTCTACCCCTTTATCATGTCCAGTTGTTATAAAATTTAATCCCTTTTCTCCAGCTATACCTGTCATAGCATGACTCCACTCTACATTTGTATTATCAGTAAAAAATTCAAATAATATCATTACCATTCTGGGAATTTATAATTTTTCCAATAATCAATTAGATAAAGTTCTCCATCTTTGCAACCAAAAATCCAAAATGGCACTTCATCACCATCCAGATAATATAGTTCTTCTAATATTGCTTCTAATGGATCTTTTTTATTTATTATTACTTTCTTATATTCTACTTCCTTGATACTATCAGTAGGATATAAAAAATCTTTATGTCCATTTATTACTAAAAATAATTTATTATTAAGTTTAAAAAAACCTTTTATTTCTTTTTCTGTAGATGGTAATAACTTTGTAATTATTCCTATATGTATAACACAAGTATCAGTATTGGTATTTGAAGAACCCAAATATTTATAACCATTTGCATCTATAAGGAAATAAATTAAGCTATCGCTATATTTACTAAAATCATTGATAATATAATTTATTAACATTTTTTTTAAACTATCACTTACTTGATATTCTTTCAAATTTCTTTTAATTTTAGTTAAATAATTTTGTGAATAAATGCTATTCCACATAAAAATATTTAAAACTACAAAAAAAATTTGTAAAATTTTCATTTTATTGTGTTTTTTGCAAAATTGCACCATTATTAGCTGATATTATTAATATTTATAAATTTTCATATTTATCTGATTATTACCATTTTACCAAATCCTTTTGTAAAATATTGATCTAAATCTGTTTGTATATGTTCTATAGATTCACCATTTAATTGCGTTATTACACGGTAAAGATATACACCATTTGCTAGTAAATTGCCATACATATCTCTACCATCCCAAGTATAGCTTGTTATATTTCTCCCAATATGTAAAGGACCTAATTCTTCTCTTGAGATTTCTTTTACTATTTTACCAGAAATTGTCATTATTTGAATAGTAAAATATTCGGGAACCTTACTGCCAGTAAGAGTAAATACGAAATGTGTCTGAGTGCTAAATGGGTTAGGCCAATTTGTTAGATAAGTAATAGCTGGTTTTTGTATAATTTCGAATTTTATAGTATAATCATTGATACCACTTAGATTATTACTGCGATCTCTAGCTTGTACCCGTAATTCATATACTCCATCTTTATTAAATTTGGCATACCAATCTATATAGCAAACATTAGTATTTGGATCATTAGCAGGAGTGAATAGTAATTTATATGTATTAGATTCTACAAAATAAATTCTTTCATAATCTGTAGCATTAGGTCGCTTTAAGAAAACTGTAATAGCACTGGTATCATCTAATTTGAGAAATTTATTTTCATCTCTTACAGTAATTTTAATATGTGGTTCTGCACTTACAATATCACCATTTAAGATGTGCACTCCATCAAAAGTAACGTCTAATAAAGGATTTATTTTGTCTTTGCTAACAAAAAAAGGAATATTAGCAATATTATTAATGTGTGTTTGTTCTAATTCAAAATAATTATTTGTGAGAGGATTAATAGGATTAAACTCTACCCATAATTGATTGATGCCATTTAGTCCGATAGTTTGAAAATTTATACTATCTGTTAAAATATCATTAGCAGGGTGGAGGCGAGTTTTTCTCAAATCTAAATTTAATATTTCATTAGTATTAGTTTTAATCCAATATTTCACCCATAGAGAATCTTGGAAATCTTGTGAACTTATATTTTTTGTCGATATTTTTAATTTTCCAGTTTCTCCCTCTTGCAAGGTATCTTTATAAAAAGAATAATTTTGAGTGAAATCAAGTATTGCAGTTTCAGGAACTGGTGTATATAAAACTTGCCAACGTATAGGTTGGGGTGCTGTATGCAGTGCATCATCTTTAGATTTCATAAGTAATTTCAAATATGGATAAGTATCTGCAGAAATCTGCTGATCTAGATTATAAATATCTAATGAATCTGGGATAGGTCTAACGTTAGAAATTAAAGTATCTATGGTACCATTTTCTCTCACACCTAATACAAATAATCTCACAGTGTCAATTAATGGACCATTCTCAAAGCTACGTACTCGCCAGTGAATACTATTCCACTCTTGGGCTGGACCTATTAATGGTGATAGCATAGAACCCTCTTCCCATTTAGTAGCTATATCCCATGAGTCTGTGATGATACTAGTAATATCTGAACCTACCGTTTCATCAGCAGTGCCTATAGGATATCCTTTTCTGCCAAAAATAATATAAGGATGATCATTGGGGATAGATCGTATCATAGCAGAACCAAAGCTCTCAAAAGCTTGATAAAGATTTTCTGGGTAATTCTGAGCATTATGATTTCTATGACTGAAAGCTAAAATATAGTATCCATCTGGAACAGCATTAATGAAATTGGCCATTCTTTGTTGCCAAATGCTATCAGTAGTGAAAAAATCAAAATCATAATAAATGTAATCTCTGCAATTAAGTGCTTCATAAGGGCCGAGACCATCATTATCAGGGTCAGTATTAGGCCAAGGATTTACAGAGATAGTATCAAAAACAGCAAATTTCATCCCATGACCACCATTATTTGTGCATGACCATTGTCCTTTTAGTGCATTATTAATTCTATACCACTCCTCATACCAAGGAATATATGGATAATAGCCAGTTTTAGCTGATATATTTACTATAGTGTTTATGTAGTTAAAGCTTCTAGTAGGCCTATGTGTAGTCATGTAAATGTAATCGTTATTTTCGAATTGAAAGAAATGTGCTTGTCCCCATCCTCTTCTATTTTTGATGAATTGAAAAGAGCTATTTCTCCAATAGGATGATGATATAGTTTTCACTCGCCAATAATAAACTGTGCTGTCTGGCAATTGTAACATATCAAATGGTAATTGCCATTGTATGATACCTCCAGCTTGTTCTATAATAGGACTTTGTACCTTAAATGGACTATTAAAATATATAGTAGTGTCTATCTCGAAAATATATTTATTCAATGATGGAAAAGGATTGCCAGAAGAAGCTATTAAGGTAACAAAAGTATCTGGAATTACTGCAAACTCGTATGGATAGATAGGTACAGCATCATATGAATTAATCCATAGTATGTATTCTATTGTATTATTATTTTCATTATTTTCTATAGCAGTATTATATGCATCTATCGTAATTTTTAATTTATTCATGCCTATACTTTTAATAGCTTTAGTAGGTATAGTGAATATGATAGTGTCTTGATAGTAGGGTGCAGCTATTCTTTTTATATAATTTTCACTTGTATTATCAGGGAAATCTCTTATAATTTCTAAGAAAATAGAATCATTGATAGCTTTACCTAAATTATGTGTAACAACAAATAATTTGAATGAATCTATTTCATTACTTATAATATTTGGTTGAGTAAAAACTCTTTGATTATTAAGCATATAATCGGGTAAACTATCAATTCCTAATCTGATAGCTGGATCACAATGTAGGATGAAATCATAGCAAATAACTTTTTTATAATAATCATTAGGTGCTTGAATATCTCTAATAGTGTTTTTCATTATTTCACCAATAGATTTACCATATGATTCATAGGATAAATGACTGATAAATTTATTACTAAATAGATGTAAATAAGTAGCATAAGAAGCAGTGTTAGTGCCTAAAAATCCAATCATTCCTTTATTAGGAATTAAAACAAATTGTTCACTAGCAGAAGCAGATACTTGAAATAAATCACCTACAAAGCATGAATTGGCTAAAATAAAAGGATAGCGTTTATAATTATTATAAGCAGTAGGATCATCTATGCTGATATCGAAACCTTGACCAGCAGCGTGGCCGAAGAATGTCATTAGTATTACTCCATGATCTACTAGAAATCTAATGCTATCACTTAAACTTTGAGTTATTGGGTCGCTAGTATTTTTTGTAAAAGTCCATACGTTGCCACCAAAATAAGGATTCTCAATTTTTGTTTTATATTGGTTCAAATAAGTTAAAAATTGATTCATTTGATTTATGTCTGAACCACCAGCAAAATGTAAGACTTTTTTTCTCCATTGTTGGTCCATTGGTAGATTAGCATTATATGGCAGCTTCATTTCATTTTCGAAGTCAATGACTTTTTGTAGATAAGCATCTACATCAATAGAAGTACGAGCAGCTAATCGACCAATAGGTATTGCAGGTTGATATAATGTATCAATTATACCTGATAGAAATAATTGATCTGATGGTGGATTGCCCATAGATGGCACTAATGTTTGAGCATAAATAGTTGCATTATTACGATAGTTAGTCCCTTCACCAGCCTTGTATGGTTTACCTATCAAAAATACACCTTTTATTTCTACATCTGCGTTAGCCAATGCATATCTGAGGAAATTACGAATACCTAATGGGTGCTTTCCTATACCATATGCGAATTGATCATACAACTCATCTACATTTGCTACAATAGGAGAATAGCCAGTTATAGCTCTATAATTAGCATAATTATTTGCACTATTAATTAAATTAGGATGAGTGATTATAATATAATCAGCTCTATTGAACCCTAGCATTTGAAAGTTTGTAAATTTTCCTGTACCATTAACAGGAATTATTTGAGAAATAATATTTATTTTGCTCTCTGTAGAGCTAAATAATTCAGCATCATTACCATTCATCGCAATGCATATATCTACAATATTATTATTTTTTGTGGAAAAAATTCTTTTATTATTGATAATATCATATGTTATTAGAGTATCATTATTATTACCAGCCACATTAGTGAAATGTATGTATCTCACTAATTGTCCATTATCTTTTAGTTTATATTTTAAAACATAAGAATTATTAAAATTTGGTAATCTAGGATATGAAACATCAATATATGATATAGCTATTCTATCAACAGTAGCACCGAGATCACTCGGTAGAGTGAAATTAATATTCAAATTATTTGAAAGAGAAGAAGTAGAGAAATTATTCTCAATAAGGATATTTTTGTAGCCAGTGAATATGGTATCAATAGTATTAGAAAGGAAATTAACTTTTAAATGATGTGGATAACCAAGATAATTAGATTGACCAGTAATCATTATTTTAATGCTTGATAGTGGTCCAGAATTATAGGGGAGGATGGTTTGAATTTGTTTAGAATAATTCTGTGGTACACCTGGCTGAGAACTATTAATACTCATGGTAGCATCGAACCAACCCTCTGCTTGAGTATAATCGAAGTCTGATAATCCAGCATCATCTATGGCACCAGGATAGTAATAACTAGTATAATCGATTCTATTATTATAAAAAATATATGATTCTGCTTGATATGATGAATAATTAGTGTTTTTATAAAGAGCAAGACGTTTATTATTAAGTGAAGTATTCCAAGTGAGAAAATACGTAGCAGTATCATTAATCAAGCTGTAATTGTCATTTGCCTGATTATTGGGATTTTTATATAAATATTTATCTATTTTACCATCATTACCTTTAGCATAAAATTCTATAAAGTCGTTACTATCAAATGATCCATCATTTTCACCATGAATGTATATATATTGTTCCTCACCATTATGATAAATTTGTATTAGCCTGGGATCAATGGTATTAATAGGTATGCCAGCAGAAATAAGAGTATTATAATTAATCCTATATATGCCTTCATTAGTAATTTTTATTTTATAATAATATCTCTGATAGTTAATCCATTCATTACCAAAAGGTTGAGCTAATACATTATTAAAGCAATTGATAAGTATTAAGAATATAAAAAACTTAAAAATTTTCATAATGAAGCCTGACTGTGTTTTTTAATATGATATATCAAAGAAATGACGTTAGAATATAATGCGATGCTTTTTTCACCGATATCTGTGTAAGCATAATCTAGTTGTAATATATTTTTAATAGCAATACCGATACCGATATTAGGTTGCATAGTCCATTTTTTGCCATTAGGAAAGGTTTCTTGTTGAAAATTTCCTATTCCTGCTCTGAGGAAAATCATTTGTTTAAAAGCTATTTCTAACCCTAGTGAAGGATCTATACTAAAAATTTTATTATTTATTAAAGTATTTCTCTGTCCATCAAAAGTAAAGATCAAAGCAAGCTCAGGTTGCAAAGAAAAATTATTTAATAAAGGTTGAATATAACTGATACCAGTAGCTAACCGAGGAATGCCTAATTCTAAACTATTTTTTGGAATTTCATTGCCTGTGAGTGTAAAGACTTCTTTCATAGCGTCATTGAGTGAAAATGACCAAAAAGTTGGTGTAGATGTGATATCTCTAAGTACTATGCCTGCTCTCCATCTATCGCTCATATAAGAAGCCCCGATATCTAGGCCAAAGCCCCATGCTCCAGCGAAATCACCTATGACCCTTCTAATGATTTTCACTGTACCACCGATTTGCATTTTATGATTAATTTTTTTTCCAATGCTTAATAAAAATGCGTTATCTGCTGCAGTGAAAGAAGTTATTTTATCATAATGTACTTGCCCATTATTGTCGATTAATTGAGTAGTATTGGGTATATCATCTACTGCAAAACGTAAATAGGTAAAACCAAAAGCTATACTATCTTTTTGGTGAAAACTGATAGCAAAAGAATTATAATTTGCTATACCAGCAAAATATTCTGCATGCATAAGACTAAATTGTGGATAGCCTGGAGTAAATACGAGAAGTGCAGGATTCCAATAACCTGCATTAACATTATAGGTGCTTGAGACGACAGCATTGCTCATAGCCATTGATCTAGCATCTACTCCTAGATAAAGGAATTCATTTGTATAACTTCTCACTTGAGAATATAAAATAATTGAATTTAAAAGTAAAATGCAGAATAATATTTTTTGCATTTTATGAATTTTATTTGTAAAATTATAAAATATTTAGCAGTTATTTATTAAAAAATGTATTTTAATATTAATAAATTAATTTAATTTGAATACAAATAATTAAAAAAAGATATTAAAATATTGTTTCTATAACGTTTATTGTGGGTAAAGTTATAAAGAGTTTCTTCACAAAATAAATTAAGTTAGTCCATTATAAATTTATTTTTTTTCAAAGTTTCTAAAGATGTTTCGTTCTTAAGAATGGGGTTAAGGGGGTGAACTTTATTGAGTTTGATATTGGGCAAAACAGAGTTTATCTAAGTGTGAGCGAGGGCTAATGAAACATAATTTATGTTAGACTTATTGATTATATATAATTTTAAAATATTTTATTATTTTTGTCAAAAATTTTTTATCATGGATAAATTACTAAAAAATTCAAAAGAATACCTCGCTCTACCTAAAGACCACAAACGTGATTTCCTCGATCAGCTTTATCAATTTCTAATTGATGACCATGCTACAGTAGTAGATTATCAAAAGCTAAAAATCAAATCTACAGCAGCCATCTGTCCAAACTGTAAAAGTGAAAACGTTATCAAAGCTGGTACAC
>Ga0209506_1004160_pt1 | contig 11041 bp, 8 predicted proteins | sample AD_JPNHG2_MetaG_FD_184409 | JGI IMG/M metagenome (GOLD analysis project Ga0209506, IMG submission 184409) | Active sludge microbial communities of municipal wastewater-treating anaerobic digesters from Japan - AD_JPNHG2_MetaG (SPAdes) (version 2) | ecosystem: Engineered > Bioreactor > Anaerobic >...
ACAAGTCCCGCTTCACCACCGTCGGCTACCTGCCCCAGGAGCTCATCGGGCACGGGGGCCGGACGCTCCTGGAGGAGGCCCTGAGGGCCTTCGAGGACATCCGGAGGCTGCAGCTGCGGTTCGACGAGATCTCCGCGGAGATCCGGTCGAGGACCGACGCCGGCCGGCCGGGCGCGGAGCTCGAAGGCCTGCTTGCCGAGATGGGACGGATCCAGCATCGCATCGAGGACGGCGAGGGCTGGCGCATCGAGGCCCGGGCCAAGGAGATCCTCTTCGGTCTCGGCTTCCGGGAGCGAGACCTGGGGCGCCCCTCGGGCGAGTTCAGCAGCGGCTGGCAGATGCGGATCGAGCTGGCGAGGCTCCTGCTGCGCGAGCCCTCGGTGCTGCTCCTCGACGAGCCGACGAACCATCTCGACATCGAGTCCCTCGAGTGGCTCGAGGGCTACCTCGAGGCCTACGCGGGCGCGCTGCTCCTCGTCTCCCACGACCGCCGGTTCCTGGACAACCTCGTCGGGCGCACCGTCGAGATCTCCCGGGGCCGGGCGACGGAGTACGCCTGCAACTACTCGGGCTACCTCCGCGAGAAGGAAGCGAGGCGCCGCCTCCTGGAGGCATCCTTCGAGAACCAGCAGAAGATGATCCGCGAGACGGAGCGCTTCGTCGAGCGCTTCCGCGCCAAGAGCACCAAGGCCCGGCAGGTGCAGAGCCGCCTCAAGCGGCTCGAGAAGATCGACCGGATCGAACTCGAGACGGACGAACAGGAGATCGCCTTCCGCTTCCCGTCCCCGCCCCGCTCCGGCAGGGTCGTCCTGCGGCTCGAGGACGTGACGAAGCGCTACGGCATGACGTCCGTCTTCGAGGGGGTGTCGCTCACCGTGGAGAGGGGGGACCGCATCGCCGTGCTGGGGGTCAACGGCGCGGGGAAATCGACGCTGGCCCGTCTCCTGGCGGGGATCGAGCCCGTCCAGGGCGGCCGGCGCATCGAGGGACATGAGGTCACCGTCTCCTACTACGCCCAGAACCAGGCCGACGCGCTCGACCCGTCAAGGACCGTCCTGGAGTCCATCGAGGAGGTGGCCGCCTTCGGCGCGGGGGGGAACCTGCGGACCCTGCTGGGTCATTTCCTCTTTTCCGACGACGATGTCTTCAAGCGCGTCTCCGTGCTCTCGGGCGGCGAGAAGAGCCGGCTGGCGCTGGCGCGGATGCTCCTCGTGCCGGCCAATTTCCTCATCCTCGACGAGCCGACGAACCACCTGGACGTGCGCTCCAAGGCGGTGCTCAAGGAGGCCCTGCGCGCCTTCGACGGCACCTTCGTGATCGTGTCGCACGACCGGGATTTCCTGGCGGGCCTCGTCACGAAGGTGCTCGTGGCGAAGGACGGGGATCTCGTCCTCCACCCGGGCTCCGTCGACGACTACCTGCGGATCTGGCACGAGCGGGAGGACCGGGGCTCGAAGGGCGGCGCGCCGGCGGATCCCGATGCGGAAGGCAGGGCCCGCCTGCGGCAGGAGCGCGGGCGCAAGCGCGGGGAGGCCGAGCGGAGGCAGCAGCGCTACCGCCGGGTCAAGCCCCTCCGGGAGGACCTGGAGGCGCTGCTCGCGGAGATCGACGCCCGGGAGAAGCGGAAGGCCGAGCTGGAGGCCCTCCTGGCCGACCCCGCGACCTACGGGGACGGCGGCCGGGTGAAGCGGCTCGGCGCCGAATACCGGGACCTTGCGCCGCAGCTCGAGGGTCTCTACCGGAGGTGGGACGATCTGCAGGGGAGGATCGATGCCATCGAAAGGGAGGGGTCGGAACCGGGGCAGGGGGGAGGATAAAAAAAGGGGAGCCCGGGGCTCCCCTTGCGTCGTCACGCGGGTCGACGGCCGCTCAGCCGCAGGATCCGGCACAGCCGCCGCAGCCGTCCGCTCTCTTCAGGTTCGATTCGATCGCATACCCCGACCCGCGGGGCGTCTCGATGAAATCGACCTTGATCGGCTTCACTTCCTCGTAGAGGGACTTTTCGATCATGAACGTCAAACCGTTTTTGGTGAACATCTCGTCGCCTTCGTTGGGCTCGTCCAGAGCCATGCCCAGTGAGGGCCCCGCTCAGCCGCCCTCGTTGAGGAAGATCCTCACCAGGGCCTTCTCGTTGCGCTCCTTGAAGAACGCAACCATCATCTCTTCCGCTTTGGGTGTAATCTCGAACATCAAACATCCTCCGGAGAATTTCAATTATTGTAAATGTGCACACGAATTGCGCCTTGTCAAATGATATTTGCTCGGGATCGGTAACAGGCGACAGGCTTTCCCCTCTTGATTCTTACCTGTCACCGGATCGCAAAGCGGGATCCACCGGCAGGGAAACCGTCATCTTCGGGAGTCGGACCATCAAACACATCCTGCTCATCCACCCCCCCGTCGCGAAGGCCTGCGAGCCGCCGGGCGGCATCGCGCGGCTGGCCGGATGCCTCGCCGAACACGGCGTGCGCTGCACGGTCCTGGACGCCAACCTCGAGGGACAGCTGCACCTTCTGGGGGAGGCCGCCCGGGAGGCAGGCCGGAAATTTGACACCTGGACGGACCGGGCACGGCGAAGGCTGCCGGAGAACCTGGCCGGGCTGCGGGGCCCGGGGCTCTACGGCAGCGCCGACCGTTACCGGCGCTGCGTCAGCGACGTCAACCGCCTGCTCGAGTGGCGGGGCCGCGAGGCCGGGGTCTCGCTTTCGCTGGCCGATTACCAGGACCGGCGGCTCTCCCCCCTGCGGTCGGAGGACCTGCTCCGGGCCGCCCGGGACCCTGCATCCAACGTGTTCATGCCCTGGCTTTCCGGCCGGATCGAGGCCCTGGTCGGGCAGGACTCTCCCGACGCCGTCGGCGTCTCCCTGAACTACCTGAGCCAGGCCCTGAGCGCCTTCGCCCTGATCGGGTTCGTCCGCGGGCGTCTCCCCGGCATTCCCGTCGTGCTGGGCGGCGGGCTCGTCACGTCCTGGCTCCGGCGCACGGGCGGCCGAAACCCCTTCGGGGGGCTGGTCGACCGCTGCGTCGCGGGCCCCGGGGAGGACTTCCTCCTGGGGCTTGCCGGGGTGCAGGGCGGCGGGGGGCGCTTCGCCCGCCCCGACTACGGCGGCCTCCCCCGGGGGGACTACCTTGCGCCGGGGCCGATCCTCCCTTACGGCGCCTCGTCGGGCTGTCACTGGCGCCGCTGCACCTTCTGCCCCGAGAGGGCCGAGGGGCAACGCCACCGCCCCGTCCCGGAAGAGCAGGTCCTGGCGGATCTCCGGGCGCTCGTGACGGAGATGCGGCCCGTCCTGATCCATTTTCTCGACAGCACCATGAGCCCGCGGCTCCTCGAACTCCTGGCCCGTCACGCCCCGGGCGCTCCCTGGTACGGCTTTGCCCGGGTGAGTGCCCGGCTGGGCGACGCGGAGTTCTGCAGGGCCCTGAGGGCCTCGGGCTGCGTTATGCTGAAGCTCGGCCTCGAGTCGGGCGACCAGGGGGTGCTCGACGCCCTCGAGAAGGGCATCCGCATCGACGAGGCCTCGCGGGCCCTCAAGGCCCTGAAGGGCGCGGGCATCGGGACCTACGTCTACCTGCTCTTCGGGACCCCCGCCGAAACCCCCGAGGCGGCCGGGCGCACCCTGGATTTCACCGCGGGACACAGTGAGTGGATCGATTTTCTCAACCTCGCCGTCTTCAACCTGCCCGCCGATTCGGATGCGGCGGCGGGGCTGCAGGTCCGACCCTTCTACGAGGGGGACCTCTCGCTGTATGCCGACTTCGAACACCCCGCCGGCTGGGGACGAAGGGCGGTGCGGGAGTTCCTGGAGCGGGAGTTCCGCCGTCACCCCTCCGTGGCGCCCATCGTCAGGCGCCGGCCGCCGTTCTTCACGTCCAATCACGCGCCCTTCCTGCTAAATTTTTGTTGAAAATTTCGCCGAAAGGCGACAGAGTGGGGTCAATTTTCCGGGGAGATCGTTCCTATCCCCCCTAAATAAATGGGCAAAAAGGGGAAATCCGGCAGAATCCTTGCAAAGAAGCTGCAAGAGACGGGGAAATAGTGTCCAAACCCTGACGGTCGCCAGTCGGGCTGCACGGTGCAGGGGCCCGCGAGGTCAAGAAGGACGGTAAGCCGCCATGAACGTAGGCAGACTCAGCATGCGCATGGACATCCGCAGGAACGTGACGCTCCGCAACCAGATCGAGCAGAACGGCCTGCTCATCATCGCCGTGGCGATGGCCCTCATCTACTGGATCTTCGACTCCATGGTGACGGACCAGTTCTGGACCCGCCTGCTCGTCGTGGTGCTCATCTTCACCTACGGCATGATGACCCAGTTCCTCATCAACCAGCGCCGCGAGGCCGAGGAGGCCCTCCAGCAGGCCCACGACGAACTCGAGGAGCGCGTCCAGATCCGCACGGCGGAGCTGAGCCGCGCCAACGAGGAGCTCCAGCGGGAGATCCGGGAGCGCAAGCAGGCCGAGGAGCAGAAGAAGAAGCTGGAGAACCAGCTCCTGCACGCCCAGAAGATGGAGGCCATCGGGACGCTGGCCGGCGGCATCGCCCACGACTTCAACAACCTGCTGCAGGCCATCTCGGGATACACGCAGCTGCTGCTGATGCGGAAGGACTCGAGCGACCCGGACTACGGCAAGCTCGAGGTCATCCAGAGCTCCACCCTGAAGGCCAGCGAGCTGACGAAGCAGCTGCTCATCTTCAGCCGCAAGATGGAGAGCAAGCTCAAGCCCCTCGACCTCAACCACGAGGTCATGCAGGTCTGCAAGATCCTCCAGCGGACGATCCCGAGGATGATCACGATCGACCTCAAGCTTGCCGAGAACCTCAAGGTCGTCAACGCCGACTCGGCGCAGCTCGAGCAGATCCTCATGAACCTCGGCGTCAACGCCCGCGACGCCATGGCCGACGGCGGCACCCTCACGTTCCAGACGGAAAACGTCTACCTCGACCGGGGCTACACGACCTCCATGCTGGGCGCCACCCCCGGCGAGTACATCCTGCTCACCGTGTCCGACACGGGCCACGGGATGGACAAGGAGACCCTGCAGCACATCTTCGAGCCCTTCTACACGACCAAGGAGGCCGGCAAGGGCACGGGGCTGGGCCTGGCCATCGTCTACGGCATCGTCCAGAACCACAACGGCTACATCCAGGTCGACAGCCGGCCCGGCGGCGGGACCACGTTCCGCATCTACTTCCCCGTCCTGAAGAGCGACGGCCAGGAGAAGGCCGAGGCGAAGGCCCCGCAGGAAGCCCCGCGGGGGAAGGAGAGGATCCTGCTGGTCGACGACGAGAAGACCGTCCTCGATATCGGGCAGGACCTGCTGCGCCAGTATGGCTACGAGACCATCCTGGCCGACGGGGGCGAGAGGGCCATCGAGATCTACCGCAGGGAGAAGGACCGCATCGACCTCGTGATCCTCGACCTCATCATGCCCGGCATGGGCGGGCAGAAGTGCTTCCAGGAACTCCTGAAGATCAACCCGAAGATCAAGGTCATCATCTCGACGGGCGCCTCCGCGGAGGAGCAGGTCCGCGAGGCCTTCAACCCCCATCCCGTGGGGTTCGTCAGCAAACCCTACCAGCTCAAGGACATGCTGGCCAAGGTCAGGGAGGTCCTCGACGCCAGGCCGAACTAGGTGTCAGGCTCCGAGAACATGAAAGGACCGGGAACCCCCCGGTCCTTTTTTTTGCCTTGAGCCCTTTTCTGACGTTTTCTCAAGGGCATCCTCCTCCAAATCCTTAAGCCTGATGCCTGGCGCCTGCGGGCGGACGCCCGCATTTGGCACGAATTCTGAATAAAATACCGGTAGTTTGATCTCGATGACAGAGGGCTGTCATTTCCCCACCCCCCGCCGCGGGCGGGGCCGACCGGGGAAAGGAAAGGAAAACGAGGCGATGAGGAAGATAACCCGTATGGCCGACAGCTACGATCTGGTCTACGAGCGCAGGAGGCTCGAACGCTTCGATCTCCAGGTCCCCGCCAAGATCGAGGTGCTGTCCTCACCGGACACGGCATCGATCCTCGAGCTCCTGACGAAGGATATCTGCGCGGGGGGTGCCTACTTCCCTACCAAGACGGCCCTCGCCGCGGGCACCAAGGTCAAGCTCGACATCCTGCTCCCGGTCCGGAATGTCGGCACCGACGCGGACAGCACGAGGGGGCTGATCAAGGTCAACGGCACCGTCATCCGCTCGGGGCCTTCCGGGATGGCGATCGGCTTCGACGGGGGGTACCTGATCACCCCGTTTCGGGAAGCCATGAACTGACGAACAATCCGCATGAGACGAAAAAAGCAGGGCGAAGCGCCCTGCTTTTTTTTGCCCATGTGCCAGCTTGTGCCCGGGCGGGCTATTTCAGGCCCTGCCCTACCGTCGTACAAGGGGCCAAAGGAGGAGGGAAAAGCCCCCGCGAAGGCAAACAGCCAAGGAGGGGGAGGCTGAATGCCTGCTGGCTCCGGTAGGGCTGGGGCGAGATTCGTTGGGACCGCGCGAGAAGAAGAGTCCGAGGAAGAAGAGGAGCAAGAGCGATACCGAAACCGGCGTATCAGATTTGCACCTAATATAGCGTTTCCCCCGGTGAAAAGCAATAGGCGCGCGCAGGATTTTCTTTGACGGCCAACCCGTTGAAACGCATAGGCTTTTGTGCGGGGAGGGCCCGGCCGGGCCCGTGACAAAAAAAACTGGCAATCAGGCGATGATTTGCTAAAATGGCCCAGCGTGCCTTGCGGGGGCCCTCTTTGCGGGGCAGGCCAAGGATTTGACAGGGGGCCCGAGCCCCCCTTTCCCCCGCGCCCGACGGCGCCCGATCCGCAAGGCATCACGGAGAACGACCCATGACCTTCCCGAGCGAGACGATCACGGTCAAGCAGTACTCCACGGCGGCTGCCGCCAAGGGGGCCCTGCTCTTGAGCATCGTCAGTGTCGCCCACAGCTTCGTGCACATCCGCATCGGCGCCGTGGGGGCCAAGAACCTCGAGGTGGAGCGCCTCAACCTCGGCGAGTTCGTTCAGTTCCAGGGCGCCGACGGGGCGCTCTACGAGGTCCGCCTTCTCGCCGTCGAGGGGTTCGACACGGCGACGCTGATGGTGACCCGGATCCAGTGACCCAACCGGAGAAGAAGGGAAGAGGGTAAGAGGGTGAGAAAGAAGTCGGGTACTGTCGGATCCTGCAGGCTTATCCAACCTTCTCACCTTCCCACCTTCTTGCCTTCTCGATTTTGCCATCCCGGTCCCGGACCGGGTTTTTCTTGATCGGTGAGGTGCGATGGACACGCTCTTCGATTCCGTGATGCTCTCCCGCCTGCAGTTCGCCGCCATGGCGATGGTCCACATCTCCTTCTCGGTGCTGACCGTGGGTCTTGCGCTCTTCATCGCCGTGATGGAAGGCCTCTGGCTCAGGACGAAGGACCCCGTCTACTACGGCCACGCCCGCTTCTGGAGCCGTCTGCTGCTGCTGAACTTCGGCATCGGCGTGGTCACGGGGCTTCCCCTGGAGTTCGCCTTCGGGAACAACTGGGCGCCCTTCGCGGCACGGAGCGCCTTCTTCGGCGAGATCCTCGGCACGGAGACCCTTTCGGCCTTCATGCTCGAGGCGGGGTTTTTGGGCGTCATGATTTTCGGGTGGAACCGGGTTCCCCCGAAGCTCCATTTCTTCTCCACCTGCATGGTCGTCCTCGGCTCCTCCCTCTCGGTGTTCTGGATCATGGTGGCCAACTCCTGGATGCAGTCCCCGGCGGGGGTCGTCGTCGACGGGGGGCGGATCATCCTCACGAGTTACCGGGAGGCCGTCTTCAACCCCGATATGGTGATCAGCACAACCCACATGTACCTCGCCTGCCTCCAGACGAGCCTCCTTGTCGTCGGCGGGATCAGCGCCTGGTACGTCCTGAAGGGACGCCACGCGGCGTTTTTCGCCCGCTCCTTCCAGGCGGCCCTGATTGCCGCCCTCGTGATCGCGCCCCTGCAGGTCTGGATCGGCGACGAAAACGGCCGCGAGGTGGCGAACCTCCAGCCGACGAAGCTCGCGGCCATGGAGGCCCACTGGGAGACGAACCCCGCGGGGCAGGGGGCCGCCTGGATCATCGCGGCCTGGCCCGACGAGGCGAACCAGAGAAACGCCTGGGCCGTGGAGGTCCCCTACGTGCTCAGCCTTCTGCTCACCCACTCGCCCACGGGCGAGGTGAAGGGCCTCAAGGAGTTCCCCCGGGACCTGCACCCCCCCATCCTCATGACCTTTTATCCCTTCCGGGTCATGGTCTTCGCAGGCTTCGCCTTCCTGGGCCTTGCGCTTTGGACGGGGTGGCGCTGGAAGAAGGGGGCGCTCACCGCCGAGCGGCTTGCGGGCGAGAGACGGCTTCTCTACGCCTGGGTGGCGGCGGGCCCGCTGGCCTGGGCCGCCGTGGAAGGCGGCTGGATCACGCGCGAGGTGGGCCGCCAGCCCTGGCTCGTCTACGGCCTCGTGAGGACCGGCGAGGCCGCCACGCCGCTGCCGCCGGGGGCCGTGGCCGCCTCCCTGGCGGGCTATCTCGTCATTGCCGGCCTGCTGACGGCGGCCTTTGTCGGCCTGGCCGCGCGGGTGCTGGCGCAGGGTCCCGACGCCTCGATGCTGGAGCCCCCGCAGGCCCGGCCGGGGAGCTGAGAGGAGGATGCCCATGGAAACCCTGCAGACCTACCTGCCCGACTACTTCTTCCTCGCTTTGGGGCTGCTGCTTTTCCTCTATATGGCCACCGACGGCTACAACCTGGGGCTGGGGATCTTCTCGCTTGCGGCCCGACGCGAAGAGGAGCGGGCGTTCATGATCCACTCGATCGCCTCCACCTGGCACGCGAGCCAGACCTGGCTCGTGATCCTGGGCGGCCTGCTCTTCGGCGCCTTTCCCGTCGTCTACGGGGTCGCCATGTCGGCCCTCTACGTCCCCGTCATGATCATGCTGGCGGGGCTTGCCTTCCGGGGTGTCGCCGTCGAGTTCTACGACGAATCGCCCAACCGGGCCCGCTGGGGCCTGGCCTTCGGGCTGGGGAGCCTCGTGGCCACCGTCGCCCAGGGGTTCACCCTGGGGGGGCTGCTGAGCGGCATGCCCGTGGTCAACGGGCAGTTCGCCGGCGGCTGGGGCGACTGGCTCAACCCCTTTTCGGCCCTCGTCGCCGCCGGCGGGGCCGCGGGCTTCGTCCTGCTCGGCACGACCTACCTGGCCATGAAGGCGGACGGGGAGCTCCGGGGTCGCGCCCTGAAGACCGCCGCGATCGCCGCGTGGGCCGTCCTGGCCGGCCTCTCCGTGATCCTGCTGTGGATGTCCCTGCAGCACCGCGAAGGCCGCTATTCCCTGCTCGCGCTGAGGCAGGGCCATTACATCTACCTCACGGTGCCCATCTTCCTCTTCGAGTTTGCCATGCTGCTGCGGAGCCTCAGGAAGGCGGAGCCGGACAAGCCCTTCCAGTGGAGCGTGCTGCTCTTCCTGACCCTCGTGGTCGGGATCGCCGCCGCCCTCTACCCCATGGCCGTCCCGCCCGGACTGTCCATCTTCGACGCCGCCGCACCGCCGCGCTCGCTGTGGTTCCTCTTTGCCGTGAGCGCCGTGCTGCTGCCCGTGATGCTCGCCTACAACGCCTGGCAGTATCTCGTGTTCCGCGGCAGGGCGGGCGGGGCGGACAGGCCGGGGCACTGAACCCGCGGAGCGAGACCCTTGATCGAATCGGGGCGAAAGGAATACGACGCCGAGACGCTCGCCGGGTGCGACGGCGGCAACGGGAAACCGGCCTGCGTGGCCGTCGACGGCGTCGTCTACGACGTCAGCGCAAGCCGGCTCTGGAAGGGCGGCCTCCACATGAAGCGCCACCGGGCGGGCCGGGACCTCTCGGCGGACATCGCCGCGGCGCCCCACGGCCGGGAGGTGCTGGAAAAGCTCACCCGGGCCGGCACCCTGAAACAAGAGGGCGCCGAAAAGGGGCCCGTGCTGCCGGGATGGCTCTCTCGCCTTCTCGAGGCGTTCCCGTTCCTCCGCCGCCACCCCCACCCGATGGTGGTGCACTTCCCCATCGTCTTCATGTACTCGGCCACCGTCTTCGACCTCCTCTACATGGTCACGGGGGTCGAGGCCTTCGAGGCGACGGCGTTCCACTGCCTGGCGGGCGGGATCCTCTTCATGCCGCCGGCCATGCTGACGGGCTGGTTCACGTGGTGGCTCAACTACATGGCCAGGCCCATGGCGCACGTCACCGTCAAGAAGCGGCTCTCCTGGGTCCTCCTCGCGGTTTCCCTTGCAGCCTTTTTGTGGCGGTTCCGGATTCCCGGCGTGATGGACGAGGCGGGGGCGGGCCACTGGGCCTACATCGCGATGCTCCTGTCGCTGGCCCCGATCGTGAGCGTCATCGGGTACTACGGGGGGGAGCTGACCTTCCCGACGGGGAAGGGAAGAAGTTGAGAGGGTAAGAGGGTAAGAGGGTAAGAGGGTAAGAGGGTAAGAGGGTAAGAGGGTAAGAGGAGAGGTCTTTCTCACCCTCTCACGTTCTTACCTTCTCACCTTCTGGTTTTCATTCCAGCAGGTCCGCCTGCGTCATCCGGGCCGCGCGCATCCACGAGAGGTCGATCTCGTAGACCCATTCCCCGTGGTCCCGGTTGAAGGCCCCCACGGTGTCGAGGGGCGTCTGCGGCGAATCCTGCCCCTTGTCGGCGCCTGCCGGGTTTTCCTTCGCCGCCCCGCCGCCGGGGAACGCCTCGGCGCGGGCGAAGTGCCGCCCGTCCTTTTCCGCGAGCTCGATGCGGTAGACGGTCCCGTCCTTCCGGTGGAAATCCAGCCGCGCAGGCCAGGAGAGCGCCGCCAGGTCAGCCTTGCGGTGCAGGTTGCGCACGGGGAACTGCTGCAGGGTCTTCAGCAGCTCCGTGACGGCCCGGTCGTCCTGCCGCTGCTTCTTCGGGATGTCCTCCACCACGGGCCTGCCCTCGCGCAGGTCGAGGGAGAAGGCCCCCGAGCCGTTGCTGCAGGCGATACGGACATAGTCGCTCTTGCGGCCTGGGGGGAGGTCGCGGCGGAGGTAGTCCGCG
>Ga0209506_1004177_pt1 | contig 11007 bp, 9 predicted proteins | sample AD_JPNHG2_MetaG_FD_184409 | JGI IMG/M metagenome (GOLD analysis project Ga0209506, IMG submission 184409) | Active sludge microbial communities of municipal wastewater-treating anaerobic digesters from Japan - AD_JPNHG2_MetaG (SPAdes) (version 2) | ecosystem: Engineered > Bioreactor > Anaerobic >...
GTAAAAAAGCAATTTTAGCACCACCTGCGCCATATCGTGGTTTCTCGTCAATACGGCGTATACCTTTTGCCTTCATCGCTTCAAGTGCTTCTTCTATGTTTGAGACACGAAAGGCAATATGCTGAATGCCCTGGCCCTTTGCTTCTATGAATTTTGCAATTGGTCCTTCTGGATCTGTAGATTCGAGTAATTCTACTTCTGTGTCACCGATAGGAAGAAATGCAACTTTTACTTTCTGTTCTTCCACTGTTTCTGTTCCATGAACCGTGAGCCCTAAGACTTCGGTATATAGCTTGAGCGCTTCATCAAGGTTGGCTACAGCAATACCAATATGATCAATTTTTGATGTCATAGATTCCTCCATTTGTAAAATTGTATCAGCTTAGTGTAATAAATATTCAAAAAGTTTTCTACTAGCTTCAAAGGTATCAAGTTTTCGTAACTGAACCGATGCAACGAGCTTTTCAAGCTGATTTCGTGATTCGCTTGAATTAATTTTTTCAGTTACCATATCCAGTACCATGTTTTCGATTTCCCAGAGTAAATTTTCATTTCTCCGCTGTTCGAGTAATCCTGTTTCCTTGAGCATGGTACCATGCAGTATAATAGCATCAGCAAGTTCCTGTATGTTTTTACCAGTTTCTGCAACGGTAGCAATAACAGGAGGAAGAGGTATAGGAAGCTCATGACCTGGGAGATTTGTAATACCATGATGGCCGGCAAATGAATGCTGAACAGCACTATCAGATTGATGATTTTTGTAATAGCTGGCATAGAGTTCGGTAAATCGTGTGGGTGCATTGTTGAGGATTGCAGTTTCAAGCATGGCTCGTATTTCACGAACGGTTCTTTCGGTTCCATCTTTATCAGCTTTGTTAACACAGAAAATATCGCCAATTTCCATGATTCCAGCCTTGATTGCCTGAATGTCATCACCCAAGCCAGGTACCGTTACAAGCACTATCGTATCTGCATACCGTACAATTTCAACTTCACTCTGCCCTACACCAACGGTCTCGATAATGATTATGTCATACTGAGCAGCATCGAGTATACGAAGCGTTTCTCCACATGCTTGCGCTAAACCGCCAAGATGCCCCCTTGAAGCGAGACTACGGATAAAGACATCGGGATCGGTTGCATGATTCATCATGCGAATTCGATCACCGAGGATAGCGCCTCCAGTAAAGGGACTTGATGGATCTACTGCAATGACCGCTACACGTTTATTCCGTTTCCGAAATTCGCCAATAAGCTTGTCGGTTACAGTACTCTTACCTGCTCCAGGAGGACCTGTTATACCAAGCACATGAGCTTTTCCTGAATATTGATGCAGTTTTTTGATCAGTTCAATTCGCTCTTTTGCATTTCGTTCTACTAACGAAATGAGCCTTGCAATAGTGCGCATGTTGCCATTGAGAATTTCTTGAATTGTGCTATCAGATACTGCATCCATATCAAGCTATTCTTTCAACTATTCTAGTGAACGTTTGAGATTTGCTTTAATAAACTCGATTGTTGTACTGGTTGGAGTACCAGGAGTAAATATTGCAGCAATTCCAGCAGCTTTTAGACCAGGGATATCATCTTCGGGAATTACCCCTCCGCCAATAACGAGTACATCATCAAGCTTATTCTGGCGCATGAGCTCCATCACACGGGGGAAAAGGTGGTTATGTGCTCCGGATAGAATGCTCATTGCTACTACATCAACATCTTCCTGTAACGCTGTTTGTACAATCTGTTCAGGAGTCTGCCTGAGGCCTGTATAAATCACTTCCATTCCTGCATCACGAAGTGCACGTGCAATTACCTTAGCTCCCCGGTCATGACCATCAAGACCTGGTTTTGCAACTAACACCTTTATTTTTCTAGCCATTTTCAAACTCCTTATGCTTAAAGAATTACTTTTTGCTGGTATTCACCAAATACCGACCGGAGCGTATCGCAAATTTCACCTAATGTAGCATATGATTTTACAGCATCAAGAATAAATGGCATGAGATTGTCAGTACCCTTTGCTGCTTTTTCTAATGCTGCAAGCGATGCTGTAACACTATCATTATTACGCTTACTCTTGAGTTCTTTAAGTCTAGCTGTCTGCCGTTCACCAACACTAGGATCAACCTTGAGAAGTCCCTTAGGTGGAGCTTCTTCGATCTGGAACATATTCATACCAACTACAACACGATTTTTTGATTCAACATCCATCTGGTATGCGTATGCTGAATCCTGAATCTCTTGCTGTATGTATCCTTGTTCAATTGCCTTTACAGCGCCGCCGAGATCATCAATTTTTTGAATGTATGCTGCAGCTTCATCTTCAATGCGATTGGTAAGACTTTCCACATAGTAAGAACCTGCAAGCGGATCAATTGTTTCTGTTACACCTGATTCATATGCAATAATCTGCTGTGTGCGGAGCGCAATTCGTACAGATTCTTCTGTAGGAAGTGCAAGTGCTTCATCACGTGAATTCGTATGGAGCGATTGGGTTCCACCCAGTACAGCTGCTAGTGCCTGTATGGCAACACGAACAATATTATTATCAGGCTGCTGTGCAGTAAGTGTTGAACCGCCAGTTTGAGTATGGAATCGGAGCATCCAGCTTTTGGGATTTTTTGCCTTGAACCGTTCCTTCATGATTTTTGCCCAGAGCCGTCGAGCTGCTCTAAATTTTGCTACTTCTTCAAAAAGATCATTATGAGCATTGAAGAAGAAAGAGAGACGCGGGGCAAATTCATCGACATCAAGACCGGCTTTTATAGCAGCATCGACATATGCAATGCCATCAGCCAGTGTAAATGCTACTTCCTGTGCAGCAGTTGCGCCAGCTTCCCGTATATGGTAACCGGAAATAGAAATTGTATTCCAGTTAGGTACATGTTTTGAGCAGTACTCAAAGATATTTGTAATGAGCCGCATTGATGGTTCTGGAGGGAAAATATAGGTACCGCGAGCAACATATTCTTTAAGAATATCATTTTGGATTGTACCATTGAGCTTGTCTGGAGAGACTCCCTGTTTCTCTGCAACAGCAATATACATTGCCAGCAGTACTGATGCAGGGGCATTGATTGTCATTGATGTTGAGACTTTATCGAGCGGAATTCCATCGAAGAGAACTTCCATATCCGCAAGGCTGTCAATCGCAACACCAACTTTACCAACTTCACCCTGTGATAGCGGATGATCGGAATCGTAACCAATTTGTGTAGGAAGATCGAAGGCCACAGAGAGACCGGTTGTACCCTGCTCTAAGAGATACTTATACCGTTTGTTAGATTCCTCTGCAGTTGAAAAACCGGCATACTGCCTCATCGTCCAGAACTTACCGCGATACATGGTATTCTGAACACCGCGTGTAAATGGATACGAACCTGGCACTCCAAGATCGCGTGCATAGTCTAAATTTTCAATATCCACTGGAGTATATAAACGTTTAATTGGAGCATTGGAACCTGTTGTAAATTGCTTTTTGCGTTCAGGATATTTTGCAAGTGATTTTTCAACTTCTGCATCATATGCAGATAACATTGCCTGTAATTCTTTTGAATCGGACATAGCGCCCCCTCATTACAAATTATAAGGTCATGAATGACACCGTCATTCATTATACTGATCGCACTTACCGAGCCTGCTTTGCTAACTCAAAGCCTTTGCGTACAGCACGCAGATTAAGATCTTCGGTTCCTTTTGGTACTCGATTTACAATTGCGTTTTCGAGTTTATCAAGCGGAACAATGCCAGAAATGCCTGCCAACGCTCCTAATGCAACAGCGTTTGCAACAACAGCTTTTCCTAATTCTTTTGAAGCTGTTTCCAAAATGGGTATCTTTACAATGGTAGCCTTTGTTTCGATTGTATCGGTAATATGTGCATCAATAACAATTGTACCTTTCTTCATAACAGAGCCGTATGTTTTGAAGGCTTCAGTGGTGAGTGCTAATAAAAAATCAGGATCCTGTGCTTTTGGATAATCAATATCTTCATCTGAGATAACTACTTCAGCTTTTGATGCACCTCCACGAGCTTCTGGACCATAACTCTGTGTTTGCACTGCATTTTTATCATCAAGAATCGCTGCTTCAGCCAGTACAATACCTGCAAGCAGTAGCCCCTGTCCTCCTGAACCGCTTAATCTGAATTCTGTTCGCATTCTCGTAACCCTCCCTGAAAGGTGTCAAATTTTCTCTGAACTTGCTCAACCATTTTTGCATATTCGTTTGTAAATTCTGGTTCTGATTTATTAACAAATTCACCGATTAAAAATTTCCCCTTAAGCTTTTCCTCTGAAAGCGCTGAAGCTGCTTTGATATTGACTGCATTGTCTTTAAGCATCGTTAAGAGTTCAACAGCACCACCCATTTTGTTCTTTCTGCCAAAATATGTTGGGCATGGAGTCATTGCTTCCACAACAGAAAAACCGTCATTTTGCAGAGCGTGTTCGATAAGATCAATTAAAAGCGGAACATGATAGGTTGTAGCTCTTCCCACATAGGTAGCTCCAGAAGCTTGAGCAAGTTGTACCAGGTCAAAACTGCGATCAATATTTCCATACGGTGCTGTAGTTCCAAGAGCACCCTTTGGAGTCATTGGCGAAACCTGACCACTCGTCATGCCATAAATGTTATTGTTCATAACAATAGTGGTAATGCCAATGTTTCTTCGTGCAGCATGAATAAAATGATTACCACCAATTGCAGTTGCATCTCCATCACCAGTCATAACAATAACTTTAAGGTCTGGGCGAGCATGTTTGATACCAGTTGCAAATGCCAATGCTCTTCCGTGTGTTGTATGCAAGGTGTCAAAATCCATATATCCGGGAGCACGGCTTGAACAGCCAATTCCTGATACAATTACAACTTTATTTTTATCAAAATTAAGTCGTGCAATTGCACGAACTACTGCTCCCATAATTGTTCCATGACCACATCCAGGGCACCAGATGTGAGGCAGCCTATTTTCTCGCAAATATTCAAGAGCTGTATTCATTTGCGTGCTCCTTGTACAATGGCATTATAAATTTCATCAGGTTTGAATAGTTCTCCGTTAAGCTTATGAATTCCCATTACATGTTTGTTACAGCCAGCAATACGTTCAATTTCATAAATAAGCTGACCAGCATTCATTTCTGGTACGATTATCGTTGTAGTTTTTTCTGCTATTGCCTTAAGCGGCTCAACGGGGAATGGCCAGATTGTTTTTGGACGGAACAATCCAACTTTGATGCCCTGTGAACGGGCTTTTCGTACCGCTGAGAGCGATGACATTGCACTCGAACCAAAGGAGACAACAAGTATTTCACAGTCGTCTGTTGATTCTGTGAAATAATCGCGTAATTCTGGTTCTGCACGTTCAATTTTCTTTAATAGTCTTTCGAGTTGTTTCCCAGCAATTTCACCTTTATTGGTTGGAAATCCAGTAACATGATACCGGTATCCTGTACCAAAATCAGCCATAGGAGGAACTAGTGTTTCTGCATCTCCTTCAAAAGGTTTATAATCATTTTTTGATTTAGGACGTATTCTATTTTCAATTTTTAGCTTTGATATATCGGGGAGTACCACTTTTTCCCGCATATGTCCGATAACCTCGTCGGTTAAAACAATTACCGGCACACGATACTTTTCTGCAATATTAAAAGCTCTGATAGTTAAATCAAAGCATTCACGAACATTGCCAGGTGCTAAAACAACAATGGGATGATCGCCATGCGTGCCCCATCGTGCTTGCATCACATCACCTTGCGCAGGTGAAGTAGGCATTCCGGTTGAAGGACCAACCCGCTGCACATTAATAATAACAACAGGTATTTCTGCAATTGCCGCGTATCCAATATTTTCCTGCATGAGTGAAAATCCAGGACCGCTCGTTGCAGTCATTGCTTTGCAACCAGCTAGCGATGCGCCGATGATTGCTGCCATAGAAGCAATTTCATCTTCCATTTGTATAAATTTACCACCAATTTTTGGAAGTTCTTCTGAACAGAGTTCTGCTATTTCAGTTGAAGGTGTGATGGGATAACCAGCATAAAAATTGAGACCTGCAGTCAGTGCACCTATGGTACAGGCTTCGTTTCCCTGCATTAATTTTGCTGTATTCATTGATGAGCCTCCGGAGGTAAACAATAGTCAACTTGATTTGCATCAGTTACTTTTTTTATTGTTGCATCGATTTCTTCAATGTCGATAACAAAATCTGGACAGCGAAGTTCACAGAGCTTGCATCCAATACAATCTTCTGGGCGCGCAGCAAATACCTTACCGTTTCGCAGTTCAAGTACCTTTTTAGGACAAAAAGCAACGCAGATGTTACACCCTTTGCACCAATTCTCTCGTATCGTATGTTTGAATTGCTTTTTCTGGGATTCCATACTTAACCCCTTTATAAAGTTTTTGGAAACAGTAAAACGTTTCCAAGTTACTAGTAGCATAATCTCTCTTACAATATTTGTCAAAGCTACATCTGTTTTATATTTCAAAATATTTGGTTTATTTTTTAATATATTTTATTATATAAAACACCGGCATTGCTTACTAGTAATAATTTAATAAAAATATTATATTCGTAATGAGAAAAATTTTAGCAGCGTTCTTGCTAGTTTATTGCGATGGAGCAGATTATGAAACAAATACTAAAAATTCGAGATGTTACTTTACGAGATGGTCAGCAATCACAATTTGCAACTCGTATGAATGCAAGTCAGGTTGAACAACTCCTGCCTTTATACAAAGAAGCAAATTTTTATGCACTTGAAGTCTGGGGAGGCGCAGTCCCAGATTCAATAATGAGGTATTTAGGAGAAAACCCCTGGCAACGTCTTGAAATGATTCGTGATGGTGTTCAAAAAAAATCTAAACTTACTGCACTCTCTCGAGGCCGTAATTTATTTGGTTATACACCCTATCCCGATACAGTTATCGAAGGTTTTATTAAACATGCAATTGAAAGCGGTATTGATATTATGCGCATTTTTGATGCGCTTAATGATATAGAAAATATGCGTTCTTCCATTGATTTTGTAAAGAAATATGGAGGAATCGCTGACTGTGCCGTTTGCTACACTGTCGATCCGCATTTTTCATTATCCAGCCGGGTGCGTGCACACATACAGGGTAAACGATTACCTCAAAAATTATTTACTATAAAATATTTTGTAGAAAAGGCTAAAGAACTGGAAAAGGCTGGTGCTGATATTATAACCATAAAAGATATGGCGGGTCTTATTGATCCAGAAACGAGTGATAAACTCATACAGGCATTAAAAAATGAAATTGGTGTCCCTATTAATCTGCATACTCATTGTACACCGGGTTTTGGTACAGCAAGTTTATTAATGGCTATTATTAACAATGTTGATATTGTAGATACCGCAGTACTCAATTTTTCAGGAGGACCTGCAGCACCAGGTTATGAAATCATACAAATATTTGCTGATTTATTAGATATCGATACTGGCATAAACAAACCTACAGTTGCACAGATTAACGCAAAGTTACGAACCATACGAAAAGAGCTTGAAAAATATGATGAGTATAAATTACTTCCTCCAGAAATTGATATAGCTACATTTAAACCAGATAACGAGCTATATACTCTCTTTACAGCAGCAGTTGAATCTGCACAAAAACATAAAACAGCAAAGGTATTGGAGTACTGCCAAAAGATTGAAAAAGCATTTAACTATCCTGAGCCTAATAAAATCGTACAGAAAGCGCAGATACCTGGCGGCATGTATACCAACATGCTTGCACAGCTTAAGGATCTCAAACTTGAAAAGCATACACGAGAAGTGCTCGAAATGGTTCCGCAGGTACGGTTGGATTCAGGTATACCCCCCCTTGTAACACCGACAAGTCAGATAGTTGGTGTTCAGGCAGTAAACTGTGTTGTTGATAAAACGCAGGGAAAACCAATGTATTCTAACGTTTCGAAAAATTTCCTTGAACTCGTAAAGGGTTCGTATGGAAAAACCCCATGGCCAATTGATCCTGCTTTCCGAGAGAAAATTGCTGGAACACGAGAACCAATACCGTACGATGTTTCAAAGTATAAACCACAACCTAATCCTATTCTTCCAGAATATGGAAATGTACCACTTGCAGTTAATGAAAAAGAACAATTGCTTTTAGAGCTTTTTCCACAGGTTGCTGATAAATTCCTCCGCGAGACACGCAAACGTGAATATGAAGAACAGCAAAAGAATGTTCCTGAAAAACCAGAGCTGTATCCGCCCGAATTCTGGGAATATCTACTGGTACACATGGAAGCTTAATGGAAGATTTTTTGCAAGGAGCATGAAACCCAATTTATTTGGTTTCGGGATTTTCATGCTCCGTAAGATTTTTGTGATTTTGCATCATTATTTTTTTGATTTTCTTTTTGCATGATTTATACCACCATAACCGTAAACGTTCTGCTATAGTAAACAGATGGTATGGTATCCTATGCATCGGGAAATCAATACATCCCAGGTAATGGCGTATCTCTCCGCCAAAACCTGTTTTAAATCGATATAAACCAGCCATAGGATGTTCTGGATTATCATCAGGAGGTATTCCATATAGATCATACCACTCGCATCCATGTCGTTTTGCATCCTGCATGGCAGACCATTGCAACAAATAGGGAGCCATGAGATTTCTATGTTCATTGCTTGATGCTCCATACAAATATGTTGCTCGCTTTTGATAGTATACGGTAATAATTGCAGCGATCGGCTTTTCTTGAAACCATGCAGTCCATAATTTTACCAGCGGTTGTGTTCCTTGCTGTGAGACAGGGTTCTGAAAGACTGATTCGTAGTATTCTTTTTGATGAATAGCAATTGCATCACGTTTTGCGGTTTCTAGATAGAGATTCCAGAAAATTTCAAAATCATCGCCAGTACTTTCCTTAACCACTAGCTGTTTCTTTGATGCTAATTTTATATTGTAACGCCACTTTGGCTTCATTGCTTGTAATAGCTCTTCTTCAGATTGTTCGAGATTAATCAATACCGTATCTGGGGGCTGTACATTCTGTCCCTTATAGCTCTGATGACTGTGTATTGCTGCAATACAGTTTTCCATTTCATTGTGGTTTAGTACATGATTGGAAAAAATTGCAGTATCAACACGAACACATAAACATTGCTTTGGCAATAAATGCTTTACTGATTGGACAAATTCTGCAAGCTTAGCAAAATAGTCATGAGCGTCTTGTGCATGAACAACTGGATATGGTACATACGCAAGCGAAAAGCTCCGAGCAAATTTTCTCACATATACCAGAATTTCTTTACCTTCAAAGGTGGAGGAAATAATTTCCCACCCAAATTTTTGTTTAATATGTGCCCACCACCATGTCTGATGAAACGATACTGAGGTGTTATCAATAAAAAGATTATCAAGCACGGTACAGTTCCTTGCTCACGGTTTTGCCATAGTCAATAATTGTTAACCAACAGTACCTTGAACAACACGACTGGTTTTTATAGGTGTACCATTTTCATCTACAATCGGTGTGTTATCTACCATTACAAGATGATTTGCTACAGCTATTGGTACTGCAAAGAACGTATCTATCGAAATTTCAGGGTATGTGATTGGTGATACAGTTCCTTGAAGTGTTATTTTTGTTCCTGGACTGCACTGTGGTGCTTCTAGAACTTCAACGATTTCTTTTCCATCATCACCTTTTGTTGAAGCAGCCAGAAGCATGCCTTTACTCTCAACACCACGCAGTTTGGCAGGAAGAAGATTGTTAACAATAATAATGTGTTTGCCGAGGAGTTCTTCTTCTGTGTAGTAGGGAACTAATCCCGATACAATTGTGCGCGGTGTTCCACTTCCGTCATCGAGAGTTTCGATATACAGTTTGTCAGCTTTTGGATGTTTTTCAATAGCAATTATCTTTGCAACTCTCAAGTCAACAGTTTCAGCAAACTTTTGAGCGGGTGCTACCGCCTGTTGTTGCTTGTTGCGATCTTCCATTCGCTCTGCTTGAGTCCCAGAATATTTTTCTTTGAGTGCCATAATAAAATCGGAGTCAAGCTTCTGAAATAAGATGCCTGGATTTACAACAGCATCAATACCACTGAGATGCCCAATATTTTCCCATGTTAGCTTGTTTTCTCCGGTAAATGATAACCCTAAAAAACCTGCAAGCGTTTCCATGGCTTTTGGCATATAGGGATACAGAATTATCGCCAGGTCACGCAGTACATATGTTAAATCGTACAGCAAACTATGGGCAATTTCAGGGTTTTCTGTTCGTGCTTTCCATGGCTCAGTTGCCTGGAAACGTTTATTTGCAATATCGGCAATTAAAAAAGCATCACGGAAAGCATCACGAAGCTCGGCTTTATCTAGTTTTTCACGAATACCGGTTTCCAGTTTATTAATTTCATTCCAAAAAGCTGTATCTGGAGTACCCTGCGGCAGTTTCCCTTTGTAAAATTTTGAAATAAAAGTAAGTGTTCTATTTATTAGATTACCCAGGTTACCAATAAGCTCTCCGTTAACCTTTTCAAGAAAATCAGTCCATGTAAAGGTAAAATCACTTTTCTCTGGACGATTGTAAAAAATATAAAAACGCCAGATATCTGCAGGTATTCCAGATTCAATAGCATCAGTACCAAATACACCAATGCCTTTACTCTTGGAGAACTTTCCAGCTTCATAATTAAGGTATTCTGTGCTGGACATATGATACAGCATCGTCCAATTTTGTCCGCTTCCAAGTAACGTGCTGGGGAAAATAACTGTATGAAACGGAATATTGTCTTTGCCGATGAATTGGAATAATTCAACATTATCGGGATTTTGCCACCAGGTTTTGTAATCAAATCCTTTTTCTTTTGCAAGAGCAGCAGTTATGCTAATGTAACCAATCGGTGCATCAAACCAAACATAAAAAACTTTATTTTCGTATCCTGGCTTTGGAACGGGTATACCCCATTTGAGATCTCGTGTTATTGCACGAGGCTTTAAGCCATCTCGTATCCAGGCCTGTGTCATC
>Ga0209506_1004180_pt1 | contig 11004 bp, 10 predicted proteins | sample AD_JPNHG2_MetaG_FD_184409 | JGI IMG/M metagenome (GOLD analysis project Ga0209506, IMG submission 184409) | Active sludge microbial communities of municipal wastewater-treating anaerobic digesters from Japan - AD_JPNHG2_MetaG (SPAdes) (version 2) | ecosystem: Engineered > Bioreactor > Anaerobic...
ATAGAACAGGAGAGGATAACGGCGATGCCCATCTAAAGAGGCAGGTTATGGGCAGGGAGGTGGTGGTGGCAGTAACAGAGGGAAAACTCGATTTCGGTCCATGGGAGCAGATATTCTATGGCGAATTCGATGGCAGAAGAAAGAAACGGGTGCTGGTGAAGATCATAGGGGAGTAGCCATTACTTTTAATAAGAATCAGCGGAAGGTTGTTCTTTAGGGGAATAAATTATTGGATTGCTATCAGAGGGGGTTGGGATAATAGACATATTATAAAATAACAGGGGGTTTAAATGGGAAATCCTGTAAATATTACATTAATAGCACTTACCCCTTTGTGGACAGGCGGTGTGGATCAGACCTGTGACCACCTGCATGAGACGGGGCTGATCGGTGCGCTACGCTGGTGGTACGAGGCCCGAATGCGGAATTCAGTCAGTGTATGTATGATTCAAATAGATAATCTTAACATAAGACTTAAGGCTTATGCCCCTTTGTTTATTTAGTAGACACAGGAGGAAGTATGGGCAAACAAGACATCCCTCAATGCGAACATGTTTTTCTCTTGATAGGAACTAATCCGTTGCCTAATTATGTCGCCGCCAAATTGTTGTTGAAACCGAATGGACACATCTACCTTGTTCACACCGATGAGACTGCGGAAGTTGCCGACCGTCTGATTGCTGCCTTGCAGATTGGTCAAGTTACCAAGATTCAGGTCAAAGAAGCTGAAAGCACCAACATCTCCGAGCAGGTGGCGAATTATGTTCAGGGGAAGCAGGATGTTGGTCTGAACTACACGGGCGGTACTAAGGCGATGGTTGTTCACGCTTATCGCGCCATGGAAAAGCATTGCCCAAAGGCAGTGTTCAGTTATCTGGATGCGCAGACACTTTGTATGATTGTGGACAACCAACCTGAGCGGTCATATTGTGTTGCTCTTCTGATTCAACCGGCAATTGAGACCATCCTTGCATTGCACGGCTATACACTTCAGCAGAAGCCAGCTACTGAGCCGTTTAAACCGGAGGTGGCTCAGAATTTGGCCCAAACAGACCTCGCGGAATGGCGAGATTGGTGTGATAAAAATCTTCGCAACGGGCCTGACACTCGGTTCCGCAGTAACAAGGATTTGACAGGAGTTTCCCTCTTCAGCAAAATAGACTGGCAAGGTGCCCAGACCTTGAATGACTTAGCCGCCCAATGGGGAAAAAAGGCAAGAGAAGTTGCTGAATGGCTGGACGGCAAATGGTTGGAAAACTACACCCTCTGGTCGTTACAACAGATTGCAAATAGCTGCCAGATTCACGAATCTGCGGTGAATATCATCACCAAGGAACGAAACTTTGAATTTGATGTAGCGGCTATGCGGGGTTATCAGTTATTTGCCATCTCTTGCAGCACTGAAACTCGGAAAAGCAAGCTTAAGCTCAAGTTATTCGAAGCCTATATCCGTGCCCGGCAGATGGGCGGCGACGAGGCACGGGTGGGACTGGTTTGCTGCGCCCCCCAGGATAACTCGGATAGCAATCCGGCTGCGATTCAAAGGGAGATCGAAGAATCCTGGGATGCCGTAGGTAAGGTACGCGTTTTTGGCGCCGAACACTTGCCGGATCTGCCCAGGCATTTGCAAGATTGGTTCAATTCCCAACCGTTGTGAAAGGAGAGGTGCAATGGAAAAACTGACCGTTACCGTCATAGATACAACCGGAATCCAGAGTTATATCTTCGGTAGCAACGTGCTCAAGCAAAACGTGGGCGCATCGGAACTGGTGCGCTGCGCCACGCAGGATTGGGTTTACCAGGAATTGGCGAAACTTGGCGCGACCAATGTGAACCAGAATGGGCAAATCAACGATCAAACTGGTATCGAGAAGGATCATCTGGCATCTGAACTGGTGTATGCCGGCGGCGGCAACACGGTGGTGCTTTTCCGGTCGCCAGATGTGGCCCACGAATTCACCCGCTGCCTGACCCGCCGCGCGCTTCGAGATGCTCCCGGCCTGCATCTGGTCGTTGCCCACAACGAGTTTGACTGGGATACCCAAGCCCTGTCGCAGGTTGTGCAGGAGACTCTTGAACAAGTCCGCTGCAAGAAATACGACCCTGTTGTTTCTACACCGCTATTGGGATTGAGCGTGACGGCGGATTGCCAATACACCGGCCTGCCGGCGGTGGGCAAGAATCAGGACGATAAGCGTGTTTCAGCCGAGGTCAGGGCCAAAGAGGATGCTTTTGAAGCAGCCCACAGACGACTAACGGAGATGCTGTCCCTCGATGGGTATCAAATCCCAAAGGACTTTGATGATTTTGGTCGCACAAAGGGCGAATCCAGTTACATCGCGGTCATTCACACCGACGGCAATGGGATGGGCAAACGGGTAGCGACTATTGCCAACCGCTATCCTGAACCCCCAAAAAATCGCTCCTACATTCAGGCTATCCGTGAGTTCTCTGAATCGGTCAGAAAGGTGGTGCAAGATGCACTGAGTGCTACATATCGCCAACTTGTTCAAGCGATAGACAGCGAAGGAAGGATTGGTGGTGTTGTACTGGTGCGCAACCAAAAGCTGCCATTGCGCCCGATCGTGATGGGCGGTGACGATGTGACCTTTGTCTGTGATGGGCGGTTGGGACTGACCCTGACCGAATTTTACCTGCGTCAGGTCACGGCTCAACCGCTGGCGGATGGCAATCCGCTCTCGGTTCGTGCAGGGATTGCCGTCGTCAAATCGCACTTCCCTTTTGCTCGGGCCTATGCACTGGCCGAAGAATTGGCTAAATCGGCTAAGCGCTATCTCAACGAACGCAAAATTCTACCGTATAACGAGCAAGGCCTTTCGGCGATGGACTGGCACTTTGCCGTCAGCGGCGCGATGCTGAACCTGGAGCAAATTCGGGAGCGAGATTATACTGTTGCGGCAGGCAAGTTGACGATGCGCCCTGTACGTCTGGGGGCAGCAGTTCTCTCGGACTGGCACGCGTGGGAAACCTTTGCGCAAATCGTGACCGAATTTCAGTCTGAAAAGTGGGCTGAACGACGCAACAAAATCTATGCGCTGCGCGATGCACTGCGTAACGGGCCGGATGCAGTCGAACACTTTTTGAAGCTTTATGGTTTTGACCTTCCGGATATACCCGGCAACCCAGATTCAGCCAAGAGCGGCTGGATTGGCAATGAATGTACCTATTTCGACGCGATCGAGGCTTTAGAATTTTTCGTGTCGTTGGAAGGAGGCCGACTATGACCACATTTTGGTTGAAATTCACCCTCAAAAGCGATGCCACCTTCGGGCGCGGTGATGGCGTTGCTGACATATTGGATGGTGAAGTGCAGCACAATGCTTACGGATTGCCCTACCTGGGAGGACGTGCGCTCAAGGGATTATTAGTAGAAGAGTGCGCTAACATTCTTTTTGCACTTGAGTGCCAGGGTCAGGCAGGACGGTGGCAAGAAGCAGCACAGCGTCTATTCGGTAGACCCGGCAGTCAAGATACAGACCAATCTTTGCTCCACGTGGGAGACGCTCGTTTGCCGGAGGGCCTGCGACAGGCCGTTAAGCGGGGTGTCGAACGTGGCGAACTGACCCGCGAACAGGTGTTGCACTCGCTGACAGCGATCCGGCGCCAGACATCTATAGATGCCAAAACCGGCGCGCCGTTGAAGGAGACCTTGCGCTCTATGCGAGTCATCCTGCGCAAGACACCTTTTGAAGCGGCTTTGACCTTTGGGGCCTATCCCACATCGGATGACCTGGCCTTGCTGGCGGCTTGCGTCAAGGCGTTGCGGCGGGCCGGCACAGGCCGCAATCGAGGACGCGGAAAACTCACGGCTCAATTGTGCGATGCGCAAGGCCAGGATGTCACCGAGACTCACTTTGCTCGCTTTCAACAGGAGGTCGCTCGATGAAGGCATTAACCTATGAACTTTACCTTTTGGAGCCGCTGCTAGCAACCCGGCTTGGCGGCGGCGATCCCAATAGCGCGGTGGGATTTGAGCTTGTCCCCGGCAGTATGGTTCGAGGAGCGGTGATCGCTCGTTATGTCCGACAGAACCAGGCCGATGCCGCTGATGCAACTTTCCGTCACCTCTTTTTGGACGGCAATGTACGGTTTTTGAACGCCTATCCGCAAGCCTATGGCCAGCGGGTTTTGCCCGTGCCGTTATCCTGGTATCGGGAGAAAGATGGCGGCAAGACGGCACCGGTTTATGATTTTGCCGTGGGGGTTCCAGAGAATGGTGACCGGCAATGGCAAAGGATAGGGCAACCTTTTTGCCATCTGTGGGTCGGCGAGGATGAAGGTTGCAAAGTTGAACTGGCAAAACCGGACCAGCACATCAACATCCACACTGCTCGCGAGGATCGCCAAAAGGTGACCAAAGGCGAAAGCACGGTCTTTCGGTATGAGGCCCTGGCCCCGGAGCAGACCTTTTGCGGCGTCATTCTGGCCGAACAAGAACAAGACCTGGAGATGCTGCAACAGTGGTTGTTGGAAGGCGAGGTCATCAGCCTGGGCGGTTCTCATCTGGCAGGTTATGGTCAGGTGCGCCTGCAAAAGGTCAGCATTCAGAACGATTGGCGTGAATACATGCCAGTCGGAGACGATACCGATTTCATCATCGTAACCTTGTTGAGCGATGCCCTGATCCGCAACCCGCAAACCGGCGCTTATGTCACCACGTTGAAACCGATCGTTGGGTGTGACCACCAGCAGGCATTCGTAAATGTGCGGGTGGTCGGCGGATTCAATCGCAAATGGAACCTGCCGCTGCCGCAGGCGCCGGCCATCCAGGCCGGAAGCGTCTTTGTCTATCAGGCAGACGATGATTTGCTATCACGACTGCAATCTTTGGAGGTGAGCGGTATCGGTGAGCGCCGCACCGAAGGCTTTGGGCGGATCGCCGTCAACTGGCATCGCGCGGCGGAAGTCACCCTGGCGGAAAAACCCGAGCCTACCAAGCCGTTGCCGTTCGCCCTGAAAGATGACGATAGCGTGAATCTGGCGCGGCGAATGGTGGAGCGGATGTTGCGCCAAAAACTGGAACGGGCACTGGTCGCTGCGGTCAACCGGTTCAAGATTCAGAATCCGCCAAGTAACGCCCAACTCTCGCGGATGCGCATCGTCGCGCAACAGGCGTTCTCGCAAAATGACGTGCAAGTCATCATTCGGCATTTGGACGGGATGAAAAAGGCGGCCCGCGATCAATTCCAGCGCGCCAGAGTTGTTAGTGAGCGCCTGGACGATTGGCTGCGCGCAAGAGCGGAGAAAGTGCAGGGTATATGGGAATTGCTTCAGGTAAACCCAAATCAAAACCCTGTTCTGGGCGGGATTTGTCCTGACTGGACTGAGACTTTGGCGCTGGAATACACCGTCCGACTGCTCGATAGCGTGCTGCACAAGGCTCAGAAGGGAGGCCCCCATGAGTAGAGGACACTGGCAAGACAGCCGCAAGATCGTAGAACGGATCATGGTTTGCGGCGATCTGGTTTTGGAGACGCCGGCCTGTTTCGGCAATGGCGAGAGAACCAGTCTGACCGATATGCCGCTGGCATTAGATCCCCTGGAAGGGCGCGGTCTGCTTACCGGCACGTCCATTGCCGGCGCACTGCGTGCCTATCTGCGCGAGCGGGAGTTTGGCTATGGGAGAGATGGCGGGAGCGATGTGCTACACAATCGGCTCTTCGGTCGTCAGGAGGACAACGAAGGTGAACAAAGTTGGGTCATCACGTATGACGCGCTGAGCGAGTCCGTGCCGGGCATAGAGTTGCGCGACGGCGTGGCGATTGATTCTAAAACCCGCACCGCCGAGAGCAAGAAAAAATTTGACTTTGAGTTGTTGGAGGCCGGGACACACTTCCCGTTGCGTGTGGAACTGTTGATTCCCCAGAATCAGGATCGCAACACGCTTTTGGAAGGACTGGCGATTGCGCTGCAAGGATTGGAGAACGGCGAGATTCGCCTGGGCGCGCGCAAGCGACGGGGACTGGGGCAATGCCGGGTGACCGAGTGGCGGGTGATGTGCTACGATCTGACCACTCCAGAAGGATTGCTGAATTGGCTGAACCAAACCGGCACACCCCAAACAGGTTCACGCATTGCCGACCTGCTGGGGGTGAAGGCTGAGATGGATCGCCGTGAAGCATTTACGGTAGAGGCAACTTTTGGGTTGGATGGATCATTGCTCATCCGCTCCGGGCAAGGCGAGGCTGGCGCGCCGGATATGGTTCATTTGCAATCCCGCCGTGACGGGCGCCTGGTCCCCATCCTCAGCGGTACCAGCCTGGCCGGCGCGCTGCGGGCCAGGGCGTTGCGGATCGCTCAAACGGTGGGAACTCGGGAAAAAGCAGCAACACTGGTGAATGACCTGTTTGGGCTGCGCATCCAATCCTCAAAAGACCAGCCGACGGCCAGCCGCCTGACTACCGCAGAAACCGAAATCGGCTCGCCTTTGTCCCTCGTGCAAACCCGGGTCAAAATTGATCGCTTTACCGGCGGCTCTTTTCCCACCGCCTTGTTCAGCGAACAGCCGGTTTGGGGGCAAAAAGATACCACGCTCACCGCCAGGGTCACCATCCAGCAACCGACCGAAGCGGAGATTGGACTGCTCCTGCTGCTGCTCAAGGATTTGTGGACCGGCGACCTGCCGCTGGGCGGCGAGCTCAGCGTAGGGCGCGGACGGCTCAAGGGCCAAAAGGCTACATTGACTCACAAGGGCCCAGGCGCATCCCAACAATGGGTAATAGCGCGAGAAAGCGATCATTTGAACATAAAGGGTGACAAGGAGCGGTTGGAACGATTCGTGGCCGCTTTCGTGAAGGAGGTGCGGGAATGAAAGCACAACATTCCATTCAGACCGTTTCCATAGCGGCGAATTTCGCTTCTGAACCGGTATCGGTGTTGGAAGAACTGGCAAGGGCCTATAACCTGCGCTGGCTGTTGGCCCACGCTGACGACGGCGTAATCTGGGGCGAACTCCGCGCCGATGGGTTGCATCTATCGGGCAACGCCTTTCCTGATGTCTCGCCGTCGCTGCGGGCCGAGATGCTACAGCAGGCCCGGCTCTTCGGCCCTCAGGGCGAGATTTTGCTGTGGAAAGAAAATGCCGCCTGGCGCGGGCGTCTGATTCAAGATGAGGCAAGCGAGACAGAAGACGCCTTTGATGAAACGCATTTGCTTTGGGGAACCGAAGTAGAAGAGCGGCGGGATGGTTTTACGTTATTGCGGGAGGGCAGAGAAGGCCTGCGCCACGCCCCGCCCTTGCCCGATAACGCTCAACTGCCGGTGCGCTTGGGGGTGCGCCATTATGTGGCCTATGATGCGAATGGGCAGGCTTACATTCCTTACAGCCGGCTGACCGGCATTGATGCTCGAGGAGGTGAGCAATGAACCCCAAACACCACAATCCCAAACAAAAGCGCCGCGACAGAGATGGTCACGAGTTTTGGGCGCACGCGCCGTACAACTTTGTGCCGTTGCCGGAAAAAGTGGTCGCCGTTGATCTGGCGCAGATGCCCGGTCACGATGTTTATACCGGATATACCGGCTACATTGACTGTGCGCTGGAAACCCGCTCGCCGCTTTACACGCGCTGTGCGCTGGAGCCAGAATTTTTTGCCCGCTGGGCCGATAACATACGCAAAATGATGAGTGACGATCGCAAAATGATGAGTGACGATGAAGCGCGGCGGAAATACGCGCAGTTTTTCCATCTGGACGACGCCGAACGCCCGGTCATCCCCGGCAGTAGTCTGCGCGGGATGGTGCGCGTACTGGTGGAAATTGCTGGCTACGGAAAGATGCAGTGGGTAACGGAACGGCGGCTTTTCTTCCGAACGGTGGACAGTAGTGTTATTGGCAAACATTATCGTTCTCGTATGACAGGAAAGGTAGAAACGGGTTTTCTTCGGAAGCGGGGCCGAGAGTATTATATCAAGAAATGCGACTCTGCTCGCATCCGGCGTGGGTTGCTGGGAGGGGTTGAAGAACTCTACGCAGGGGAGCCACCTAATCGGACACCGCGCTGGAAAGGCCAGCCGGCTCAGTATTGCCCGGTATGGGTGAAACTATCAAACAACAGGCGGTTTGTGGAACATATCCAGTACCAATCGGCTTCGGATTGCTCAGAAGGCAGACTGGTTATTACGGGGGATGTACCTGGCAAGAAAAAGGAATTTGTGTTTTTAATGCCCCAGGTGGATGCTGAAGAAATTCCCGTTTCAGACGAGATCATTCGGCGCTTTCACGACGAAGATCAAATTACTTTGTGGCAAGAAAGAGCATTCCCCAAGGATGCTCCTCTGCCTAGCAGGAGTAATGGATATCTCCCTGAAGACCGCTTCCTACAAAGAGAAGGTGTGCCCATCTTTTTCCTCCGAGAAAATGGGGCGCTAACATTTTTGGGGCGTGCGCAGATGTTTCGCCTTCCATACACACAGAGTCCTCTTGATTTGGTGCCGCCTGACCTGCGTCAACCGAACGACATAGACCTTGCTGAAGCCATTTTCGGCTGGGTCCCTGAGGCAGAGCGAGAGCACGGCCGGGCCGGTCGGGTCTATTTTACAGAAGCGGCTTGTGAAGCAGGACAAAAGGATATCTGGCTTTCTGATGTGGCGATCACCCCTCGCGTCCTGGCAAGTCCCAAACCTACTACCTTTCAACACTATCTGGTGCAGGATAAAGACAAGGGCCACGACCCGAATAACAAACAGCAACTGGCTCATTATGCCACACCGGACAATGAAACGACCATCCGTGGTCATAAACTCTACTGGCATCGAAGAGAGGTTAAATTGGACGATGTGCGCGAGCGCAATGGGGTAGACTGGTCTACCGACACCCAGCACACTGCCATCAGACCGGTCAAGGCCGGCGTCACTTTCCGTTTTCGCATCTACTTTGAGAACCTGCGCGACTTTGAGTTGGGCGCGTTGCTCTGGGTGCTCACCCTGCCGGGCGAGCCGGATAAAGACTACTGCCACAGTCTGGGGATGGGCAAGCCCCTGGGGATGGGCGCGGTCAAGATCACGCCGACGCTTTATTTGAGCGACCGGGCCGAGCGTTATACCCGATTGTTCGCGGGTTCAGATTGGCAACTTGAAGAGAAACCGCCGGACACGCAATCGTTTATCTGTGCCTTTGAGAATTTTGTTCTCAATGGGATGGATGCCAAAGAACGCGGCCAGGCGCGATCGCTCAACGAGGTGGAGCGCATCAAGATGTTGCTCAAGATGCTGGAATGGCCGGGGCCGGATCGCTCGCTCACTGAGTATATGGTCATTGAGCCGACAAATGAATACAAGGAGCGGCCGGTCTTACCAGATCCGTTGTACATCGAGGAAGGTGATAATACTATCAAAGATATTAAAGATAGTTTTAGGACAAGCTGAGGCATAATTTAAGCTTGTTTCCGTTGTTCTTTGACAATTGAATAGTTTCCTGAATGCATGGGATTTGTATGGGAATGAAGGATTGTGACCTCTGATGCTGCTTTGGATATTATAAACTCTGGCACCGGGTGGCGGGTTTTCGCCACCCGTATACAAAATTGCCTCTACAGGATTACAAGGTCAGATGATGAGTCTAACATGTTGTCATAAAAAGGAATTTTTGTTATAATTTCTTTCGGGGAGGCGGGGCATGCCCATAAGTCAGCCAAAATATATAATAAACGAAAGGGGGAGAAGAAAGGGGTTATACTGAGTATGGATGAATATGAAGAGTTCCTTCAAGACCTTGAAGACTTGGTGGCTATAGCGGAAAGACAGGGTGAAAAAGTAGTTTCTCATGAAGAACTCATAAAAGAATTGCAAAGAGATGGATGCATTTAAATACGCCCATAGATAAGGGCGTGAAATTCATGAACTGTATCGTCATATACGATATTGTGGAAGATAAAATCAGAAATAAGATTGCCGATATCTGCCTTGATTTCGGGCTTACCCGCATACAGTATTCGGCCTTCTTTGGCGAGCTTTCCCATAATCAGAAAGAGACCCTATTCAAAAAGGCAAAAAGGACTATCGGCGATAGACCTGGCAACATCCAGATATTCCCTGTCTGTGAAAAGGACCTGGCATTGAAACTCGAATATATCGTGGAAAAGGATGAGAAGGATTGATGCAAGGAACTAACCCTGTTGCCTTTCTTACTGCTGGTGATATAAAACAGTTCTTTTACTGCCCCCGTATTGTATATTTTAGATACCTCATGCCCTCTTTCAGACCAACTACCTACAAGATGGAGGAGGGAAAGCTAAGACAGGCAGAGGAGGTCACCCTTGAAAAGAGAAGGACCCTTGTGAGATTTAACATAAAAGGATACAAAAAAGGCAGCATGTCCGAAGAGAGAGTTATAGAGAGGCTCTTCAGTGTAAAACTTTCCTCTTTGCGGCTTGGCATATCAGGCATCGTGGATATGGCCATAATTGCCCATGATGAAGTCATTCCTGTTGACTTTAAAGACGGTGCATTCTCTGTGGGTGAGGTCATCCCTCTTCATCATAAGTACCAGCTTTTAATCTACGGGCTTCTCCTCGAAGAGAGGCACAGAAAAAAGGCAAAAAGGGGCTTTATCCATAGCCTCGAGGACGGCACCACAAAGGAGGTATATTTCACCGATGGTGCAAGGATGTATCTTACAGGTAAGATAAGAAAGATTCGGGAGATTCTAAATAGCGAAGTTATGCCCGATGAAACACCATACAGAGGACGGTGTAAAGAATGTGAGTTTAGGCCTGTATGCAGGGGTTAATATGTGTAAAGAAACCGAAAATAATTTAAGGGGCATTAAGAGGGTTAAATGTATTTTCTAAGCCCTGAAGAGCACAAATATGTTACGAGAAAGCTTCTGATGGATGCCAGAAGGGATGAGGTTCATCCGGATTTAAGGGGCTGGAACTGGTCTCAACCTCCCATAGTGACAGACTCAAGATCAAGGCTTGGGGTCTCGGACATAGCAAACCTATACTGTCCCACAGGCAGGGACCTCTATCTTAAAAAGGTCGGC
>Ga0209506_1004204_pt1 | contig 10955 bp, 8 predicted proteins | sample AD_JPNHG2_MetaG_FD_184409 | JGI IMG/M metagenome (GOLD analysis project Ga0209506, IMG submission 184409) | Active sludge microbial communities of municipal wastewater-treating anaerobic digesters from Japan - AD_JPNHG2_MetaG (SPAdes) (version 2) | ecosystem: Engineered > Bioreactor > Anaerobic >...
AGCCCGTCGTTACCGGCGAAGAAGGCGGAGGGACCACCATTTACTCCGGTCTGGATCCCATAGCTGCTGCCAAAGCCTTCAAAGCGATCGCCCATGATGTTGAACAGGCAATCCCCAAACTGGAAGATCTTGGATGGGTGTTGTATGAATCCGGTAAACGAACGGTCAAAGACTGGATGGCGAACATGAAATCCCACCTGGGCGGCATGTGGGACCAGTTCAAGGAACATTCAGAAGCTATTTGGGCAAAGGTCGAGGAAAGAGCGCAACGCAGACAGCTTTATTCTAACGTCGAGGAAAAGATCGGCAAGGAACCCGTAAACTCTCCTGACATTCTCGAAAAGCAGATGACGGGGAAGGTGAGCAAACCTACCGACCCCAATGTCCCTTTGAGCAAACTCATCGGTGATGAACGAGGGTTTATCTCTCTCGACGTCATCAAAGACATCGACAACCTTATCCGTAACTACCTTACCGGAAAAACGAGCAAACTCCCGACTCAACCCTTTGACCCTCTGAAATACTTTGGTGGTCCATGGGGTGCAATCAGGAAGCAATTTATCCATTTCCTTACCGTAATGGACAAGTTCGGACCCAAGGCCGAAGGGGTAAGGGAAATGATCGCTGAAATGGATATCAAGGCGATGACCATTTCCAAATACTACAAGGCCTTGGAACCTGTGTTTACCCTACATCCCGATAAGGTTATCAAGGTTCTCGATTTCATAGCGGAACAAAGGGTGAACAGAGTCCGTGGGATGATTCCCGATACGGAACTTATTCAAAAAGGTTTCTCTTCCGAAGAAATCAACCTTTACAAAACCGTCCGCAAAGTAACCGCAGACATGGTTGATGAAATTCGGGACACCTTACTCGGCAACATCAAACTTCCTCCTCAATACTCCATACCTCGAAACACTGCCGATGCCAAAGCCCTTTACGATGCCGTTCGCAAAGACCCCGAGGCATCCAAAACCCTTGTCCGTAATGCTAAACTCGCTTACGAAACCAACCGCATTGCCGACTTGGAAAAGGATCTGCATTATGTTCCCTTTAACCGTTACGGAAAGTATTTTGTTGCAGTAAAAGATCCCTCGGATAAACTTCAGAGATTGGAGTTTTACGACAAGAAAAGGCAAGCCGAAACAAGAGAAGCGGAACTCAGAATCGACTATACCAAAGACCCTAAGACCGCTGACTGGCGGGTTTACAGCGGCAAGAACGAAAGGGGCAAACTCGGTATAACCTATCAACTCTCTCCCACTACAATCATATTCACCAGACACGTGCTGGAGAAGTTCAAGGAAATGGGAGAGTTGAACAAAGACCTTGCCGATATCTATGACGACCTCGATACCATTATGCGTAAATGGGGCAACAAATTCCCTACGCATTTGGTCAAAGCCGAAATGGTTCCCGGATGGAGCAAAGACTATATCCGTAGCTTTGCATCCTATATTCAGGGCATGAGCACGTTTATCGCCAATGCTAAACAGGCGAGTAAGGTAAGGGCTGCGATAGCCAAGCTTGACCCTATTGCCGACAGACCTTTGATCGACTGGATGGAGCAGAAATATGCTTTCATCAAATCCCGTAACTCCATGTCTTCAGGTATTAACCGTTTCCTGTTCTCTTACTATCTTGCAGGAAACGTTAAAAGTGCTTTGATCAATAGCTTACAGCATCTCAACTCGGTAGCTTACTCCACCAAATGGTTGTCGGTAAACGAATCCCTCAAAACCCATGCAATAGCTTCCAAATACGCCGGTCAGTATCTTATCGGCAGACCTCAAGGTATCCCTGTCGATGTATTGGATATTATCGAAGACCTTAAAAGTCGTGGAAGAGTATCGGCTGAAGCTATCGAAACCCTTGCCGGTATTTCTGCAAGTAAAATCTCTTTGACCAACGACGCCGTGAGAACCCTTTCCATCGGGTTCCGTAAAGCCGAAGAGTTCAACCGTATTCATGCAGTGGTCACGGGTTATCAGATTGCCAAAAGGCTCAAACTCGATCGAGAAGGAACGATTTCATTCATCGAGCGATTCATTAACGACACTCAATACGAATACTCCAAACTCGGTGTTCCTCTCATCGCCCAAAACCCCATCATCCGACCCTTTTGGGCTTTCCGAACCTACACCTACAACTGGCTGAGGGTGATGAAGAACCTGTTACAGGAAAAAGAATACAAAACTTTTGTGGCAATGCTGACCCCCCTCTACGCTTTGGGGGGGCTTACCGCAATCCCGTTTGTTCAGGAAGCGCTATCGGCAATCAACGCTGTTACAGGATTCGATCTTCACACCTGGTTGAGAGAAAAGGAACAAGAATCCGGCGGAAACGGCGAAGCGACAGATATGATGGTTTACGGTGTCCCTGCCGCTGCTGTTGGTGCGGCTGTCGGTGCTTCCCTCAACCCCTTCGAACTTCCCAATATCGGCACTCGAACAAGCCTCGAAGAAGCAGCGTTGCAGACGGCTATGGGTCCTGTGGGTGGTCTTTATCAGCGTGTCAAACGAGCGGCGATTATGCAGACACGGTATGGGGATACTTACCGTGCAGTGGAAAACCTGATGCCGGAAGCTATCCGTAACCTTATGGTAACTTGGAGATGGAAAGCCGAAAAGGGGGCACGAGCGGCAACCGGTGAACCCTATGCCGAAAACATGATCCCCGGTGAACTTACCCTTCGTGCTTTTGGCATCCAACCTGTGCGGTATCTGAAGGGGTTGGAGAAAGTGGAAAGGATGAGAGAGATTAGTGAAGCTGCCGATACCGATACGGCCAAAATTAACCTTTCCATCGCCAAACATCTTCATCGCATTATGTCGAGCACGAATGATAAGGAGATTGCCGAAGCGGAAGAGAAGCTGAACAACATTGTTGAAAACCTGATGGCAAAGAATCTCGAATATGCCGAAAAGGGTGAATATCACAAGATGATTATCCCCGACAAACGGGCAATCAAGATGAACGTCCTGAGAATTATCGAACCCGACATCTACCATATCCTCAAAGCTCCCCAAAAAGCACGACCCGAAACACTACACCTCATCCAAACCTGGGCAAACAAACTGAACCTCAACGAAGAAGACATGACGGAGAACATGGAAGAAGAAGAATGACAAACAACCCAATCCTTGACTTTTACATAAACATCTATCTCACTTCACTGATATTGTTCTGGGGATGGATAACGATAGGAAGATAGCAGAAAATGAAACGTAAAACCGCTTTGGTGATTGGAACGGGTATAGAAGTCGAACATGCCGTAGCCCTTGACATTGGTTATGGGGATCTGATAAACTATTTCCGTAAACATGGGAAGGTCTGCTTTGGTGCTGGACTGGGCGAGAAGATGGAAACGGACAGGTGGTGGCTGAAGTTAGACGTTTACAAAATAAAGTAACATAACCAGATGATAAAGAACATTCCAGGCAAACTAAAAGTACTCTCGCTTTTTTCAGGTTGTGGCGGGATGGACCTTGGCTTTGAGGGGAGGTTTCGCGTTTTGGCCAAGTCGGTCAATGCGGAAATTTATCCTGAATGGGCGGTAAACCAGGTGGACGGTGACGGATGGATAAAGCTACCTGAAACGGTTTTTGAAACGGTTTTTGCGAACGATATCGCCCGGTCAGCCAAAGCGGCTTGGGTTCCCTATTTTGAAAAAAGAGGTCGCCTCCAAAGCTCTTTTCATCTAAAGAGCGTGGTTGATTTGGTTAAGGAAAGCAAGAACAACAAAGATGTTTTTCCTGACGCCGACGTCGTTACGGGCGGTTTCCCGTGCCAGGACTTCAGCCTTGCGGGAAAAAGAGAGGGCTTTAACTCGAGTAAAGCCCACCACGGCGGGTTGCTGAGCGATAGCGACAACCCCACCGAGGAAAACAGGGGAAAACTCTACATATGGATGAAGCGAGTTATGGAGATAGTCCAGCCTAAAGCGTTTGTCGCCGAGAACGTTAAAGGTCTCGTCAGCCTTTCAAACGCCAAGGAAATTATCGAAAACGACTTCAGGAACATCGGCTCAGGGTACGTCGTGGTCGATGCGCAGGTTCTTTACGCCCCGATGTACGGCGTGCCCCAGAACCGGGAAAGAGTGTTCTTCATCGGCTTCAGAAAAGACGCTTTACGAGATGAAGCGCTCAGGGAACTGACGGCCAAAGAGATCGACGAGCGGTACAACCCGTATCCCCGGCAAACACACGGTGCACCTAAACAATCATCCCTCCATAAGAACAGCTTGCCACCCTACGTAACCGTGGGCGACTACATCGGTGATCTGCCGGAGCCGGAAAACTCCGACGATCCGTCCCACCGGGCGTATTCAAAGACGAAATGGTACGGGGGGTATTACCAGGCACGAAGGGAGGTTGACCTTAGAGGCGTGGGACCGACAATAAGAGCCAACCATAACGGCAACATAGAGTTTAGAAGGCTTTCTGCTGAACACGGTGGGAAGCACCTTCTCGAACTGAAAGAAGGCTTGAAGGAGAGGCGTTTGACGGTACGCGAGTGCGCGAGGATCCAAACGTTTCCAGATGACTTCGAGTTTGTGAGGGAACCGTCAGCACTGGGGGAGGAGTACAGGTTAAGCATGTCTGAAGGTTATAAACTTGTCGGTAATGCCGTACCGCCATTGCTCGCTTTTCACATAGCATGGCGTTTGCAGGAAATCTGGTCTTTGATTTTTAAGCACTAAGAGAAAACAATGATTATATCTGAGAAAAATGACAATACCAACAACCCGGCTGGAGGGACATAGAGATTGCTTCCGAATGGGCACTGGCCGGGTGGAAAGAGGACATTTTAATCAATTTCGGTGGTAAATAGAGGAAAAAATATGACCACGTTCGTGTAAACCTCTTATGTTTTAACTGATATACATGACTTGGAGATCAAAATAAAGGAACTCAGGGAGGTCCTTTGATATGCACTATTGCAAAGTCTGTGGGAAACCCCTAAAATCCAAAAGATACTGCCACGAACACAAAGGGAAAAGCCTTCTAACTAATCAGACTAAACTCTGCCTCCGATGCGGTAAACCCTTCCTGTCCGAAGGAATCCACAACAGGCTTTGTAATAGGTGCAAAGAAACAAACGCTGAAATCTACAATCCGTGGGAGTGAGACGATGGACGAATGGTGGATCAGCACCAAACACTTTACCTGCTGGGCCAAAACGGATAAAGATGGTAAAATAGTAGATTCCGCTCCATACTTGCGCAAACAAATAGGAAACAATCTGGATAAGTTCCTCAATGATTTACGTTATTATCGTATTGCGAAATTGAAGTTGAAAAAGAGGGAGGGCAAAAATGTATAAGGTGGAAGTATTCGATGCCGAACACAACGACTATATCCTTCACTCGTATCACAAAAACAGGGAATATGCCGAAATCCAGGCCGAAGTAAAAGCAATGGCTGGGGGGAGTGTGCGAATAGTTCACGAGGGCAAAGCGATCTTGTGGTATCGAAACGGGAAAAAGATAATCGGTCGGCAAAAGGTTAAGAGCTAATTTTCTATTGACAACGTTGCCGAACTATTGTATATAGGAAACGCCTCCTTTCTTCCATAATACCTTCCTTCTTGTCCCCCTGGCTTCCATAGTCGGGGGGATGCCTGTTTAGTGGGGCTTGTGGGTGGTGTTTTCGGCGGGGATGGAATAGCGCATCCGAAGATGGGGGCAGGAAGGCCAGTTACAGAAGGGATACTTTTCTGGCTTGCATTCGGTGTCGTCAATGTCACACTGACAGTAATTCCACACCTTTATCGGTCGCGTCGGCTTATTGTTCGTCATAGCAGAGACGCTTCGACTGTTCTACGCCGCACCAGTCCGGGGAGTATTTTTCCGCCCGCCCGGACCCACTTCATCAGCTCCCTTTTCGCTTCGGGCCAGTCTTGTTGATTTATTCTCCGACGGAGGGTCGAGGCCTGAAGTCTGCCGGGGCCGAGATTGTATGTAAAATCGATGATCGCCCCTTGCCTGGGGGGATCGTCACGGAGCACCGGACAATATCGCAACGTTGCCGCCTGGCTTCGTTTGAGTTCCCAGAGTAACAGGGATTCGGCTTCCTGTATCGTTATCGGGGGATCTTTGAGGGTTACTCTTCTGCCGTCGGGATACATAGTCGAGCCGAAACCGATAGTGGGGACTCCGGCAGGGCAGAGGTAGGGCCTGGGCCTGAATCCCTCGAAGGTTTTACAAATATCGGCGGCTATTTCCAGCGGATCCACTGACTTACTTTACCCTTTCAAAAACACGTGACAAAAACCAAAAGTTGATGATCCCAGCCCAGATCGCCATGTCGTCTGTGGTCCATGATACCTTTACCGCTTCCCACCAAACCTGACCGGCGTTGACGGCAGAAACAAATATGGCGCCCTTGGCAGCGCAGTAAAGGGCCATAAACCAGTAGGTGATAACAGGCCGGACGGTAGAGCTGAGAGCGTCAATCCAAGGAATCCCGGACGGACGCATCTGAGACGAAATAGCTTCCTTGAGAGCGTCCAGGGAACCGGTATTCCATGCCTGCTGACCCTGAGCCTCGATTTCTTCTATCCTCTGATCACCCTTCAGTTTCTGAAACTCAAGGGCCTTGTCCTGCATGGCGAGTTCGTGTCTTCGTTCGTCTTTTCGATCCAGCCATTTGAGAAGTTCGGGAACGATACGGAAAACACCTCCGAGAAGACCACCAAGTAGTGTCTCGAACATAACCTCACCTCCCGTCTATTTTATCTCGAACCTTGGAGTCCGAGCGGTTACAGTTACCTCTCGGATGGGATTGACCCTATACCTCCCGCTCCATTGGAAATAGTAGTTACCGGGAGGTAGCTTCGGGATTTCTACTTGATGAGTCGTGCAACCTTCTCCCACAGGATAATTGGCGGTGATGGTCGGCAACGTGATGATATAGCCGTTAATGAACTGTTTGGAAACTTCTGCCGGTAAGTCCATCTTCTTTATGAACTTCATTTTGTATGTGATGCATTCGCCGTTCTTGAAATCCTGTATGGTTATGTATTCTATCTTCAACGGTTCGTAAGGCCAGAAGGCCCAATAAAACATTAGTCCTTGAGAGATGAAAATAACAGCAATCAGAGCATATCCTAAAATTCTTTGCGGAAGCGATAATATGTTCATTCGTGCATCTCCAACGAGCGTATCCTATTGAAAACCTCATTAAAGGTCGCTGTAGTTTTGGAGCAGTTATCTCTGATATCCTCAGCCAAGACCTTTCGTCGTTCGCAACAAATGGGATCGGATACTTTTGTATCCAGCTTCTCCGCCATCTTGTCAAGTCGGGAATTGACACTATTGATCCACATTTTGATGAAATACATAGCGGCTGCCCATCCGAGTCCGTTTGCAATGATGATATGCTGTATCTCCACCTTCAAGTCTCCTTCATTCTATTACTCCTTCCGTGCATTTCGAAAATTTCTATCAACAACATAGGCGTATGCAAAAATTCCAATAACCAAAATAAATCCCACGATCACCTGCAAAGTCAGAGACGGAAGCATGAGAAAATAAGCTATTACTATGAGAGCAACAATTTTGGAAGTGATCATAACAGGAAGGGGGCCGAAGATATCAAATAAGTATCTCATCACGGGATTGGCTTCATATACTCCTCGCACTTGTAGGGCTTTGTGGGTCGAGTAGATGTCCAGAATTTGGAGAACGGTAAACAAGGCAAACAAAGACCACTTCATAAGGCTGTAATACTCCATCTCGTCACCTCCCTATTGTTATCCACCCCCAAAATAGTATTAGTGAAGTAATGTATATGTTTATGTAGATGTCAAGAATAGGGTTGTTTGTCATTCTTCTTCTTCCATGTTCTCCGTCATGTCTTCTTCGTTGAGGTTCAGTTTGTTTGCCCAGGTTTGGATGAGGTGTAGTGTTTCGGGTCGTGCTTTTTGGGGAGCTTTGAGGATATGGTAGATGTCGGGTTCGATAATTCTCAGGACGTTCATCTTGATTGCCCGTTTGTCGGGGATAATCATCTTGTGATATTCACCCTTTTCGGCATATTCGAGATTCTTTGCCATCAGGTTTTCAACAATGTTGTTCAGCTTCTCTTCCGCTTCGGCAATCTCCTTATCATTCGTGCTCGACATAATGCGATGAAGATGTTTGGCGATGGAAAGGTTAATTTTGGCCGTATCGGTATCGGCAGCTTCACTAATCTCTCTCATCCTTTCCACTTTCTCCAACCCCTTCAGATACCGCACAGGTTGGATGCCAAAAGCACGAAGGGTAAGTTCACCGGGGATCATGTTTTCGGCATAGGGTTCACCGGTTGCCGCTCGTGCCCCCTTTTCGGCTTTCCATCTCCAAGTTACCATAAGGTTACGGATAGCTTCCGGCATCAGGTTTTCCACTGCACGGTAAGTATCCCCATACCGTGTCTGCATAATCGCCGCTCGTTTGACACGCTGATAAAGACCACCCACAGGACCCATAGCCGTCTGCAACGCTGCTTCTTCGAGGCTTGTTCGAGTGCCGATATTGGGAAGTTCGAAGGGGTTGAGGGAAGCACCGACAGCCGCACCAACAGCAGCGGCAGGGACACCGTAAACCATCATATCTGTCGCTTCGCCGTTTCCGCCGGATTCTTGTTCCTTTTCTCTCAACCAGGTGTGAAGATCGAATCCTGTAACAGCGTTGATTGCCGATAGCGCTTCCTGAACAAACGGGATTGCGGTAAGCCCCCCCAAAGCGTAGAGGGGGGTCAGCATTGCCACAAAAGTTTTGTATTCTTTTTCCTGTAACAGGTTCTTCATCACCCTCAGCCAGTTGTAGGTGTAGGTTCGGAAAGCCCAAAAGGGTCGGATGATGGGGTTTTGGGCGATGAGAGGAACACCGAGTTTGGAGTATTCGTATTGAGTGTCGTTAATGAATCGCTCGATGAATGAAATCGTTCCTTCTCGATCGAGTTTGAGCCTTTTGGCAATCTGATAACCCGTGACCACTGCATGAATACGGTTGAACTCTTCGGCTTTACGGAACCCGATGGAAAGGGTTCTCACGGCGTCGTTGGTCAAAGAGATTTTACTTGCAGAAATACCGGCAAGGGTTTCGATAGCTTCAGCCGATACTCTTCCACGACTTTTAAGGTCTTCGATAATATCCAATACATCGACAGGGATACCTTGAGGTCTGCCGATAAGATACTGACCGGCGTATTTGGAAGCTATTGCATGGGTTTTGAGGGATTCGTTTACCGACAACCATTTGGTGGAGTAAGCTACCGAGTTGAGATGCTGTAAGCTATTGATCAAAGCACTTTTAACGTTTCCTGCAAGATAGTAAGAGAACAGGAAACGGTTAATACCTGAAGACATGGAGTTACGGGATTTGATGAAAGCATATTTCTGCTCCATCCAGTCGATCAAAGGTCTGTCGGCAATAGGGTCAAGCTTGGCTATCGCAGCCCTTACCTTACTCGCCTGTTTAGCATTGGCGATAAACGTGCTCATGCCCTGAATATAGGATGCAAAGCTACGGATATAGTCTTTGCTCCATCCGGGAACCATTTCGGCTTTGACCAAATGCGTAGGGAATTTGTTGCCCCATTTACGCATAATGGTATCGAGGTCGTCATAGATATCGGCAAGGTCTTTGTTCAACTCTCCCATTTCCTTGAACTTCTCCAGCACGTGTCTGGTGAATATGATTGTAGTGGGAGAGAGTTGATAGGTTATACCGAGTTTGCCCCTTTCGTTCTTGCCGCTGTAAACCCGCCAGTCAGCGGTCTTAGGGTCTTTGGTATAGTCGATTCTGAGTTCCGCTTCTCTTGTTTCGGCTTGCCTTTTCTTGTCGTAAAACTCCAATCTCTGAAGTTTATCCGAGGGATCTTTTACTGCAACAAAATACTTTCCGTAACGGTTAAAGGGAACATAATGCAGATCCTTTTCCAAGTCGGCAATGCGGTTGGTTTCGTAAGCGAGTTTAGCATTACGGACAAGGGTTTTGGATGCCTCGGGGTCTTTGCGAACGGCATCGTAAAGGGCTTTGGCATCGGCAGTGTTTCGAGGTATGGAGTATTGAGGAGGAAGTTTGATGTTGCCGAGTAAGGTGTCCCGAATTTCATCAACCATGTCTGCGGTTACTTTGCGGACGGTTTTGTAAAGGTTGATTTCTTCGGAAGAGAAACCTTTTTGAATAAGTTCCGTATCGGGAATCATCCCACGGACTCTGTTCACCCTTTGTTCCGCTATGAAATCGAGAACCTTGATAACCTTATCGGGATGTAGGGTAAACACAGGTTCCAAGGCCTTGTAGTATTTGGAAATGGTCATCGCCTTGATATCCATTTCAGCGATCATTTCCCTTACCCCTTCGGCCTTGGGTCCGAACTTGTCCATTACGGTAAGGAAATGGATAAATTGCTTCCTGATTGCACCCCATGGACCACCAAAGTATTTCAGAGGGTCAAAGGGTTGAGTCGGGAGTTTGCTCGTTTTTCCGGTAAGGTAGTTACGGATAAGGTTGTCGATGTCTTTGATGACGTCGAGAGAGATAAACCCTCGTTCATCACCGATGAGTTTGCTCAAAGGGACATTGGGGTCGGTAGGTTTGCTCACCTTCCCCGTCATCTGCTTTTCGAGAATGTCAGGAGAGTTTACGGGTTCCTTGCCGATCTTTTCCTCGACGTTAGAATAAAGCTGTCTGCGTTGCGCTCTTTCCTCGACCTTTGCCCAAATAGCTTCTGAATGTTCCTTGAACTGGTCCCACATGCCGCCCAGGTGGGATTTCATGTTCGCCATCCAGTCTTTGACCGTTCGTTTACCGGATTCATACAACACCCATCCAAGATCTTCCAGTTTGGGGATTGCCTGTTCAACATCATGGGCGATCGCTTTGAAGGCTTTGGCAGCAGCTATGGGATCCAGACCGGAGTAAATGGTGGTCCCTCCGCCTTCTTCGCCGGTAACGACGGGCT
>Ga0209506_1004205_pt1 | contig 10952 bp, 10 predicted proteins | sample AD_JPNHG2_MetaG_FD_184409 | JGI IMG/M metagenome (GOLD analysis project Ga0209506, IMG submission 184409) | Active sludge microbial communities of municipal wastewater-treating anaerobic digesters from Japan - AD_JPNHG2_MetaG (SPAdes) (version 2) | ecosystem: Engineered > Bioreactor > Anaerobic...
CCGCCACTCAAAATCATATTGAGTAAACCGAGCTGGAATCGTCGCGAATCGCCTTGTCCGAAAATCCGGCGTCCCAAAATGACTTGGCTCTGCATTATCGGTTTGGGATAAATTTTCTGAGTTTCTGGTTGAGTATTACAGGGATATTTTTCTGGATAATCGGCACCATTTCCCATATCTTGACAATATTTCTCAACCAGTTTTACTAATTGTTCATGATTGACTCTTCCGGCGGCTGATACAACAAGACGACCGGTCGTATAATGACGCTTAAGGAAACGTTTTAAATCAGACACCTGAAGGGCGTTGACACTTTCGACTGTTCCCTGGATCGGACGCCCCATTGCTTGATCTGGGAAAAGCTGCTGAATAAATAAATCGTGGATCAAGTCATGTGGAGTATCCTCGATTTCGCGGATCTCTTCGCAAATAACTCTTTTTTCCTTCTCGAGTTCGTGGGGATCAAGCCGACCATGCAAAATAAGGTCAGATAACACCTCAACACCTTTGGCAAGATTTTCATGTAACAACTGCACATTAAAGCAAGTCACATTCCGGCTGGTAAAGGCGTTGATGATTCCGCCCAGCGATTCAATTTCATGCGCAATGGCAAAAGCTGAACGTTTATGCGTTCCTTTAAAAACCATATGTTCAAGCAAATGCGCAATACCGTTTTCATTATCTTCTTCGTCTTGAGAACCAACTTGTAACCAGAATCCTAACGAAACTGAATAAACCGAATCAACATATTCCGATAAAATTCGGATTCCGTTGGGTAGAATTGTACGCTGGATATTTTCAGAAATCATCGCTTAATAGCGGGGGTGTGTCCGATGGGATGAATGTTGATCACCTTTTGAACGATCACTGTGGCTTTGCCTTGGTTGGTGAGAATTACGTGGCGTTTCTTGATAACCTTCCGGCTTTTCAACCAATTCTTTCATCGAAAGTTCAAAACGTCCGGGGGCGGCGATTTTTTTCAATAGAACATCTACCTTATCGCCGACTTTCAAGACGCTATTAATATCCTCAGTTCGACGCCAGGCAATTTCAGAAACATGCAACAGACCTTCTTTGCCGGGTAAAAATTCAACGAAGGCGCCGTAACTTTCCAGCCTTTTTATCGGACAGTCATGATAAATCTTGCCTTCTTCTGGTTTAGCGATCATATCAATAATCAACTGGCGTGCTTTTTCAGCCGATGCAAAATCCGCGGCTGAAATGAAAACCATACCATTATCATCAATCTCTATTTTTGAATTACTTTCAGTTTGCAAAGCCCGAATATTCTTACCGCCGGGACCGATTATTTCGCCTATTAAATCGTTATCAACTTTTAAGGTCAACATACGCGGTGCGAAATCAGATATTTTTTCCCGCGGTTTGCTTATTGTCTGTTCCATAATATCAATAATTTGCATGCGACCGACACGAGCTTGTTCGAGGGCCCCACGCATAGTCGAAGCCGCAATTCCCTGAATTTTCAGATCCATCTGAATTGCGGTAATGCCGGTACGAGTACCGGTTATTTTGAAATCCATATCTCCGTAATGGTCTTCCGCGCCAATGATATCCGATAATACTATGAGTTTATCATCTTCTTTGATTAATCCCATCGCAATACCAGCTACCGTTTCTTTAACCGGAATTCCGGCATCCATCATAGCTAGCGAACCGGCACAAACCGTCGCCATTGAAGACGAGCCATTCGATTCCAGAATATCGGAAACGATCCGGATTGTGTAGGGAAATTCCTCCTCGCTTGGAATTTGAGTTTTTAGAGCTCTTTCGGCCAAATTACCGTGTCCAATTTCCCGTCGGCCTGTGCCTCTCATTGGTTTGACTTCACCAACGCTAAATGGCGGAAAATTGTAATGAAGCATAAATTTCTTAGTGAATTCTTCACGGTCAATATCGTCAATGATTTGCTCATCCAATTTCGTCCCGAGAGTTACCGAACCCAGACTTTGAGTTTCACCGCGTGTAAAAAGGGCTGAGCCATGAGCTCGTGGCAAAATTCCTATTTCACAAGTAATCGGTCGAATCTGATCCAGCGCGCGCCCATCGAGCCTTTTGCCGGTCTCGATTATCAGCCGCCGCATATCTTTCTTAACGATTTCATCAACTACCTGAGCGATGTAACTGCCTTTCTCTGGATATTGTTCGGCATATTCTTCTGTCAATTTATTGACGAAAGTTCGAATGGCATCATTCCAGGATTTTTTGGAAACCTGCGCCAATTGACGCCAGTCGGCTAGCATTGTTTCCGTTTGAGCGCTAACCGCGTTTTTTAGCTCCAGCGGTTCTTCAGCCGGTTCAATCGGCCGTTTGACTGGCTTTAATTCGGCGACTATATCTTTCTGAAACTGAATAAGTTCCCGAACGGCAGAATGTCCGAACTCAATAGCTTCAATTAACAAATCTTCGGAAATTATTTTACATTCACCTTCGACCATTACAACCGAATCTTCGGTACCAGCCACAACGATATCGAGTTCACCTTCTTCCATCTGCTTGATAGTGGGGTTGAGAATAAATTCTCCATTTAGTCGGCCAATTCGTACTCCGGCAATTGGACCGGAGAATGGAATTTCTGAAATCATCAAAGCTGTCGAAGCTCCAATAATACCAAGTACATCAGCGGGATTTTCCTGATCGCTCGAGATAACGTTCGCAATTATCTGAGTATCACAGTGAAAATCTTCCGGAAAGAGAGGCCGAATCGGTCGGTCTATCAACCGTGAACCCAGAATTTCTTTTTCCGATGGACGTCCTTCGCGTTTGAAAAAACCGCCAGGAATTTTACCAGCGGCATAGGCTCGCTCCCGATATTCTACCTGTAGAGGGAAGAAATCTTGTTCGGCAACGGCATCAAAATTGGTTACCGCTGTCACTAAAATCATCGTATCGGCATAACGAACAACCACGGCTCCCGAAGCCTGTTTAGCCATTCGGCCGGTCTCAATACTTAATTCACGACCTCCAAGGGTCATCTTTTTTTGGTACAATTATATACTCCTAATTATTTATTTTCTTAATTCAAGTTTCTCAATTAATTCTTTATAAGCCGCATTGTCTTTACGACGCAAATATTCCAAAAGATGCTTCCGACGGCTAACCATTTTCATCAGGCCGCGCCGCGAACTATGATCTTTAGGATGGGCAGCAAAATGCTGGCTTAAATCTTTGATCCTTTCGGTTAGCATAGCAATCTGGGCTGTAATCGCTCCAGTATCATGGCTGTTTTTTCCGTACTTGGATACTAATTCACTTTTGATTTCTTTTGTCAATGTCATTTAAAACATACCTCCGTTTTATTTTCTAATTTATTAATTTTCGCTAAACATATTTCTAAATCAGCTTGCATCTGTTTTTTTAGTGCCTCACTCGTTTCAAATTTTAATTCATCGCGGAGTCTTTCGCTAAATATAACCTTAATTTCGTGATCGTACAAATCTTCATCCTTAAAATTTATTATAAATAATTCAATTACCCGCTCAGATTCGTTGAAAGTCTTTCGCATCCCAATATTCAAAATTCCAAAATATTCGAAATTTGAAAGGCAAGCTTTAACAAAATAGACTCCATCACCCGGAATTAATTTATCCGGTGGATTTACAACAAGATTAGCGGTCGGGAAACCGAGTTTATGACCACGACCTGTTCCTCTAACAACCTTTCCTTTAATACTATATTGCCAGCCGAGCATTTGATTGGCAGAAAGGATTTTCCCTTCGGTTATAAGTTCTCGGATCAACGATGAACGTACCAGAATCCCATTCATTGCAAACGGCGGGATAACTATTACTCTAAAACCGTACTTTTTACCAGCCGCCATTAAAGTCTGGGGATTGCCCTTTCGATCCCGACCATATTGATAATCATACCCCACTACGACAGCGCTCACCTTTAACTTTTTAACTAAAATTTCTTGCACGAATACCGATTCTTCAGTATTTAGCAAAGTTCGATCGGCTTTAATAAAAAGAACTTCTTCTATTCCAATTTTTTCAAGTAATTCTATTTTTTCATCCACAGTTGTCAATATCGGGAGATGATTAGCCGACGATTGACTAAGTACCCGACGTGGATGAGGTTCAAAGGTGATTAACATAGCTTTGCTATTTTGCTCGGTGGCAAGTTCGATAACCTTTTGAATAATCTGGCGATGCGCTAGGTGCAAACCGTCAAACACACCCAGCGTCACGCAAGCGCCTTTATAATCGGCAGGAATATTTTCAATGCCGTAATAAATATTCATACCGTAGTGTTCTCCAGCAAATATTCATTTAATTCCGAATAGGGCACGGCTTCTTTCCAGTCATAATCGCCGATCCGGGTGCGCTTTAGGCTGGTCAAATGACCCACCGTGCCGAGCGCCTCTGCAAGATCTTCGCCCAATTTACGAATATAGGTTCCACTCGAACAGGTAACTTTAATAAAAATCGAGTTATAATCTGATAATCTTAATTCCAATTCATAAATATTTACTTGAGTAGGTTGCAGTTTAATTTCCTGTCCTTTTCGGGCATATTTATAAGACGGGCGGCCATTGATTTTCTTGGCGGAATAAATTGGTGGAGTTTGTTCGATGATGCCGGTAAAATTTTTGGTAATTTCAATCAATTTTTCCGCTGTTATAGATGGAATCGCGGCAGTCTTAATAATCGGAGCAGTATTGTCACCAGTGGCAGTCATTTCACCCAAACGTAAAATCGCCTCATAAGACTTGGGCAATTTTAATAAGTCATTCATTTTTTTGGTTGCCCCGCCAATCAGAACTAGGAGCACTCCTTCCGCGAACGGATCGAGTGTCCCGCTATGACCGACTTTTTTTATTTTAAGAAGGTTTTTAACACGACGTACCACCTGATAGGAAGAAATGCCAGCCGGTTTATAAACATTTAAAATTTTATTACTCCAGTCCGTTTTGATTATCCTCTTCCGGTTGATGTATTTTTTGGAATAACTTTTCGATATTCTCGGCATATTCTTGCGTATCGTCATAATAGAAGGTAATACGGGGCACGAAACGCATCATAATTCGATTACCGAGCAGACCACGCACGAAGGAAGTATGACTCTTGATAATTTTCATCGCTTCTGCAATCGAATTTTTCTGGTTATTGTAAATGCTCATATAGATTTTGGCTTCTCTTAGATCAGAGGAGCAAACAACTTTCGTTACGGTTATTAAGCCAACATTATCGAGCCGAATATCCCGAATGAAAATCTCAGCCACGATGCGTTTAATTTCATCCTCAACCCGTTTTATGCGATAACCAGTCATTAGAACATCTCCATTTCCCTGCCAATAATCTGGATTTCGGCAAAATTCTCAACCAGATATTCGACAGAGTTTAAAGTTTGATGCACTATCTTTTGATCATTACTGATGGTTGTTATTCCGAGCAGACAGTGACCATATTGATCATTTGGTTCAATTTCCGCAATGGAGACATTGAACTTTGATCTAACTTGGTTTTTAATGCGATTGATAATTGAACGTCTATCCTTTAAAGAATGGGTATTTTTCAGGCGCAGTTCTATTTGTAACAATCCAATCGTCATAACAATTTACGCCCATTTAAGCCAGCGTCCTTTTGACCGATTTAACTTCAAAAAATTCTATGCGATCGCCGACCTTAAATTCGGGTGCTCCTTGCAGTGAAATGCCACATTCGAAACCTTCTGCAACTTCTCTGACATCGTCTTTAAATCGTTTCAACGATTCGACAGCACCTTCGAAAATAACCTCTCCGTTGCGTTTTAAACGGGCTGTGGCGTTGCGGGTAACCTTGCCCTCGATTACATAAGAACCGGCTACTTCTCCAACCCGCGGTATTTTAAATATTTCGCGCACCTCGGCTTCACCGAGATGTTCTTCAATTTTTTCGGGAGTCAATAAGCCTTCCAGTGCGGCTTTGATCTCATCAGTCAATTCATAAATAATCGAATAATGGCGAATTTCGACATTTTCTTTCTTAGCTAAATCATTGACTTTTGGATTCGCGCTTACATTAAATCCAATTATGATAGCCTGGGAAGTTTTGGCAAGCAGTACATCCGATTCAGTAATATTACCGGCGGCTTTATGAATAATGTTCACGGCAACCTCTTCATTCCCAAGATCCTGCAAAGTTTGGCCTATCGCCTCTACTGTACCATCGTAATCACCTTTTAGAATCACATTGAGCTGTTTTATTTTTCCCTCAGCAATCTGAGCGGAAATAGTATCTAATGACCACTCTTTTACCTGGCGTTTCTGGTGTTCATGTTCAATTTTTTGCCTTTCGGCAGCAATTTTTCGTGCTTCACGTTCATCCTGAACCACTGCAAATATATCAGCCGGTTTAGGGGGAAAGTCGAAACCAGAAATCACAACCGGATCGGATGGTTCGGCTTTGGTCAATTTCTGGCTACGTTCATCTAAGATTGTTCGTACTTTTCCAAAGGCGGCTCCACAAACGAATGGGTCACCGATTTTTAATGTCCCCTTTTTTATTATAACAGTTGCCATGGGTCCACGGCGTTTATCAATGCTGGATTCGATTACAATGCCTTTAGCCAGTGTCTGGTAATTGGCTTTGAGTTCCAGCATCTCAGCTTCTAGCAGAATTAATTCTAATAAGTGGTCTATTCCCTTTCCCGTTTTAGCCGATATTTCGGCTGTCTGGACTTTCCCGCCCCAGTTTTCTACCAAAACGCCATAATTGGCAAGATCACGTTTGACTCGTTCGACATCGGCTTCTGGTTTATCAATTTTATTGCTGGCTACTACGATTGGTACATTGGCGGCTTTTGCGTGATTGATTGCCTCGATTGTTTGCGGCATTACGCCGTCGTCGGCGGCGACTACCAGAACTACTATATCGGTGACCTGAGCACCGCGGGCGCGCATTGCGGTAAAGGCTTCATGCCCCGGAGTATCGAGAAAGGTAATAAATTTCTTATTAGGCAATTCAACTTTATACGCGCCAATATGCTGAGTAATTCCACCCGATTCACCGGCAACTACATTCGAACGGCGGATATAATCGAGGAGAGAGGTCTTCCCGTGATCAACATGTCCCATTATTACGACAACTGGCGGACGTGGAGTGGCATTTTCGAGATCTTCCTTAGTATCTTCAATCTTTAATTGATCTTCGCCATAGTGTTCCATTTTTTCAACTTCAAAACCGAATTCGTCACATAGAACCGAGATTGTATCGAAATCAAGACGTTGGTTTACCGTTACAAACGTTCCCAGCTCGATACATTTTTGGATTACATCGGCGGCATCTATCCCTATTAAGGAGGCGAGGGAATCCACTGTGGCAAAATCACTTATGCGAATTTTTTTGTGAACCTCAGCTTCTTCAGCAACAGTTTCAGTTTTTTTATGTCTTCTTTTCGTTGACTTTTCATCCATTTTAGCCATTGTTTTGCGAATCTGAGCATCTACTACGCGATCGTTAGTTTCCCGCTCAGTACCTGGTTTTTTGCGACGATGGCTTACTTCATCTTCTAATTCCGTCGGTTTGTGTTTGCCATGTTTCAGATCCAGACGTGTTTCGAGTTCGTCAATTTTTATCCGACGCAGTTTTTTCTTACCTTTTTTCTTAGGAGATTCTAGCGGAGGAGCGGTAGTAGTTTTTTCAATACTGGGTTCTGCGATTTCAATGATTTCCGGTCCTTTTGGTATTTCGGGAAGTCTATCGGTAACTGCGGCTGATTCCCAGACAGATTCAATTAGCTGACTTTGAACGTTTAAACTATATTTAAAAACATCCTTAACGGCACTATTAAAAAGCAGCAAGGCTGATTTATAGACTTCTTCTTCGAGTTTACGCCTCTCCATCTCAGCCGTACGACGCGCGTCTTCTTCCGCTTTACGTCTATTCTCAGCTTCACGGCGGGCTCGCTCCAAACGTAATCTTTCGACAATATCTTTTTCTTTAGCAAATTCGCCCAGAATTTTCATATAACAAGATTCGTCGACCGGCGTCATTATGCTTTTACAGGGAATTCCTTCTTTCTCAAGATATTTTATAATATCATTATGAGAGATATTTAATTCCTTCGCAATCTCGAAAATCCGTTTGGGTTTGTCTTTTGGGTCAATACTCATTTGTTTATTTCTCTTCCTGACCGAAATCGTCGATAATGTCTTCGTCGGATAAGTCTGTCTCTTCCTCAACGGTTTGTTTTTCTTTATTTTCTTGCGCCTCTTGCAGGGCGGCTTCGCGCTGAGCCTTGGCGGCTTCATGGATTGTAGCGACTTCGGCTTTCCGCTTTTCCTGAGCTTCGACGATTATCGGTTCAAGTTTATCGAGGGTTTTTTCGCCTAATCCTTTGATACTCAATAACTCTTCACGAGGAGTATCTAAAAATTCTTCGGCAGTTTCGATACCATAACTATATAGCAATTTCCAGTTATGCTCAGTGATTCCTTCAATATCTTCCAGATAAAGAGTCTCGGATTCCGTTAATTCGTAGTCGGATTTTTTGATAGCGTCAATCGTATAGCCGGTAACTTCGGATGCCAGTCGTATATTTTGTCCCATTTTGCCAATAGCTACGGAAATTTCATCATCGGCAAAAATAGCCAAAGCGGTTTTCTTTTCCTCATCAATTTCCAGTTCGAGCGGTTTGGCTGGCGAAAGTGCGCGCGTGATCAGGATTTCAGGTTCACTGCTGTAATTTATAATATCTATTTTTTCATTATTTAACTCGCGAACGATTGCCTGAATGCGACTGCCTTTAATACCAACGCAGGCTCCCACCGCATCAATTCGCCGGTCATTGGATTCAACGATAACCTTGCTGCGATCACCGGCATGGCGAGCAACTTTTTTGATTTCAATCGTCTTGTCGTAAATTTCCGGAACTTCATTCTCGAACAGCTTCACCAGAAATGATTTATCGGCACGCGAAACAATGATTTCCGGACCGCTTGGTCCCATTATGGCTTCTTTGATAATAGCTTTAATATTCTCGCCGCGGCGATAGCGTTCATTCGGTATTTGTTCTTCACGCGGCATTTTCAGCTCGGCTTTGCCGATTAAGATAAAAATTGCGTCACGCCGAATTTGATGAACATCGCCAATTACAATTTGTCCAATTTTTTTGGCGTATTCTTCGTAAATCTGGTTTTTCTCCACCCGAACAATCTGTTGGTTAAGAATCTGTTTAGCGTGTGATATTAAACGCCGTCCAAAGCTCATCGGGTCTATCACCTCAATAAACGGATCTCCTACCTGCAAATCCGGTTCCGTTTTACGAGCATTTTCTAAAGTAATTTCGTGCGGCGAACCAGTGGGACTATCTACGATCGTCATCTGATGATAAATTTCAATTTCACCTTTATCCATATTGACGATGACATCAAAATTTTCGGTCGAGCCGTATTTCTTTTCTATTAAGGTCAGAAATACTTTTTCAATTATGTCACCAAGTTCATTCCTATCAACGTTTTTTTCACGAGCGATCTGAGAAAAAGCTTCGATGATTTCACGGTTTACCAATTTTGGAAGTCTCCTATATGTTTTACCATTGAATTATTACTTTGGCGAAATCAATTTCGCCCATTTTTAGGGTATGAGTACCTTTAGCATTCGCTATAACAAGTTGGTCTTCATCAACCGATTCCAGTTTTCCTTTTAGTGGTGATTTTAGATTCTCATTATGATGAAATACATTCATCTCCCGCCCAAGATTACGATGAAAATCACGGAAATTTCTCAATGGGAAATCGATTCCCGGCGAACTAACTTCCAGCTGAAAATTATCGGGAAAGAGTTCATTAAATGCTACATCGTCTCGCACCGCGCGGCTTATTTCAGCAATCTGATCAAGGGCAATTCCACGATCAGTAGTAATTAAAACCTTAACAAAAGTACGATAGCCCTGACGATTCACTTTAAAATCAACAATATAAGCGTCGAATCGCTCTACGATCTTATCTACGATTGCTCTTGCCGCGTTCTTGGTAGTCTCTAATTCCATGCTACACTTCTTTCAAACTAAAAGTGGGCTTTTAAACCCACTTACTATGCGGCAAATTTAGGTAATTTAGGCTTATTATTGCAACTTATTTTAGTGCCAATCCCTTGCGAGTGGTGATTTGGGCTAATAAAAGCTCAGCTGAATTCTTATTAATGGATTCCGGTTCGTCGTTAAGAATTATATTTACGATTTCTTCCGCCTCCTCGAGATTGTTTACTTTTAAATAATTACGCGCTGAATTTAGGAGTAATTCGTGCTTATGAAACTTGTGCGGCGAAATTTTCCCTCCTTTTTCGAAATACTCGGCGGCTAATGCAAAGTTGGAATCTTGTTCGGCACAAATTGCCAAACCGGAATAAGCTCCAGCTGTTAAAAATTTGTCATCTTTATAATCATCAATGTACTTTTCAAAATTTACTCGGGCATTTTCATAATCATCTTTAGCTAAATAACAGCGCGCCAGGAGAATAGTTGCCATGCCAGAACTACGTGTCCGAGAATACTTTTCAATCAAATTTTCGAGTCGGAGAATGGCGTCATCGTAATCATTGCGGGCAAATGACATTTCGGCTAGTCCCAGTTCTCCCATCGCCGCCGTGTTGGCTTTTTTCTTGGAATTTAACAGTAAAATAGTCAGCAAGACGACGGCCACCACTCCGAGTAATATGTACGATACTAATTTGCGCTGTTTGCGGACCAGATTTTCAATTTGTGAGATTTTTTCTAAGACTGGGTCTTTTTTCAATTCTTTCCGGGTTATCTTCTTTTTAGGTTTTAACATCTATTTACTCCTGTAGTAATTTTTCCTGTACCCTCGCCGGGAATTGAACCCAGATCAAAGGATTAGGAATCCTCTATTCTATCCATTTGAACTACGAGGGCTCAAAAAGCGGGTAAAGTTATGTTTATCGACGATAATTTGCAAGCAGAATTATGCCAATCTGACAATCTTTATGAGTTTG
>Ga0209506_1004213_pt1 | contig 10935 bp, 9 predicted proteins | sample AD_JPNHG2_MetaG_FD_184409 | JGI IMG/M metagenome (GOLD analysis project Ga0209506, IMG submission 184409) | Active sludge microbial communities of municipal wastewater-treating anaerobic digesters from Japan - AD_JPNHG2_MetaG (SPAdes) (version 2) | ecosystem: Engineered > Bioreactor > Anaerobic >...
TTAGCGTTGCATATAATAAAATAGAGATAGAAAACAAAAGGAGCATAATCTATGGATGATTTTATATTCCAAAACCCCACAAGAATTTATTTTGGAAAAAGCCACGAGGCGAATATTGGCCGTATCGCAGCGCAATTTGGCAAAAATGTGCTTTTACATTATGGTGGCCAGAGCGCGGAACGCTCAGGGCTTTTGCCACTTATTAGAAAGGAGCTCAGCGAAGCAGGTCTACACTTCTTCGAACTCGGCGGAGTGCAACCCAATCCACGCCTGGGCCTTGTGTATAAGGGTATCGAGCTAAGTAAGATCAATCATATCGACCTCGTGCTCGCAGTGGGCGGTGGTAGCGTGATCGATTCATCAAAGGCGATTGCAGCGGGCACGCTCTACAATGGCGATGTCTGGGATTTCTATACAGGCAAGGCATCCCCTGAAAAAGCTCTGCCTGTGGGAACGGTGCTCACCATTCCTGCTGCAGGCAGTGAATCGAGCCCCGGTTCGGTCATCACCAAGGAAGAAGGACAGCTCAAGCGCTCTGTTAACGCTGACTGCCTATTTCCGCGGTTTTCCGTGCTCAATCCAGAGCGCTGCTTCACTTTACCGCCTTCGCAGATTGCGAATGGCGCAACTGACATAATGTGCCATCTCATGGAGCGATACTTTACCAATTCGAGGCCGGTAGAGTTCACCGATAGACTCATAGAAGGAACGCTTCGGACAGTCATTGCCTCTGCACCTCGCGTGCTTGCAAATCCCGCTTCCTATGACGACTGGGCAGAGCTGATGTGGGCAGGAACAATAGCCCATAACAATTTGCTGGATACAGGCCGCGAAGGAGATTGGGCTTCGCATGATATCGAACACGAATTGAGCGGACTTTATGATATTGCGCATGGCGCTGGACTTGCTATCGTCACACCGGCGTGGATGAAATACACCCTTTCGCATGATGTTTCGCGCTTTGCACAGTATGCGGTGCGCGTTTGGGGGGTAGAAGACAATTTCTTTGATCCTGAGCGCGTTGCTCGAGAAGGAATTATGCGGCTGGAGGCATTCTGGCGCTTGATTGGCCAAAAAGTCAGGCTCTCAGAGATTGGTATTGATGACAAGGATTTTGCTCGAATGGCTCAAAAAGCTACAGATGGCGAAACGCACACAGTGGGGCATTTTGTGCCGCTGCGGGCTGTAGATATCGAAGCTATCTATCGGCTTGCCTTGTAAATGTATAACTATATGCCGCATAACAAACTCGATACCAAAGCTCTAGAAAATTGGCTCTGGGAAGAGCATATTAATACCTCTTGCGGAAATTCGCCGAAGGTTCTGGTCAAAGTGCAGGCGAATTCTATACTCCTGGCGAGGTTGCCATCCTGATGTCGCATATCATCGATCCCGAACCAGGAAAAGAAGTGTACGATCCTTGTTGCGATTCTGGAGGCTTAGCTGGTGCAGATCACTATTGATGGAATAAATGGAGACCAAGAAAACTACCGCCTCCTCACCGAGAATTCCAACGATCTCATAGCCCGATTGTCCATAGACGGCGTCTGCCGCTACGTTTCACCCGCCTGCGAATCACTCCTGGGCTACACCCCCGCCGAGCTCATAGGCAGAAACGCTTTTGAACTCATTCACCCCATGGATAAGCGCGCCGTTGCCTCGATGATCGAACCGGAAATTCTCTTTCAGCTTCGCCAAAAGACAGTGTGTCGGCTAAGGCGCAAGGATGGCTTCTACGGCTGGTTCGAAATCACAGCCAGTTTTTTCTCGGATGTCGATACCAAGAGCCTTCAGGTTGTAGTCATCGTGCGGGACATTGTCGAGCGAATCAAGGCCGAAAGATTCGAGCACGTGCGTCATGCCCTGATAGAACTCCGCGCCTCCGACGCCTCGCCGGATGCGGAATTGCCCGCGTTGCTGGAAACGGTGTGTACCACACTGCAATGGGAAATGGGGCAGATTTGGCTTGCATCGTCCCCAAACGATGCAGAAATTACGTTACGCAGGCAGGCTTCCTGGCACATCTCATCGCCCAGCCTCGAAGAATTGGACAAGGTTTCTGCTTCTATGATACTAGCGCCTGGGTTTGGGCTCGCCGGTGTGGTTTGGAGTAAGGGCGAAGTTCACATTTTTGACTCGCTTGACTCCGTCCATTCGCTTTTATTGCGGCAGCACTATCAAAATGCCAGAATTCGATCCGCCATCGGTGCACCAATCATGGGCGGCTCTCAGGTGTACGGCGTAGCCATCTTCCTGAGCAGGAGGCAGATCCAGCACAACACCGGCCTTATCGATATGATCGCAGGCCTCGGTTACGAGGTCGGCCAATACCTTGCCAAGCAGCATGCGCTGCAAGACGAAATGACGCGCCAAAGGCAGCTGGCGCACGACATCGCGTTTGCCGCACAAGTTCAGCAAAGCCTTTTGCCAGAGGCTGACCCAAGCCTCAAGGCCTTCCAACTCGCCTCTGCGGCATTGCCGGCTCGCTCCATAAGTGGCGACTTTTACGATTTTGTTTTGCAAGATCCCACTATCCTCGATGTTCTTATCGCCGATGTCTCCGGTAAGGGCTTCCCCTCCGCTCTCATGACCTCCTCGGCCAGAACACTTTTTCGTCATGGCACTGAAGCAGGAAAAAATCCTAGCACACAACTACGTGGCATAAATAAGGCGCTCTATGAAGATTGCAGACGAACGTCGATGTTTCTTACCGCGCAGCTTTTGCGGCTCGATCTCGACTTTGGAACGGTGACCTATGCCTCGTGTGGCCATACAGAGGCCTTCGTTTGGAAACATCTTGAAGATCGTGTTGTCAGAATCGGGTCCACTGCCATTCCCATCGGGATTATGGAAGACATCGATATTGGGGAGCTTGCTTTTGCTTTGCTCCCCGGGGATTTTATTTTGCTTTACAGCGATGGCGTTACGGAAGCCGCCAGCTCGAGAGGAGAACTCTTTGGCACGGAACGGCTGGTTCAACATTTCGAACGCCTGGTTACTCAACTCACCGATGCCCAGAATGTCGCAAGCGCCCTCGTCAATGAAGTTCGGACATTCTCCGGCAGCCAGATTCTTTCGGATGACCTCACGCTGCTTGCGCTCAAGGCCTTGACCCGCAGCTATACGCTCACCGTTCCAGCAAGTATTGAAAGCTTGGACAAGGCTGCGAGCTTTGTGCGAAAGCCAGTGAGTTTCTGTGGCAAGCAACTGGCAGACGAAATCGAGCTCATTGCTTCCGAGCTTTTTACCAACATCGTAGTACACGGATTTGCTAAACTCACTACTTCCGGCGAGATGCCCATGATCGATATTGGTGTCAGAATCGAGGCAGAAAAAGTCGTTTTAGACTTTTTTTATGAAGACGAAGCCTTCAACCCCCTATTGAAGCCCGACGTTCTACCCGATCCCCTAGCGGAAAGCGGTCGCGGCATTTACATAGTCAAATCGCTTTCGGATGTTTTTCAATATATGAGGGGCGAAGCAGCAACGACACTACGGAACGCTTGGAACTTTGCTGGCACTACACCCAACCCCACACAATTAAACAACTTACACATAGAGAAATACTTGCCCAAACGAGTGAGATTCGACATACAAGAGCAGTCCGATTCTCACGGTCCTTGCGACTCTAGCAATTCGTCCGGGCAATGCGAACCAAGGAAAGGCATTAATGGCGAAGCGTTATGAACATTCAAAAACATATCAGTTGATTGTACGCATCATCGGAATCTTGACCATCGCTTTCGGGCTCAACTACATCGTGTGGCGTTACGCCCATAGTCTCAACACCCGGGCGCTTTGGTTTGCCATCCCGATGGTGATTGCGGAAACCTATGGAATCATCGACATGCTACTCTTTGTCTTGATGTCCTGGCGCCAGCCCGAAAGAAAACCGCTGCCTGCCCCCGACAAAGCCACCGTCGATATCTTTATCACTACCTACAACGAGCCCGAGGCATTGATCGAAAAAACTGCACGCGCCGCCCTCAATATCGATTGGCCGGACAAAGAGGTCTATATCCTTGACGACGGAAATAGAGAAAGCATGCGAAAACTGGCCACGAACCTTGGCTGTGGTTATATAAGCCGAGGACGAGAATGGGATGGAAAACCGCGTCATGCCAAGGCCGGCAACATCAACAATGCACTGCTCCAGACATCGGGCGAGTTCATCCTCATTCTCGACGCCGATCAAATTCCCATGCCATCGATTCTAAAAAAGACTTTGGGCTTCTTTGCAGATCCAAAGCTCGCATTCGTCCAGACGCCGCAGTATTTCTACAATTTGCCACCAGGCGATCCGTTCGGTAACGAGGCTTCTCTCTTCTACGGGCCGATTCAAGAAGGCAAAGATGGATGGAATGCCAGCTACTTCTGTGGCTCCAATGCCGTTCTGCGCAGGGAAGCACTCATGCAGTTGGGTATTCGTGAGTATGTGCAGACTATGGAAGCCAGAGAAAGAGACGCTTTGAAGCTTCTTGCGGGAAAAGCCAAAAAGCTGGTAGGCCACGATCCACAAAGCAATGCCGCTATGCGGCAGCTACAAAGCGGCATTGAAGAAGCACAGCACGCACTCGATAACCACGCACCACTGTCGCAGGTGAGCGATCTTGTGCAACAAGCAGTCTCTAAAGCCGAGCTCTTGCTCTCCAAAAGCGACCTTGCTGACATTGCAGATGCGCTTAAGGGCCTCGCACTACAGGGCGATGCCGAGGCATCTGGTGTATATGATCACGTAGTCGGCAGCACTGATTCGCTTGCACAAGCCACGACCCGAGAAGACATAAGCAATTTTAGCAAAGAGATGCTCGAGCGCATCAACCTGGCCAGATCGGACGAAGCTGTCCCGGTACAAGCTTTGGCCACACTAAGCATTACGGAAGACATGGCTACCGCAATGCGCCTTCACGCAAGTGGATGGAACAGTGTCTTTTACCCTGAGGTTCTTGCCTATGGACTTGCGCCGGAAGATCTTGGTACTGCTCTGAAACAGCGTCTACGTTGGGCTCAAGGGACCATCCAGGTCTTCGTGCGCGACAACCCCCTTACCAAGAAAGGCCTGACGCCCGCCCAAAGGCTTATGTACTTCTCCACTATTTACTCGTACTTATCCGGCTTCTTCAATATCGTTCTGCTTCTGGCACCGATAATCTATTTCTTTACAGGGATTGCACCTGTGGCGTCATGGTCCTGGGACTTCTTTGCCCGATTCATTCCATTTTTCGTTTTGAACAAATTTTTCTTCCGCATCGTGGCACAAGGCATCCCGGTGTGGCGCGGAGAGCAATATAACCTTGCCATGTTTTCGCTCGATATTAGGGCGGTGTTGAGTGTGCTCTCCGGCAGGAAACTGTCGTTTATCGTCACGCCCAAAGAGCGGCAAGACAGCAAGGACTTTAGGCTCGTTTGGCCTCAGGTGCTGATAATTGGTCTTACTGTTGTAGGCGCTATCTATGCCGTCGCAAACTATCTACTCGGAAACTCAGCCGAGCTTGTGGGGCTTCTCGTCAATCTCTTTTGGGGAGCGTACAACGTCGTCATGTTGAGCGTCGTCGTCAGAGCGCTTTACTATCAGTTGCCGAAAGACTGGAATCCCGAACCACCAGTCGAATCGTAAGCCCGTGCGGGCATTACCAATCGAGGCATTGATTAGTCGAGGTATAAGGAGATAGCAATGGATTTTGTCGTACAAGAAAAACCGCGTGCCAATGGCAGCTGGTCGGTTATGGTAACCGGCCGCCTCAATGGCGCAACCGCACCCGAGTTCAAGAAACACTTGGTCAGCATGGTGGACGAAGGTAAGAAAAAACTCGTCATCGACATGAGTGGCGTCGCCTTTGTGGACAGTTCCGGCCTGTCCGCGCTGATTTCCGGCCTTAAAATCGCGCGGGAAGCGGGCGGATGGCTCAAGCTGGCATCGTTGCAGGAACAGCCCCTTTCCGTCATCAAGTTGATGTGGCTGGACCGAATTTTTGAAATTATGCCTACAAGCGAGCCGGACGCCTAGACGGGGCAGAAAACCCATACTGCGCCATATACCCATCAGATACCCAATAAAAATCAAGCCAAATACTATGCACGGCGATATAACAGCTTTTGTGATGTAGGAACGCCACGATTTAGCCTAAAACTCATAGTTCCCTGCTAGAATGTTAAGAAACCGGTGTGTAATGGCCCTTACATTGTAAGCGAGGTCCCGTTGTCGAGACCACTTTCTAAAAAGTTAAGGTGGATCTGGGCATCCCCCCAATATTTGGACTTCCATTATTCAGCTTCTGTAGTAGCCCTGTCCATTGGGCTCAGCATAGCGTGGCTGATTTAATAAGCCTACATCCTTCGGAAATCGCATATCCTTAGGTGAAAAGATCGCGTCAGCGATCAGCGCCTCTTTATTTTTATCTCTTTAATCCCTTGAGTAGGCTCACCATCATCTGCCTTCTTCTCCTCTTCTTTCCGCCGCTCGATGATCAGCGCGTTTATTTCTTTCAGAATATTCCCCGACAACCGCTTTCTGAAATGCACCATCATGCTCGGATCAAAGGGAAGCTCATTGAACGCCATGCCATAATCATAGAAAATCCTTTAATATCAATAATTCCCCCACATTAGAACCAACCTATTCTACATGCCGCGCATGGAATTTCGATGTGTTTTAGTGCACCAAATCTTCAATGGCAACAAGTAAGCTTTTCATCGGGAATTTAAGAATGCAAGATAGAGAAAATACTTCACTTTAAAACATTAAAGAAATGAGCTCACCTTAAGCCCAATCTAGCGAAAGAGAGCATTGTTGAGGTCCCAATATGCCTTTGTGCCCTTTATTTTGGTATTATTCTGGGCATAATCAAACGCAGTTTTGCCTTCATTGCTTTTTGCCTTTGCATTTGCGCCGGCATTCAGAAGAGTTGTAATGACATCAGGATTCATATTGATCCATGCTGCATGCATCAAAGGGGTCATGCCATTCTTATCTCTGTCATCCAGCTTAGCGCCAGCATTCAGAAGCGTTGTGATGACAGCAGGATTTTCATTATATTCGGCTGCATACATCAACAGAGTCCTGCCATCCTTATCTCTATCATCCAGCTTAGCGCCAGCATTCAGAAGCGTTGTGATGACAGCAGGATTTTCATTATTTAAGGCTGCGTACATCAAAGAGGTCCTTCCATCCTTATCTCTGTCATCCAGCTTAGCGCCAGCATTCAGAAGCGTTGTGACGACAGCAGGATTTACATTATATTCGGCTGCATACATCAACGGAGTTCTTCCATCCTCATCTCTGTTATCGAGCTTAGCGCCGGCTCTTATCGTGGCCTGCACCTGTTCCGGGGTTCCCGTTTGGACTAGATCAAATAAGCTTTGTGCAAACAAGCACATCCCGCAGAACAAAAGCACAAGCGCTATAGACCATTTTTTCATATTTGGCCTCCTCAGCTAACGATAATGAAAAATCTTAACTGCTCACAATTCAGTATGCAAGAGCGCGCATTGCCTCATCGAAAATCTAACCGAAACAATACCGATGCCTTATCATAAAATCTAACCCAAACTAGACTCCAGCCAATAGTCTAGAGGAAGTATATGCGGCTCAGTATGCAAGAACAACATCGGATCATTGCCGAAATCGCCACACGATAGCGTGCAGCGAGTAAGAAAGAAAAAGACCTTATTCTGAATGGGCTTATTTCATTGACGGGGTATAGCCATAACTATGTCCTGCAGCTACACACCTGATGGGATAAAACAGTCCAAAGGGTCATAGGAGGTAGGCGACTTACGATTGTCATCGGCTGTTCTCGGGAACGAAAGAAGCGCAGAGGCAAGAAAAAGTATTCTGAGGCACTCTATAAAGCGCTTAAGTCTATATGGGCAACTATGCTGCGCCCTCAGATCAAGACCACAACGGTGCAACAAATAAGGTGGCTATAAGCTTCTTGTGTATAGTCTCTACTTCGTTATCGCTTTATTCTATGCTTTTTGAAGATATTAATTCCCATTAAAAGAAGCTGAAAGCTCTCCCAATCGATACGCATGACGCCGCTGGTCTTCTTTGGCCACGGAAGGTGCTCTTTTTCAAGGCGCTTTATCCATACGCAGAAGCCAGTCGTATCCAAATAGAGCATCTTCATCACTCTCCATGTCTTTCCTAAAAAGACAAAGTAGTTCCTTGAGAGCAGCTCTATGGGCTTCTTTGCCTCTGCAATCTGCGCAAGGCCATTGATCTGCTCGCGCATATCGATGAAGCCCATCACACAAGATAAATCTTCCGATCCTTCTAAAGGCACATCCCCTGTCTTCCTTTCAGACTACAGGATACTTACCTTTTTTCTACCTTAAGAATGATACGTGTCTGACGGCTACTGACCGCCATGGCAGCCCATCGTCTCATCCAGTGCTTCGTTATCCCTCCATTAGCAAAACACTGGCAGTCTGTCAAAAGAAAGAAGAGCATGGCACCGCACCCCGGCTTGTGTATTGATAAGCCATAGCCCAGGCGATTAAGAGTCCCAGTACGCTGCTTGCCCGATTGCAAAAAATCACAGTATGCTTACTTTCGGTTGTTTTCCGATGGCTTTATCGGCATACAGCGCTCTATCGGCAGCGATCATACAGTCGTCAACAGATAATTCATCCGATGGGATAACGGAATGTACCCCTATGCTGGCTGTAACATGTTTTGAATTAGGAAAGTGGCCGGTAGTTATGGGCACCTCTTTTATTGTTTCTTTTAGCTGTTCGACAAATCTCACTGCATCTTCATTTTCCATGCGAGACGATATGATAGCAAATTCATCTCCGCCATACCTTGCCAAAGTGTCAGAAGAACCCGCAATCAAAAAAGACAAGGTATTCGCAATCTGTTTTAGACAATTATCCCCAGCAATATGGCCATACGCGTCATTGAACTCTTTAAAGAGATCTACATCTATCATAAACAATGACAGGACTGTCCCGGTAGCCTTACATGTATTCCATCTTGTTCTTAAAGCTTCATCAAAGGCAAAACGGTTTAAGACACCGGTTAAACCGTCAATTTGAGAAAGAATCTCCAATTTTTTATTTACCTCGACTAATTTACTATTGACTCTCTCAATTTCATCGTTCTTTTCCAGCAGTGCTTCTTTATTCAGAAAATCTTCGGTCCAGCTTTTAAACCGCATGCGGGCTATCATACATGAAAGTAAAACCAACGTCGTACTGTTCAATATATTGCCGAACAATAGTTCGCCAGATTTCTGAAAGTACGGCAGAAGGACGACAAAGAATACTTGGGCAGCTCCAAACAGGAGAAAAAAAATAATCGGCTGAAAGAGTGGAACAACTGAAATCGCTATGACCGTTGCCAGGTACACAATGATTTGTCCGTAAGCTATTTGATCCAGCAAGGATATACCAGCGCCCCAAAACAATAGCAAACAAGAAAAAATTATTCCCGCGACTTGTATGGTCTTCAGATGCCTGGGAATGTCCTTTCCCAGCACGACAAAAACCAGCCAAAATGCCGCCATCGCTATAGCCAATACGACATACATCGAAAAGTAGTATATGTCAGGTTGTTCGAACACCCTTTCTTTCTTGCCGACAAAGGACCCAATGATCATGATAATCTCTAACAATAAGATGGTTATCGAGACGATTTTAGCTTTGGCTATGTTGGTGGTACAAGTAGAAATAGCGAACTTTTCCTTATATTGGCCGGGTATTGGTATATAAAAGAAGCTTTTCAGTGACTTGAATATGTTCAAGACCATCGTATGGTACCTGCCCCCCTCGTCGTCTCTACATTAGCAAAACGCCGGCTCTTTGTCAAAAGTGTAGGGATTTTTTGGTACGGAGCATTGTCGAGGATATCGACAAGCTTCACCATGCGTTCATAACACACTGAGTAGCCTGCATCGATAGCTTTAAGTCCGAGGCCGACAGCGAGCATGATTTTGCCAAGTCCTGGAGGACCCATGAAAAAGAGCTTCTGGTTCGCTGCAATCCAGGTGAGTTCCTTAAGTGCATCTAAAGGTAGCCGACACCGAACGAGGAGAGTGGCTGCGTCAGCATGGGCTACACTCTGAACACCTTGCCCTCTACGAACAGGAACTGAAGGACATCGTGAGTGACAAGCAACTGGACTTAAAGCGAGAGAACGCAGAACTAAAAAAGCACGGGCGATATTTCACTCGGACGAGGAGGACTAATCGATTCGGAGCGGAAAATACAGGCAGTGGCGCTCATCGAAGAGGCGGCGGCAAGCGGTGTCCGGGTGAAAAAAGCATGCGAAGTCCTCGGCATCTCCATAAAAAGCTACATACGCTGGAAAGCCGGTATGACGGTCGACAGACGCAAGGGGGCGGAAAAATCGGTGCGGTGAAAGCTTCCCCCAGAAGAGGTCGAACAGTTTTATCGGGCAGCCAACACAGCAGAATACTGCAACCAGACACCTGCTCAGATTGTTGCATCTCTTTTGTAGCAAGGCACTTACTACGGCAGCTAGCGCACCCTCTAGTGCATCCTAAAGGCAAAATCAGCTCCCCCCTCCCGAACTGAAAGCAGGAAACCAGCAAGGAACCGCAAGCCTCCAGAACTGGTGGCAACCGGCCCTAATCAGATGTGGAGTTGGGACATCACGTGGCTCAAGACCGATGTGAAAGGACTATTCCTCTTTGCCTATGTCATCCTCGATATCTTCTCCCGAAAGATTGTCGGTTGGAGTATCGAAGAATCCGAAAGCCCGGAACTTGCACGAAACCTTTTCCGTCGCATCATCCGAGAACTTGGCCTCATGCCGCTTTTCGTACACGCGGATAACGGGGGGCCGATGAAAGGACTATCGCTGGTGGCATTCCTTACGCAACCGGAAGTCGGGCTCACATATTCACGGCCACGGGTGAGTGACGATAACCCGTTTATCGAAAGCTTTTTCAAAAGCATCAAATACCGTGT
>Ga0209506_1004220_pt1 | contig 10910 bp, 9 predicted proteins | sample AD_JPNHG2_MetaG_FD_184409 | JGI IMG/M metagenome (GOLD analysis project Ga0209506, IMG submission 184409) | Active sludge microbial communities of municipal wastewater-treating anaerobic digesters from Japan - AD_JPNHG2_MetaG (SPAdes) (version 2) | ecosystem: Engineered > Bioreactor > Anaerobic >...
GGTCCGCCGGCAGCCAGTCACGCGGCGAGACTGGAAACAGCAGGCTCTGGCCGGGGTCCCATGGTCGGAAGCCTTTCATGGGCGTAGTTTCTCACACTCTCGACCCCAGTAAAAGCACTTTCTAGCTGGATAATCACCAGTCAGCGCTCACCAGCCATCTATGCGCAACAGGCTCCTAGCCTTCGCGGGACCAGCGCCAAATGTCGCGCAGCGTCGGCTTCTTGCCGTACATCAGGATGCCGACCCGGTACACCGCCGCCGCGAAGCGGGCGATGAGGAAGATGCTCGCCAGCATCAGCACGAGGCAGAGCGCCGTCTGCCAGGCGGGCGGCATCTGTACGGTCATGCGGGTGAAGAACAGGACCGGGGCGAAGACCGGGACGAGCGAGAGGATCACGGAAAACGTCGCGTCGGGGTTGGCCATGACCGGGAACATGAGCACCATCGACGGCACCAGGACAAGGCTCAGGAGCGTCTGCGTCTGCTGCGCCTCCTCCTCGGTGTTGAACGCGGAACCCACCGCCGCGTACAGCCCGGCGTACTGGAAGTACCCGAGAACGAAAAAGATCACGAAGAAGACGAGGAGTTTCGGGTCGATGAGGGGGACGTTGCCGGTGGCGCCTGCGAACACGCCGCTGGCGCCCACGTTGACGGCCACGAGCGCCCAGATGAGGTACTGCGAAAGCCCCACCGCCCCGACGCCGAAGATCTTGCCGACCATCAGCTCCATGGGCCTGAGGTTGGCGACGAGGATCTCGACGATGCGCGACGACTTCTCCTCGATGACTCCGCGCATGACGTAGTAGCCGTAAAAGATCAGGGTCATGTAGACGGTGAAGGTGAGGACGTACGCGAGCGCGAAGCTGCGCTCGAACGCTGCCTCGCCGGTCTCGCGCAGATCCTCGCCGATCCGCACCGGCCGCATGCCGACGCGCCGCGTCAGCGCCTCGAGGCGCTCCCGATCAACACCAGCGTCGAGCAGGCGCCGCTTCGTCACGGCCGTCGACACCGCCGACTCCAGCTCGCTCACGAGGCGCACCGCGGTGACGTTGGTCGACAGGTACTCCACCTCGCCGGAGGCAACGCCCGTCTCGGGCAGCCACACGATGCCGGCCAGCTCCTTGACGACGACGCGGCGCTTGAGTTCCGTGCGCTGCGCCTCGGCGTCGGCCGTCGGCTCGAGGTGCTCGATCGTGACGGCCAGGCGGCCCGGCCCCGGGCGCGCCGCGGCGTGCTCGCGGGTGCGCGTGGCGATCTCGCTCGCCAGCTCGGCGTCGGCCGTCACCACTGCCACCCGGAACTCGCCGCCCGTCCTGCGCAGAAACCAGGTCGGCAGCGCCATGAGCATCACCAACAGGACGGGCACGAGAAGGGTGGAGAGCCAGAACGCCCTGGTCTGCAAGCGGGAGATGTACTCCCGCCGCAGCACCGGCCAGACCTTACGCCAGCGGAGCATGGTCGCCCTCCACGCGCTTGACGAAGATGTCCTCGAGCGAGTCGCGCACGACCTGGACGCCGGTCAGCGGCACCGCGGCGGCGAGCGCCTTGACCGCCGCCTCGATACCGGCGCCGGGTGCCAGCTCCAGCACTCGTCTCCCGTCGGCCACCCGCACGGCCGCCACGCCCGACACGGCCACGAGCTCGGCGTCGGTCGCCGGGCTTTCCACCTCCAACGCCGGCCGGGAGTGCTCGGCGCGGATCGCATCGAGTCGCCCGTGCAGGATCGCGCGCCCCCGGTTGATGAGGCAAATGTGGTCGCACAGCTCCTCGGCCTGCGGCATCACGTGGGTGGAGAACAGCACCGTGGTGCCCCGCTCGCGCATGGCGCCGATCTCCTCCTTGAGCTGGCGCGTGGCGATCGGGTCGAGGGCCGTGAACGGCTCGTCCAGGATCACCATCTCGGGCTCGTGGATCACCGTAGCGGCGAATTGCAGCTTCTGCTGCATCCCCTTCGACAGCTCCTCGATCCGGCGCCCCGCCTTCTCGGCCAGCCCGAGCCTGTCCAGCCACCGCCCGGCGCGGCGGCGGGCCTCGGAGCGCGCGAGGCCGCGCACCTCCCCCAGGAACGTCAGGTGTTCCAGCACGCGCATCCGGCGGTACAGGCCGCGCTCTTCGGGCAAGTACCCGATGCGCTCCCGGAGTTCGTCGTCGATGTCCTTCCCTCCCAGCACGACGCGTCCGGCGTCGGGGAGCGTGATGCGCATGACGATGCGGATGGTCGTGGTCTTGCCGGCGCCGTTGGGTCCGAGCAGCCCGAACACCGAGCCGCGCGGCACGGCAAACGAAAGCTCCCGCACCGCCGCGACCCGTCCGAACGACTTGCTGACGCCGTGCAGCTCGAGGTGAGCGGTGGTCACGGTGCCCCTCTGCTCCCGCGGCCGGGGGCGGCGGGCAGCGGCCCGGCCCACTCCACGGCCGCCAGCCTCACGGTCAAATCGCCGATCGTGTCGGCGCGCCCTTGCAGCAGGAGAGGCAACCCGCTGGCCGCGTCGAGGAAAATGTTGACCCCGCCGCGCATGCCGAGGAACCCGAGGTCGATCTCGTCTCGGGCGGCGGCAACGCCGGGTCGGTGGGCGGTGACCGTCACCACGCGCTGGAGGACCTCCCGGTTCTGCCGCCGGCCGCCGTCGGTGCCCCGCTCCCGGTAGTCGAGCCGCGCCTGGACGAGCCGGCCGCTGGCGAAGCGCAGCTCCACCGGCTGCTCCTCGGCCAGCAGGAGGACGCGCAACTCGGCGTTGGGGCGCTCGAGGCGGGCCGCCGAAGCCAGGTAAAGCAGGGCGTACGAGTCCACCACCACCGCACCCTCGGGGAGCGGCGGGGTGGCCCGCACGAGGCGGTCGCGCCGCCTGCTCCACTGCTCGGGACCGGTGCTTTCCTCCGCCGAGGAGGCCGGCGCCGCTCGCCAGAAGTAAAAGCCTTCCCGCGTGTAGCGGAAGAGTTTCTCGTACGGCTTGCGGCCGGTCACCAGCTTGTGGCCCTGTAGCGCCGCCCCGCTGGCCGGGTCCATCCACACCGTGGTTCGCTCGCGCCGGCCGAACGGCAGATGGGAATCCAGCCTGAGGACCAGGACGCCGCGGCCGGGGGCCGGCACCGCGGTGCCCTCGGGCGGGGTGCGCAACGTCGACCCGAGGGCGGATGACTCGAGTTGTTCGACCGTCACCACGGTGGAGGCCGAAAGCAGCAGCTTGGAGGCGCCAAGCTCCAGCCGCCGCCACGCCACCGGCCCGAGCGGCGGCTCCGCTGCGAGGGTCGCGCCGGCCAGCGCGAGCGCCGCGAGGGGAGGAGCGAGGCGCACGGCAGCGCGCCTCGGGCGCCTACTCGGTCGGGACAAAGGCATACGCGAGCACCGGGGTTTCCTGTGCGAGCGCGGCCAGCTCCAGTTCCTGTCGGGCCACCATGCGGGCCACCGCGAGGTACGGGGCGGCAGCGCGCGAGGTGCGGGTCTGCTCGCCGGCCGCAGCCGCGGCGCGGGTGAGCAGGCTTCGGACCAGCCGCTCCTTCCACGTCATTTCCTTCTCGATGTAGCGCACCTTGTAGGCGTCGGAAAGTCCGGCGCGCTTCGCCGCCGCCTTGATCGCGTCGTCGAGGCTCCCGAGCTTGTCGACGAGCCCGAGGCCCAGCGCGTCCTGCCCGCTCCAGACCCGGCCCCGCGCCACCTTGTCCACCGCCTCGGGAGTCATGCCGCGCCCCTTCGCGACCACGTCCAGGAACTGGCGGTAGCCGCCGTCGATGAGGGTCTGGATGGCCTCGCCCACCGCCGGGTCGAGGGGCCGGTCCGGGCGCAGCGCGCCGGCGTAGCGGGTCGTTCCGACTCCGTCCACCCGCACGCCGAGGTAGCGCTGGAGCGGCCGGTCGAAGGTCGGGAACATGCCGAAGATGCCGATCGATCCGGTGATCGTGTTGGGGCTCGCCCACACCTCGTCGGAAGCCATCGAGATCCAGTACCCGCCCGAGGCCGCCACCGAGCCCATGGAGGCCACCACCACCTTGCCTTCGGCCCGGGCGACCTCGAGTTCGCGGCGGATCACCTCGGAGGCGAAGCCGCTCCCGCCGGGGGAGTCGACGCGCAGGACGATGGCCTTGACGTTCTCGTCGTTGCGGGCCTGGCGGATGAGCGCGGCAGTGGAGTCGCCGCCGATTTGTCCCGGCGGGCGGGAGCCGTCGCTGATGGTGCCCTTGGCCACCACCACCGCGACAAGGTCGCCCTTGGCCTTGCGGCCGAAGCGGTCGGAGCCCAGCGCCTCGAGGTACTTCTCGTGCCCGACCTGCTTGAACGTGTGGGTCTTGGGGTCCTCCCCGGCCAGCTCGATGACGCGCTTGCGCAGCACGTCGCGCGGCTCGACCTTGTCCACGAGCCCGGCCGCCAGGGCCGCCGCGGCGCCGTTGCCTCCGGCTGCCTTGAGGTGCTCGCCGAACCGCTCGATGTAGTCGGTGATCTTCTCGGGGGTGGTGGCGCGGGCCGCCGCGACGTCGGCCAGGTAGCTGGCCCAGAGGTCGTTGAGATACGCGAGGTTCGCTTCCTTGGCCTCGGGCGACATGTCGTTGCGGAGGTAGGGCTCCACCGCCGACTTGTACTCGCCGACCCGGAAGACGTGCCAGTCCACGCCCAGCCGATCAAGCCCGTCCTTGTAGAACATGCCGAAGCGCGAAAACCCCTCGAGGAGCACGAGGCCTTGCGGGTTGAGCCAGACCTCGTCGGCGCAGGCCGCCAGGTAGTAGCTGTACTGATCGTACGAATCGGCCGTGGCGATGATCTTCTTCTGACTGGCACGGAAGCGGCCGAGCGCCGCCTTGAGGTCCTCGAGCTTGGTCATCCCGGCGCTGCCCATCTCGGCGAGGTCCAGTACCAGGGTCTTGATGCGCTGGTCCTCGCGCGCCGCGTCGATGGCGTCCACGAGGTCCTTCAGCAAGGTCTGCTCGGAGGAGCCTCCCACGAGCTCGGCGCGCACGCGGTCGAGCGCGTTGCCCTCGAGCTGTTCGACGATGGTGCCCGTCGGCTTGACCACGAGAGCGCACCCTTTTGGGACCTTCGGCTTGCCGCCGGACGCCATCGCCACGAGGGCGACGAGCAGCCCGAAAAAGACAATGTTCAGCACCACCCGCCGGGTCGCGTCGAGACTTCGCCACAGCCGCCGCCAGGGACCGATCCTGTTGCTCTGCGAGGCGTCCATCGTGTCTTCCTCCGTCTTTGCTGTCCTGCTCCGGGGGTCGTGCGCCGGCGGCCGGGCTCGCCAGAGTCCGCCATCCCGGAGGCGTTTGCGCAGCTTACGCGTCACCCGCGCCCGGGGTTGCGCGCCAGTCGCGCCGCCACGGCGAGGGGTGCACGGTCTCGATCACCGACTCGGTTTGCAAGCGGCGCGCCCACGCCTCCACGTCGAGCCCAGCCTCGGCCAGCGCGCACTCGTGCGGGCGGGTGTCGCGGGCCGGGTGGCTGGGCAGCAGGTGCGAACAGGCGTCGCCCCCGGGGCCGAGCGACAGCTCGTACGTGCCGATCGTCTCGGCGAGCTTCACGATCTCCTCCTTGTCGAGGCCCGCGAGCGGCCGCAGCACCGGCAAATGGGCCACGCGGTCGATGCTGCCGAGGTTGGAGAGGGTCTGGGAGGCGACCTGGCCGAGCGCCTCTCCCGTGACCAGGCCCTGCGCGTTCCAGCGCCGCGCTATCCGGGCGGCGACGCGCATCATCATCCGGCGGTAGAGCACCACTCGCAGCCGCGGCGGGCACGCTGCCGCCACCTCCTGCTGGAACGGGGCGAACGGCACCAGCGCCAGGCGGCTCGGTCCCTGGAACCGGCACAGCAGGGCGGCCAGCGCCCGCACCCTGGCGAGAGCGGCCTCCCCGGTGTACGGCGCGGAGTGGAAATGGACGAACGACACTCGCGCACCGCGTCTGATCACCTGGAAAGCGGCCACCGGAGAGTCGATGCCCCCCGACAGCAACGCCACGGCCTTTCCCGATGTCCCGGTCGGCAGCCCGCCGCAGCCGCGACGGCGGGTGGTGGCGACCCACACACCGTCGCCCTGCACGAAGACCTCGATGAGCAGGTCCGGCCGGTCCAGCTGCACGCGCATGCCGGTCGCGCGTGCCACGGCCGCCCCGAGCGCACGCGCCACCTCCTCGGAACGATAGGGGAAACGCTTGTCGGAGCGCCGGCAGCGGACCCCGAAGGTGCGGGCCTCGCCTGGCTCCAGCCTGGCGAGCACCGTCGCCTCGATTTCCGGGAGCGTGCGTCCGGCCGGGACCACCGGCGCGAACCAGCTCAGACCGGGCACGCAGGAGAGCCGCTCCGCCACCGCCGCGAACCCGACCGGCGAGGCGAAACGCACGACGATGCGGCCCCGCATGCCGAGCTCGGCCACGGGCAGACCGGCGAGCGAGGCCAGGATGCGCTCACGCAGCCGCCACTCGAAAAACCCCCGGTTGCCGCCCTTGAGCGCCACCTCGCCGAACGCCGCCAGGACCCACGACGTGATCACCGTGCGCCGAGCCTACCACGGGCCGCCAACGGGCGGCCCGGCGGGGCCGTACACCGGACGGGGAGGCGCCCATGAAGCACCGCACTGGCAGCGCAGTTCACCGTGTCTCGCCACCCCGTCCGCAGGCGGGAGGTCTCGAGGTGCTGGCGGCGGCGCTTGTGCTCCTGCTGCTCGTGGCCGGCTTGCTGTAGTCACTCGTTTCGGGTCGGCCAGAGGTCGCGGACGAGAGGGTGGTCCCAGGCGACGCGGTACTCGTCCGGCGCGGCCAGATCGAAGCAGCGTGTCACGAAGTAAAAGAGCCCGCACGGCAGCGTCAGCGGGCGGTAGCCGTGCGCCACCCCGGGCGGGATCTTGACCAGGGCGTCGCGCCCCTCGCCGAGAACGACGACCTGGGCACGGCCCGAGGTCGGAGAGCCCCGCCGGATGTCGAGCAGCACCACCTTCATCTTGGACGGCGGCGGGCAGAACCAGACGTCGGTTTGCGCGAGGTGGTAGTGCAGCCCCTTGACGTGGTCGGACGCCGTCACCAGCGAGAAGTTGACCTGCGCCGGCGGCACGGCCTCGAAAAACGCGGCGAGCTTTTCGGTCCCGGGGTGCGTGGCGCCGGAGCGGAAGAGCTCGATGAACAGGCCGCGGTCGTCCACGAAACGCTGCAACGGCAGAATCTCCACGCCGGCGATCGGCTGCGGGCGGTCGTACGACTTGGGAGCGACCTCGAACCCCTCGAGGATGTCGTGTGGGCCCAGCGTCATGGCGTCACCTCGCCCGCAGCGTAGCACAACCACCCACCCGCCCGGTTTGCGGTTCACAGTTCACAGTCCGAGACTCAGAGATCGCGACCGGCAATCAGCAGATGGCACTCCCATCCTTCACATGGCGCCTCGCAGCTGCCAACTGTGAACTGCGAACCGCTAACTGTACAAAGTCTCCTCCACGGCCCGGCGCACCGCCAGGCAGTGGCGGATCAGGGTACGCGCCTCCTCGAGGGAGAGCTGGGTCGAGGGGTCGGACAGCGCCTCGGTGGGGCGGTCGTGGACCTCGGCGAAGACCGCGTCCGCCCCGGCGGCCACGGCGCCGCGCGCCAGCTCGAGGTGGTACTCCCTCGCGCCGCCGGTGGAGTCTCCGGCCGCGCCGGGAAGCTGCAGCGAGTGGGTGGCGTCGAACACCACGGGAGCGTACGCCCGCATGATGGGGATCGCACGCAGGTCCACCACCAGGTTGTGGTACCCGAAGCTGGCGCCGCGCTCGGTGATCGTGACGTTCGGGTTGCCGGTGGAGCGCACCTTCTCGATCGGGTGGCGCACGTCGCCGGGGGCCAGGAACTGGCCTTTCTTGACGTTCACCGGCTTGCCGGTGCGACCGACTGCCAGCAGCAGGTCGGTTTGTCGGCACAGAAACGCCGGCACCTGCAGCACGTCCGCGACCTCGGCCGCGGCTGCCGCCTGCTCCGGCTCGTGGACGTCGGTGAGCACCGGTATCCCGAGGGCGCGCTTGACCTCGGCCAGGATCTCGAGTCCGGCGGCCAGCCCGGGGCCGCGGTACGAGCGCAGCGAGGAGCGGTTGGCCTTGTCGAACGAGGTCTTGAAGACGAACGGCACGCCGAGTTCCCCGGTCAGCTCGCGCAAGGCGGCCGCCATCCGGAGCGTGTGTTCGGCCGACTCGATGACGCAAGGGCCGAGGATGAAGGCAAGCGGGCGCCCCGGCCCCACGGTGATCGCGGGCGCCAGGACCGCCGCGACAGGCGACCGCTCAGCCACGAGGCGCCTCCGTCTCCAGGGTCGGGCTCGCCGGCTCGGCGGCCTGGCGCCGCGACCTCTCGTCGAGCGAGGCCTTGACGAACGCCACGAAAAGGGGGTGCGGCGCGAACGGCTTCGACTTCAGCTCGGGGTGGCACTGGCAGGCCACGAACCAGGGGTGGTCGGGGATCTCGATCATCTCCACGAAGACGCGGTCGGGGGAGCGGCCGGTGACGGCCAGGCCGTGCCTTTCGAAAATCGGCACGTAGTCCGGGTTGACCTCGTAGCGGTGGCGGTGGCGCTCGTACACGGTGTCCGCGCGGTACGCCTCCCAGGCCTTCGAGCCCGGCTTGAGCTGGCAGGCGTACTTGCCGAGCCGCATGGTCCCGCCCATGGTCTCGACGTTGACGAGTTCCCGCAGCTTGTAGATGACCTTGTAGGGGGTGTCGGGGGCGAACTCGGAGGAGTTGGCGCGCTCGAGCTTGCAGACGTTGCGGGCGAACTCGATGATGGCCACCTGCATCCCGAGGCAGATGCCGAAAAACGGGATGCGGCGGGAGCGGGCGAACTCGATGGCGCGGATCATCCCCTCGATCCCGCGCTTGCCGAACCCGCCCGGCACGAGGATGCCGTCGACCGAGAAAAGTTCCTCCACGTACGCCTCGTCCTCCAGCTTCTCGGAGTCGATGTAGACCAGCTCGACTCTGGCGCCGTTGGCGATCCCCCCGTGCAGCAGCGCCTCGTTGAGCGACTTGTAGGAGTCGACGAGGTCCACGTACTTGCCGACGATGCCGATGCGCACCTGCAGGGAGGACGAGCGCAGGCGGTCGACGATGGCCTGCCAGCGCCCGAGGTCCCGCGGCCCGGCGGGGAGGTTGAGGAGCTCCAGCAGCAGCCGGTCGATGCCTTCGGCGGCCAGCTTGAGCGGCACCTCGTAAATCGTGTCGGCGGTGCGGGCGGGGATCACCGCCCTCTCCTCGACGTTGCAGAAGAGGGCGATCTTGCGCTTCATCTCCTCGGGCAGCCGGCGGTCGACGCGGCACACCAGCACGTCGGGCTGGATGCCGATCGACAGCAGTTCCTTGACCGAGTGCTGGGTGGGCTTGGTCTTGAGCTCGTCGGTGGAGCCGAGGTACGGCACGAGCGTGACGTGGACGTTGGCGGCGTTGCCGCGGCCGAGGTCCTGGCGGAGCTGGCGGATGGCCTCCAGAAACGGCAACGACTCGATGTCGCCCACGGTCCCGCCGATCTCGACGATCACCACGTCGCAGTCGTCGGCCACGGCGCGGATCGCCGTCTTGATCTCGTCTGTGATGTGGGGGATCACCTGCACGGTGGAGCCCAGGTAGTCGCCCCGCCGCTCCTTCTCGATCACGGCCTGGTAGACGCGGCCGGTCGTGATGTTGCTCTTGCGGGTGGTGACGACGTTGGTGAAGCGCTCGTAGTGGCCGAGGTCGAGATCGGTCTCGGCGCCGTCGTCGGTGACGTAAACCTCGCCGTGCTGGAACGGTGACATCGTCCCCGGGTCCACGTTGATGTAGGGGTCGCACTTCATCAGGGTGACCTTGAGGCCGTGCGCCTCGAACAGGGCACCCAGCGAGGCGGCGGTGATGCCCTTGCCGAGCGAGGAAACGACACCGCCGGTGACGAAGATGTACCTGGTGGCCATCAACACCTCCCGAGGACGACGAAAGACAGGGGACAGGGGGAGAAAACTGGTTTGCCGCTGCCATGTTCCGCGCGCCTCGTGCCTGGTGCCCGGTTGCTCACGGCCGCTCCTTTCGGGACGCGAGGGCGAGCAGGGCGGCCTCGGCGAGGGGGATGTCGTCGGGAACGTCGACCCCGACCGAGGCCTCGGAGACGTCGAGGACATGGAGGGCGATGCCGTGAGCGAGGGCGCGGAGCTGCTCGAGCCCCTCGGCGTGTTCGAGCCTCGCCTCGGGCAGCGCCGCGAAGCGGAAGAGAGCGTCGCGCTGGAAGCCGTAGATGCCGACGTGGCGGCGGATGAGCCCGGGGTCGGCGTTGCGCTGGTACGGGATGGCGGCACGCGAGAAGTAGAGCGCCCGCCCGTCGAGGCCGCACACGACCTTGACGACGTTCGGGTTGGCGAGATCCGCCGGCGACCCCGGCAGCGCCAGCGTCGCCATGGGGATGTCCGGGCGAGCCAGAAGCAGCTCGGTGATGAGCCGGAGGTTGCCCGGCGGCAGCGCCGGCTCGTCGCCCTGCAGGTTGACGACGACCTCGCCCTCGAGGTCCCGCACCGCCTGCGCCACGCGGTCCGTGCCCGAGCTGGCCGCGCCTGTCATCACGGCACGCGCGCCCGCGTGCTCGGCGGCGGCGGCGATCCGCTCGTCGTCGGTGGCCACGACCACCTCGGCAAAGCAGCCGGCCTCGAGGGCACGGTCGATGACGTGGGCGATCATCGGCCGCCCGAGGATCGGGGCCACGGGCTTGCCCGGAAAGCGGGTAGACGCATAGCGCGCGGGGATGGCGGCCAGGGCGCGACGACCTGTCATACTGTGCCGGCACTCTAAGGCAAGCACCCCGGCCCGTCAACCCGCCCCGGCCTGGCGAGCAGGTTCCCGTCAAAGTCGCGGGGGTCTGGGGAGTGGGAGGGTTCGGGCATGTGAGGGGGTGGCAGTCTGGCGGGTCTTTGTGGGTGGAGAGGGTGGAATTGGGGGTGAGCAGGCAGAGCGTGGC
>Ga0209506_1004234_pt1 | contig 10875 bp, 10 predicted proteins | sample AD_JPNHG2_MetaG_FD_184409 | JGI IMG/M metagenome (GOLD analysis project Ga0209506, IMG submission 184409) | Active sludge microbial communities of municipal wastewater-treating anaerobic digesters from Japan - AD_JPNHG2_MetaG (SPAdes) (version 2) | ecosystem: Engineered > Bioreactor > Anaerobic...
ATCCGGCCGATCCTGGGCCGGTGGCGATACCTTTTTGCCCTTCCCTCTGCACCCGTAACTCAATTTTAAAAATCTGTCTGAAAACGTGTCCGCTTATCGAAAAACGTGTCTTTCCCTGCACCCGCTACCCGCTTATATTCTGTTCGTGAGTATTAAAAAGCAGCTTTTTTTATTGTCCTGCAGGTTTTCTGCAGCTTTTATTTTCGCTTGTTTAATTAATAATATTAGCAATATAGCATGTTTTGCAGGTTTTTTTGGCTCTATTAATATATAAAAACAACACATTTCCCTTTCATCGCGCGGGCGCGTGCGGTTTAGTCTAGTATAGATATAGAGTGAATAATAGATTCATTTAGAATAGGGGAAAACCTGAAAAACCTGCAGGAATGAATAAAATGACGATGTGGAGGCGAATTATTAAAAGTTTTTATTCATTCCAGATCCTGGGAGTTTATATATTCACGACAATATTCATTTCCACAACACAGCCATCCACCGGTTTTTATCTGGATTTGCCGGGGGCTGGGGGGTTCGGCGTGAAAGTATAATGATTTTTGGTATTTAGCTTATTGAATAGTTTTTGAAGCGGATTGCGCCGAAAAGAATGAAACGATCCGGTGAAACTGATTAAATTTTGATGTTATTGTGATGATTAGTTAATGAGATGAAGCGGCAGGATTAACAGCGCCAACGGGAAAAATAACATAAGCCATTAAGATTATTAAATATTCTTTATTTTTAAACTCTTTAACTTTTAAACAGTAGTTAATGAGTTTGGCAATCTGAAACCGGAAACTTGGAGATCGCCATTGCTAGCTATGCCTGGCGTGACCTGCCTCTGTTCTTCACCGCTCTAACCGCCGTGCTGTGCAGTCACCACACAACAAACACCCCGAAAACAAAAACCGGAGACTTGGGACTCCCCCCCCCTTATATGGTATTAGGCATGGAAATTATTGAACTTTTTCAACAACCATGTGCTTATCAGTAATTTGTGGGGCGCGGGTATAGCCGTAATTTGCGTTTAAATGGCGTTTTAAGCCGTTATTTTTTCACCCACCCCGATACTCGAACGGCCGCCGGATAAAGGAAACAGGGCAAAGATAAGCCGCCAGAGCGTGGAAAAAAAGCAAGGCCGGGAATATCCGGGTAAGAGCCTGGCGCACGAACCGGCGGGAAGATATGTAAAAACGTGCCGGACCCCCCGCCGGGAAAATACCCCCCCTCATGGATCGGCAACCCGAAAAATAAGAAAATTATATTTTGAGTTGCCGATAGCCCAGGAACAAGCCGCGTTTTTGAACCTGCGTTTTATCCCCGGTAATTAAGCGCCGTATCGGCAACCCGAAAAATAAAAAAATGTTTTTAGAGTTGCCGATAGAAAATGTCTTTGTCGATTTTACAAAAAACCTTTGTTCACTAGATAAAATATTTTTAAAAATCAGCAAGGAAAAAAATCATGTCAAGTGTTTTTTAAAAACGCCGCGGACAAATACGGACAAATACGGACAAATACGGACAGTTTTGAAAAGTAGTTTTCACCCCCGCCGCTAAAATTCCAAAACCGATGTTATATTATTCCCGCGTGATGTTTTCTCCTTTGACGCGGACGCGGTGTCGTTGCCCCTGACCAAGCACGCACCGCGCCCAACTTAAAAAAAATAAAGGGAAAAAATGGCGGGAAATAAAATCACCAGACTAAAACTTGAAGCGACAATCGAGGAACTGATCGTAAACGGCATTACCACGTCCGTGGGCATCTCCGCGGCCCTCAAGGAAAAGGGGTATAATGTATCTCAGCCAACCGTGTCGCGTTATCTCCACACCGTCCAACAAGCGCGCCAGGAAGAAGCGCAACAGATCGTCAACCGCCATGTTCAGGAAAAACTGCCCAGCGACCTTACCGCGCTGGAAACAATGGAAAAACAATGCCTCGATTGGGCCGGCGAAAACAACGACGTTTTCGCTCATCGCCTGGCCGAACGCCACATCGTAGAAGCCGCCCCCGCCTGGGCAGAGCAAATCATCCGCCTGGCCGGCGGTGAACCTAAAGAAAAGATTTTGGCACTCAAGGCAATCACAACACAATGCCTTTCGTGGATTGCCGACGATCTGGAAATGCAGAAAGCGCGGCTCGCCGCCATGCGCCAAGCTGCAAATATCATTGAAATGAAAGTGAAGTTTGCTCTCGGCAACAAAGATGAGGGCGGCATTTATATTGTGGATCGCAGCCGCGGCGATCAACTGGTGAAAGACGAACAGTCCGGCGGCTTAATGGTAATTCCCGGAGGTCAGGAATAATGCCGCAGAATATTATTTTTGACCTATCACCGACGCAAAGCGCCTTTGTCCAATCCACAGCGCATATCAACCATCTGACTGGCCCGATGGGCGAGGGTAAAACCTATTGCGCCATCGCGCGCATGATCCGCCACGCCCAACGCTGCCAATTAAAACCGCTGCACGCGGCAATTATCCGCGACACGCACGAAAACATCAAAACATCAACAGTGCGTTCAATCATCGAAGTGCTGGGCGACCGCGCTGTTTTTAAAAACGATTACAAAAAATTATTTATCCGCGCCGAATACCCGGTGGAATGTGACCTATTTGGCATTGACGACCAAGCGTCGATTTCTAAATTACAAGGCCCTTCATACGGCACTATTTGGTTGGAAGAACCCGCGCCGATATACGAAAAAGCCAACGCCGGGCTGCCTTACGAAGTTTTTGAAATGGCTATCTCCCGCGCCGGTCGCCAGCCCGGATCAATTCTGAACGTGCAAATCACACAGAACCCAGCGGACGAAGAACATTGGACTACGGAACTAATCGACGCTCCAGAAGAATACATGGTTGCCGAAGACGGCACGGTAATTACTAAACAAACTTTTCACATCCGCAAAGGTGAAAACAAATATCTTACGTCATTGCAACGAGCCGCTAATCAAGCAGCGTTTCAAAACAATCCCGCTAAATGGGCACGTTACGTCGAGGGATCTATCGCCACCGTGAGTAAAGGAATCGTCGTTGTGCCCAATTACGGCGAGCATTTTCATTATTCACAAACTATACTGCCATTTTATCCCAATCTACCCGCGGTGCGCATGTGGGATGGTTATCAACACCCCTCGTGTGTAATCACACAATATAACCCTCACGGTCAGCTTATCGCCCATGACTGCATTTATTATCCGGGCTACGGAGTCAAAGAGCTTATCCAGGACAAACTAAAGCCGCTTTTGAATTCGCCGAAATACCGCGGCAAAAATACAACCTGGCGCGACATCGGCGATCCGTCCATGCGCACGCCCGACCAAAGCACGGTCAACATGAGCGCGGCTAAAACGCTCGAAGCCATGCTGGCCACACGCTTTGAACCAGGCCCGACACGCTGGGACAATCGCATTCAACCGCTCAATCACGCGCTGGGCAAAACCATTTCCGGCGGCCGGCCGCTGATTTATATTTCCGCTTCCGCCTATCCTCTGCACAAAGCGCTAAAAGGCGGCTGGCACTATAAAAAAGACAACTCCGGCAATCGTATCGGCACCGAAGCGGTAAAGAACGACTCCGACCATACCGGCAACGCATTTGCCTATGGAATAGCGATATTACACCCATACTCCGTGCGCGAGGAATTTCAGAAAAACAAGGAAAAGGCCGACCGCATAACCCGGATGCGCCGCGCCGCGTCCTACGGGCCAGGAACAACCGGCATTTACGCGCCCCGCGGCGCTAACGTGCGCATTATGCAATAGGAGAACAATGAGTAGAAATAAAATCAAAATAAAAAAATCGCGCGCCAATCCCAAAGAAAAATACTGGCCAATGCGCATCGGCGGTCCGTATTCAGGCCAGGACAACGACGCCACGGAAATTTATAAATGCACCCATTGCGGCGCGGAAACTGAACCGGCAAACGGCTGGAACGGCGCGCCGGATAAGCATCGTTGTCATCCCCGATGCCCCTGCGCGATGAGCGACTGGACGCCAGGGCGCGGTTTTTCACCGCAGGGCCGGAAAAATTTTGACCGCATTTTCCCTAACGCTCCGGGAGCCGGCTTATGAACTTAAAAAAACAGATGCTCGATATGAAACGCCAAATTGAACAGCGCGAAAACGCCGCGGCTAAAAACGTCGGAAATATCGACGAGCAGGAAATGGCTGAACGCGAAGCCGCCGCGCGCGCGTATGCGGGCGAAAACGAAAAACACTTCGCCGCTTATCTCCAGGATTGCGTCAACCAATCCGTGCGCGCGAACACGGAAATCCGTAAAACCCAGGCACATTGTTATCGTGTTTATCTGGAAAACGAGCCGGTCAATTACGCCCGCAAAGATTACTGGCAATCCCGCATCGTGGTGCCCAAACCGTTCGGAACGGTGCAGTATGGTGCGTCGGCAATCAAACGCGCCTTTTCGCCGAATTTTTTAACCATCCATGATGCTAAAAGTAAAATCGCGGAAAAATTCTGGCAAAAAATTCTTGATACGCAGCTAAACGCCATGCACGCGAAATTCGTGCAGCGTTTTGTGGACGCCACCACAATGGCACTGGCAGTAGGCATTTCCCAAGAAGTAATACCTCGTTGGATACCCGGCGCCGGTTTACAGTTTTCCCTGGTGGAACCGTGGAAGATACACCGCGATCCCGACGCCGCATCGCGCGACGCACAATCCGGTCTCTACTGGATACATCAGGAATGGCTGGACTGGCATGTGCTTTTAGCCGCTGAAAAAGCCGGTAAGTATCAAAACGTCCGCCGCGTTTACGCGCAGGAAACGGAAGACACTAATAATCCATGGATGACGCAGGAAGCAATCGCCGCGCGCAAAGGGATGATATGGGAACGCTCAAACTACCGTCCAATGATTCTTACTTCGGAATTTTGGGGCACAGTGCTTTCGCCTAAAGGCGAAATGCTTCTGCCTAACGCGCGTTTCACTACCGCCGCCGGCCGCGTGATCGAACCGCCCACCACCACGCCTTATAAAAAACTGCGCTGGCCGGGCATGGCTTTTTCGCCCCTGCCGGATCTACTGAAATTCAACGGCCGCGGCTTGCTTGAAGGCATCCTGACCTTGTGGGAGGCAATGTGCAATCTTATGTGTCTGCACCAAGACGCGCTGCAATGGCAAGTAAATCCCATGACCGAAATCAACGTGGACGCGCTGGTCGATCCCGCGGACACGGAAAGCTGGCCGGGCAAGGAATACCTGGTTAAAGACACAGTATCCGGTCAACAAGCGGTGCGGGAAGTGCGCCGCGTTTCCAAGACTAACGAAATCCTGGCCAATATGCAATATCACGATCAGAATTATCAGCGCGGCTCTTTCGTCAGCGACGCGGTGCAGGGATTGCCTGGCTACCGCAAAGACATGACCTACCGTGAAGCCGCCATGAACCTGGATCAAGCCCTGGGCGTTTATTCGTTGATGGGCGAAAATATCGAAGCAGGCGCGATTGATATTGTCAGCGCCGGGTGCGAATTCATTCGCCTATATGCCACATGGCAAGACCTGACGGATATTTTCACGCGCGAAGAATTAGACGAGTTCGGCATTCATCCGGCGCAGGAAAGCGAACCGGCATCACCCGCCGGCATAGCCGGCATCCCGGAAATTTCCGGCACTTTCCATATTTCCGGCATCCAGGCCCTGATGAAAGAAAACGAAGCGCTGACCAACCTGAAAAGCGTCGTTATTCCCCTATCTCAATCGCCGCGCTACGCGCCCTATGTTCGTCCTTCCAGTGTGCTGAAATCACTGGAAATTCGCACGAACCTTATAAATGAAAAGTTATTTGTGTCCGAAGAAGAAGCCATGATGATCGAAGCCGGCGAATTTGAACAAATGGCCGCTCTGAAAAAAGCCCAAGCCATCGCCGCCGCACAACAACGCGAAAAAAACGCACCGCCCGCGGGCACGGCACCGCCACAAAACGCCGCGCCAACACAAGGAGAGGAGATAACCGCATGAACCCCGGCGCCGCCACCGACATCATTACCAATCAGCCGAAAGAACTGATTGAAAAGCAAAAAGACCAAGACACCCGCGCGAAAGAAGAAGCGCTTTTGCGCGAGAAAGCGCAATTTATCGGCCTGACCAGCTCACAAGCCGGGCAGGAATTAATCAAGTTGGTGCAGGGACACCTGCAACGGCGTATCGACGAATTAATGGCTGACGATCCCAAAGCGCAAGCTCTTATTTCGCTGCTGACGGACATGGGAGTTAAAGAAGCAGCCGCCGTCAAAGCATTAAAACGCCTCACCGCGCTTAAATTGCGGCCTAGCAGTGAGGAGTAAAGAACGCTTCCTCTCATCAGGGAAGACAGCCGCAGGCAAAACCCTCGGACGGCGCAATCCCCGCCCGCCGGTCACGCCGCGGCGCACATAGCCGATTAGCGCCACTACGACGCTAATAATAAACCCGGCCTCGGCACTAACCGAACACACCGACGCGCGGCCTCGCCCCTGGCGAACACACCGACGCGCGGCCTCGGAACCAACGAACACACCGGGAAATAAGGAGAGTAAAATATGACGGAAAAAGCGACAGCAGGACAAGCAGCAGAGAACACACCTAATCTGGACGTGATTATGCGGGATGGTCTGGAACAGTTTGACGTAATACCGCCAAACAATCCGCAGGACGAACCCGGAAGCAATGACACCCCTTTAGGCCTCTCTGAACCTTCTTCCTCGCCAGGAGCTCCCCCCGCCGCACCAGAGGCTCCCCCCGCGCCAAATAACGCGGCAGCACCACCCGAGACCGGCCAAACAATAGAACAGCGCTACAAGGCGCTTGAGGCCGCCTTTACCACGAAGTCGCAAAAACTGGCCGAATTGGAAGCCAAAATAAACGCCGAGCGCGAAAAACACGAACGCGCCGAAGCCCAAAACCTCGCGGCAGCAGAATTTGAAACCTTTGCCGTCGAGCGCCGCGCCACACTCCTTAACGAGATAGACGCACTTGATCCCGACGCGGAAGATTACCGCGTCCAGGTCGCCAAGTTACAGGCCAAATGCGACCGGGATATATTGATGGCCAGCCAAAAAATCATTACCACGCCCCCCGCGACACCCGCGAGCCAACCCGCCGCCGCGACGGCGGCCGAACCCACACGCGAAGAAATAATCTCTTATATCCGCGAAAAAATCACCAGCCCGGAAAACGGACTATCCGCGGACGATAAATATTTCTGGATGATGTGCGGCCAGGCCCCCGCCAAAGACCAGAACGGAAAAGAGCTCACCTACGACGAGCAAATCGCCTGGGCCGTGGCACAAACCAAACAATATCACGCTCAGATTATGCCTAACCCCCCCGGCGCGCCGCCCGCGCCAGATCCGGCGCAAATCGCCGCTCAGGTCAACGCATTACAGCCCTTGAGCCGCGGCGGAGCACCACCCGCGCCGAATAACCAACCCACGGAAAGAGATAAACCCATGTCGCTTTCCGAGGCTATCGAGGAGGCGAACAATCTGCGGCGATTATAACCACAGAAAGCGAGGACTCTAAATTATGGGAAGAACATACTCCTGGACGTATGATGCCGCATCCGGCACATACAAAAGTCACGCGATGTCAGCAGATTTACTGAAGCTGGCCGCGCTCAAATTCAAAATCGTGCCTTTTACCAAAAAGGTAAACAGCTTCGGCAGAGGCATGGGCGAAACCATAACCCTGCCCTATTACAAGCCGGTTGATGAACCGACTTCAGCGCAGCTTGAAGAAGAAACCCGCATCCCCATAGATCAGCTCCAGATGGGCACCTACACCATCACGATCAAAGAATGGGGCCGCGGCGTGGAATTTACATCACTGGCCAAAGACCTTTCCGCGCTCGATCCGGAAGCCGGCGCGCAAAAAGCGCTCAAAGATCAGATGATGCTCGCGATGGATACAGCCGCCGCCAAAGCCTTCACCGGGTCAAACGCGAAAGTGGCCTTTATTCCCACATCGCTTACCGGCGGCGTATTCGACACGGACGGCACACCTTCCACCACCGCTCTGGTTAATCTGACGAAAGACCACATGGGCGTCCTGCGCGATTATATGGCCAACGTGTTGCACACGCCGTTTTACGAAGGTGAATGGTATATCGGCCTTTTCGCGACAAAAGCCCTGCGCGGGTTGAAAAACGACCGCGTGCTCATGTCTTTCGACAAATACCTGCGCAAAGGCGATATCCTGTATCGCAATGAAGTGGGCATGATCGAAAGCATCCGCACCGTGGAAATCAACCACGAAAACGCGCTTTCCGACTCCATCGGCTCTGGCAATGTCCTGGGCGAAGGCGTCGTATTCGGCGAAGACGCCGTGGGCCGTATCGAAGTGGAATATCCGCACTTGCGCGCGGATATGAACTACAAATCCGATTTCGGCCGCAAGAAAGCCGTGGCCTGGTATGGCTCCGTCGCCTACGACGTGTTGTTTCAGAGCGCGGACGACAGAGAATGCCGCATCGTCAAAATCGGCAGCGCGTAATAACGCACCTAATGCGTAATTAACCGCCGCCGGCCGGAAGACCGGCGGCTCAACAAAAACATTATCCAAGAGAGGAGATTATCCTATGTTACAGCAAGGCATTATGGCGCTTCCCTACGACGCCTATATCGATTACGACGACACGCTGGGCGTGGATCTCGACCAATCCCCGGCGGACGTCGGCTTTTTCAAAATACCGATGAAATGCGAAATCATTGAAGTGGGCGGAATTGTGACCGAAACCTGCGCCGGCGGCTCAACAACCCCGGAAATGTCATTTGACAAGCGCCCCACCGCCGGCAGCGACAGCAACCGCGCCGAAATAGGGCTGCTTAAGCTGCTGACCACCGCCGCCGGCAAGGTCATGTATGACAAGGCGCCCCGCGGCACGATCCTTTATCCCGGCCAGGAAATAGTCTGCAAAGTAAAAACGCAGGCGACCGGCACAAACGCCGCCGGCCACGCCCGGCCGTATATACTGGTGAAGCCTTTGGACGAAACCAAAGCAAACCTGGCCAACATGGTGGAAACGACCTAACCCGCAAAATATCCGGGTGAAAGATTAAAACCAGCCGGCGCGGGCGAAATGTCCCGCGCCGCAAATAAAATGAACTTTAACGAAAGGAGGCCAATATGGCCGCAATAGCTTCAACCAACGTGGCGGTAGCAGTAACCCCCGCGCAAAGAAATATAGCCGGCGCCGGCGCGTATAAAAATTTCACGCTGGCGCAGATAACATTCGGCGACGGCTCGCTGACCTACCCCACCGGCGGCGTGCCACTACCCGCGATCGGCGCTTTCGGCCTGCATAAGGGTATTGATTTTGCCCTGATCGAGCAGCCACCCGCGAATGGCTTTGTCTATAAATACGACAAGGTAAATCACAAAATAAAAATATTCACGCAGGGCGTCTCTACCGGCGCCACGGCCGCCGCTTCAAATGAAGACGGCGCCCTGGTGAAAGACTCGTCCGGAGCCGAAGCCGCCGCGCCGCGACTGCCAAAAACCGCGGCATCCACGACCTACGATTTAGGCCCGCTAATCGAACTGCCGGCCACAATCGCGCCCGCGGAAGTAACGCTGCAAATGCTTGTAGTGGGTGAATAACCGGTAAATAGCGCGCCGCGCGCGGCGCGCTATTTATACATAAAAAAAACAAAAAGGAGATTTGTTTTATGCAGAAAATTCTTGTGAAACAACCAACCGGCGCTACCAAGCAGTTGATTGTGCACCGCACGTATCAGGATATTTCCGGCAAGCAGATATTTTTGCACGCCGATGGCAGTTACGGATACAAAGACGGCGCGCCGGTGCGCGAAGCCAGCGAACTCAATATCCTGCCCGAAGCGCACCGTCAGATCGCGATGAACTGGTGGCAACGGATCGGCGAAAAGAAATCCCGCGCTTATTACCGTCAGATCGACGAGATGAATAAACGCCGCGCCGGAGATTATCAGGAAGCTCTCGCCGCCCAGGATAACAACACGATACTGGACAGTATGCTCTATGGCCGAAAATCTTCGCTTGCTACCGGCAAAAAGGGCGCCGTATCCGCCCCGAAATCCTGGATGGAATGGGGTTTCAAGAAACGGCCGGAATGGTGGGGACAGGCTAAAGAAATTAATTTCCCTGATGCCACTTATGTCATGCAACCCAACGCACCTGCTCCTGAAGATGCAGATCCGGAAAGCCCGGATGGAAAAGCAACACCGCCGGCAGTGGAAGAATAAAAACATGCAGGCCGCGGCGGGGTAATAGACGAGACGAACATATTGTGGTTTGCCCTAGTCAGCCCGCCGCCGCCGCGCCAATACAAAGGAAAAAAACATGGGTGATGAGCGTATAAAATATAATGAAGAGATGGTAGGCGCGGGCCACCCCACAAAGCCCGACACGCTCAATCGTTTTATGCTTGTCGAACACGAATATACCGGCAAGCATAAAGGCGGTTTTTTTCTGATGCAGGTTACCGCCACGCATATCCAGTGGAAACATCTTTATGACGAAGAATGGCAAAACATTATCGCCTTATCCGAACTGACCGGCCCGCAGGGCGATCCCGGCAATGAAGTATCGATACAAAACTCCGGCACATATATCCAATGGAAACTAGGCGATGGCGAATGGCAGAATTTAATCGCCCTGGCTGATCTTGTCGGCCCGCAGGGCGATCCCGGCAATGAAGTATCGATACAAAACTCCGGCACATATATCCAATGGAAACTAGGCGATGGCGAATGGCAGAATTTAATCGCACTGGCTGATCTTGTCGGCCCGCAGGGCGATCCCGGCAATGAAGTATCGATACAAAACTCCGGCACATATATCCAATGGAAACTAGGCGATGGCGAATGGCAGAATTTAATCGCACTGGCTGATCTTG
>Ga0209506_1004246_pt1 | contig 10854 bp, 3 predicted proteins | sample AD_JPNHG2_MetaG_FD_184409 | JGI IMG/M metagenome (GOLD analysis project Ga0209506, IMG submission 184409) | Active sludge microbial communities of municipal wastewater-treating anaerobic digesters from Japan - AD_JPNHG2_MetaG (SPAdes) (version 2) | ecosystem: Engineered > Bioreactor > Anaerobic >...
CATCTTTGCGGGGTTCAACATCGAGGATTGAGTGTATGCCGTCCTTGAATCCATCGTATTTATCAGGGTCAACGTCGGCATTATAAAAGGCTGCCATGCCGTAACCTCTTGCTATGGCTTCCTCAACGGGCCAGAACTCGCTCTTAATTTTGCGTGTGGGGTCAATATTTTCAGGTGCCCGGTTACATATCAGCAGAAAAACAGGTGCCGGTTTTTTGATGTTATTCGGAACGAACAGATATAGATGTATCACAAGGGATTTACCCTGAGCAGTTACGGTTATATCTACCTGTTTGGCAGTTGCAAGTCCTCCTATTGCCCTGGGGTCTTCGTTTACAACCTTGAAATCCAGGTTATAAGGCGTTCGAGGGACTCTGCCGTAGACATGTAGTGTAAAAAGTTCGAGTATTTCCGGTCGTCTGTATCTCTCCCACTCCGAACTTTTGAGAATTTCTTTTCCTGTTAGAGTAACAAGCAGTTCGGGCAGAATATAGGTTGGAACTTTTTCTTCATAATAATTAACGTCTGTTCTGCTTTTTGAGAGTTTTTCGACCAGCTCAGGGTTTGCTTTCCATCCCTGTCCGCCCAACTCGGGTAGTATTGTGAAAAAAATGACAATACCCGCAATTGCTTTATTAATGGTTCTAATTTTTAAGGTCATGATGTCTTTTTAGTTTCAGGTGAAAATACAAATTCTGTAGAATTTTTTAAACCAGGTTTAATATATATCATTTTAATCCGGGTGACTCCTCCGGGCCAGTATCGTCTCAATGTTCTGTCAGTTACTTCCTTAAATTCAATAACCGGTTTAACAATTTTCGGATTATAAGTCATGTTAAGAACAAAACCATCTCCTTCAAATTTTAGCAAGCCGGGTTTTACTTCACTAACTTTGCAGCAGGTAATCAAATGTGAGCTGGTCGTTGTTCCTGGAATAACTTCCGTAAGTTCATAATTGTCAGATATAACAAAGTTTTTTCCGCGGTTAAGAGTATATCTTCTTATCCAGCTCTTCACTTTAGCCTGAGGCTGGTAAGCTCCTGCTATATCTGTTGAGAAAATAACCGATTTTGAATTGGCAGAAAAACTTGTATTTCTGGCTTTAAAGTTTGCTCCGTCTTTTTGTTCTATTCCGTTAATTACCGGCAGATTGTGCCATCCCGACTGCATTGTCCATATTTCGTAACGTCTTGAACTGAAGGTCTTTGCAGTATACTCCTCACGTCCGATGTCAATCAAGCAGGGTTTTCCTTCGTAATACATCACGCATGAACCCACATCGTTATGGTTGTGGCTCTCAGCGTTAAAGCCTCCTTTGGCTCCGAAGAAGAAACCAAGGTAACTACCCTGTTTATCGCGTCCGCCACCTATTTCAGTATCTGGAAGCCAGAAATCAGATACAAGAGCTTCTTCGGCTTCTGCATTTTTAATTTCATCCATAATGACAAGGTTTTTAATCTGGTCTCCAATCCGGCCTCCAAATGCTCTCTCTCCCCACTTATTTATTTTAGCCAGATAAGCACCGAACTTTTGCATTACAGGATCATTAATTGCCTTTCCATAACGATACACAACTGAAGGGTTTCCCCCTGTAGTGGCGTCAGCATCGGCAAAATTGATGAAGTACGGGGCATGAATATTAACTTTGTAGAAATATTTTCCGATATTCTGAATAAGAGGATCATCGAATACATCAAATTTTCCGTTTGTTAGATTTTTCATTATTTCAAGGCTTTCATAAAGCAAAGCTCCAGCTGCCCCCCAATATGAAGGTCCCTCGTCACAACCGCCGTCGTCTGAATAACCGTTGAGAAACTTATCGAGAGAATTAAGGATTTTCTGGACCCGTGCAAATTTTCTTTCCGGATCTGTTTCCATTAAAAGGTAGCTTGTGAGCATATTATAATTTACCCATGGGTTCCAGTTATTAGGTCTTCCTCCTTTGAACCCCATATATCCAAAATCATACCTTTCGAAATAAGGATCAAGTGCTTTCCTGAATATTTCCTGTCTTAATCTCTGTGAAATTAAGGGATGAACCTTATCAAATTCATCTTTAAACAGATAGTAAGTCCATGAAAGATTGCTTGTTACCTCTCCTACTCCCAGGTCAACTGTGGGTTCGTTTATATCAGGCAGTCCATAAGAAGCTTTTTGAAAGTTAAGATGTGCTGACCATCCCCACCATGTCTGTTCGCAATAGTACCATACACCGTTTATTATCTGATCGAGAAAACGTCCCTGCCCTTCTGCCAGTTCGCCCATTACTAATGAGATAAGGGCATTGCTGCATGCCGAATATGCTTCCTGACGTCTGTCTCCAGATCTAATAAATTCAAGATAATCAGTTGCTTTTACAACAGGCCAGTTATAATTCAGGTAGTTTTCTGCTCGTTGAATATATTCCTTCCTGATATTTTCAGGAAGGCTCATCCAGAAAGTCCGGTCTTTATACCCCGGAAGTTTATTCCAGGAATTATCGGTTACCATAACCTTTTGAAGATCTATGGCTTTTGCTTCGTTTGCGAGAATGTTTCTCTCACGGGGTTTTAGCTCAGCTTTCAAACAGACTGGAGAGAAACTCAGTAAAAATGTAATTATTACAAATGTTATTCGCCTTGATAATATATCTTTTGTCTTCATAATAATTATATTTAAAAAATTAGTTGATCATATCAATACTCAATTATTGATTTCTGCAAAGCGAAATCGGCTTAATCTTTATATATTGTTCATTTACAGAATTTTTGAGTCTAAAAGCAGTTCCTCCCAATTCAGACTTATTTTGTGCCTGAAAATTTGAATATGTGATTAAAAATAGAATGAATCCACACAGAATGGTTATAATCCGAAATTTTCTTAACTTCATAAGTTTTCGAATTTATTTTATTACTCGAATTTAATGTCTGAAACAGGTATAATACCTTTATGAGTAATTTCAACCCATTTATTACCCGGTATCTTTATTTTCTTTTTCAATGGCTTATCAAAAAACATTTCAATGTATTCATTAAATGGATAATAAAAATAATACTTCGTATTTCTTCTTAAAATTACTAAAGGAAATTTATTTTTCAATCTAAAACTAATTTTTTCATCGTTGAATTGACTCAAACCTGAAAATCCAAAAAATTCATTTATATTACTTTTAGGAACTCGAATCACAATTACATCAGCAAGAACTTTAAACGGAGTTATTGTGCCAGTATTTATTTCCTGTGGTTCCTTTGCAGGATTTTTTGAGATTAGTATTGATGCAGTTTCATATTCTGTTGAGATATTTTCTGCCCATAATAAGGTATTATCTTTCATAATTTTTGTAAAAGTAAATTCTGGTTTCTCTCCCTTATATGGGTATAAAAATGTCGAAAATGTTACTGGGACTTCACCACTTTTAATATAAACAACTGTTGGAATTTTCTTTTGTTCACGCGGCAGCCAGCCCAACAATGGATCTGATTGTCCGGCAATTATTTTTCCTTCCATATTTTCGATATCCATTGGATACAAGTCAAGCTGTACCGAATCGTCACGCAGGGTAGAAACTGAAAAATTACTGTCATTAATAATGGCATCTGGTGCATCCAGATGAAAATGAGCTTCATATGTATGTGTACCTTTTCCTGTCAGAAAGTCAACTATAGCATAATAATAGGGTTTGAGAAAGATGACGTGACGAGTATGAGTCACTGATGTATCTTTTTCTCCAACATATTCTTTGGGCATATACTGAACCATTTTATATCTATTTTCCTGGTATCCTGAAGTATATACTCCTCTACCATAATCGAACACTTCAGAGGTCACCCATGGATTGTCATAAGGTTTTGTTATTAATCTGGCTTCTTTTATATCTCCTCTGTGTTGCTCCTTGCCATCAACTAAAATTGTATTGTGGCCTGGGGTTGAAACAGCATAATGACGCCATTTTGAGAGGTCGTATGAATATGTGCCGGGTTCTGTTATAAGGATTTTTCCGTGTGAATACAAATAAATGTTCAGCATGTCTTCATGTTCATGACCATAGCCAACTGGTCCGGCATCAAAATAGAGGCAGTTATCATTATAATTCCATCCGCTTCGCATTACATAATATCCTGCCCAGTTAAAATAATATGAATCAACGGAAGGTTTCTTTCCTTCCTTTCCCAGTGTTGCTCCAAATAAAAATTCTTCATCTTGCCATATTTCATAAGCCTCTCTGAGTGATGAGGTAACATTTACAGGATTAGAATCATTAAAAGGAGGCAAATATCCTGAAGGATCCATCATATAAAGGTTAAACAGATATTGTTTCTTCGTTTTGCCCATATATCCATCGGGTATTGGGACATTGTTCTTCTGGGCAAGCTTGGCCAGTCTCATGAAATTTGACCTTGAAACCTGATGGTAACCAGGTGCTAATTCAACTTCCGCACCATCAGGATATATTTGTTTATCAAGTTCTTTATACAGTCTCTCAAAAGCTGTTTTAATTATCTCTTCTGAATTCTTCAATTCCGGAAAAAGTATGCCAATCGTACCCAGACCGTTACATTCCATTGTAACCCAGTTGCCGGTTCTTTCGGGCATTTCCAGTGCAATTTTTTCCAATCTTTGTGCATGTTCAATTACACCTATGACAAATAATTTATGTGCTTCGGGTGTTAATGATGGAGAATTTAAAAAGTAGTAATAGGCGTTCATCCATGAACCCGACATTCTTATTCCTGCTTCGATTGTTCGCCATGTAAGAGTTTCTCCCGGGGATGCACCAAGTGGCACTGGATTATCCATTACCCAATCAATCATTTGTGAAACCCATTCTTTTGCATATTTCTCATCGAGAGTTAGCCAGTAAGCACGTCCAAGATTATTCCACATGGGCATCCGGTTAAGATTTTGCCATGTCCATTCTTTTGTAAAATGAGGCTGTGAAGGATCAACAGGATTATATTCCCAGTTTATATTCTCGCCAACAAAAGCTTCGGGAGCTCCCATGGAAGGGCCGATCAAATGTTTCATAATTTTTTCAGCAGGCGGATAACTGGCTGCTGTTGCTTTTTTGGGTTTATCAACAGGATTAATATCCCATTTTGCATTACTTCTTGTTCTCCTGAATTCCAGATAGGCTGATTCAGCACTTTTATAATCTTTTAGAAGAACATGCTTTCTGACTTCTTCCATGCCCGGAAAATTGAGGTTTAGCATGGAGAAAAAGACTGAATCATTTCTGGGACTTACATAGGTCTTTTTTACTACTTCTTTGTCAGTTTCCTTCAGGGATTTATTTTGTGACCGGCAGGAGTATAGGAGCAATATCAAAATGCAGATTATTTCTGATAATATTCTCTTAGTTCTCATAACATTTATCGAATTATCATTTCCTTTTTATACTCAAACAAAAATAGCATCCTATTTTATCTTATTTTCACAAAATTTTTATTGCGATATGGTATGAATATATTGTATTGCTCACGACCTTCCACCAAAATGTTTAAATTTACCCCCTCATTATCTTCCTGTATTATCTCAGTCTGAATAACTTTTCCCGACGATTTCTTATCCGGATACAATATCCAGACATAATTTACATCATTACTTATTTCAGCCGATACAACTGTTACAGGAGAAGGTTCTGCTTTATTATATTCCTCGCTGTACCATCCCTGAGGGAATGGTTCTGTTTGTCCTTTTATTATAACAGCTTGAATATTTTCTGATTTAACAGGAATTATTTTCATCAACTCATTTTCATTGAATGCCGTAATTACTTTACTATTATTATTTATTGAGACCTCGCACTTCGGATTCCAATGCCACAGGAAGTCAACATTCCTCGCTCTGTCAGTCTCAAGATGATCCAGTATTAACCAGAATTTACCTCTAATATATAGGATTGACCTATTATGAACAAATTTACCTTCAATGCCATTATATTTATCGAAAGAACCTGATGCATAATCATATTCATTTTTAATATCATAATATTCAGCTGGAATCGGCACCTGAGCCTTCTGGGGTCCGGGACTCTGTAATTTTCCATCAGGAATAACCACATTATGTGCCAGGCTTCCAATAGCATATTGTCTGAATTTTTCTGCTATCTGTCCCCGGTATGCAAATCTTCCGGCATCAACCAGAAAATCCTTTCCAAAAGCTGATACTGAAAGGTGTAGCTTGTCATTATGCTGATGCCCTGTACCCCATGGACCTACGTCAAAGAATGCAAAATGTGCATCTTTGTCAAAACTGCTTCTCATAATCATATGGCCTGCCCATGGAAACATTACTGAAGGATAGCTTTCAGGTTTAGTGCCTTTTTCCCCGTTTGTAGCTATATATAACCAATCATTTCTCTGGAATTCATTAGCGGCATCAATAATCATGTCTCTGAAATAAATCAAGTCAGCATCATTATTAAGGAGTCCAAATCCATCAGGTTTCATTGTCCATGCAAGATAATTCCACATTTTTTCGATTTTCTCTTTATAATTTTCAGGAAGAGAGATATTTGCCTTTTTACAAATATCCATAAAGAGAATGAAATTAGTTAAAGCCACATAATGGTAGCTTGAAGTAAGCTCAGTTTGAGCACCATCAGGATATACTTGTTCTTCAAGGCTTTGCGAAAGAGTTTTAGAAGAATACTCCATCCATTCCCTGGAGCTTTTGAATTCAGGCCAGGCTGTTGCTAAAGTTGCCAGCCCTGATAATTCCATAGTAAGCCAATTTCCCTGTGAATGAAAATTTCTTGCATAATGGGCATGATCCAACAAGCTGCTCAGGATGAGTATTTTTGTAGCTGGAGTCAATAAATCGCTCATCATTAAACCATAAAATACTCGCGACCATGCTTTAATCCTGAAACTAACCTCAAGACCTCGCCACATTTCAGTAGAACTTCTTGTTGCCGGATAAGGCAAACTGCTTATTATCCAATCTTTAATATGCTCATCTATAGTTTTTGCGTAAATCCTGTTTCCTGTTTTGAAATATGCATCAAGGAGGGTATTTATATGGTAATGTCTGTTCAATGCCCATGACCACTCAATATCATTTGAAGGTCCCCAGCATTCCCAGAAAATATGGCCGTTAACATCTTTGGGAACAACAAAAGGTTGATTATAGAATGTAAAAACATTCTTTACAATTGAATCAGCTTGAGGTTCTTTCCTATCTGAAGGAGGAGGTAATTCTCTACGCAAAAATACAGCTGACGAACTCGTCTTATAATAATCTAACAGATATTCACAAGCTTTTTGAATATTATTATTACTATAAGCTTTTTTAACTTTTTCAAGTCCAGGATAATCCAAATTTAATGATTCAATAAGAGTCTTTAACTTTTCAGGAAATATCCTGTAGATATCGGATACACTATTTAATTTTCTCCAGTTAATTGATTTACCAGAATCTAATACAGTTGATAATTCAAGCCTGGCATTTTTAACGGTTGGGATTGATACTAAAACTCCTTTATCATGAAGAATAACTTTTAAATTTTTAGTTGTTTTTCCATCTTGTAACTTTGCCTGTTTTATGCCATAAAAAGGAAAAACAATTTCAACCGGCTGGTTACATGAAATTATATATTCATTTTTATTACAAACCATCATATTTGCGGATCCTTCCATTGTTTTGGACTGTAAGGAATAACCTGCATAGCTCATTTTCGTTCCTTTTCCCAGGTATAAATATTCCAATTCCTTACCATTCACTCCTACTACTCCAAAGTATCCTTTAAAGTTATAAGTTTCATTTTCCACAATTAATTCAGGATTTACAGATTGAAGAATTAACTGGGAGGATCCGTTTTTGTTGAAAACCCATAATGAGGTAAACTCGCCGGGTAATTGTCCTTTAACAGCTTTTATAGAATCAACACTATAACCATCTTTTTTCGTAAAAGGCTCAAACACTGCAATAAAGGGTTTTGTGTAGGATTTCCCTTCATCCCGCATGGTGAATAAAGGCAATGATTTACCAGAATATTGTCTTCCCGAGGTACGTGTTCTCAATGATCTGGCCTGATAATATGTTCTTCCAGGAAATCCGGCTAAATGAACCTGCATGAATATATCCTCAAGCTTTTCATTTTTTCCGATAAACATTGCAATCAGATTGTCTTCATAATTTTCAATTTTCTTAACAGAGGTAAAAAATCTGAAACCCGGATAATCTTTTCCTGTAACTGGATATTTTGTTTCCACAGTTTTGACTGTTTGCCTTTGTGAATTCAAGAAGAGAAGAGTATCTCCTATATTATGATATATATAATCATTGCTTATCGGATTATCCGACCTGTAAATATCTACATAGTAACCGCTCTTTTCCGAAGTACGGATAATGGCCATTGTCCGGGTTTGATTTGTTCGGGTTGACTGGTCATAATAACGTGTGTCGGTAAAAGAGCATGCTGGTGATACAGCTTCTTTTTCCGGCATGGGTTCCATTGCAGCCAGTTCAATTTGTCCGATATTTTTTCTGCCTGCGGAACCTGAAAAAGGTACCGAACTGGACGAGCCTGCAGCAACAACTGTGTTATGAGCTGCCCACTGACTGTAATAATTAACATGAAGTGGATGTTCATATGTAGGGCCTGGCCCGGCATCAATTCCCATCACTTCACCTGCTCCATACAGTTCCATTGACATACCATTGCAATGATTATGATTATAGCTCGCGCCCTGTACCCCATACATCAAACCATAAGTTAAATCTGTACCGTTTCTTTGCATAAAAAATCTTGCATAATCAAGTGTTCCGCTTCGAAGCCATCTGTATTCTGAATCTGTATCCGGAATTTCCGGATAATAGCATAATAAACCAAGATATCCCGCATTTTCCCGTTTATAGCGACCACTTTCCATAAGCTTTTTCATTGCTGCTAACAGGTCGGGCAATTCCGGCCTGTTATATTTAAGTGCACCGATTATTCCAATTTCAAGTAACTCGGGACTTTGAGAAGCTCTGCCCGTGTCTCCAAAAGCTGAAACTGTCAGATTTGGAAAAGAATACTTCAACAATACATATGAAGCCTTAAACAAGGCAGGAAATTTTCTGAATATATCATATCCGTTTTTTTCCATTGCCAGCGCTGAAAGAAGCAGGTTGCTAACAGGATAGTTATGATAACCTGCTGGCTCTTTCCAGTGTCCGTCAGGAGTCAGCCATTTTTCGACTGTAGATGGCAAAGCAAGTTGTCCGCAGGATCCATTTATTGTGTCTTTATCGAGAAAAAAGCTTAGATAAAAATTTCTTTTTTCTTCATTTTCAAGACTTAATGCAGAAAATACCAGAGTTGAACTCTCAGCAGCATACCAGTTATTATTCCAGAATCCCCTGAAAGCAAGTGTGGAAGCAATTTTTTCAAAAACAACTTCATAATATCTCATGTCATATCCCGACTTCTTCATAAAGGGATAGACAAAATCATATGCAAGAACCAGGCTTCTATATGCAGCATCACCCAGCGTTTGCAAATCGAGAAATCCTGTACGGCATGGACCAATTACAGGTTCCTGATAATACGCTCCGCGTGCCCATTGATCAATAATATCAGACGCAAACTTTGCATATTTTTCCTCTTCAGTTAACCAGTAAAGTATAGCAGCATTAAGTGCAAGGTTATTGATTTCACTATTAATATCCCCCACAAGCGACTGAGGATCAACCCATTCTTTTTGATTTGTCTCCAGATTGGTAAGGAACATTAAACGTGAGGTGTCATAAGGCACAAGTTCTTCAATAGATGGTCTACTATAGGTAAATCCTGAAGGAGTCACGGGCACTCTAATATGTGGGGAAACCCTTACAGTTGCCACTGGTGCATCTCCTTCCTGTCGTACTATTGTTAAACCCTGATTATCACTATAAACTTTTGTATATCTTTTTCCTGGCACTCTGTTCATAAGGTAGCGACTCAATATCCATTCAGGGTCAACTTCATGCCGCCGTACATAAGGCTCGACATTTTTCAGCATATTATCAAAAATCGTTCGTGCCCAATTGTAATTTTTTACCTTTTCCAAAACCTGAAGTCTGTCACTTGCATTTACTAAAATATGAGGATGAGACAACGTGGTTTGTCCAGCAATGATAATAACTGAAAATAAAGATATTATCAGGTAAGCCGCAACATATTTTTTCATGGTAATAATGTAATTACGTAAATGAGTTGTTAAAAATAAAAATAATAATTCTGAGTAATGGGATAATTCTTAATTTAACAATTTGAAATTTTTATAGGGAAAAATGAACTGGATCAGGCATGAAAACAGGAAAATTATATGCACACTTTGCCCCCACAACTGTAAAATTGCAGAGGGCAAAACAGGCATATGCGGAGTAAGGAAAAATACCGGAGGTAAAATTGAACTCCTTACATACGGGGTTATTTCAGGTTTTGCACTAGACCCTGTTGAAAAGAAGCCGTTGTATCACTTTTTCCCCGGAATGTATATTCTTTCTATAGGCTCGTATGGATGCAACATGCGATGTGATTTCTGTCAGAATTACCATATATCCCAGAATATTATTACGGGAATATCAAAGAAAATTAGTCCCGACGAAATTCTTAGTTATTCACTCAGAGAAAAAAATAATATAGGTGTTGCGTTCACATATAATGAACCTGTGATATGGTTCGAATATGTTAAAGATGTTGCTGTTAAGGTTAAAGAAGCAGGACAGAGCACGGTGATGGTCACCAACGGTTATGTGACACATGAAGCATTGAAAGAGTATCTGCAATTTATTGATGCATTTAATGTTGATCTCAAAGCTTTCGACAACAATTTTTACAAATCACTTACAGGCGCTTCATTTGAACCGGTTAAAGAGTCGATCAGGATGATTGCAAAAGCAGGCAAG
>Ga0209506_1004267_pt1 | contig 10815 bp, 5 predicted proteins | sample AD_JPNHG2_MetaG_FD_184409 | JGI IMG/M metagenome (GOLD analysis project Ga0209506, IMG submission 184409) | Active sludge microbial communities of municipal wastewater-treating anaerobic digesters from Japan - AD_JPNHG2_MetaG (SPAdes) (version 2) | ecosystem: Engineered > Bioreactor > Anaerobic >...
TTCGGCATCTATGTCGATATCGGCGATATTCGCGGCATTGGCGTTCGCTTTTAAGTCATTTGAGTCATCGTTTATTTCTCTGGCGAATAGCGATCGACTCCTGTCGAACATTGTGCGCGCGAGGGTGGCCATGTCCGCAATTTCCTTGCGGGCGCGGATGAGCGAAAGTTCGGGCGTGGCCATGAGGGTCTTAGGTAAATAAAGGGCGCGTAGTTCCGCTTCTCCTGGCTTTTCCTTGATGATTCTTTCGAGAAATGCCGAATATTGACGCACAAAAGGCAAGAGCAGCAAGGTATTCAGTGTATTGAACAGCGTGTGGAGCATCGCGATATGCACGCCGATGCTCCTTGATTCGATGGGACCAGGGAGCACCCAATCCACGAAACCGATAAAAGGCCTAAATAGAATCACGACCCAGACGGTGCCAAACACATTGAAGAGGATATGCGCCCAGGCGGCTCGCTTTGCATTGGTGCTTGCGCCAGCCGAGACCGAAGCAAGAAATGCATCGACGGTGGTTCCGATATTGGCTCCTAAGGTCAGGGCGGCAGCGATGTTGAAATCGATGATACCCTGAGATGCCATTGTTATGACTATAGCCAATGTGGCGCTGGAGGCATGGACCAGAATCGTAAAAGCAGTTCCGATTAATACAGCTAGCAAAATAGATGCATAACCAAGGCTAGAGAAATTGCGGATAAACAGCAAAGCATTGGCTGATGGTGTGGGAATTGCGCTTTGAATGAAATCAAGGCCTAGAAAAATGAAGGCCAATCCCATGATAGCGCGTCCATAGCTTCTGAACTCGTCGGATTTGTGTTTTGAAAGGGACATCAAGAACCCGATTCCAAAAAGAGGCACAGCAAGCGAAGTTATGCTGAATTTTGCTATACCGACCGCGGCTATTATCCAGCCTATAAGCGTTGTGCCAATATTCGCGCCCATAATGACGCCAATAGCTTGGGTAAGAGAAAGAAGGCCTGCATTGACAAAGGTTATGAGCATGACCGTCGTGGCCGACGATGACTGAACCGCAATGGTCACCAGCGTGCCGGTAAGCACTCCCATAATGCTGTTTTTCGTCATCATGTTCAGGACACTCTGGAGCCGCTCGCCTGCCGCCCGTTGAATACCTTCGCTCGATCGCTCCATTCCATACATGAAAAGAGCGAGCCCTCCAACGAGAGTCAGCGCCATGGCCAGTATCGACATGATGCTATTTTATACCTTATGTGATTTATTGTGGTCTACTGGAACGGCTCATGTTTTTGGCTTATTGGGGAATGGGTCTTCGAAAAATTATGATTTAGCTCATAATAATTTTCAGCAAAGCCAATCAATGCCTATTGTGTTTTATGAAATAGTCAGCAAAATAGCGACCTTACTTTGACAGATGAGATGTTGAAGGCCTAAATCTACTACCGTTTCATCGAGGCAGTGTCTGAGCCATTTATGACTGTGGTTAAGCATGATATTCTATTTATATGCTAAGGCTTAGCCTAGAGAATGATGCGCCACAATTCGTGCGAAAATGCGCCGTCAATGTGGCCGCGGTGTTGGGCTTCCGATCGGTTTCCATGGAGTTTCCCATCCTCCTGCCTGACGCGAGAGCCTCCGCAAGGAAGGATGATCTGGTTTTTCTTGTCTGTGCGGCGGCTAAAGCCTCATTTGCATGGTCTATCACACGTAACGGAGCGCTCGTCGAACTGGAAATGCGAGATGGTGAAGCAGCTTGTGACCTTCTCCATGCCCTTCTTGAGCATTTTTCCGAGATCGAGGACTCCATGGGCTTCAAACTTGATTCGAGCCAAGCTGCGAGAGGTTGCGTGGGATCGCCCCCGTCGCCCGTTTGCAAGCCTGGACTTATGGAGAGCGGTTATCACCTCGTTGCAGCAGAGCGCGGCCTTGAGTCCCTCTTTGAGCGCGAGTTTCTGGTGAAGGATAAGGATTTTGATTTCCTTCCTGATCATATCGATGCCACGATAGAGCTGCCCGACGACTTTGACTATGACGAGCTCTCTGCCGCCTGCGACCTCGCCGCTCGCCTTGGAATGGAAAGCTTGGGACTTGAGTTGCCTATTCTTGGATTGGCTGGAGAAAAGCATCGAACTGGCAGTATCCTGCGCATAGAACGGGCTGAGAATGCCGCTCTGCCTGCCGTGTTGTTGACTAAAGAGAATGACAAGCGGGTCCTGTCCTTCCGCGGCCGAGGGAATGCGCTGGCTGCAATGGCTTCCGCGCTTTGCAGCACAATGCCTGGAACGGGCGATGACTCTCTTCTAGCGGAAATACGAGATGGTTTGGTTTCTGTATGTGCGGAAAGCGGAGGCGAAGGAGACAAAGTCGATCTAGTCTCGCAAGAGAAGTTCGTGGAGCTCCGAGGAGCTCGGATTGACCTTCCCTGGGAGCTCGACGAATGTCGCTCCCTACTTGCCCGCGAAGTTTATCCGCGCATTACCTCTGGTCCGGGTACAGAGATTATCGTTGTCATAGGCGAAGACATCGAAGCAAGGCGCGTTCTCGAGGCAGAGATTCGCAACGCTTGCGAAAGCCACGGCGCAGAGAGTGCGAGGATCCGTGTAATCGGCGCCTTCAAGCAAGGTTTCTCATGGTTGAGGGACTATGAGCTCCCCGAGCTTGTTGCATGTGGCGGCGTCGCCTCAATTGAAATAGGCTTTTCTGCATTCCTGCCCGAGGGCAGACCGGCGTGGAGCGATGAAGATGGCACGACGCCCCGCATAGCACCGAACCGCCCAGACGATCCATCGGCCTGGATGGACGCGCCAATAAGGCTCCTTCAGGAACTTTATCCCATTGATGATATTCTTGCCGATGGGCTCGGAATAAATAGGGATTCTATAACGTTTAGTTTGCGCAGAGAGACCACTAAAGTTCCAGGTTATACCCTTGTCGCGCGCGATGCCAGGGACGCCGTGGTCTATGAATCTGCCTTTAATCCGGAATTCTCGGAAAGACCATATCTTGAAGATTTCCCTGGTCTTGGGAAGGTCCATCCAGGTACAGGTCTTGTTCGCCTCTTGAAGGGGGGAGGTACTGTCTGGGAGTCGCATTTCAAGACTGACATGGAGAGTATCTGGGACGCGTATCAGTCCAGGGTTTTGCCAGCCGCGCGCGAGATAGCTCAAGCTGTGAAGGAGCAGCCCTTTTTCTCTCGCCTCGTAATCGAGGTCGAAGCAAGCGAGCCCGACGAGGCGCTTCCTTGCCGTCATGACCGCCTATCTTCCCTTGAATCGCTTCATGAAGACCTCTATTTTGTCGGCCTCGACTATTTTCAGGTATTTGGAATCAAAACAAAAGGAATTGGCTATGATTCGCCAGGTCTCATCCTGCCAATTATTAGGAAGCGATCAGGTGCTCCAGAGATGCATTATTCGATTCTAGCCGAAGGAGTTGCCACGCGAGTAGAGACTGTGGGAAGTGTCTCTAGTCCCATGCCAACTTCAGTCTTTGTGGATGAGCTTACTTTTGACGAAGCTAGTGGGCGTTTCTCGCCTCGCTTTTGTATCCGGTTCGAAGACTCAGCGGTGGGACATTCATCTGCATTGATAGGAATTGAGAGATATGCTTGGCTCCTGTCAAAAGCTATGGCTGGTCTTTCTCAAATTGGAAGAGCATTTAGCTCAGTTCGATTCACTTTTGATGGAGATGAGAAGGGAGCTTTGGTGGAGGCGCTGCTCCCAGAACCGAAAGCTTTTACCGGTGATTTCGATATTGCGGAACTCGATCTTCCGAAGGACAGGCTCATTGATCCTGATGTATTCGAAGTGATCTCTCAGCGCCTCTCAAGGACAAAAGGGATTAGACAGAGACTTGTTGGAAGGAGTCGAGAAGGCAGGCCTATTTGGGCCATAGAACTTTTGCCAAAATTGCCTGGATATGTTTCACGCACCAAGCTCATTGCTACGAGGCCAACTCTTTATGTAAATGGCCGCCATCACGCCAACGAGGTCTCGTCTACAAACTCGTCACTAATGTTCATACAAAGGCTGCTCTCGGATTCCGCCTATGCAAATCTTTCAGAACATCTCAATGTCGTTGTCCTTCCTTTGGAGAATGTAGATGGTGCCGCTCTCCATTCATACCTTGCGCATGACAACCCGGAATGGATACTACATGCGGCGCGGTATGACTCGCTTGGTGGCGAGTTTGCTCGCGACTATTTCAACGATGCGACCGCCCACCCCGAGGCTCTTGCTTTTACGCGGCTATGGCGTGATTGGCTCCCAGATGTTGTGGCTGACGACCATGGTGTGCCGAGTCACGAGTGGTGCCAGCAATTTTCTGGCTACACATCGCCCTGGTTCAAGGGCTTTTGGATGCCGCGAGCCTTGTTGTATGGTTACTTCTGGTATGTAACTGACGAGGCTTATGCGGCAAACAAGCTCGTAGCCGAACGTATCGAAGAGGTCGTCGCCGACGCGATGGGAGCTCACGACGAATTTGCCTTGCTAAATGCGGAGTGGAGAGATCGATTCGAGAAGTATGCTCATGCATGGATGCCCAAGCTCTTCCCTGCCGAATACTACAAGGATGTTATCTTCTATTGGGTGCCTTACCCCTATAAACCAGACTATTATTATGCATCCGTGCGATTTCCATGGATTACTGCGGTGAGCTTCGTCTCCGAGGTCGCAGACGAGACAGCCACCGGAGGCTATCTTGGGCTTTGCGCTCGCGCCCACCTTGAGGAAGACTTGGCTATAGTCAAACTTCTGTCCGAAGCCGTGGTTCACATGGACGAGTCAGTCTGGATCGAAGACAATGTCCTCTGTGCGCGCCGTGTGAGGAAGAGGCCCCTCACCTATTCTAAACCACAAGCGCCTGGGGGGAATCCGGCGCCAAAATAGCTCAGCAACTATTTCCTTTTATTGGACTAGATAAAGCGATGAAGCACGACGGTTCGGCGCAAAAAACCAAGAGAAATGACTAGGCCGGAGAAAAATGTGAATCGGAATGAGAGACTGCAGAGACGCTACCGGATTGTAGGGATTCTTGGCTCTCTCGTTTTCCATGGAGCAATCCTTTGGTTGCCACTTTATTCTACTTTTACTTATGTAGAGAATGCCGCTTCCCCATCGCTAAGAATTGGGTTGATCGAGCTATCTATACCTGAAGCGATGAGGGAGATTTCGCAGTTGCCGGCAAAGCAGGGAAAAACGAAAGCCAACGCGAATCGTCCCTCATCGAGTCAGGAAGGAGTTTCCCAGATATCGAGTAAGGAAGAAGTTTCTCAGATATCGAGTCAGCAAGAAGTTTCCCAGATACAAGATGTTTTTCCAATGGAGGAGTTGCAAGCGCTGGCGCAGCAGCCTGTACCTCCTCTTCTAAGCAACTGCGAAAAGGATGAAAGCCCCTTATTTTTCGAAAAAATCGCCGATTTACCCGAAACCAGGCAATCTGAAGTCATTCAGACAAGCGCGATACAAGCTAGAGCTCCCGATCCGGAGCCATCTGAGCTTTCTTTTGTCGTTTTGCAACCAGAAGAAGCGAAGGAGAAAGAGCCTGTCGTCAAGGCAGCGGCATCGGTTGAAGCTCCAGTTGAAGCTCCTTTAGTTTCTGCTGGACCTTCGGAAAACACAAGGACAACAGAGAAAGCACATGTTGTTGCACCTGCAATTCCGTCTAGGCAATACTTTGTTCCCTCGAAAAGTGAACTATTGGCGCAGAAGCGTAATTCGCTTGGGGGCTTTTCAGCGCAAACTGTCGAGTTCGCAGATCTGTCGGTAGCCGAATCCGATTTAGGCAGTGCGCAGGCAGCTTCAGCTGAAGGCTACCTTTCGTCGGCCGCTCAGGTTGCGGAGCTTAAGGCAGAAAGAATTACTTTATACAATAAAATGAGATATTATGATATGGCCGATTCAGGCACTCAACCATCTCAGCAATCTCAGCCATCTCAGCAATCTCAGCTATTTCAGCCAGATTCGCCAGCTCCCCCTTTTCAGAAAGCTCAACAGTTTGCACTGGAGCTAGCGTCGCAGAACATTGTGGCCGACTCTGAAATCGAGATGATGACAGTTCCTAAGAAAGAAAAGCCAGAAAAGCGAGAACCCATGCAGACAAGGCCGCAATCTGATTCGGATTCAGGGCTAGTGCCTCCGGCAGCCCTATCGGAAAAGAAGGGATTAGCAAGCGCTTCCGAAGTCCCGACAGCCGAGGAGATATTCCGTAGTGCTGTACCAGATAAGAGTCCGCCCATCCAGGGCCCATACATAAAAGAAGCAGATATGGCATCTTCTATTGTCGAGGCTAGCTCGTATTATTCAGAGAGACCACATTTTGACACTACAGAGACACTTTCGCAGCGAATTGCCAATGAGTTGTCGACCAATAAGGAATATCCTCCGGCAGCCCTTAAGCGAAAAACCGAAGGTATAGTTAAGCTTTCGCTCGATGTAGCCCCAAATGGCAGCCTCATTAGAGTAAAGATTCAGACTCCTTCCGGAAGCGCAGTCCTGGACGAGGCGGCCCTCAAGCTTGTTCAGAGCATTTTCCCTTTGGACATCAAGTTGGCCTCTGCGGTATCGCTGATAGTTCCAGTCGAATACCGTATTCGGAAGTAGCTTTCGTCATTCCCTTACAGCTACATTGGTGATCATTTCCCCACTGGTACCGACAGAGATCGCAGTGACCATACCATCAGAATCGAATCTATATACTGTCTGCATGCCATCTGGCACATAGACATACCCACCGTAGGCGTTCGTATCGAGCGATCCAAAAGATGCGCCATTGCTCTTTACTTCGGCTAGACGACCCGAATCGTTTTCTGGCTTTGTCAAATCGATTATCCATGTCTGACTGTAATTCGTCCCCACGAGATGATTCTTGTCGAAGGCAGTCAACCTAGCCACCGAAAGATCCTTTTGCACACTTACTATATCGTTTCCGCTGGACGCATCTAGCGGAATAAAGTCTATGGAACCGGGGAGAGCATTCCAGTTTGTATCATAGCCACCAGTATTGGCGACAAAGACGCCTGCATCATTGCTGCCGTTGTCATCCCAATCGTAGCTGCCCGGAAGAAGACCTGTCGTACCGCCGGAGCTAGTCACAAACGAAAGGTCGACCGCTGTGCCCGCAGCATTGAGCCGGTATACTTTGCTATTGGCATTGTCTGTCACAAAGACATACCCATTTTCGTTGCCGTCATCTGCGAAGACCAAATCCTGAGGATAGAATCCCGAGTCAAAGCCAGTAACTTCGCTGCCCAATCCCGCTGAAGGATTGCTTGGATTAAAGCCGTAAACTGTATTGGAATAGACTCCGCTATAGTCTGCTGTACTTACATATCCCTTATTGTTCGAGGCGATGCAAAGGTATTGCGCACTTATGTTGCCTCCGATTTTCTGTACCGATGGGGAGCTGCTCGAAAGATCGAACCAGTAGAGGCCGGGGCTTGTGTTATTGTAGCTTCCTACCGCTATGAAGGCCTTCGTGCCATTTACGATCATCTCGCCGGTCGCATTCTGTTTTATGCTGACGAGGGGTATCGAGGCACTTTGGGCCTTTTCGGTGTCGATCTCATAGACATTTCCATTTTTCGAGTCTACTGCGAACAAACTTGCCGATGTCCCGTTTTGGAGAGACAGCAAGCTGCAATCCGTCAGCGCGGCCAAGACAAGCATGAACCCGACAGCGAGCATTTTTCGCTGTACCTTTGACAAGAGCTTTTTCATACAACTCCTCCCATATATTTATCTTAGAATTCGCTATTTTCATTCCGCAGGCCTTTTTGCCCCTGAAAGCACATGGTCAATATTGCAGAGACCGAAAAGCCGGGCATGGGATAGCCCTGTACTACCTGGTATCGCTCGTCGAAGAGATTTTGGACCGACAGTCCCAGCTTTGTATTGGTACCGAAGATCCATTCGAGCCTTGCATCGGCGATGAGCGCCGCGGGCAGATAGGCTCTGTTGCCTGTAGTGGTGTATCTGAGGCTTTTATAGGAGAAAATAAAGGAACTCTTGAAATTTTCGCTCGATCTGCTCGCGCTGAGAGATGCCGAGTGGACTGGCACGTAGGGTATGCGCTTGTCGTCTGCGAGCGTGAGGTTGCCCGACAAGACAAAACTGTAGAGAAATGTGTAATTCAAACTGATTCGCCATGTACCGATATTGGACGAAGCTTCTGTCTCGATTCCCGGATACAGAGCATTTCCATAATTGGTGGGTTTCCAAGTACCTGAAGGGTCGGGTTGCCAAAGGATTACATCCTGGACATAGCGAGCGAATGCGCCTAAAGACCATGACTTCCGTTCGTCGCGATGTGCGATGGAAAAATCACAGGAATAGGCAGTTTCGGGTTCAAGATCTGGATTGCCCTGTGCACCGCCCGATGCGGGCCAGTACAGGTCGTCGAAGGAGGGAGCCCTGTAGGCGCTCGAGATTGAGCTTCGGAAGACGGTATCCTTTGCCATGTCATAAAGAAGCCCCAAGCTTGCCGAAATTCCCGAGGGAGAATCGCTTGTCAGGTCGTAACGGATAGCGGGAATGGCGGTCCATCTGCAGATCTCGATATGAGGCTCGATAAAAGCTCCGCCTGTAAACCGTTGAGGAGAGCTTCCTTCGTTTGTCTTGACTATACTCGACTCTAGACGGTCGTAGCGGAAAGAAGTTCCCCCCTTGAGCTCTCCCTGCCATGGTGTCAGCCAAGAGAATGAGCTGTCTAAACCGGTTCGATATGAATAATGTATGTCTGCACTCGAGGTATCCGATTCGCGATACTCGATTCCTCCAGCTTGAGCATATGAGTTTACATCTAGAGCCAGGGCACCGGCGAAAAGAGCATCCGTGCCATAATGGGCTGAAAGATTGGCATTCCAATCCTCTTGATGGGCTTTCGGAGTCGGCATATCTTCCGTTCCAGGCACTCCCAATGAGCGATAGTTCACTCTTGCCGTTGTAGATAGCTCTCCGACAGACAGAGGAAAGGAACCCTGAAAGCCGGCAGCCGCAGCTAGCAACCCTGCATTCGCTCTCTGGCGCCTCTCTCCGTTTGTGTCGTAGTAAGGATAGGCATTCGAGGCCCGCTGTGCTTTCCCCCATGCGGAGAGATTGTTCATTCGAGCGGAGATATCGAAGGATTGTCCATCGACGAGAGCTAGGCCTACAAAAGGAACGGTTGTGGCCGAGAGGCCACTGCCGACTGTCACGGAAGCAGGTACAAACGCATTGTTCCGGATGGAGAGCTCGACCGAGGGAGTCGTCGTTTTTCTTTTTGTATGGATATGGATGACTCCGCCAACCGCATCTGCGCCATATTGGGCTGACAGAGCTCCACGCTGTATTTCGACGCGCTCGATCTGATCGAGCGGTATATCGAGGCGCGACAGATCGGTCTGGCCTGTCGCCGGGTCTGTAATGCGCACGCCATCGACGAGCACAAGCACCTGGTTCGAGGTGGAGCCTCTAAGCGAGATTGTCGTCTGTGCGCCATTTGCGCCGGTAGGAGAGCTTATAACACCCGATACTGACGAAAGGAGAGCGGGAAGATTGGATGCGGCAGTCGCTTCGATCGTAGCGCTGTCTATGCTCGTTGTGCCTGCGGAAGGCGCAAGGTCGCTCATCGGCAATACGCCTTCCACAATTACAGAGGGCAGTTCGACTGTTTGGGGAAATGCCGTGGGCAGAAGAAGATTAAAGAGACAGATAGCCACCAGAATCACGGGGGAACGCAGAACATACATACCGGATCTCCTCCTTGGGACATAAGCGAATTCGAGGGAGGAGATGAGTCGTATGCCTATGCAAAAATGAGATGAATAAGAATAGAACGAGGGCGCCCGAGAAGAGATTGCTGCGCATCAAGAGTTCCTCAATCCTCGAAGTTTTGCCCGAAAGCAGGTCGGGCTCGCCCCAGAGCGGTATCCTGGCTTCCGGATCATCTGTGCGCACAGCGCCTTCTCACAGCAATAGCTGCAATGGCTGCAAAGGGTTTTTGAACCTTTGCCTGCTGGGTCATCCCCGGTTACAGTGGCGGGACCGCTGCGGATTTGCACCGCATTCCTCGGTTCCCTGGAGCATTTCAATAATAAGAGACAGAATCCCAGGCGTCAAGCGCCGTGGTGCTAAGTCGGTGTTTCTCAATATTGGAATTTCTAAAGACTCTATCTTGCTTTTAGCGACCGACGGGAGTCGAACCCGCTTCACGAGCTTGGGAAGCTCGGGTAATACCGGTATACGACGGTCGCAGTGGTGTATTCGCGCGCCATCGGGGTACGACGGTGGCGATTAAATGCGCGCCAGGCTCTTACTTCCAGGCTCTTACTTTATGAAAGAAAAAAGGCTCCTCAAGAGCATGCCTTATTGATGCGCTTATCTACTATAGCGAGCAGTACAAGCTTTGGTCAAGGCGAGCCAGCCCATCACTTTTGAGCATTAGTAAAAAACATCTTGTTTATCTTGATAAATCTTGGGAATTTTGTCAAAATCTTGCTAGAAATTATCTTGCATCGATGTGATCACATTTATGCCAATACCTGGGAACCGATCCATTTTCTGCAAAAAATCGATGCCTTGGCGTAGGGAAAGGCGTGCTTCAATGAGGCACTCAGGGTGTAGCTTTTCTGCTTCAATCATTCCAAGAAGAATATTATAACGGTATGCTTGAATACCATGGCTTCCATAGATTTCAAGTTCTCGCGAAATTACGAGGTCCATAGGGATTGCGGGGTGCTTATGATCAGCGAGCATGAGGCCTACTTGCACATGGCGACCGCGTTTGGCAAGGCTTGCAATTGCGGTGAAACAAGTATCTGGGCTACCTAGAGCGTCCATTGAAACCTGTACTCCGCCC
>Ga0209506_1004283_pt1 | contig 10764 bp, 8 predicted proteins | sample AD_JPNHG2_MetaG_FD_184409 | JGI IMG/M metagenome (GOLD analysis project Ga0209506, IMG submission 184409) | Active sludge microbial communities of municipal wastewater-treating anaerobic digesters from Japan - AD_JPNHG2_MetaG (SPAdes) (version 2) | ecosystem: Engineered > Bioreactor > Anaerobic >...
AGGTCAACCATATCAAATTTATAGGTTAGAGCAAACTGAAATGAACGAAAGCGCGATTTAGTATTCTCATCCATTTGTCGGTAAATATCAACCATACCCAAGTCGTAACGCAAGTCTAACCCCCAAATGCCATCCTTGGTAGGATATTCGGCTCCGCAACCTACTGAAAATCCCCAGTCGAAACGGGTCCAATGATAATCATCGTAAGATGCACCATCCTCGTAAATAACTTTTCCACTACCAATTCTGGTTGTAGTGTATACACCGCCATTGGCATATACCCTATTTAATCCCAACAAACTAAAAGTGTACTTGGCAAGGAGGGGAATCTGTATTGCAGGCATACGCTTTGTTTCCTCAACTGTCCCATAGATTCCTTTTGAACCCTTGGAGATAAAGTTCAACTCTGTTTGAAAGGAAAACCTATTCGTAAACCCAAAATCACCAACAATACCGAACTGATAACCAATTCTGCTTTTCACTTCATGGGTGGGATATGACCACTGGCTAAATTTTGAAAAGTTCATACCCACCTTTGGGCCGACGTAGATAAACCCAACATCATGCCCAAAAACCTTAAATAGTTGAGCATTAGCAGCATTAAAAGTAATTGCTACAAGTGAAAGAATAACTAAAATTTTTTTCATGGTGCAAGGGGTTAAATTTCTACAAGGTTAATGTAAAAAAAATTACCATCAAACTTTTAACAAATTTTTTTCATCAAACTCTTGACTCAAATCATAATTACCAATAACTTGCGGGCTATAAATCAGAAATATGGGCATTTTAGAAATTGAAAAGGATATACATGCCCGCATAGTGCGCAGTGTGAATGCCCAGCTAGGCAACTACATAACCTTTAATAAGAATTGCGTCATTGAACCAATTGAGCAAACATTCTTCCCCAACTCAACACTCCTATCCATAATTGATTTCGATTGTATTCCAGCATCAAAACTAATGGTAATTGACAATGGAGTTCAGGTTTACCCATTAAGCGGATTAGGGCAATGGAACTCAATACTGATGAATGAAAGGTTAAACCTAAACATTAAGAATGTACTCGATTACCTTAAGCTATACTACTCAACTCACGTTTTCCCATACCAGTATCAAAAAATAGTTGAAACTATTCACGATCTTGATTTCATAGAATTTCCTGAAATAAAACTTTTCGAGGTGATAAACCAACGAATTCAAGCCCCAGTGGTAACCCTCTCAAACAAGCAATTCACAATATACTGTAATATTACTTCCAATCGAACATTATACAATGCAGCATTTGATGTTTATCCGGATGGTAAAGTTTTACTGCTCGATAAAAAGATTGTTATGCAAGACCTTCCCATAGGTGAAATGGTAATTGATCTTTAGGCCTACGAGTGAGTATCTCCTAAAGCCATTGTACCATTACAATTTCAAATTTCTTGGTCACAGAAATTAAAAAATGCCTTACATTTGCCCTTTATAAACTATAACCTTTAACTATGAAAGCTTATGTTTTCCCGGGTCAAGGTGCCCAGTTTGTTGGCATGGGTAAAGATTTGTACGATAATTCACCCTTAGCCAAGGAACTTTTTGAAAAGGCAAACCAAATTTTAGGATTTAGGATTACCGATTTAATGTTTACCGGAACCGATGAGGATTTAAAGCAAACCAAAGTTACCCAACCTGCTATTTTCCTTCACTCTGTGATACTTGCAAAGGTTTTGGGGAACGAGTTTAAGCCCGATATGGTGGCAGGCCACTCATTGGGAGAATTCTCAGCGTTAGTAGCAGCAGGCGCTTTGAGTTTTGAGGATGGTTTAAAACTAGTGTCGGCACGTGCAATGGCCATGCAAAAGGCTTGCGAACTTCAGCCCTCAACCATGGCCGCTGTGCTTGGGCTTGATGATGCAAAAGTAGAAGAGATTTGCGCCTCCATTAACGAAGTTGTAGTTGCTGCCAACTATAACTGTCCGGGTCAACTCGTTATATCGGGTTCGGTAAAGGGTGTCGATATGGCCTGCGAAAAACTAAAAGAGGCCGGTGCAAAAAGGGCACTTAAACTGGCCGTTAGCGGAGCATTCCACTCGCCACTCATGGAGCCTGCACGCCAGGAACTCGAAGCAGCCATCAATGCTACTCCATTTAAAAAACCTGTTTGTCCCATTTACCAGAATGCAACTGCCAAACCCACCTCAAGTCCTGAGGAGATAAAGAAAAATCTTGTAGCCCAGCTAACTGCACCTGTTAGGTGGACACAAACCGTTCAAAACATGATTGCCGACGGTGCTACCGAATTTGTTGAGTTGGGTCCTGGCAGCGTACTTCAGGGTTTAATCAAGAAAGTAAACAAGGACATTTCCGCAGAAAGCAAACAAAGTCTATAACAAAAGAAAACGCCCTAGCGGGCGTTTTCTTATTCCGGGAAATGAAACCGGATTGTTTGCTTTAAATCGGGATGAAGACTTTGAGCCACAGGGCACTCCTTGGCTGAAGCCTCGAGCAGTTTTCGCTCTTTAGCAGTATAGTTGTTGTGCGGGAAGTATAGGTCAATTATTACCTCAACCACCCTACGTGGGTTTGTTCCCATAACCTTTTGCACATCTATTTTTGTGCCATCAATATTAAATCCGTGGGTACGTGCTGCAATTCCCATAATTGTAACCATGCAGCAACCCAACGAAGTAGCAAGCAGATCGGTTGGTGAAAAACACTCACCTTTACCCTGATTGTCCTCTGGAGCATCGGTTGTAATGGTTACCCCGGAGCGTGTGTGAGTTGCCTCGGTTCGTAAATCACCCTTATAGATAATTGTAGATGTAGTGCTCATACCATACGTGTTTGAAAATTAAGGGCTCATTGCTGAGCCCTTAAAGTTAACAAAACATTTGGTTTTGCTTAGATTAAACCCTGATCGAGCATGGCGTTGGCAACCTTCAAGAAACCGGCAATGTTGGCACCTTTAACGTAGTTAACATAACCGTCTTTTTCAGTACCATGTTTAACGCAAGCCTCGTGAATGCTCTTCATAATTTGGTGCAAACGAGCATCAACCTCTTCGCTTGGCCAGTTGAGTTTCATGCTATTCTGTGTCATCTCAAGACCCGAAGTAGCAACACCACCAGCGTTTACAGCTTTACCAGGGGCAAAGAGAATCTTGTTGTGCTGGAATACCTCAATGGCTTCAGGAGTACAAGGCATGTTAGCACCCTCGGCAACGCAAACTACACCGTTCTTAACAAGGGCTTCAGCATCGGCCTTGCCAAGTTCGTTTTGGGTAGCACAAGGCATAGCAACATCAACCTTTACTTCCCAAGGACGTTTGCCGGCGAAGAACTTAGCACCAGGGAATTTCTTGGCGAATGGCTCAACAATATCCTGGTTCGAAGCGCGAAGCTCTAGCATGTAATCAATCTTTTCGCCGCTAATACCAGCTTCGTCAAGGATATAACCATCGGGTCCCGAAATGGTAACCACCTTACCACCAAGTTCGGTAACCTTTAGGGCAGCACCCCAAGCAACGTTACCAAAACCAGAAATTGCAACGCGTTTGCCTGCAAACGACATGCCTTTGGTAGCAAGCATTTCCTGAGCAAAGTAAGTAGCACCAAAACCGGTAGCTTGAGGACGGATAAGTGATCCACCCCAGTTAATACCCTTACCGGTTAGTACACCGGTGTTCTCACCGGCAAGTTTCTTATACATTCCATACAAGTAACCAATTTCACGGCCACCAACACCTATGTCACCGGCAGGTACATCGGTTTCAGGTCCAATATGCTTCCAGAGCTCAAGCATGAACGACTGGCAGAAGCGCATAATTTCAGCATCGCTACGGCCCTTAGGGTTGAAATCGCTACCACCCTTAGCACCACCCATAGGAAGGGTTGTAAGGGCGTTCTTGAAAATTTGCTCAAAACCTAAGAACTTAAGGATTGAAAGGTTTACGCTTGGGTGGAAACGAAGGCCACCTTTGTAAGGTCCAATGGCATTGTTGAACTGAACACGGTAACCCAGGTTAACGTGAATATTACCCTCATCGTCCATCCAGGGCACCTTAAAGGTGAAAATACGATCAGGCTCAACCATACGCTCAATAATCTTTGCCGATTCAAATTGAGGATTCTGGTTGTAAACCTCTTCAATTGACTCAAGAACTTCACGAACTGCTTGTAAGTATTCCACCTCACCTGGGTGCTTAGCTTCAAGCTCAGCCATTAATTTATTTACATTCATTGCGCTAACTGTTTTTAGTTGTTAAACTCAGTTTTCTTATTGCGAGGAATTATCCCCTTAAAAAGTTTTTCAAAATTGATTTATTAAAATGACATTTCAAAAGAAAAAAACCATGAAAAAATATGATATTAAACATTTTTTTGGCGTATTACTTAAAAATTAAAACCAATCAACCGTTTTCAGGTTTTAATATAACACCTTGGTTTGTTTTAGCATCAACCTGTATTACAAGCGGTTGTTCAAACCTTATGCATCGTATATATTTTGTTTCGAACCATGCAGGAATAGAGTTGAGGAACTGAATGTCGTACGAACCATCGTGTAAGTAAGGGTTAACGGTAAGGTATGCAACCCTGAACGAGGTAAGGTTCTGAAAGAAATGGGTACCCTGGCTAGGATCAACCCTGAAGTTCTCAAGACCGGCCTCAACAATAACACGCGCCTGTGAAATTTGTGACCATTTGATAGGTACACCCAACCATGGATCGCTACTACCCCAGCGGCCTGGGCCTACCAGAACGTAATTCCTTTGCAAATCGATAAACCTTTTATTGAGCTCATCGAGCTCATGAGCAATTTCCTTGGTCATGGCCGGATTAAAGCTTTCCGGTTTAATGTAAACAAAGTCATATATATCCTTAACCTTTCCGTGTCCCAATGCCGACTTTGAGTAGAGTATGGCCTTATTTATATCCATCTCGTTCCACTCTACCAGCTCCGTTTGATCGCTATCAACTATAGGGCGTATCTGCAGAAAGTTGAAAAGTCGAGGCATACCGCTTGGGGGGTTCAGGTTTGCTGCAAACTCAATCTCGATATGATTATTCATTTCACGCTCGCCTATCTCGAGGAGTTCCGATAAAATCTTGGCCAGTGGGAAGGTATCGTGTTTTAGGATTGGAGCAAAAGTTACCAGCTTCAAACCCTCATCGTAATACCCATCGCGAAGTACTCCTGAGTGCATATCGTAGGTAGATGTTATTAAACGGAAATCGGGTATAGAAGAGGCCTCCCTTATATCAAGATTTAGCAAATTTGAGCTATCGTCAACCTTTGGTTCAAAGCTGTTGGGATCAACATTAAGGGCGTAGAAGTTCTTCTGGGTTTGGCGGAGCGCCATTTCAACCGATGAAAGTTGCAGTATCTTTTTAGGATATTTAGGAGAAAACCTAAGCGCTACCCCACCATCAACAATAAGTTTGCCAAGCCCAAAACCCACGCTAACAATACCATCCTCAGTTTTCTCGGAACCAATGGGGTAAAAGTTGATACTGCGAGCTACCCCGGAAAGGGTTGGCAAATACATGTTACCATACTGGTTTCCACAGATCTCCTGAATTATAACCCCCATCTTTTCCTCGTCAATCACGTTTTGGGTGGCATTCATATACGCCTTGCTGGCCTTATAGAATACCGATGCATACACAGCTTTAACTGCTTTGGCTAAGTGTTGGAGCATTTGATCGGGGTTATCGGAATGGGGAACCATGTAGGTTGAGTAGATTCCAGCAAACGGTTGATAATGGGAATCCTCAAGTTTGCTTGAGGAACGAACCGCGAGAGGCCTTTGAAATACTGAAATGACTTTCCGAAGGTCTATTTTTATACGCTCGGGTAGTTTAGCTTTCAAGAAGGCTTCAAGGATGACCTCATCATCCAAATCTTGCAAAGCAATAGAGTAAAGGTTATTAGACTCCATGAACTCGTCAAATATATCAGTACTGAGCACAACGGTTCTTGGAATGGTAATTATAGTGTTTTCAAACTTATTGAAAAGATTATAGTTCCGGATTACCTGGTTTACAAAAGCTAACCCTCGGGCTTTTCCCCCAATTGATCCATCGCCAATACGTGAAAAAAACTTATACTCGTCAAAGGTTTCCCTATCGAACTTGGCAATTATGCTACGACCCTTGCTTAGCCTATATGCCGATATGGCATAGTAAATAAAGTTTCGGGCATCATCTATACTTCTGAAATCCTTAAGCCGCATGGGCTTAAAGAGCTGTGCAATTGAAAATATAGCCCTGGCATTGAGCCATTTGGAGATGTCGTTCCTGCTGGAATGGTAAACCAATGAGCGATCGGGAATGGTGAGAATTAGCTTTTGTAGCTGGCGCAAGTCCGATGCGCGGGCAATTTCGGCAAGGGTATCGGGGTCACGAAAAACAAAATCACCAAATCCAAAATTGTTTACAATGTAATCGCGAAGGTCAAGGCTAAAAGTTTTGGAATACTTGTGTAAAAAACCTACACAAAGCTCATCAGCATATATTTTATTTGAAAGCTCGGACGACTGAAGTAAGAACGGAATGTTTTGATCATCGGCTTTAATGTGTCTGCATAGCTGTAGTCCAGCCTTTGCCACATGGTCGCGCTTATTGTTTACCTTATAGCTAATATCGGAAATAACGCCAAGCACGTTATTCTTATACTTACTATAGAGCTCTATGGCCTCATCGTAGGTTGTAGCCAATAGAATTTTGGGTCGTCCGCGCATACGAAGCATTCTATGGTGCTCATTTAGCGCTTCGGTCATAAACATGCGGGCTTGCCTAAAGATTATCTTGTAAAGGTTTGGCAAAAACGAGGAGTAATACCTTACCGAATCTTCCACCAAAATAATAGTCTGAACGCCAATTTCAAGAATGTCGTGCTCGGCATTCATCTTATCCTCAATAAGCTTAATGATAGCCAAAAGAAGATCGGCATTGCCGAGCCAGCAAAAAACGTAATCGATAGCACTTAAATCCTCGTTCTGTAATCGCAATGATACTTCGCGCGAGAAGGGTGTAAGGACAACAATAGGGATGGATGGATAGCGCTGCTTTAGCATTTTTGCCAGGTTAAAGGTATCCATCTCACCCACGTTAAGCATGGAAATGATTAAATCGATATGCTCTTCCTGGAGTATACGGAGAACCTCACGGGCACTATGGGCTTGAAGGAAAACCGGTGGATATCGAAGATTTAACGAGACATATTCATTAAAGATTTGTTCATCTATCCTTCCGTCTTCTTCAAGCAGGAATGCATCGTAACTGCTGCAGATAAGTAAAACCTTGTAAATGCGTTTCTGCATCAGCTTGTCGAACGACGTATCGTAAATATCGAGCTGGTAAGAGTTAAGATATGCCTGATCACCTAACAAATTCAACATAGCGCAAATTTTTGGCAATTTACAAAAAAAGTATCCAAAAGGTTGTTCAGGAGTTTAGGCTTTAGGGTTACATTTGTAAAAAATTGAGCTATGCGATACCTAACTGTATTTACACTGGCAGTGATTATTTTAGTAAGCTGCTCACCCAAAAAAGAATACTTAAAAATTGAAGGTTTTACTCAAGGGACTACCTATAGTATAACCTATTACGACTCCCTTATCCGCGATTTTTCAGTTCAAATAGATTCAATACTTGGAAGAATTGACCATTCAATGTCCATTTACAACGACAGTTCCATAATTAGTCTTTTGAACAGTAATATTTCCGATAGTATTGACGATATGCTAAAGGAAGTAATAGTAAGCTCTTTTGAAATTTACCACCAAAGCGATGGAGCTTTTGACATTACCGTAGGCCCAGTTGTTAGAGCCATAGGCTTTGGCAAGGATAAAACACAAGGTATTGACTCGGCTAAGGTAAAACAGTTACTCCCTTTAATTGGGATGAACAAAATACACCTTGACGGTAATACCCTTAAAAAGGATGATAGCAGAATTCAGATTGATGTAAATGCCATAGCGCAGGGCTATACGGTTGATGTAATTGGTAAGTATTTGGAGAGTAATGGTATTAAGCATTATCTTGTTGAAGTGGGTGGCGAAATTACTGCTCGCGGTAAGAATTCGAAGGGAACCGATTGGGTTGTTGGTATCGATAAGCCTGTAGAATCTGCTCTACCAGGCGAGAACATTCAAGCAAAAATATCAATTAGCAATGGCTATGGGTTAGCAACCTCAGGTAATTACCGAAAATTTATCGAGGTAAACGGACAAAAGTATGCGCACACTATCAATCCCAAAACCGGATTCCCTGAGCTGAACAGCTTGTTGAGTGCAACTGTAGTTGCACCCAGTGCTACCAAGGCCGATGCTCTGGCAACCGCATTCATGGTTAAAGGTGTTGAATGGAGCAAAAACTTTGTTGTCAAGAGCAACGATATTGACGCTTACCTTGTTTACTCCGATTCGCTTGGGAATTACCTTGTTTGGATGAACGAAGGTATGAAAAAGAGAATTATACCTTAATTAAATCCCCTTACTTGCAGCGTTAGTGCTGCAATTTGTACCACCGCCACAACCACAGGAATAACCAATATCGGAATCGTTGCACCCGGATTTGCGTGACTTGATAATTGTTTTAAGCGATAACCCAATAATTACAATTCCTAAAAGGAATGCAACTACGCCAATAAGTTTAAGCAATGCCATAATGTTTAGTTTTAGTTTACAACCTCGCGGGCATGCTCGTAACAGGTTGCGCAATCGGTATTTTTGCCGTTTTTCCCCCAGCACTTAATTTCCTCGTGACGAGGACATGTAACACCACGCTTTCGCAATTCCTTATTATGTCCAGCCGATGTTTCCGGAAACTTATGGCTCTTATGAAAAATTATTCTAACAGCCATCCCCAATAAGGCTATTCCAAGAATTGTGGCTGCAACAAGAATTAATTTTAGGGTTAACATTTAAGTAAAGGTTTTTGCAAAAGTATACCTATTAGCCTGCTCGCGCAAAAAACTAACAGATAGAAACACAAAAAGTTTTATTAAAAAGCTTAAAAAATCAAAAGTCGGGCATTAAGATTTGGGTTCAAAACAATTGCACAACTTTTTTGTTTACCTGATGAAACTCAACAGAATTGAACGATGAGCACAACCAAAATTAAATTTAGTAAAGAAGAGATATTAAACGACTACTACATTGCCCACCTAAGCCGCAATATAAGCCTTATGGGGCGTAAGGAGGTGTTAACCGGTAAAGCAAAATTTGGAATTTTTGGCGATGGTAAAGAGCTTGCTCAAATTGCCCTTGCTAAAACCTTCAAGGAAGGCGATTGGCGTTCGGGCTACTACCGCGACCAAACCTTTATGATGGCGGCAGGACTGTTTACCGCTAAGGAGTTTTTTGCCCAGCTTTACGGTCAAACCGATATTGAACTTAACCCGGGTAATGCAGGTAGAACCTTTAACAATCATTTTGCCACCCGCAGCCTAAATCCCGATGGCACATGGAAGGATTTAACAAAGCAAAAGAATAGCACACCTGACATATCCCCTACAGCTGGCCAAATGCCCCGATTACTTGGGTTAGCCTGGGCATCAAAACTTTTCAGGAACAACAAGGAACTTTGGCGATTTGAGCAATTTAGCCGTAAAGGGAACGAGGTTGCATTCGGTACAATTGGCGATGCCAGCACATCGGAAGGGCATTTTTGGGAAACCCTCAATGCTGCGGCAGTGCTTCAAGTTCCAATGGTTGTTGCAGTCTGGGACGATGGCTATGGAATCTCTGTACCTAGGGATTACCAAACAGCTAAGGGAAATATCTCAGAACTTGTAAAAGGCTTTGAGAAAGGCGAATCCGACGTAAACGGAATATATATATACCGTGTAAAAGGTTGGGACTATCCAGCTCTGATTGAAACATTTACACAAGGAGTTGAACGCTCAAGAACCGAACAGGTCCCTGTTCTTTTCCATGTAACGGAAATTACACAACCCCAAGGACATTCCACATCGGGTTCGCATGAGCGGTACAAATCGCCTGAGCGCTTGCAATGGGAAAAGGATTACGACTGCAATGCACGTTTCCGTAATTGGATTGTTACTGAAGGCTACGCCACCGAAACCGAACTCAACGAAATTGAAGCTAAAGCCCAAGCCGATGCAAAAGCTGCACGCGAAAAGGCGTGGGCTGAGTTTACGAATCCTATCAAGAAGGAACGTGATGAGCTGATTAAAATTATTGATAACCGTTCATGTTTCTGCAAGCGCGAGCACATTGATAAGGTTGGTGAAATAACTGAACAGCTTAAGGCAATACCCAACCCTATCCGCAAGGATAATATTAGCGCAGCTAAACGCATTCTCCGCCATGTTTGCTCCGATTGCAGTATACGCGAAAAGCTTCAGGCCGACTTAACCGCCTGGATTGAACGCAACATGAACGATGGTTACGACAGGTACAGCTCGCATCTTTACTGCGAGACCGAACGAGCCGCATGGAAAGTGAAAGGAATTCCGCCGGTTTTCAAGGATGATTCACCTTTGGTTGCCGGACGTGAAATACTTCGCGACAACTGGGATGCCCAGTTTCAGAAAAATCCCCTTCTGGTTATTTTTGGTGAGGATGTTGGAGGAATTGGCGGCGTAAACCAATCGTACGAAGGATTACAAAAGAAGTATGGGGAAATTCGAATAAGCGATACAGGAATTAGAGAGAATACCATACTTGGACAAGGGCTTGGCCTAGCCCTTAGGGGAATGCGCCCCGTAGCTGAAATTCAGTACTTTGACTACCTCCTGTATGCGCTTCAAACCATG
>Ga0209506_1004285_pt1 | contig 10761 bp, 8 predicted proteins | sample AD_JPNHG2_MetaG_FD_184409 | JGI IMG/M metagenome (GOLD analysis project Ga0209506, IMG submission 184409) | Active sludge microbial communities of municipal wastewater-treating anaerobic digesters from Japan - AD_JPNHG2_MetaG (SPAdes) (version 2) | ecosystem: Engineered > Bioreactor > Anaerobic >...
ATGCGAAAAAGTTGGTCTCCGAATCAATTTTATCGATTAATGCTATATTACCTAATGAGAAGGCTGTGTTTTTTTGCATGAAATTATATAAACACTACCTTCTCATCCTTCTTCTGGCGAAGTCAGGTTTTCAGGTAAGGAATGAGGAGTATTATCGAATATTTCCTGTACATCGGACACGGATTCATCATCGATATTTTGCTCTGCCAACTGCCCTCTAACTGCAAGTTGTAAAATTGTCTGTCGTAGTGTCAAAATATTTTCTAAACAATCGAACAGTCCATCGAAATTCCCAGTTAAATGCTTCCATATCTTCTCCAATTCTTCAGAATCCTTCGCCTTCAGAAGTACTGTAAGTGCCGCCGTCCCATGCAGGACCCTTGATTCGTGCTCTTTCCGCTGCTGGAACTCAAGGGTATCACAGAGCGCCATGAGGCAGTCGACTTTTTGGACGATGCGTTGCTGTTCGGCGAGGGGAGGAAGGGGGATCAGGATCTGTTTCATTTCCTGTCCAGATATTTCCTTAAACGTTGTTCCAGATGCTTTGGCATCAATTTCAATTGCAGCTGCTTTTAAAAAATAATAGATATATTCGCTCATTTCCATGATGAATGGAATACATGATTTAAAACCTTGATTTGTCGCTAAAGAATTTGATGCAATCGCCACATATCCAATCGGAGCCCGACTTGAGAATAGAACTGTTCCTTTAGGTAGCAGTTGAGCAGAACTTTCACTCAAACCAATTTCAGAAATATCTCTTCTCCCTCTTTTAACGAATCTCTCTTTCAATCTATAGAGGTCTGCAGGTGTTAACCAGGGGATTCCATCTTTCACATAATAGTCAGAATTCGAGGTACGTGGTGTCCCCCCTCCAACAATTTGACCAATGTTGCCAAGCCGCGTCCAAATCCAACTTTCCGGGATCTTATATGGAACATCTGAATCAGATATTTCTTTCAGAGGTCTCTCATTTCTAATCCTGTCCTGCTTCACTAACTGTTGATTAATAGATTTAATTTTATCGAACAAAACTCTCGCCGGCTCATCGCTCGCATCCTGCGTTCCGAGTTTTCCCCTGACTGCGAGCTGGAGAATGAGTTCGCGCAGATTAGTTATTCCATTAGGAGAGGTAGCGAGCAAGGGGAATTGCTCTATAAGAAGCGTCGTATCTGCTCGATCAATTAGAGAATTCTTTGAATTCATTTTCTGAATTCTCCAATGTTCCCCGAATTCCAAATTTGAAATATCCAGTCATTCATGTCCATTTTTAAATTCCTGCGAAAATTTCCAATATTAATCTCTCCAATCTCTCTCCAATTGTTATCCATTTTAGAATTCGGGATTTGCTAATTTGGCAGGAATTCTGTTCCATCATGATGAACGGTCTTTCGATGCGAGGACCCAGCGTGCTGCCTGGGTTCTTCCAATCGTTTCCAGAGTTCCATCCCTTCGCATTTCCTGGAGAAGGTCCTTGATGAACTGTCGCTTCTGTTTCTCATTCAACGCATCTGATACTTTATCTAGCAACAGGTCCTCAAAAGCACTCCATTTCGCTTCATGATAGGTTTCAAGATAGGTGACAATCATCTTCTTGAAATAATCTCTATCTAACGATCTCTTCCGGATGTAATCAGCCCGTGTGTCCGTTTCTGCTGCAACTTTTTCAGAGACATAGAGGTGTGGGCGTCTTCCCTCAATCAGTCCCTTCGTCTTCAAGGATCTGAATTCGTCCTGTGTAATTTGGCGGCCTTTCTGGACCTTATCAAGTGCGATAACATCGAGCAGATTCAAATCTTTCCTTCTAATCAGCATCCGGGTATATTTGGGATCGAGTACCTTTCCAATGATCCTCACGCTCACCCGTCCAGGTTCGCTAAGATCATAGTCAGGAAGGGGGAAATTGCGCTCCCTCTGATGCTGAAACATTCGCCGAATTCCGCTTCCAATTGTATCAATCATATTGAGATTCACCATGGCATTGGCGAGGAATCGGTTTCGATACCTGTCCGGTGGTGCATCCTGGATTAGGAGCGATTCAACCGAACCAGGAATGAAATCGCCGCGATTCGTAAAGAGCAGGGAATCGGGGCTCTCTACGATTGATATCCGGGCTCCCTGTGAATAGTCCTGATGCGCAATACAGTTATGTAGGGTTTCCCGGATGACCCAAGAATCATACTGTGAGATCTCCACCGGGAAGAGAGTTTCATCTGAAATATGCCGGTAAGTAAGGTTCCGAATCCTTCGGAATACGTCATTCACCGCAAGAATCAATGGGGGTCCGAAATGAACATAATCTCTTTCAGTTCCAGATTCATCTTTTAAAACCCAGGTTATTTGGGCTATTGATGGAGAGAGAAAATGCTCTGACTCTGTCCTCCCAAGAAGGACGATTGCAGTATTGGTGATATTGCCCTCAACGGAGATTTTTGCCCGGTTAAGGAATTCTGAATCCGGCCAGCGGTCGACCTCTTGAGCAAGACTTGGATACTTCTTCTTGAACTCGTTTCTGGCAAATGAGATGGCATCGGGTTCTAAGTCGGAGATTGAGGCTCCTTCACAGATTCTCGAAGACCAATCGACAGGACCCTGGTTCCGTATCCGTTCAATCTCATGAAGTGCAAGAGGTTCAAGTGAGTCATGAATCCGACCATAGGCTCGCTCTCTCCATGTTGTAGGGATCCCTCGGGAAGCTGGTGGAATTTCGAATATGATGACGCGACCAAACGAGGTATTGAACTCATGAATATCAGAAAAAGTCATTTGATGATTTGTCTGCCGGGCAATGCTTTTCTTAAGATCATCAAGACCAGGGGGCATCAGGCAATAATTTGAGCCTACAATTATCCTTGGCGGTGTATCGGTTACCCCGAAAATTAACCAACCTGCAGATTGGTCATTCAGATTTGCCTCATTACTAAGCGCTGAGAAATAACGCCCGAGAGTATCGAAATCGTATGTTGTTCTCGCTTCTTTAAATTCAATCCATTCGGTCTCGGAGGGAAGGTCCATTAATTCCTGTAATAATCTTGGTAATTCCTCTGGCGTATCATCACCCTCTAATCTACGGTCTGGTTCCCCTTCCAAGCGCATCCATGAGTTCCTGTTTTAGCGCTTCTCGTGTCTGTTCGACCTCGACACGGATCTTTTCATATTCCTTGAGGAGCTCAACGGGATCACCCGAGTCCTCGGACTTCGTGTTCGGATTCTTGATGTCAAGGTTGTAATTATTCGAGACAACGTCCTCGACCGACACCCGCCAGGCATGCTCGTTCTCGACACGGTTACCCCACCATGCCTTTTCCGGTGTGAACTCCTCAATCCGGATAGGCTTCGTCTTCGAGTAGGACTTGTAACCTTCCGGATAGGGGTGCTCGTAGAACCAGATCTCCTTTGTCGGCTTGCCTTTTGTGAAGAAGAGGAGGTTGGTCTTGATTCCGGTATACGGGCTGAAAACACCATTTGGGAGCCTGACAATCGTATGGAGGTCGCATTCAGTGAGGAGTTTCTCCTTTATCCGACTCTTCACACCTTCCCCGAATAAGGTTCCATCAGGAAGGACAATCGCGGCCCGCCCTCCGTCCTTGAGAAGGTGGATAATGAGGACCAGGAAGAGATCGGCCGTCTCTCGGGTCTTGAAGGCAGAGGGAAAGTTCGATTCAATCCCGTCCTCCTCCATTCCACCGAAGGGAGGATTGGTGACCACGACATCGATGCGGTCCTTTTGGGAATAGTCACGGAGCGGCCGGGCAAGGGTATTGTCATGGCGGATCCGGATCGGGACGTCGATTCCATGGAGCATCATATTGGTGACGCAGAGGAGGTGCGGCATCGGTTTCTTCTCTACCCCATTGACAGACTTCTGAAGAAGTTTTTCATCCTCGATGGTCTTGACCTGCCGGCGGAGGGCTTCGATCGAAGCAGTGAGAAAACCACCGGTCCCGCAGGCCGGATCGAGAATCACTTCGCCAAGCTTAGGAGCAATCATGTCGACCATGAACTGCGTCACGCCTCGCGGAGTATAGTACTCCCCAGCATTTCCGGCACTCTGGAGATCTTTCAGGATCTTCTCATAGATGTCTCCGAACAGGTGGCGGTCCTGGGAGCTGTTGAAGTCGATATCGTTGATCTTGTTGACCACCTGGCGGATGAGTGTCCCGTTCTTCATGTAATTGTAGGAGTCCTCGAAGACCCTTTTTACGACAAATCCCGACCCATTCGATCCCGCATCGACCGGAAGGTCCTTAAGCGTCGGGAAAAGTTTCCCGTCAATAAATGCGAGCAGGTCATCACCCGTGATTCCCTCGGGATTGGTCGCCCAATTTTTCCATCTAAGGGGTTCCGGGATGGGCGATTTGAAATCCTCGCGGAGCAGTTCGTATTCTTTTTCACGGTCGTCGAGGATCTTAAGAAAGAGCATCCACCCGAGCTGGCTGATCCGCTGCGCATCACCATCGACGCCTGCATCCTTGCGCATGATATCCTGGATGGCCTTGATCGTTGTGGAAATTGCCATCAGCACATCCCTCCCAGACAAATCACCGGTATCATTGGTTCAGCACTCCGCCGTGTAGAGGCATTGCTCAAGCCTCCGGATAGCGGTCAGATAATTCCCCTTTCCGCCGAAGATATTCTGAACGATTTCAAGTGGCGTGCCGAACTGCGAGAGCGGATCGACCTTGAGGATCTGGATGTCCTCGATGTCCTCAAGTCCCCCATCCGCATACTTCTCGAGGATCGCTTCAAGAACAGCCCGGCTCTTTGCCCCATATTTCTCGAAATAGGAGGCCCGCTTCACCTTGTCCGCACGCTCCCTCCGACTGAGAGGCGGCTTTCCGTAGACAATATGACAGATGAGATCGAACGGGTCGAACTGTTTCCCGACCTCGGTTTCAAGCGCTTCAAAGATTACCCCCTGTTCTTCGAGTTCCTTGACAATTGCCAGCTTCCGTTCGGCATGGGTCCAGGAATTGAGAAACGCATCGAGGGTCGCATACTGCCGGGTTACATTCTTTTTCGTGTAATCAGTGAGCGATTCGGTAATGAGCTTTCCATCGACCCCGAAATACTGGACACGTTCGGCTACGACCGTCACCGGGACATTTCCGACCACATACCTGAACCCCTCCCCCTCCTTTCGCTCCTTCTTCTTCGGATCTTCGATCGGGCCGATGTAGCCACCTCCATCGAGAGGTTCTCCATCGAAGTCAGGGTCTGCAAAATGTTCCGTTGCTTTTCGGAAGTCCATGATGGTGAAGTAGTACTTGTCATATTCTTCATTGATCCTGGTCCCGCGCCCGATGATCTGCTTGAATTCCGACATGGACTCGATTCGCTTGTCAATCACGATCAGCTTGCAGGTCTGGACATCGACACCAGTCCCGAGAAGACGGGAGGTGGTCGCGATGACCGGGAACCTGCTGTCTGGCATGATGAAATTGTCAAGTTCGGCCTTTCCATCTGGAGAATCACCGGTAATCCGCACGATATACCGTGGATGTTCCGTAACGAGATCTGAATTCTCATTCACGAGATACTGGCGCATCCTCTCGGCATGGTCGATATTTTCGCAGAACACGATGGTTTTTGCAAACCGGTCGACCATCTTGAGGAAGTCAGAGACCTTCCGGGCGACGAGACGCGTCCGCTGTTCGAGGATAAGAACCCGGTCGAAGTCCTTCTGGTTGTAGAGCCGGTCATCGATGAGATTTCCGTATTTGTCCTTCTGATCTTTTGCCGGCCGCCACCCGGTCAAATCTTTATCAAGGTCTATACGGACGACACGGTAAGGAGCAAGAAATCCGTCCTCAATACCCTGCCGGAGAGAATAGACAAAGACTGGAGGCCCGAAGTAATGGATATTCGAGACATACTTTGTTTCTTTCGGGGTTGCTGTCATGCCGATATGGGTCGCTGATGAGAAGTAATCTAGGATTTCATGCCACATCGCATCCTCGGCTGCACTTCCCCGATGGCACTCATCTACAACGATCAGGTCGAAGAAATCGGGTGAGAACTGCTTGTAGATGTTTTTCCATTCCTCGGTTCCGGTCACCGCCTGGTAAAGAGCAAGATAGACCTCATAGCTTTTGTCGACCTGCCGGTTTCTCACCTTGACCATTGCAGATCCGAACGGTTTGAAATCGTTGGTGAGGGTCTGGTCAACGAGGATGTTCCTGTCGGCGAGGAAGAGGACCCGCTTCTTCACACCGGCCTTCCACAAGCGCCAGATGATCTGGAAGGCGGTATAGGTCTTGCCAGTTCCCGTCGCCATCACAAGGAGGACACGGTTTTGTCCCTTTGTAATCGCTTCAATCGTCCGGTTGATTGCATTGATCTGGTAATATCGGGGTTCCTTCCCGGTCTCATCGATATAATATTCCTGGGTGATTGCAGCAATTTTTCCTTCATCGATTCCTTTCCATTGGCAGTAACGTTTCCACAGGTTTTGAGGTGACGGGAACGCGTCGAGGGAGAACTCTTCCTCCATCGGGGATTTCGTTCCGGTTGAGTCATGTTCGAGGAAGGCATCCCCGTTCGAGCTAAACACAAAGGGAACATCGATCATCTGTGCATATTCAAGAGCCTGTTGCATCCCTGCCCCTACTGTGTGATTGTTATCCTTTGCTTCGATTACCGCAATCGGGACATTGTGACGATAATAGAGAATGTAATCGGCAAATTTCGGATTCCCTCGCACGACCGATCCGCTCTTGACCGAAATTCGCCCCTTGGTGATATTCACCTCTTCCCGGACCTGGGTATGAAGATCCCACCCGGACCGGGAGAGTGCCGGGGTGATGAATTTCGTACAGATATCACGTTCGCTGAGGGTTTTCTTGTCCACTGGTGCCACGGAGATCTAACCTTTCAATACAAGAATAGTCGTGATAAGATACGATTAAATTTCGCCAGCGTTCGGAGTGAATAAAGGGCTCATTTACTTTATGCCTGATTGTTCATTCCACTCACTTACCATCCTCGCATAGCAGTTCTCACACACCCCCACATTCTTTTCCGCACACCGGAAGACCGCTGCTTTCACATGACAAACATCACACCGGCTGGACACCACTTTAACCCTGACAAAATCCCGGTGGTCCAAGAGTCCAGGGAGGGGATTTATACGGAATGGCTTCCCGCTCTTCGCATCCTTTCCCTTTCTTTGCACGTCTTTGCGGAGGCTGGTGGAGATTGAATGACCATTCTGCAGACCCGAATCTGCAATTAGGGACCTCAATGACCCTGCATGTAATTTGTTTTCACCCTTTCCCGAAATGCAGGCACGGGAAGAGGTATCACTCGCCCGATCGTGCATGCTGTGCGTTCCTGATAAATGATGCAAAGAGGTATCAGAAGAGGTACCTCTCTCAGTACCTTCTTCTTCATTTTCAGATTCCAGACCGGAATCAACATCTTCTTCATTTACATCAGTGTCGAGCAAACCTAGTGCAATAGTGTCATCATTCGTTTCGTTTCGAGGACCTCGTGTCCTTCGCTGCTCTTCTTCCAGTTCGTCTTCAAGCCAGATCTCCGCCCTCGCTGTCCAGTTCTTGTAGAGGCCGATGTCGAACGAGAAGTAATGCTCCCGGTGTTTCACCTCCATCCCGTAGATGTCCTCGGCGACCGTGGCATCAATGTAACTCACCGCAGGGCACTTATCGAGGATGCCGGTATAGAGTCCACGACTGTTCCGATACCCTTTGAGTAGCCTGTAGACCTGGTGATAGGAGAGACCGAGGACATCCTGGAGCTGTTTGATGGTGAAGACCTCGAGTCCCATCTTAGCGATGCTGTCAAGGGCGGCTGCCTCGTTCCGAGTCTGCTTCGTCTCCTGGGCCCCGGTATCACCGGTCAGGTCCAGGAAGAGCCTGCGGGCATACTCGAAGTCCTCGCGAGTAGCGATGATGCTCCCGTGCTCATCCTGGTCCCGCTGGAGAAAGAAGAGCCTCGCATGGCACTTGATCAGGTCAAAGAGCATCCCGGGATTCCTTCGGTTCTGGGCAGATGAGAAATGCACTCGAGGGGCAAAGGGGACGCGGACATGCAGGACCTGCTCCTTCACGAGCTCCCAGATCGCCCGGCAGACAAGGATGTCCGGGTCTTCTCCGGCAACGGCTTCCTTTGCCTCGGCAGTTTTCAGGTGGGCCAGGACCGCTGCGTCCTGGTCGGCCGAGTCATCGATCCAGACACAGAGCATCCTGTTCATGACCTGATCGTCACCGGCCAGGTCCACCTTCGCTAGCCACCAGACGCACCGCTCGGGGATGGTGCAGATCCGTACCTGCCGATCGCTGGTGAGTGTCCGATGTTCGATCGGCTCCCGGAAGCTCGCGGTTGCCGACTTCAGGATCTCCTGCAGGTCCTCTGAGAGGGACACATCATCGAAGAGGAGGACAGTGCCCGGCTGGATCGGGTGGTAATAGAGGGCCTTGTCCGAGACCGTCCCTTTCAGTTTGAACTTCTCGGGGAGGAGGTTGAGCATCGCGCGACAGGCATGGGTCTTCCCCTTCCCCGAGTTTCCTGATATTGCGACATGGAGTCCCTGGGTATTCAGGACCGATTGCGATGCGACCGAGAGGATGAGGCATTCGGCAACGACCCGGTCCCCGACATGGTCCCGATGGAAGACGTCCAGGATAAAGGTGAGAGGGTCACCGGACCGCAGGGTCTCGGCAGCCTGGGACCGGGATTCGATCGTTGCAGCAGGAGGCAGTGGAGGAGCAGGGGGTGAGAGGATTGATGCAGTATTGGCTATAGATCCCCGCTCTCGCTTTTCGCGTATCCTCGGTTCATACCGTTCCCGAAGCTCCGGCCATCGCTGTGTCCCGCCACCACACGAAGCATGCTGGCAGCCGGCATGAACCGCTCCGCTTGGGAACTGGATGGCAAACGCTCCGTCCTGGTGCGCGGAGGAAAACGGGCACTCGTCCAGGACATAGAGCATCCCTCCCTGCCACGGCTTCTCTGACCGGATCCCGATCCGGTGGGCGTTCAGCCACTCGTGGAGGTCGAGGCCCCGCCCTTTCGTCCGCTGGCCAGGGTCCGGATCGTTCTTCGGAAGTAGGCTGGCAAGGTGACGGAGCTGTTCGACCGGGACCACATTCACCTCTTTAGGGACTGCGATGATGCGTGACTGCCGGTGAGGCCGGCTGGAGGTGTTGTCCCCTTTCTTCGACGTGGTCCCATAGAGTTTCCAGATCCGAGCGGCGTTGAAGTTCGCGGCATCCACGGATACCGTTCCATCGGAAAACAGGGTGTCAAGGACTCCAAGGCACCCTTTCACTAAGTCTGTTGATGCATCATCATTCGGCAGGTCGATCCGGTAGAGCAGGTGAGCCCCGTTCCCGGAGTCAGCCATGATAGGATCCGGGAACCCCTGCTCTCCAAGCCAGGTCCGGATACGCCCGGCATGAGCAAGAGCAGCCTCGTGTTCTGTATCGGTGGATGAGACTCCACTTGGCCGGACCGGGTCCAGGTCGACAGGGAGCCAGCGCCGGCTGAGTACATCAGAGTCGCTGGTGGTCGGGTCCTTCCGGCCCAGATTCAACTTCACCCGGTTCGCTCTCCGGGAGAGCAGGGCCGGGTCAACCGTGTTCAACGTGACATAGATCCCGGCGACTTCCGGCAACGTGTCCAGGTTTGCCGTCTTCTCGGCCAGCGTATCGAAGTTGTCGAAATACCCGCTGTGGACCGAGTGGTCGGTCAGGGCCCGGAGCTCCACGATCCCGCCATCCGGGAAAAGGGTCGCGAGGGCCCTCTTGACCTCACTGCTCATGCCGATCCATCCTGACAGTCCGGGAAGAGGGGGAAGAGCGGTGCCGAGACCGCTTCCCCCCGGGCGACCCGCTGGAAACTCACGAGCGGGATAATGAAGTGCCCGGCCCGCGTGTAGAGGATCACCGCTTTCCCTGCTCGGTTGATGGCTGCGTGCCCCTCGATGGAGATTACCTCGCCCTCTTCCTTTCCATCTGCAGATGTCTTCCGCTGGACCTGTATGATCGGCACGACACGGCCGTAGAAGAGAAGGGCCCGGACCTCCTTTGCCTCGATCCGGTAGGACTCGCCGTCTATCTCCACGCGAAGGATCTCGTTCTCACCGAGCGAGAGCGTCCCGGGTTCAGTCACCGCGGTCACCCCGCTTCTCGTGCTTGACCTTCAGGACATAGTTGTGACCGGTGGTCCGCCGGATCCTGACCTCGGCAATTGTATCCCCGTACTTCTTGATCTCTTCCGATAGTGCCTGGGGGAGGAGATAGAGCGGGACCGGCGAAGTGGAGTGCTGTGCTGTGGGCATCAGACCCCTCCTGCGGACCAGATCGAAAATTCAGATAACCATACCTTTTTTAATCCGAGAAGAGAGGATATTCTGGGTCCCTCAAGTTGAATCATTGTGGAAGATGCTTCTGATTTTGGGGGGCCCACTACTTTTTCCTGCATGTCTCACCCTCCTTCAGGACAAAGAGTCCTTTCCGCAGAAAGAACTCCCCGATGCCCACGAACCCGGTCCGGCGTTCATAGGCTTCGACTGCTTCCCGTGTGACCACGAGCTGTTCCATGGTGTTCCGTTCCTGCATGCTGGCAACCCGTGTCGCCACATGCACACCAGCATGATCAAACGGGTGAAATAACCTAACTTCGCCACTTTTCAGTACTTCCATCAAATTTAAACGACTTAACCCAATTCGCCAGAAGCAATTTACCAGTGATTTGGCGCCTCCAGGCTACCATATCTCTTGATAAAATCTCCAAGAATTG
>Ga0209506_1004293_pt1 | contig 10743 bp, 9 predicted proteins | sample AD_JPNHG2_MetaG_FD_184409 | JGI IMG/M metagenome (GOLD analysis project Ga0209506, IMG submission 184409) | Active sludge microbial communities of municipal wastewater-treating anaerobic digesters from Japan - AD_JPNHG2_MetaG (SPAdes) (version 2) | ecosystem: Engineered > Bioreactor > Anaerobic >...
TCTTTAATGACCTCTTTTTCAAATATTCTCTGATAAGCAATTTTAAAATATTCTTGATTTATTTCAATACCAATCCAGTTTCTTCTCAGTCGAGAAGCAACAACACCTGTAGTACCTGTTCCAAAAAATGGATCAAAAACCAAATCATTTTCATCTGATGATGCCAATATGATTAATTCAATCAACTTTTCAGGTTTTTGCGTAGGGTGTATCGCCCTACCATTCTGCCCTTTTATCCTTTCTTTACCTTGAACTATAGGCAATTCAATAAAATCTACAAAGTCTCTTAACTGCTTCGGGTTCCCGTCCTTTGTCTTATGAGGATTATATTCTTTAACTCTCTCATAATTGAACTTCCAATTATTACCTTTCACAAACCAGCAAACATATTCTGTGGAATGAGTAAAAGTTCGTTTCGTTATATTTGGCATAGCATTAGTTTTATACCAAGTTATTATGTTATTTAATTTAAATCCCTGCTTTTTTGCTATAAAGATTATCTCTGCTATATTATGATATGTACAGGAAATATATAGGCTACCATTAGATTTTAAAATATTCCACACATTACCAATCCAATTTTCGGTAAAAACAAGATAATCTTCGTACTCCCAAGTATCCCATTCTTCATTCATTTTATAAAACGGACCACCTGTTTTATTATTAATTAAAGCTAAACTTTTACCGGATAGATTATAAGGAGGGTCAGCATAAACTAAATCTACACTATTTTTTTCAATTTCTCTTTTCATTATTATTGTACAATCACCTAAATATATATGGTTAATTTTCATAATGTAATTGCCCTTTGACACCAATCTTTTAAAGCCTTTTGAATAAACACTGCCCAATCAGAAAAACTCGTCAGCCTTTTAGATTCTTGGGTCACCATTGAATATAACTCATACAACTCTCTATGGTTAAATCTTCTGCCTTGTTTTAAAAGCTTTAATAGAATTTCTAATAGCAACGCGAATTGTTCTGTCGTTAGAGGTACTATTTTTTGAGGCAACCCGTTATACTCATACTTTACAGAAATCCAGAATTGGGAGTATGTATCATTGTGAATTCGTGGTGCAATAAAAACACAAAATATTTCATCACCGCGATGCTGAACCTCAAAATCTCTTAAATGTCTCATTATCGGTTGCCCTTCTTGTACCCATTGTAATTTTGAAGTATTTAATGTTACTTCACAAATTGCTTTGAACGTTTGATAATAACATTCTATATCAGGTTTGTTTCCAGGAGAATAATTCACAGGTTCTCCATCGTCATCTACCGGATAGTTTGGTTTTATTATAATTTCGTCATTGATTATTTTTAATGCTTCGGTTATCAACTTCTCAAATTGCTCTGGCGCGTACTTCTTTAATTTTTTAGAATCTCTCAAGGTTTCTATTATTTCTTCAATCCTATCTAAGTCGCTCATTAATTTTACTTTCTTTATTTGCTCTTTCAATTCCAGATTAAGATTCCTTAGACGAGAAATATAATTTTCAAGTTGAGTTTTTCTCAAAATTTTAACATCTGTAAAGAGAAATTCTTGTTCGTTTTGGGGAATCTGCAAATTTTCTTTCTTGATAAGCTCAATGGTTATATTTTTTAGTGATTGGGCTACTTTTTGTAGATTTTCTTTTCTTCCCCAGGGTAAGGTAGGTTTTGTAATATCAGAAAGATAATTCAAATAATCCTTTAATGTTTTGAATTTAATAGATTCTCCACTATACATATTCAAAAGTTGTTCTATTTCTACTTTTCTTGAAGGCTCAATATCAATATTCCAGTAGTAACCCAAAGGGTCCGTTGAAACCTTAAAATATCTTGTAAGTCTAAAATATCTCATTATGTTATCCCCATAATCAAATAGGTTATTTATCTTTTTTTCAGATACATTTTTTGTTTCATAGAATTCTCCAACGAAATTCAGAACATATTTATCTTTATTTTTTTCTTTTCTAAATTCTAAAATATTTTCAACATATTCATCTATTTGATTGAAACTTATAAGGGTTGGGACAAAAATACCGAATTCTGTTTTTTCTAAACCTCTTTTTTCTGAGTTTTTATTAAGTCTATGAATGAGATGCATTACGCCAATAAATGGCATTATATTAAAGCCCTCTTTTTCTGAAAAATCAGTGCTCCAGGGATTTGGAAACTGAAGTTTAAGTAAGCTCTTAAAGAATATATACCCTATATCATAATCTCCTTCTAAAAATTTATTTCCTAATTCAGTAATTATTATCGGTCCAGAACCTTCTCTTGCTATTGAAAATCCCAGTTTATTCAAAGGATTTACTGATTGCCTTCCTCTCATAGGTGGGTCCACGTAATTTTGAGAATAGAAAATCCCTTCGGCTACATCATATGGAATCTCTGTCCTTGATTCTTCGTAATATTTTCTAAACTTTAAAGGAATATTTAGAGGTTTATAAAGGCGCTCTTGGATTAATAACACTTGATATTTTACCTGGTTATCTTTATCAAAAGGTTGACCTTCTAATTTTCTTAATATTCTTAAGAAATCCCGCAATCTTTCCGGATTTCTTACTGTTGTCGAGATTGACCATGGTTTTTTCATAACTCTCTACCTCAATAAGTTAATTTTTGCCGCCGTTTCGCCTAACACGTTTTGCAGGTAAGAAGCCCAGCACCTTTGAATTTCCAGTACTACTATTTTAGAGTTCATAAATTCCTAATAAATTATTTTATGAGTTTTGTCAATCCTTCCTTCCTCTTACATTTCAAAAAGTTTCTGAAATACAAGGGGTGAGGAATCTGAGTACCTTTCACATAGCTTTTATCGTTGATAATGTCACTGCTATCAACTGTGCGTATTGTTCATATGTAAAGATATGTTTATTCCTAAGTTCCTTTATTAAATTTGGTACATTCTTATTTTTCGTAGCATCACCTCTTTATAGAACTTCCATATTATATTTTATGTTATATATACAAAAAAAATTTAGGGGAAAAGTCAAGTTTTATTTATATTCATTAAGAACTAATGCAGAATTTACAGTAAGTGCAGTATAGATGGTGATATATTTAAGGTTAAAAATTGATGGAAGTGGGACAACAAAACAGAAGATACTGTCTATCTAATTTGTTATAATTTTACCCAAAAAAAATGAAAGAGAATATGAAGTAGCTAAAAAAGGGATTGTCAAACCTGATTTTGAATAAAATAATTCTTATTATAAACCTTTAGAAAAGGAATCTACCTTTAATATGTTTAAAATCTCTGAGGATTCTTATGGCTATACTATACAAATAGAACAAGATAACCAAAATAAGAATCAGGATATTATTAAAAAATAAATAAACTCATAGACAATTTACAAAACCTTCCCTACTTAAATAATGAAAGCATTCAACCTTTGCTCTATTTTGATAGACATCTCTATGTTCCACTTTTACTTAATGACCCAAAGATTAAAAAGATTTCTCCTGAAGGATTAGTTGAAAGTGAAAAGAAATTTGTCCTAGGATTAAAAGATTTCTTAAATTCACCTGATTGCCCTTTGAAAAACAGAAATATAGAAATATATCTTTTAAGAAATTACCCTAAAAGCGGGGTTGGATTTTTTAATCTGCATTCCTTCTATCCAGATTTTATAATGTGGATTAAAGAAGGTGAAAAACAAACTATAGTTTTTGTAGACCCTAAGGGTTTGGAACATCATAAAGAGATTTCTGACGAAAAAATACAATTATGTAAAGAAATTAAGAATATAGAAAAGCGCTGGGGGAATTATAATATCACTCTGGAATCATTCATTTTTTCCATCACAACTTATAATGACCTTATTAAAGAAAGTACAAATCCATCCACCAAAGAGGAGTATTTAGATAATCATATCCTTTTCCTTGAAGATAAATGGCAAAGTCAATTGTTTGAATTACTGGGATTTAAGGCATAAAAATACAAACATATAAAATTTTATGAATTTTGATAAGTGTAATCTAAATCATTATAATATGTAAAGAAGTTAAAAATGAGTAAAAGTAATAATCGCCCCATCCATGTTATTTTTTCAGATAATGAATGGAAAGTTAAGAGAGATAAATCCGAAAGATCTATTAAAAATTTCAATACAAAAAAGGAAGCCGTAGATTTTGCAAGAAAATTATCTAAGAAAGATAATGAAGAATTAGTAATACATGGGAAAGATGGTAGGATTCAACAAAAGGATTCCCATGGTCAGGATCCTTATCCTCCAAAAGGTTAAAATTTTATAATTTAATCTTTGGAAATTCTTATTTCAAATTTTGCAAGAAACTTAAAAGATGGATTTCCTTATTTTAAGTTTAGCTCCCAACTTAAAATATAAATTATCATATACTATTTTTTACATAGTTCAAAGTTAAAGGATGAAAATGTATTCTACTGTGCTATAGAGTAAAGGTAGGAAAATTGATAAAATCTCAAAATTTATAAAAAAAGAAATAGAAGGTATTTTTAGATAGCAAGTGAAATTACTAATCTCTTTCATAATAATTAACTATGTCCTTATTATTTTAAAAGGAGTCATAGATGTCCTCGTCTATGAAGTTTTAAAAGAGCTTTTTTACGATTACTCCACATAACTATTAGACTTCATCTATAGACATAGAAATTATGGCAGCCTTTTGAAATGAAGATGTTTCACTCCTTAAAAGAAAAGCATTACGACTTTACACGAGGGCGATATATAAACCTCATGAAGAATGCTAAAATATATTAAAGTAAAAGATAGAATTTATAATTAGTTTAGCTAAAATCAATAAATTTTCTTCCCCAGCGAATAAAATAATTCAGCTTTACCTAATAAATCTCTCTTTATCCCTTCTTTTTCAAATATACCACATTTAAAGCTTGACAATTTAAAGAATAGGCAAATATGATATTTATAGGAATTGAGAGAAAGTATAACATATATAAGTATAAGAAAATAAGTAGATTGTGTTATAATAAGTTATAATTCCTATTATAATAGTAACTGAATATATACTCAGTTACTATTAAAGTAGTGATTCAAGGATTTTTATATGGATAGCGAAAAGATTTTACAAGAAAATTATCTAAGAAAGATAATGCAGAATTAATAATACATAAGAAATATGGTAAGATTCCAAAAAAGATCCTGAAGTGGATTACTTTGTTAGGACAAAATCCCGCATTCTTTAAGGTGTATTTTCTCATATTTTTTGAAAGAAGAAAGGGCAAAGATTGCGACTTCCTTCCTTCAGTTTTTTCTTTCAAAACATTAGAACTCCAATCCCATTTATCGTCAAGCAAAGAATTGATGGTGGACTTCTGAAGGGGATTTATAACCCAATGATTGATGCAATCTTTCGTCATTGTAGAACTTGATGAATCCTTTCAATCCTGAATATGCGTCTATAACTGTCCGATATTCTTTGATATATACTTCTTCATACTTTACTGTTCTCCAGAACCGCTCTATAAAAATGTTATCAAAAGTTCTTCTTCGCTTGTCGGAAAAGATCTCTTCAGATCTCGCTAACAATTGGTTCTTCCACTGACTGATTTGATTCGGATGTAATGAAAATTTCGATGCCAATTCCGCTATTGTCTTTTTGCCTTAGATTGCCGCTATGGCAACCTTGCTCTTAAACTTGCCACTATAAGTGCTGCGTTTCTTCATTTGAACCTCCCACGGTTGTACTTTTTTTCATTGTTTTCCCTATATCAAGCACACCTTATTGGGCTGTCCTAAAAACCTAATCCACTACACTAAGTCAAATACACTCTCTTAGGCAATGTTGCCTTCCTCTTCTTCATAGAGTCGTATTACGAATATCTGTTAAACTTATTTTCTTTGTATATCTCACATAGTTATATTCATCAATCAATTTTGCCAGAGTGTGGTTATCAGCCATCGTTGAAATCTGAAGTGTAGCGGACTCATAATTGCCTCCATTCTCTTTGACATAGTCATCCAGATATTCTTTTGCTGCTTCTTGCATCTTTGGTAAAAACTCAAATGCGTAGCATCTACCATCACGTTCCTTATTTCCTATAATTGCCTTCCGGATGTTTCTATCCCACATTACGAAAAGATTTGGGATTATTGCGTGTAGTATTTTACTTGCATCAGTAGATTCAAATCGTTGTTTTTTGGAACACCTATCAATTTTATCGAATATTTCGGATATAGAGTTTTTGACTTCGTTACTAAGATCAACATTTATAATCGTTGTGTGTTCAAACTTTTTAATAATTGAGAAAATATCCTTGTATATATTAAAAAAATTGACCAAATCCCCTTGAAAATACGGATCCCAGCTATGTACAAAACCAAATAGAAGCAACCCCTCTATAATGGGAATATTTGCTGATTTGAACCACGCATCAGGGTCTTTGTTCTTCATATATGTATCATAGAACCCCCAGCGTTTCCCTATGAGCCTCAAGATGTTATGAGCATTGATCAAATCTGTATAATGTCGGTCTTCTTTCATAGTATTACTCCCTTTTATTTTTCAGTAATGTCACCTAATATTTTGAGCGTATCTTAAGTTCCCCGAAGGGGAATTTTGGTAAAGTAATAGCTAAACCAGATACGCTCTGCTATATGAAGTGGCATTCATTTATCTTCATCATATATTGAAAATAAGTCGCTCTGAATACTCTCAGTCATTCGGTACTTTACTATCTTTCCATTTTTATGAAGCAAGTGGATTTCGCTTTTTTCCAATTATAGCGGATCCCGTGGGATAAAAAATTGCCTCTTTAATTTTATCCCAGTCCTCATCTCTGACGTTAATTACTTTATCGAGGAAATTACTTACATAACATCCACTAATTAACCTCGGTTTCACATCTTCTAATTTATTGTTCGTAATTTCAACATACTTGGAATCAATATCAATCCCTATTTCTAACTACTTCAATATAGGCAATATTATTACCATTAAACCATATCCCCAAACTTAGCGTTAAGGCAGGGAGCCAAATAACTTTTTAATTGTTCAATACCGTCAGAATGTTCTTTGTGTTTGGTTTCTACAATAATCCAAATATTCTCCTGGTTTTTGCTTTTTGCATCTTTAAAAACTACAATATCCGCGGGACCAATTCTTTTACTTCCTTTTTGTATTTCAAACTCTGTTTTTATACATTCTATAGGATATTCATATTCTTGTACCAATCTCATCAACATAATTTGCCTAACTTGTTCCTCCGGGGTAGAGCGGATTAATCGGTTAGTTAAAAAATCCTTTACATACCCTTCTTTTGCCTCAAGTTCCTCAGTTGGTTTATATTCTTTTTCAGGCATAATATTTATTTCTGCCTTGATTTATATTCCTTTTCAGGGTTATAGTTGCTTTTTTCATAAGTATTCCTCAACTCCTAATGATTTTAGATAAGCATTTATTGCTTCTATAATGATTTTACGGCGTTGTTGTAAGAAATCTTCATAGTTTTCAATCTTCCATAAATTTTTATCTAAAGGGACAAATTGTTTTTCCAGTTTTGCTTCATCAATTTTTGCTAAATATTCCTCTGGAGAAGTATTAGAGATTTTACGATTGGCTTTTTCAGTCAAAAAAGCAATATTAGAAGCATCATCAATTAAAGAATATTCGTAATTTTCTTTCTTTAAAAGTGAACGCGGAATAATATGATGTTCTTCATAGTCAGAAGTTGTAATCTTGTGTCCCTTCCACCAATCTTCCGCTCCTTTTTCTCTGGCAACTATAAAAAGTAATAATTTAGAATTCTTACTTTTACCAGCAAATCTTTCTTCATCTACTAAAAGACGCCCGACCTGACCTTTTAATAAATGGAAAAGTTTAGTTAAATTTCCATTTTCATAAATAGATTTAATGTCCTCGTCTAATCTGGTTTCTGGAGAGTCAGTATAGCGTCCCCAAAAAGAGGCAAGTAAAAACCACAAAATAAATTCCTTAGTGTCTCTTTCGGAAAAAGCATCATTCTTTTGAGAAATATAAAATGTTAAAGGGATTAAAACATTTTGCGATGGTAAGATATTTGAGTTCCTAATTCCTAAATTTTCTTCAAGAATTTTGAAGCATTCCCCTAAAGATTTTTTTGTTAGATCCCAATTAGTACTTAAATCCTCTTTAGAAATACTTTGTGCTATGGTTCTAAAATAAGCGAGTCGTCCCTGTTTTACTGAAATTGCTACTAAAGACCTTATAACTATACTGGCATCAATAACCCATCCTTTTTCTTCTAATTCTTCAATATAGTCCCGAAAATCGTTACGAAATTCTCCTGGTATTTTTAATGCAAGTAGTGCTAATAGAAGTTCAGTTATTCTGATTCGTGTTCCCTTTGAATTAATCTTTACAAAAATATCAGCGACTTCTTCATAATCTATATCAGAAGAAATTGTAAAAACCGGAATATTATATCTTTCTCCAATAAAAATATTTTTGGCTTCCGATAACTTTTGAAGGCATTTATAAATCTTATCTTCGCTCCATCCTATTTGTTTAAGATATTCTCTATTAACAACAGAAAATTCTCCGTCCTTAATAACTCTTGTAATATTAAACCATTCCGGGTTATTCTTTAATGGGGGTGTTTCTAATTCAAACTTTTCCTCAAAAGGATTAAATAATAAACTAATAGTCCTTTCTTTGCTTCCTTTAAATATGACACCCTTTTTAATCAATAATAATGAAGTCAATCTTTGCTGTCCATCTATAACTAACTCATTGTAATGACTAATTTCTTTCTTTGTATCATCAATTGCTGTTGTAGGTATATTATCATCTGGATTTGTTTGCCAGAGCAGGATCATACCAATTGGATGATTTTTATAAAGCGAATTAGCAAGATCTCGAACTTGTGTATTGTCCCAAATGAATTCACGTTGCATATCAGGTAAAGCAAGTTTCCCCTTTTCTATATCAAATAATAATTCCTTAACAGATTTATTTATTAAAGCCATAATTACTCCTACTTTATCAATCCTTCATTAAAAAAACTAAAATAATTATTATCGCCAATGATAATATGGTCTAAAACTCTTATTCCTACAAGGTCACAGGCAGAGATTATACGATTAGTTATTTCTATATCATCTTTACTTAGTTGATGCTCACCGCCTGGGTGGTTATGAATAAGTACCAAAGCCGCTGAAGATTCTATAACTGCTCCTTTTGTAACCTCTCTCGGAGGACAATGCTTTTTGTAAGCGTTCCTTCTGATAAAGTTACATCTTTAATTATTTTATTTTTTCCGTCAAGCAGAACTGCTTTAAAAATTTCTTTTTTCATATCCTTCAAGTAAGGCATAAAATAATCAACTATATCTTTGCTGCTTATAACCTTAACCTTGGTCAAACTTTTTTCATTATGAATTCATTTGCCAATTTCTATAGCTGCTTTTATTTGAGCAAATTTAGCAATACCTAAGCCTTTTCTTTTAAGTTCGGCAAAGCTCTTAGAGTCAATATTTCTAAAAGTTTGATATTCATTCATCAATTCCCTTGCCATATCAATAGCACTTTTACCATTTGAACCGACTCTTAAAATAATTGCTAAAAGTTCTGTATTAGAAAGATTTTCAGCACCAAATTTCAAAAGACGTTCCCGTGGCCTCTCATCTTCAGGCCAGTTTATAATTGCCTTTGGATATTTCTTTTCTTTACCCATAAATTATTTATCTCTGCTTTTTTCTTCGGTGATGACTTTATATTTTGTGTTACTCTTTTTAAAGATTGTTCGCTTATCCATTTATCAATTACATCTTTTTTAAACCATTACTAGCGATTTTGAGGGAAGGAATAAGACCTTTTCGGTCAAGTTTATAAATACTTTGTTCGTCCATCTGTAAATATTCTGAAGCTTGATTGACTGCATTATTTCTTTTGGGTTCATAAAACGCAATCCTTTTCATAATATATTATATTTCATAAATCTGACTTCAAAAAAATACAATAGATGTCAAGATAAATTTTGAGAAAAAATACATTCCTTATAGAGTAGTTGATGGTAATAGATAGATAATAAATCCTGGTGATGGAATTAGCAGAGGAAAAATTGCTGCCTCTAAGGTGTAGCAGGGATTAAGGAAGCAATGCTAGGAGGTACTGTGCCTGAGTCAGCGATTATGATATTATTTCTTTAATTTTATTCTTTTGTCTGATGAATAGAACTTGGTAAAATTATAGAAACAATGGCTAAGGACAAAAAAATGGCTCCGGAAGAGGGATTCGAACCCCCAACCAAGTGGTTAACAGCCACCTGCTCTACCATTGAGCTATTCCGGAACGCATTTCAAGAACTAATTTAAAAGGGGCTGATATTTGTCAATAGAATAATGCTATTTTTTGGAGTAAAGAGAAAATTAATAAAGATTATAGTTTTGGCAAGGGAAATAATGATTACTATTAAGTTCTGCAGATATGTGTGTAATTAAGTGGATATTTGTTTCGGGTTTTTTGAGATATAGGTATAATTATTTTGGTATCTGTTTTAGGGCTTTTATTGCCAGTTCTTCAGCTTCAGGGTCGTTATTTATAGTAAGGCATTTTTGTAACCAGAGGTTGGCATCTTTATAATTATGCAAAGCAAGATGGATTGCTCCAAGATGATAGGCTATTTCTGCGGGCATATTTTCCATTTTTTGCGGGATAGACATAAGATTTAAAGCTTCGGAGTAATTTCCTGTGAGATAATTATACCAGGCAAGACTATCCAGAAAATAAGGATTTTCAGGTTCATAAGTGAGAGCTTTGCGAATCAAGGTTGCAGCCT